>Ga0326728_10009190_pt1 | contig 23953 bp, 14 predicted proteins | sample MB3enrmetagenome_FD_207602 | JGI IMG/M metagenome (GOLD analysis project Ga0326728, IMG submission 207602) | Lab enriched peat soil microbial communities from McLean, Ithaca, NY, United States - MB31MN | ecosystem: Environmental > Terrestrial > Soil > Wetlands > Peat | place: USA: New York... | reverse complement strand
AGGGCGTCATCGAAGCCGAGAACTGCATCATCGCCAACAGCATCAATGGCAGTTCCATCGAGGGCCCCGTGACCCTCCGCTACTGCGACCTTTGGTCGGAATACACGAACTCCTCTAACCCGGCAGTCATCGGCCAGAACGGCAACATCTCCGCCGACCCCAAGTTCGTCAACGAAAGCCTCGCGGACTACCGGCTCAACTATGGCTCGCCTTGCATTAACTCCGCCGATGCCACCGTCGCTCCCCCTCTGGACGCGATCGGCTCGCCGCTCTACAACGACCCTCGAACCGTCGTCAAGACCGGCGTGGCCAACACCAACGGCCTCTATGCGGACATGGGGGCGCTCGAGTTTGTCGAGACTGCCCCGTCGGATGTCGACCTCGTCCCCACCCAGGTTAGCGGTCCGGGGTTCGTCACCGCCGGTGATTGGGTCCTGGTTCAGTGGACCATTGCCAACCTGGGCAGCGGCATTGCGGTGGGGCCTTGGCATGATACCGTCTATTTGGCTCCCGCCCGGGGCACGGATGCCCCGCTTTGGGCGGCCGAGGTGCTCGACGGGACGCTCGCCTTGGGCCCCGGCCAAACGGTCACCGTCACCAATTCAGTCCGCGTCCCAGGCGGCGCCGAAGGCGCCTACCTGTGGCAGGTCCGCGTCAACAGCCGCGGCGAGGTCTTCGAGGGCATCAATTGGACCAATGACCTGGCCAGCGGAGCGGCTACGGTGCAATTGCAGGTGCCCGAGTTGGTCGTGGGCGCCAACCCCATTGCCCAGCAGTTTAATGCCCAAGGGCAATCCCAATGGTTTAAGGTCCAGCCCCCGGCGGGCCAGGACGTCCTGGTAACGCTCTCGACCACGGGCAATTCCGGCACCGTCGAAATGTATTCGGGCCAGGGTTATATGCCCACGCAGTTGAATTATGACGCGCAACAAACGGCCTCGAGCGGCAGCGCGGCCACCCTGCTGCTGCCCAGCGGCGCCGCCAGCACTTACTACCTCTTGTTATATGCCCAGTCCCTGCCGGGCGGGACGGCCGCTTACAATTTGGCGGCCCAAGTCCTCAACTTCTCATTGACGCAAGTCAGTTCGGCAGCAGTGGTCGGGAACACGGGACCCGTGACCCTCGATGTGCATGGGGGACAACTGTTCTCAAACCTGGCTTACCAGGTCATCGGGCCGGATGGCCAGGCCATTGCGGCCACGTCCGTTTACGTCGTGAATTCATCCGAGGTATTTGTCACCTTCAATCTCAGCGGGCTTCCCCTGGGGAACTACCAACTGCTCGCCGGCCAAAGCGGGCACACCGTAACGCTCACGAATGCCATCCAGGTCATCACCGGGAACCCCGGGCACGTCGATGTCAATGTGGCCAGTCCAGCCAACACTCGTCCCGATAGAGAGGGCGTGGTGGTGATCGAATACCGCAACACGGGCGACGTGGATGTGACGGCGCCCTTGATGCAAGTCCAGGCGCAAAACGCCATCCTCCGATTCGGCGCCCAGAGCGATTATGTGGGCAGCTCGGTCTGGTTGTTGGGCATCAACAACGCCGGCCCCGCCGGCACCCTGCCCCCGGGGGCAGGGGGCTCGGTGCAACTGCTCTTTATGCCCGGCACGGCAGCCAACTGCACTTTCAGCGTGCTGCTGCCGCCCTCAACGAACACTCCCGCCGACTGGGCCAGCCTGCAGGATTCCCTGCAGCCGGAGGACGTTCTCCCCGAGGCCTGGGATGCCATTTACGCCAACTTTGTCGCCCGCGTTGGCCCCACCATGGGCCAATACCAAAACGCCCTGGCCCAAGACGCCACTTACCTGGGGCAGCTTGGCAGCTATGTGACGGACGTCCGAACCTTGGCCGGTTTCGAGCTCTTCCACGCCGGTCAATCGGGCGCCATCAGCCAACGCTATAACTTAGGCGCCTTTGGACGGGGTCAGGTGGATCCCACCGATATTGTCGCGGTACCCAATACCAATGGCGATGTGAGAATTCGCGTCTCTCAGACCTTTGTCCGGCTCTTTAAGCTGCAGGCCGATGGAAGTTACCTCGCCCTTCCCGGCGATTACGGCACGTTGACCCTGGCCACCGATCATTATCAGATCCGCGAATCCGACGGCACGCTACTGGCCTTCCGGCCCGACAACACATTGGACTATATCGAGGATGCCAACCTCAATCGCCTGACCTGCAACTACACCAACGGCAGGTTGACCGGTTGGACCGATTCCTGGGGCGACTCCGTGCAGTTGACCTATAATGCCCAAGGCCGAGTCGTCCGCCTCACCGACCCGGTCGGACGCAACACCACTTTTACCTATGACGCCTCGGGCGAGCATCTCACCAGCATTGTGGCTCCCGATGGCACCACCAATTCCTACACCTACGTCACGGGCCAGGGGGCCGCTCGCGAACACGCCCTGGCGTCGGTCACGGCCGCTGATGGCACGCAGCTCAACCTGGAATATAACGACCAGGGCGCCTTGACGCAACTGAGCCAGGCGGGAGGCCAGACGACATTAACTATTGATAGTGACTCGCCGGGACCCGTCACCATGACGGATGCCAAGGGCGGTTCGGCAAAGTTCCTCTACGACCACCTCGGCCAATTGCGCCAGCTCATCGATCCCTTCGGCAACCTGACCCGGTTGGATTATGACGCCAACCACAATCTGACCCGCGCCGCTCTCCCCGGCGGATTGAGTTCCTCGTTCAATTACGATGCTCAGGGCAACCTCATCGCCGCCATCGATCCCCTGGGGCACCGCGTGGACCTGACTTATGACGCGACCTTCAACGTGCCCCTCAGCCTCCGCACTCCCGGCGGCCAGCAAACGCAGTTCACCTATGACGACCGTGGCAATCCGCTCTCCATGATCTACCCGGATGAACGCACCGAGCAAACAAGCTATGATGCCAGGGGCGATGTCACAAACGTGGTTAATGGCCGCGGAATCGGGATTCAATACGTTTATGATGACAAGGGGCTTTTGACAGGGAAGGAATATGGGGATGGCTCCCGAGTTGAGTTCAGCTATGATGCCCATCGGAATCTGACCAATATTTCTCAGGTCAACGGTACGACGAATCGCACCATGGCCTTGACCTACGATGCAGCCGATCGGCTGATAAAAGTGACCGATCCCTTCAATCGCTCCCTGGCCTTCAGCTATGACGGCGCCGGACGGCGGACCCGGATGGCGGCCAGCGACGGTTTCGCGGTCAACTACGCCTACGATAGCCAGGGGCGCCTGGCTCAACTGACCGACGCCGCCGGCAATACTAATGTAATCCACAATTACGATATCAACGGTCGTTTGGCCAATAAGCAACTGGGCAATGGCGCCCTGACCACTTACGAATACGACGCGGCGGATCAGATTCTTCACCTGGTCAACCAGGCGCCGGACGGCTCGATTCTCTCCCGCTTTGATTATACCTACGATGAACTGGGGCGGCGAACCCGCGTCATCACGCTCGAAGGCACCAACGACTACACCTACGACGCGGTGGGGCAATTGATCGCGGTGACGCTGCCGGGAGGCAGAACCATAGACTACACTTACGATGCCGAAGGAAATCGGAGCCTGGTCACCGACAATGGAACCAACATCGCGTACCTTCCAAACAATCTGGACCAATACACGATGGTTGGCTCCGCCACCTGCCAGTACGATGCGGACGGAAATCTGATTTCCAAAACCGATGGTGGCCAGACCTGGACTTATGCGTATGATAACGAGAACCATCTCGTGCAGGCCGTTACTCCGGATGGCACGTGGACTTACGAGTATGATGGATTTGGCAACCGTGTCGCGACGGTTCAAAATGGCCAGCGCAGCGAATACTTGATCGATCCATTCGGTCTTGGCGATGTGGTGGGTCAATTCAATGGTTCTGGCGGCTTGGTCGCCCAGTACGTGCACGGGGGCGGCCTGATTAGCCGCGTCGATGCCGGCGGTGAGTCGGCATTCTATCACTTCGACGCCGTCGGGAATACCAGCGAGATCACTGACGCTTCGGGTAATGTGCTCAATCAGTATTCATATCTGCCCTTTGGCGAACCGTTGTATGTGGCTGAAGCAGTGGAGAATCCATTTCGGTACGTCGGCGAATTGGGTGTCATGCACGAAGGGCACGGTCTGGAGTTCGTGCGGGCGCGGTTTTTCGATCCGGCAGCCGGCAGGTTTACGCAGCGGGACCCCGTTGGTCTGGCGGGCGGTATAAACCTCTATCGTTACACAGCGAGTGATCCGGTCGACTCGTCGGATCCCACTGGTCTGATGCCGATGGGGAACCTTTGGTACGCTTCCGACATGTTTATCCGTCTCGTTTTCAACTCAGGCAGAGCAGCTGATTATCTGCGAGCTCTTCAACCCTCTATGAGCTCGTTTGTGCAGGACAAAGTAGGTGTCACCTACCTTCGCGAGGGTTTACGCCGGGCGCTCCAAGAGGGCCTGGCTTATTCCACCGCACCCAATATAGAAGAGGCGGCCAACGTCCTTGGCATGCAGAGTTCTCTGAAGGCTGCGGCGGCTCGAGAATGGGAACAGCTTGAGGCCGAGCAAACGGCTGCGCTCGTTGAGGACGCGGAGAGAGCCGCGTCGGCTGCCCGCTGGGCTGCAGCAAGCGCCTGGCTGAGGACGCCGGTGCTTTCGGCCAGCGCCCTGCAAATCGGAGCTGTAGTAGTGGTGGGCGGTGCTATTGGGGTAGGGATCGGCACCCTCATCAACCAGAGCGAAACGGTGCAGACCTGGGCGCAATCGGAGTTTACGGATCTGGACGATCTCATCGGTGGTTGGCTCTTCTGGGTGCCGCCCGCGGCTCAAGCCGGGACGCGGGTCGTTACTCCGCGCGACCCCAACGACATCACCGGCCCGGCCGGTTATGGGCAGCAGTCCTACGTCAGTGTGGATTTCACGATGTATTACCTGATCCAGTTCGCGAACAAGACCAACGCCACGGCGCCGGCGCAAATGGTGGTGGTGACGAACCAGTTGGCGCCCGGCCTGGACTACAGCACCTTCGAGCTAGGGGATATGGGCTTTGGCACGAACGTCGTGACGGTGCCGCCGGGCCGCACTTTCTATTCCAGCCGCGTGGATGCGCGCAGCACGCTGGGCCTTTACGTGGATGTGCAAGGCCAGTTCGATACGACGAACGGTTTGGCGGTTTGGACCTTCACTTCGATCGATCCGGTAACCGGCGGCCAGCCGGAGGACCCCCTGGCCGGGTTTTTGCCGCCGGACACCAGCCCTCCGGCCGGCGAAGGCTGGGCGCGCTATAGCGTCAGGCCGCTCGCGGCTACGGCCGACGGTTCGCAGATCAGCGCCCAGGCCGCGGTCTATTTCGACACCAACCCCGGCATCGACACCCCCACCATCACGAACGCCGTCGATAGCTTTACCCCGACCAGCTATGTTATTGCGCTGCCGCCAACCAGCCCGCCTACTTTCACCGTGAGTTGGACCGGGACGGATGGACACGGTTCGGGCATCGCCGGGTATGACATTTTTGTGGCCACCAACCAGGCGCCTTATGGCTTGTGGCTCCAAGGCACAACCGATACCAGCGCCGCCTTCACCGGTTTGGTGGGCTCCACTTATGCGTTTTACAGCATCGCCACCGACGGGGTGGGCCACCGCGAATTGCCGCCTGCGGCCGCGGAGGCGCAGACCTTGGTTGTGGCAGCCGTTTCCACCAATGCCCCCTCGCTGCAGAACGGCCCGCTGATGAACGTCGCCCGGATGGGACACTATATCGGGGAGATGGCGGACGGTTCAGTTGTGGTCTTCGGGGGCCACGGCCAGGGATTCGTCGCCCTCAATTCCATCGAGATTTGGCGGCCGGCCGCCAACAGTTTCACGCTGGCGGCCACGCCGTTCACCTTTGATGGTGGCGCGCTGGTGCGCCTGGCCGATGGCCGTTACCTGATGGCCGGCGGGGCGGCCAACCTCGGCGTGGCCCCAGGCTATAATACCGCCCAGATCTTCGATCCCGTCGCCGGCACCGTGGCTTCGACGGGCACCAGCATGGTGCGGCCCCGCATGTCTTGCCGCGGGGCCGTGCTCACCGGCGGCAAAGTGCTCATTGCCGGCGGTTGGTACGACACCGGCAGCGCCACTTATGGAGAACTGTTCGACCCGGCCACCGGGTCATTTGCGGCAACCGGAGCCCTGCGCACTCCCCGAGCCGAGCCCGTGGTGCTGCCAACCACCGATGGCAAGGCCGTCATCGCCGGCGGGATGGGGGTTTACGGCAGTCCGAGCTTTTTCGAGCAGGTGGAATTATACGATCCGGTCCAGAATTCCTTCGCGGTGTTGACCAATGCCTTGTTCCCGGGTGAAACGGGCTGGGCCTTGAGCTCGGAGGGGGAGCGAACCATCCAGGACCAACAGACCCCCGATGGCCGTTATGTCCTCCAGGCTTCTCGGGTCACCAACAATGTTACCGAAGTGGTGTTGGCGATCTTCGATCCCACGGCCCGCCAATTCACCAAGCTGCCCATGAGCCCGGCCTTTACGGAGCCAGTGAGCGTCTGGCTGCCGGTGGTGTCGGCTGCGGAAAATGCGTTGTATTTCCTTTCCGGCTCCAATACCAACAGCAGCGCCAACTTGATCTTCCGCGTCCAGCGCGTGGACTTGGCCACCGGACAGCGGGTGGCGTCGGACGAACTTTCCGTTACCAACTACTATCCGGGCAGTAGTGCTACCGTGTTATTGAAAGATGGCCGGTTATTTGTCACCGGCGGCACCACGGCGATAAACTCACAATTCAACTTCGAGCCCGTGCAGAACACGTTCTTCGTGGAGGGATTGCCGGCCGCTTCTGCGGCGGGCACAGGTCCACGATTGAATTGGTCGAGGGTGGGCAAAACCATCACCCTTTCCTGGCCGTCATCCGCGACGGGTTACATCATTGAAAGCACCGGCAATTTAGGCGGCGCTGCCACCTGGAATTCCGTGACCAATTCCCTCACGGTGGTTGGCGCTCAAGACACGGTTACGGTGGACATTACGGGCCAAACCCGCTTCTTCCGCCTCAAAAAGTAGAGTAAACACTTGACCTTTAGGTAAGCTGGACCGGCGGTCATCGCCATCTTGGCCTCAATTCTCCGCGGGCGAGCATCTCTTTCACGAGGGCATAGTGGCGGCGAAAGGGGTCGACAAACGCCGGCTGTTGGGCCGAGCTCTGGAAGAGAGCCAAAAAGGATTTGGCGTCAGGCCCGCAACAGGCTCTCCGGCAGCGCGACCAGCTCGGTTTGGCTTCCGTCCGGGCGCCAAGCCACGCGGCCATCTTCCAGGATGCGAACGATGACGCCGCGCGCCGAGCCGCGCGACGTCTTCACCCGGTCCCCCGGTTGCCAATCGGCCGCCTGGGCCAGGGCCTCGACGATTTCGACCATCGCCGGGCGAGGGAGTACCCCGGCAATGTAGTGAGCGATGGCCGAAGCGGCCTCGCGCCTGCGGCCGGGCGCAAGGTCGCTGAACAGGACCAAGACCAACTCGCGCCCGATGGTGGCGAAGGTGTTCCCGTTAAAGAAAAGGAACGGGGCTTTCCGGTGGAACCTCCGGAGAGAATCCAGCGTCTCGGCGAGGGTCAGCGGCTCGGAGCGGAGCGCCTCCCATTCCTCCGCGCACGCGCTTTCAGTTTCCGAGTTAACTCCATGCTGTGCTCGACCTCTTTCGCACGCTCCTCGGTTGATGCTGACGACAGACTGCCAATCCCAGTTCTTGACAAAAGCGGCTCGGGCTTGAAGCGGTGAACCGACTCCGCCGCCGCCTTTCGGATGTCCTCCGCCGTCAGGTGCTCCAGCAAATCCAGCCGCAGTTTCATTCGTCATAGCCTAGCTCTTGCGGTGCCCTGATTCAAGCCTCAATTCACACGGCCTTTGGGGGACAGGGCGGTTGACAAAGTGGTCCCACACAAACGGAAGCGGTCCCGACGCCTCGGAGCGTGGGCCCCTGCGCGTCCGTATCGCGCGAAGCGCCGGGAGTGCGCGGAGCCTGCTCCGGCCCTTGCGCGCGCCGGGTGCCTTAAATCGCCGGCGAGCTCGATCGCCAATCATCGCCATCTTGGCCTCAATTCTCCGCGCGCGAGCAGGTCTTTCACGAGGGCATAGTGGCGGCGGAAGGCGTCGACAAACGCCGGTTGGTGGGCCGAGCTCCTGAAGAGAGCCAAAAATGATCTGGCGCGGGGTCCTTGCTCGGCGAGCGGCTCGAGCGTGGCGCCGGCCATTTCGCGCCACATTCCGGGCACGCGGCTCCATTTGCGGTAGAAGCGCGGCGTCTCCCAGCCAAAATTGATCGACGCCAGGACCTCCGGCCGCAGTCCGTGGTCCGAGCGGAAAAACTGGACCAGGACGCGGCGGCAATCACAATCCAGCTCCCTGCAATAGAACTCCCGCAACACATAGCGCCCCGGCGGCACGCCGCAAGTTGTGGAGGTGACGACACAGACGGCCTGCTCCGCCTGAGCGGCAGCCGCGCAAAGCACATCGAATGGTTCCAGCGCCATGACGTTTTTGTTTAGAACCTATAAGGAGAAGCTGCCGGGCGGCGGGGACGAGCGGGGTGCGATCCGGAGCGGCGTGGACGGCGCGGTGGCCAGGGCTCTTTCCAGCACGGCGACGACGTCCGCCCAGTGCGGCGCGTGGTGGGTGCGAAGGTAATCCCGGTTCACCGCCAGGTTGGCCGAACTGGGCCACCACTCGGCCATGAAACCGGGCTTCTGAAACAGCCAATGATGGCCGTCGTTCAGCACGCGCAACGACACCCCGTACCGCCCGGTCCAGGCGCGGACCTCGTCTTCCTGGCGCGCCGTCCGCTCCATCCGCCGCTCCCGCCGCTGCCGCACGTATTCGTCCGGCAAAAGCGCCCGGCGCTCGCGCCGGCGGCCCGCAGTGTGCGATTTCACAGGCCAAGTTTAATTGGGAACCAAGGCAAAGAAAGCCCAGATTCGAAGTTCACAGCCTGCCCGCCGTAGCCTCGGCGAAGGCGGGTTCACAGTTCACGGTTCGCGTGTCGCGAGGTAGAGTCAGCCAATCGAAAGGGACGAGCGCTGGCAACTTTGCGGACCGAGACTGTTGGAACCCTCCAGGATTTCATCCGCGTGATCGACACGCTGATTACTGGCCCGCAAGACCCCTACTGGTTTCGCGGCGTTGACTTGGAGACACAAAACCTACTCCCCGGGCTATACCGGCACCCTACCTTGACGACCATACCTGGTCTGCTCGAGCTTGAAGCATCACCGATGAACCGTTCCTCCGAGAGGTCCGTGCCGTACCTCTCCTCTCGGCTGTCCGACCCGTGGAAGCTCGCCTTTCTGATGCAACACCATGGCATTCCGACGAGGCTTTTGGACTGGACGGAGAATCCAATGGTTGCCCTCTTTTTCGCTCTCACCAGCGCGGTGCGCGACGCGGCCACGAGGGCGGTTACTCATCCGTGTGCCGTGTGGGCGCCATCCCCCCGGCTCTGGAACGGCCGCGCCTTCGTGCACGTGTCCTTCATCGGCGGCCCCCTATCCGTCGCTGATCGCCTCCTCAAGCCTTACGCCCCGCTCTCCGGGGACGATCCGCCGGCTCTGCCGGCGGCGATATTCGGTATCCACAACAGCGCCAGGATTGTCGCCCAGCGCGGGGTCTTCACGATCTTCGGCTCCAGCACCGCGCCAATGCAGGAAGTATTCGCGGCCGAGGCTTTCCCAGACAGGGCCCTGGTCAAGTACGTGGTGCCTGCCGACAGAGCCGAGGCAATGCTGCAGAAACTCTTCGCCACCGGCTTCACGGAGGCGGTGATGTTCCCCGGCCTGGATGGGCTCGCGAAAGAGACGAAACGCCTGTTCGGATTCAAGGAGTAGAGCTTATGTTCAAAGTCAAGGCACATGAGGCCCGATCAATCGGTTGGTGGTACTCACAGAAGGACGAGATCGATCTGGCCCCCCCTTACCAACGAAGCGGCGGCCTCTGGACGGGGCCCCAAAAGGCGTACCTCATCGACTCGATCCTCAACGACTACGACATACCTAAAATCTATCTGGCTGATTTCACGATTCTCAACTCGCCGCACACCCCTTCTTCAGACTCAAGACGAGGTTCTCGGTCAAACGCGCCCAGGATAAGAACGCCGCGGCGAAGGTGCTTCTCCTCGAGCATCGCGGCAAGTTCGTGGACACCAAAAAGCTCAGCCTCGACAAGCTCGTCCTGGAGCGCTTCGTGGAAGAGGGTATCAAGTCCGAAAACACTGACCTTGCTCGAGCTTCCTCACGGGCTAAGAAGATCCTGAGTCGCATGGAGCAGGTTTTCGAGAACAGGGACCAGTTGCTAACGTCCCAGGGCCTCATCCGGCTGTACTACTGGATGGTAAGGACAATGGGCGGGAAGAAGGAACTCCGAGACTTCCTCCTTGCGTTCGAGAGGGAAAGGAAGCACAACCGGCGCATCGCCAAGGAGTCCCCTGATCACGCGGACCAACAACTGCTCTCCTTTGACATCCTCAACCGCAGTCCAGATGATCAGGCGAGCTACGTGAAGCGCTTCGAGATATTGGGCGCCAGGTATGCCGAGTTTGTCGGGGCAAGAAGCGGCACGTCACCCAAATCCGAGCCGCAGACAACGCGCGCCTAGACACGCTCCCCGAGCGGCGCTGTAGCGTCCCCGGCAGGCCGCAACCAGGTGACAAAACTACTGCTGACAAAACTACTTGCCGGGGCGTAACACCCATGCTAGAAGGGCTCCAAAATGGCCCGCTTATCGACCACCCATCGCCCGAAGCGGGAGCTCCGGAGCACCGCGGTAGTCCGCGTGCCACGAGCCCCCACGCCGGACATCCCCGGCCGTGCGCAGGGCGTCAGCGGCAACGCGAGCGCCTGCGAAATCCACGACGGCCCAGCCGCATACCGAACCGCCGAAAACGTCGAGGTGACCAAGCCGGTCAACGTCGCTGCAGTCCCCCAGCGCTCGCCATTCCGTTACCCCGGCGGAAAGACCTGGCTGGTCCCCTACATTCGCTCCTGGCTTGCACAGAGGCCGAATCCTGTTGCGGTGCTGGTGGAGCCGTTTGCCGGCGGGGGCATCGTCGGGCTGACCGCCGGTTTCGAGGGACTCGCCAAACATGTCGTTCTCGTCGAGCGCGATCCCAACGTCGCCAGCGTGTGGCACACCATTCTGGGAGGAGAGGCAAGGTGGCTCGTGAACCAAATCCTCGGTTTCGAGCTAACTCGCGAGAACGTGGCTGCCGTTCTGCGCCGGGAGCCCTTCACCCAGCGCGAACGCGCCTTCGCTGTCATCCTCAGGAACAGGGTCCAAAGGGGTGGCATCATGGCAGCGGGTGCCGGTCTGGTGAAGGCGGGCGAAAACGGTCGCGGCTTGCGCTCCCGCTGGTACCCCGAGACGCTCGCCCGCCGCATTCGTGAAATCGCCGGTGTGCGGGAGCGCTTTTCCTTCGTGGAGGGCGACGCGTTCGAGCTGATCCGCCGGTACGCCGACGAGGCGAGCGCTGCCTTCTTCGTGGATCCCCCTTACACGGTCGCATCCAGGCGCCTGTACCCCCACTGGCGAGTTGACCACCGGGACCTCTTCGCTCTGCTCGCCAGCGTCAGGGGAGACGCCCTCCTCACCTACGACAACACGCGCGAGATCGCCTCTCTGGCCGCGGAGTTCCATTTCGAGGCCCAGGCCGTCGCCATGAAGAACACCCACCATGCCAACATGACCGAACTCCTGATCGGCAAGGACCTAGCCTGGCTTAGGCGGGCGGCAATCGGTCGCGGATTTGCTTCTCGAAACGCTCAAGAGACATTGGCGTTCCGCCGGTAAGCCCCTCGACCGCGTTGACCAGGGTCGTGAAGTGCGTCTCGTGCTTCCGCAACGCGAACCGCCCGTCCCTTGACGGCGCGAATGACACGACAAACCAGACGATTTCGCAGTTCGACAGCTCCCGCACTTCCCGTATGTCGCCCAGTGACTCCCAAAAGCCGCGGTCGACAACGACCGCCATTTTCTTTCCCCAGCGGCTGATCGTGGGCACCTTGATTTGCAGCTGCGGCATCAGCCGCTTCGGCCCCGAGGAACGGAAATCCGGCCGTCGCTGCACCGCCGGGAACGGCACCCCTTGCCCGGTCCATTCCCGCATCACCCGGAAGTCATTCTCCATGCTCTTGCCGGAGAAATAGACCGCCTGGAATTCCAGCGCACACCACCGGAGCGCCGCGCTCTCGGCGTTAACCAGCACCCCATCGATCTTCCCGACCACATTCTCCTCGCTTTCTTCCGCCTCGCCCTCAGCCATCAGGAATGGCAGCTCAGAGATGACCAACGGCTTCGAGGTCCCCAGCAACGTCTCGCCCACCCACTCCGCCACGAGGTTTCCCTCCAGGAATCGGCTCGGGCACGTTATTACCGGATCCCCCCAGCCCTCGACCTGTCCGCGCTCGTTCTTATCAAGCTGCCTCAGTGAGCAAACTCCACCCTTCTTGTTACACCTCGGGGCGGCCTCTCCCGGAGGCCCCGCCTTGAACGGGCACGGTTGGCTCTGATATGCGGCTGAGGAAAGCTCTCGTATCCGCGCCTGGGGTAGCGCGCAGAAATCAAAGCCGTACAGTTCCCCGGTGCCGTAGCGCGAAGGCATGGCGCACTCTAACCGAAAACCGGCGCCTGATGGAAGTTCTCATTTTCCGCCAGCGCGGCGCGGACGCGGTCCATCAGGCCGGGCCAGTCGCCGGGCCGGCTTTGGCGGAACAGGCGCATCGTGGGATACCAGGGGGTATCGGGGCGGCGGACCATCCAGCGCCATTCGGCGGCGAAAGGCAGCAGCGTCCAGATGGGGTTGGCCAGGGCCCCGGCCAGGTGGGCCACGGCGGTATCGACCGCAATGACCAGGTCCAGTTGGGCGATGGCGCTGGCGGTTTGGTCGAAGTCGGCGAACCGGGCGCCCAAATCCGTGACCCGGTCGGCCCAGGGCGCCTGCGCGAGGTCCGAGGCCCGGGCGCCGGCTTGCAGGCTGAACCATTGAACGCCGGGCAAATCCATCAGCGGGCCAAAATGGCGGAGCGGCATGGAACGGTTGCGGTCGTTTTTGTGTTTGGGGTCCCCGGCCCAAGCCAGGCCGACTTTGAGCGAGCCCGGCGCGGTGGGGCCGATGGGAAACACCTCTTGGGGCGGGGCGAGGTAAGGGACGGTGGCCGGGAGCGTGGCCTGGGTGGTCCGGAAAATGGCCGGCAGGCTCAGCAGCGGGGCGTGGAAATCGAAGGCGGGCAAGCCGGCGCGGCCGGCGGCAGCCTGGCTGACGCCCGGGGCGCGGGCGAGAAGGGCGGTGAGGGCCGGCGGGCAGCCGAGCAGCACTTCGGCGCCGCGTTGCACCACCAGGGGGGCATAACGGATGAATTGGATGACGTCGCCGTAACCTTGCTCGGAATGGAGCAGGATGCGCCGGCCTGCCAGTTCGCGCCCATCCCAGAGCGGCTGGGTGAACGAGCCAGCGGGCGTGGTGAAGTCCTCGAGCTTCCAGCGCCATTCGTACTCGGGCCAGCCGCGTTCCCAGTCGCCTTTGGCCAGCAAGGCGGTGCCAAGCTGCCAATGGGCCTCGGCATGGGCGGGTTCGAGGCGCAGGACCTGCTCGCAACAGGCGATGGCGGCGTCGAGCTCGGATTGTTCCTGGTAAAGAAGACTCTGGTTGATCAGGGCGCCGGTGTGTCCTGGGCGCAGGGCCAGGGCCTGCCGATAGGCGGCCATGGCCTCGAGGGGCCGCTCGAGGTTCTGCAGGACCAGGCCCAGGTTGTAATGGGCGTCGGGGTTGGCGGCCTCGAGGGCGATTTCCTGGCGGCAACATTGGGCGGCGGCCTCGAGCCGGCCCGCCTGCTTGTGAATGGCGCCCAGCAGCAAGTGCAACCGGGGATGGGAGGGGCGCAGGCGAAGGGCGGCCTCGAGGCACTGGACCGCTTCGTCCAGCCGGTTGAGCTGGCGGAGGGCCACGGCGAGGCGGCAATGCGCCTCGAAACATCCCGGCTGGCGTTGGAGGACCTCAACGAACAGCCTGGCGGCCTCGAGCGCCCGGCCTTGCTCGGCAAGGGCGCAACCGCGCCGCAAGAGCGCCTCGCTCTCGCCGCCGGGCGGCGACCCTCTCCCCGTGGCATCACTTGTCACTCGTCACTCGTCGCTCCTCGCTTATCACCCGTCGCTCCTCGCTCGTCACTCGTCACTCGTCACTCGTCACTCCTCTTCACGCTTCCCAACCCGGGCGGTTGTGGCGCATCACGAACCTGGCGGCTTCCTCGGGAATGTTGGGCGAGCGCATGTTCGGGCCGTCCCATTCCATGCGGCGGCCTGGGCCCACGCGCAAGGCCACGCAGCCCAGGAGCACGACCTCGGCCAAGTAAGCGGCGATGTCGAAATTCGAGTAGGCGGGCGTGCCGGTTTTCATCATCCGGAACCACTCCTCCATGTGGCCGGGGGAGCGGGGAATGGTTTGGGGCACGGCCTTGCAGGCCTCGTGCTGAGTGCTCCGGGTGTAGCCCTTTTCGCCGTTGAGCCACACAAGGAACCGGGCGCCGTAATCGTCGGGGGAGAACACCTTGCCCTTCTCGCCGATGATGAGGGCGCCGCTGCCGGGAAGGGTGTCGTTGTAGGACGAGAGGATTTCCTTCACCGCCTCCGCCGGGGGGCGAAGGGTCGATTTGTCTCGCGGGTTGCCGTCATACCACCAGAACTTGAGCGGAGGCCATCCCTCGCGGGCGGGAAACTCGAAGCGGATGCGGGAGGTCTTGGGGAAAGTCTCGGGAAAGATTTCGGAGGACTTTTCCAGTTCCACCACGTTGGGATAGCCCAGCTTGAGGGCGCGGAAGGGCATGTTCACGGTGTGGCAGGCCATGTCGCCCAGCGCCCCGGTGCCGAAATCGTACCACCCGCGCCAGTTAAAGGTGTGATAGACGTCTTGCTTGTAAGGCCGCTCGGGCGCCGGACCCAGCCAGAAGTCCCACTCGAGCTTGGCGGGCACCGGGTCGCAGCCCTCAGGCCGATTCAAGCCCTGGGGCCAGATCGGGCGGTTGGACCAAACATGGCACTCGAGCGGGTTGCCGATGACTCCGGCCTGGATGACCTCCACGGCGCGGCGCAACCCGGATTCGGCGCTGCCCTGGTTGCCCATCTGCGTGGCCAGCTTCTTCTCTTTGGCCAGTTTCCGCACCATGCGCGCCTCATAGACGGTCTGGACCAGCGGCTTCTGGCAGAAACAGTGCTTGCGCATCTTCATCGCGCGAATGGCGGCCACGCCGTGGTTATGATCCGGGGTCGAAACCGTCACCGCATCGATGCTCTTGTGCAGGTCGTCGAGCATCTTCCGGTAGTCGCGGTACTGCTTGACTTCGGGGAACTTTTTCTGGAACTCCCTCACCTTCGCGTTCAAGTTGTCCCGGTCCACGTCGCACAAGGCCACAATGTTGCCGCCGCGTGCCGCCGCCTCGGTGCTGTCGCTGTCCCCTTTGCCGCCCACGCCGATGCAGGCGACGTTGATGCGCTCATTGGCGCCCAGGACTTGGCCCACATAGGGGAAGGAGAAGGTCGCCGCGCCGACCGCCAGGGTCGTGCGCCTGAGAAATTGGCGACGGGTGAAGGTGGTGGTGGTTGGTATCGCGCTGTTTTGCGTATTCATGTTTTACGTTCCAGTTAGGTTCGATCTGGGGCCGAGGATGTCACGAATGCCGAGGGCATTCAACCCTCTTTCTTTCGTTCTTTGCCGGGGGGGGTGGGGCGGGTATGGTGGCGGGGCGAAATATCGAGCAAGTATGAGCGAGGTCCCGGCGGGAGCGGCATCGGCGGCGCCAAGGCGCGCGGGGCTCCCGGCGTTAGTCAGCCGGTTTACGGTGCTGCGGGGGGCGCCGCGCGAGTTGTGGATCATGCTCTTGGTCAAGCTGGCCGGCATCGCGGCCTACAGCATCATGAACACGACCTTCGTGCTGTGGCTCTCCTACGACCTGGGTTACAGCGACGAGCGGGCGGGCTTTTTGGTGGCGGGATGGTCGGCGGCGATGACCTTGTTCGCCGTGCTGGTGGGGTCTCTGACCGACGCCATCGGGCTGCGCAAGGCGCTGTTGCTGGGGCTGGGGGTCACCGTCGCCGCCCGGGCGGTGATGACGTTTAGCACGGTGAAATGGCTGGCCCTGGCCGGGGGCATGCTGCCGCTGGCCCTGGGCGAGGCGCTGGGCGTGCCGGTATTGGTGGCCGGGATGCGGCGCTATTCGACCACGGCCCAGCGTTCCATCTCCTTTGCCCTGTTCTATGCCATGATGAACGGCGGGTTCCTCATCGCCAATTACACCTTCGACCGCGTCCGTCAGGGCCTGGGCGAACCCCACGGACACCTGCTCCTGCCCTGGGTGCGATTGGACCTGACCACCTACCGCGTGCTGTTCCTCATCAGCTTGCTCATCGAGGCCTCGCTGCTGCCCATCGTCTGGTTCGCTTTGCGTGACGGCGTCGAGGCCACCGACCAGGGCGTGAGCATCACCCCGGAACAGCCCAAGTACCCGGGTGCCCGCCTCTGGAAGGCCTTCCATCTGACGACGCGCGACGCCTTGCGCGAAACGGTGCGCATCTTCGCCGGGCTGTGGCGCCAGCCCGGTTTCTACAAGTTCCTGGCCTTTCTGAGCCTGGCGGCCTTCGTGCGGCTGATCTTCATCCACATGTATTACACCTATCCCAAGTTCGGCATCCGCGAACTGGGCGAAGGCGCCCCGGTGGGCCGCCTGTTCATGATCAATTCCGTGCTCATCATCTTCCTGGTGCCGATAGTCGGGGCGTTGACGCAGCGAATCGCGGCTTACCGGATGGCCAGCATCGGCAGCGCCATCGCCGCGGCGTCGGTTTTCCTGATGGCCCTGCCTCCGCGATGGTTCGAGCCCTTGGCCGATGGGGCGCTGGGCCAGGCCATCGCCAACGCCTGGCTCGGGGGCGACAGCCGGTTCTCACCGGATGACTTCCGGGACCTGCCCGCCTTGGCCGCAAGGCTCCGGTCCGCCTCCGACCCCTGGGCCGCCGTGGTTCGCCAGGCCCTTTCCGGGCCCGCGCGCGCCCTCTTGGCCCGCACACTGACGGCGCGCATCCCCGGCGCCGAACCCCATCCCAGCTCCGCCCTGTTTGTCCCAGGAGACATTCTCGAGGCCGCCGCTTTGACGGCCCGCTTGCGCGGCGATACCGACGCGGCGACGCGGCCCGTTTCTGACTCCGTTTGGGGCCGGTTCTCCCCGGCCAGCCGCGCCTTGCTGGCGGACGCGGCGTGCCCTGGGCCGGAGCGCCAGGCCGTCCTGGCGCAAGAGTTGAATCGCATTCTTCACGGCGCCGCGCTTTACGACGAGGGACGATTCGCAGGGCTGGCCTTGTCTCCGGCGGCACGGGCGCTGTTGGGCAAGCCCGCCAGCCAGGCGGACGCCGTCGGCCTGACCAATGCCGGCGCGAGGCCCGTGCCCCAGCTTCCCAACCAGACCTTGCTCCTGAACCGGCTGCTGCTCGAGGACACTTACCCTCGGGAACTGGCGCGCAGCGCGCACCCCTTGCGCGTCGCCCTGGCCCGAGACCTGGGCGCCCTCATCAGGAGCGGCCCGCTCGACCAGTTGCCAGGCTTCTCAGGCCTGGCGCTTCCGGCCAGGGAGAAGGCGCAACTGGCCCAAAACCCAAGTGGCGCCAAGCTGGGCCGCCTCAACCGCCGGCTCCTCGAGGACGCCTTCCCGTTGGAAATCGCCGCCAGCCGCCCCGGCGTTCGGGGCGGCGTCAATCCATATTACGTCATGATCTTCCTCTTTATGGCCCTGCTGTCGGTGGGAGAATCGATTTACTCGCCCCGGCTCTACGAATACGCGGCGGCGATCGCGCCCAAAGGCCAGGAGGCCTCGTACATGTCTCTCTCCTATCTGCCCTTTTTCCTGGCCAAGCTCCCGGTGGCCACGTTCTCCGGCGTGCTGCTGGCCAGGTTCTGCCCGGAGACCGGCCCGCGCGACTCCGCCACGCTCTGGCTCATCATCGCCCTGACCACCGCGGTCGCCCCGGCCGGCCTGCTCCTTCTCCGCCGCTACATCCAAGTCCCCGAAGCCGGGCGCGAGCGGGTGTGATTGACAGTGTCGGGCGCGCCGTCCGGTTCTGCCCCGGAGGGGCATGCGACAATAGCCCAACGCTTCAGCGTTGGGTTTCGCGGCCAGCAGGTGCGCGTCCCGAAGGGACGATCGAGGCGATCGTCTGGCTCAGCCGTCCCTTCGGGACGCGCTCTCCTTGGACGCCGCGACCCAACGCTGAAGCGTTGGGCTATTATCGAGATGTCCCTCCGGGACGAAGCCCCATCCGCCACTCCGCCCGACACTTCTAGTCACATCGCAGGAGCCCGACCCGTGAACCGCCGCGCGCAGGCAGGCAAGCCTCTCCTAATGCGGCCCGTTGTTCGCGCCATCACACCACCGGACAGCCGCTCGAAGAAGTTCCGTCGAGTTGGCCAGGTGCAGCTTGGCTTTGATGTGGGCGCAGTGGGCCTCGATGGTCTTCACGCTCACGCCGAGCATCCCGGCGATTTGGCGCGTGCGGTGCCCCTGGCCGAGGAGTTTGAAGACCTCGAGCTCGCGCTCGCCCAGGATGTCGGCCGGGGAGCGAGGGGCGCGGGTTCCGCCTGGCGCCGATTGGTCCGCAACCGCGCCGGCTACGGTGTCACTCATGTAGCGTTGCCCTTGCAGGACTTGGCGGATGGCGCCAATGACCTTCCGGGAGGTTTCCCGCTTTATAATGTAGCCCCGGGCACCGGCCCGCAGCGCCCGTTCCGCGTACTGCAACTCTTCGTGCATCGAGAGGACCAGCACCGCGACCTCGGGGCAGCGCCGCTTAAGGTCCTCGATCAATCCAAGGCCGGAGGAAGCTCTCAGCGAAATGTCCACAATGGCCACGCGCGGCTTGAGGGCCAGGATGGCCTCAAAGGCTTGGGGCCTGGTTTCGGCTTCCCCGCACACCGCCAGGTCGGGCTGATCGTTAATCAACTTGGTCAGCCACTCCCGGACCAGCGGGTGGTCATCCACGAGATAGATGTTATTCTTCCGCGGTGTGGTTTCCGGCGCCATTGTTCTCGCCCGCTTGAGGGTTGGATGGAGGACAAACCGGTTCAGGCTGGTCTAAGGCCGCGCTCGCGGCATTGGCTTCCCTGTGCCGGAAGGCCTCCCGCAGCAGATCGGTCCCGCTTTGCAGGCCCAGCTTGTCCTTGGCCCGGGCGCAGTAGGCCTGGACCGTCTTGATGCTCAGACCCAGCCGCTGCGAAATCTGCCGCGTGCCGAGCCCTTCGCCGAGCATGTCGAATACGGCAAACTCGCGGTCGCTGAGCTGCTCGAGTGGGGAACGGCTGGCCAGGGTCTTGCCTTCGACATACTGCGCCACGATGGCCTGCATCATGGCCTCGCTGAGAAAGAGCCGGCCTTGCAGGACGCTCCGAATGCCCTCGACCACCTTCTGGGTGCTCTCGCGCTTGGTGATGTAGCCCTTGGCCCCGGCCAGCAGGGCGCGTTCGGCGTAAAGGGACTCGTCGTACATGGAGAGGATCAATACCGCCAGTTTGGGACACGCCTTTTTGAGGTCTTTAATCAAATCGATGCCCGAGGCGTCCCGTAGCGCAATGTCCACCACCGCCACGTCGACCTTCAAGGAGCCGAGCCGCTGCCTGGCCTCCGCGGCCGTGGCGGCCTCCCCGCACACGGCCAGGTCGGGCTGGTGGTTGATCAGATTGGTCAGCCACTCGCGCACCAGTGGATGGTCATCAATCAGGAAGACCCCTCTTTTCTTGCTGGATGGTTCGGTTGTCACGGTATGTGTCCTCAGAGGCCTTTGGGCAGGTCCGGCCGGTTCCACCAGCCGCCGCCCAGGGCTTGAAAAAGCGCCGCTGTATCCGCGTAGCGATTGGCTTGCGCCTGGACCAAGGTGATCAAGGCCTGGAGGTAGGTTTGTTCGGCGCTCAACAGCGCCAGGTAATTGGCGTAGCCGGATTGGAACTGTCTTCTGGCCAAATCGAGGGTGAGGCTGGCGGCGTCTTTGGCCGTCGCGGCGGCCCGCAGCGCGTCGGCATCCTGTTCGAGGGCGTTCAAGGTGTCGGCGACATTCTGGAAGGCGGTCAGGACGGTGCTGCGATATTGCTCGGCGGCCTGCCGGCAGGCCGCCTGGGCGGCCCGCTGGCGGTGCAGCAAGCTCCCGCCCTCGAAGACCGGTTGCGCCACGGTGGCGCCCAGGCCCCACAGGCCCGTGCCCGAGGAGAACAATCTATCGATGGCCAGCGCCGAGTTCCCGGCGTTGGCGGTAAGCGTGATGTGCGTGGCCACCAGGGCGAAGCGCGCCGCCGCCTCCTCCGCTTTCAACGATTCCACCGTCCGCCGGTTCAGGCCGAAGACGTCCGGCACGTAGGAGATCGTGAGCTGCGGGGTAAACAGGCTGTAGGTGAATTCGTTGGCGTTGGGAATGGGCGCCAGCACGGCCGGCGTAGCTTGGCGGCTGGCGGAGAAACTCCCGGAGACCGTCGGATAAAACGCGCCGTTCTGGGCCAGGACCGTCTCTTTGGCGACGGTCAAGGCCGCTTGCGCGGCTTTGATGCTGGGATTGTTGCTGAGCGAGAGCTCGATCAGGGCATTGAGCGGCTTGGAATGGAAAAGCGTCCACCATTGTCCCGAGAGGTCGTGGCCTTCGACGAACCGTTGGGGCTCTCCGCCGCCGACATTGGTCGTGCCGATCGTCGTCGCCAGCGGGGTCGAGGTGTAGCCTTGCACCTCAGGGGGCGCGGGTTTCTTGAAGTTGGGGCCCACGGCGCAACCGGCCAGGAGCAGCGCGGCCAAAGCCCCAGGTCCCCAAGCCAGGAGCGCCGTGGCCAATTGGGCGAACGTCCCCGCGGCCTGCGCCTGGGTCCTGGCCGCGCCGTGCAAGGGTTCCGGGCTTCGCATCTTGTTCATGGTTTGCGCCTCATCCCGGTGCCACTGAGGGCCGCGGTGTTCCTGGCGGCGGACGCGAGCGTCCGGCCGCCGAGCGTTGCCGGGGCCGGGGCCCGATTGTGAAGGGGCCTGGCCTGGAGCGTCGTCAATTGGCTGGCGGCGGGTGGCAGAGCCAGCCGGTTGGTTTGCCTGGCGGTCAGCTTCGGCGCCAGGCCATCTTTGGCTGCGCTTGCGGCTCGAGCGACAGTGGGCCGGTAAGGGGGCGCCGCCTTGTTGGCGGGACTGCCGGGCTGGCGGACGTTCCCTCGCCCGGTCGCCGGGAGCGTGCGGCTGCCGGGCGCCGGCTTTGCCGCCGGCTGACCGGGATGAAGGGGGGACCTCTCTTTGCGCGCGGGGGGCGCGCCGCCCTGGTTGGGGACGCGGCTGGGCGGCAGGGCGAAACCGAGGCCGTGGACCAATGCGCCGCAGCCAAACAACGTGAGCAGGAAACGGGCAGTTCTCATATTTCAGGTTCCATTTGAGTCGCTGGGACCGCAGATTGGTGAGCAATGTCGCGGCCCAGGAAGATCATCCGCAGCGGGGGCACGGCCAGGAGCAGCATGACGGGGCCGACGAGCATGCCGCCCACGATGACCGTCGCCAGCGGACGCTGCACCTGGCTGCCGATGCCGGTGGAGATGGCGGCGGGAAACAAGCCGATGCAAGCCGAGAGGGCCGTCATCAACAGCGGCCTCATGCGAGTCGAGGCGGAGCGGAACATGGCGTCCGCCGGGCCCCAGCCCCGACGCCTTTCCTGGTTATAATAGGTAATCATCAGGATGCCGTCCATGACCGACACGCCGAACAGCGAGACGAAGCCCACGGCGGCCGAGATGCTGAAGTTGAGCCTGGAAAGATATAGAGCGAACACCCCGCCCACGACCGCGAAGGGGATGCCGGCCAGCGAAAGCAGGCAATCCCGCAGGTTATTGAACAGGGCGTAGAGCAGGACGGCAATCAAGGCCAGACTGATCGGCACAATGATCGCCAGCCGATCCTTGGCCTTTTGAAGGTCCTCGAACTCGCCGGCCCAGATGAGCCGGTAGCCCGGCGGCAGTTTCACGTTCTTGGCGATGCGCGCCTGCGCCTCGGCAACGGTGCCGCCCAGGTCGCGTCCGCGCGTGCTGAATTTGACCGGGATAAAGCGCTGGACGCTCTCATGATAAATCCAGGCGGCCCCGGTATCCAGGGCGATCCCCGCCAACTCGCTCAAGGGGATGTAGGCGTTGGCGCCACTGGGCGTGGCGCAGGCCACCTTGAGGTTGCCAACCTTCTCGATGCTGTCGCGGTACGCGGCCGGATAGCGGACGGTCAGGTCGAATTGCCGTTCCCCTTCCAGGACGGTGGTGGCCACCGCCCCGCCGAGGACCGCCTGCACGACGGAACTGATGTCGCCGCAGTTGAGCCCGTAACGCGCCGCCTTGGCGCGGTCCACCTTGATATTCAGATTCGCCTGGCCCAGGACTGGGAAGATGCCCAGGTCGGCGACGCCGCGCACCTGGCTCATCTGATCGCGGACCTCGGTGGCCAGTCGGGTGATGGTCTGGAGACTGGGTCCCACGACCTTCACGGAATTGACCCCTTTGACGCCCGACAACGCCTCCTCTATGTTGTCCTGGATGTACTGCGAGAAGTTGAAGCTCACCCCGGGCAGTTCGCTCTTGAATTCGGCCTCGATTTGAGCGGTCAGTTTCTCCTTCGTCAGCCCTTTGGGCCACTCTTCAAAGGGCTTGAGCACCGCGAACAACTCGACGTTGGAGAACGGGGAGGCGTCGCTGCCGTCATCGGGGCGGCCGTGCTGGGAGGTCACGGTCACTACCTCGGGGTGCCGCAGCAGGATGAGGCGCATCTTCCGGGCCGCCGCCTCGCCGTCCTCGAGCGAGAGCTCGATGGGCATCGAGGCGCGAATCCAGAAATTGCCCTCCTCGAGGTGGGGAAGAAACTCGGTTCCCAGCCGTGTGGCCAGCAGGCCCGCCAAGGCCACGCAAGCCGTGCCCAGGCCGACGGCCAGGCCGCGGCGCCGCAAGGCGAAGCGCAGCGCGGGGTTGTAAAGCCGGTGCAGGAGACGGACCACGATGGTCTCGGTTTCCTTCACCTGCTTGGGGAGCAGGAAGGACGCCAGCACCGGGCTCACGGTGAAGGTGGAGAGCAGGGCCCCGGCGAGCGCGTAGCCGTAAGTGCGCGCCATGGGGCCGAAGATTTGTCCCTCAACTCCCTGCATGGTGAACAGCGGCACGAAGCCGGCCACGGTGATGAGCGCCGAAAACAGGACCGCCTTGTCCACTTGCATCGCGCTGATGAGGATGAGGCGCAGTCGCTCGGTCCAGCCCCCGCTCGGGGCCGTTTGGGCCGACGCGTGCGTCGGGTCCGGCCCGTAGAAGCCCCCGGCCAGCCGTTGCAGCAGCCCTTGCCGGTCCTCAGGGCTCCGCTGGAAATTGCGGAAGATGTTCTCGACCAGGATCACCGCCGAATCGACGATGATCCCGAAATCCACGGCGCCGACGGAGAGCAGGTTGGCGCTTTCGCCCTGCACTACCAGCAAGGTGAGGGCGAAGAACAGCGCGAAGGGAATGTTGAACCCGACGATGAGGGCGCTGCGGAGATTGCCCAGGAAAAGCCATTGGATCAAGAACACCAGCAAACAGCCGAACACCAGGTTATGAAGCACCGTGTGGGTGGTGACGTGGATGAGCGCGCTCCGATCGTAGAACGAGACCACCCGAACTCCCGGCGGCAGGCTGCCGTCGTGGTTCAACTCGTACATCGCCTTCTGGACCTTGGGGATCATGTCGTGCGCGTGCTGGGTCCGGTTCATGACCACGATCCCGGCCACCGCGTCGTCCTCTTTGTCCCGGCCCCAGATGCCCAGGCGCGGCCGATAGCCCACGTCCACCTTGCCGACGTCCTTGACCAGCACCGGCACGCCATTGAATTGGGCCAGGACCACGTTCTCGATGTCGTCCACCTTGTAGCCCTGCGTCAAGTCCTC
>Ga0326728_10009189_pt1 | contig 23953 bp, 21 predicted proteins | sample MB3enrmetagenome_FD_207602 | JGI IMG/M metagenome (GOLD analysis project Ga0326728, IMG submission 207602) | Lab enriched peat soil microbial communities from McLean, Ithaca, NY, United States - MB31MN | ecosystem: Environmental > Terrestrial > Soil > Wetlands > Peat | place: USA: New York... | reverse complement strand
GAGCAAGACCGAATAGGAGAGCGTTTGAGGGCTGCCCGTCCGATGCTCTCGGGTTGGTCGCTTGATCCCGCCGGTAACGGCGGGGCTAGAGGAATGATCACGCCCTGTTCGCCTTCGGGCGTTTCAGGGAACAGAACCCGGCTTATGCCCTGCTCCGGGTCCCTTTTTTGTTTTAAACAACCGGTTGACAGCAAACATGCCGAAAACTTGCGCCATTGTGCCCGCCGCGGGAAGCGGGACCAGGATGGGGAGCGCCCAACCGAAGCAGTTCCTCGATCTTGCCGGCAAACCGATTCTAGCGCACACTTTGAGCGCGCTCTCCAGCGCAAAACTGATCTCGAACATCTTTCTGGTCGTCGCCGAACAATATATTCCGGCTGCTCGGCTGATCGCTTCCGAGTGGGCCGAGGGACGAGCCTCGGATGTCCCGGAGATTTCAATAGTTCCGGGGGGCCTTGAACGGCGCGACAGTGTCTACAACGGTCTCATGAAGCTGCCGGCCGATTGCGGTTGGGTGATGGTCCATGACGGGGTGCGGCCCTTTGCCTCTCCCGGCCTTATAAGGGCAGTGTGGGAAGGCGCGCGGCGCACCGGCGCCTGTATCCCGGCGATCCCTTCGGTCGATACCTTGAAGCGCGCATGCGAGTGCGTTGTGCGGGAGACTTTGTCGAGGGATGAAATTTTTCTTGTTCAGACACCGCAGGTTTTCAAAAAACAGATCATCGTGAACGCATACGAAAAAGCCGTCGAAGCGGGATGGGCCGGGACCGATGACGCCTCTTTCGTCGAAAGAATCGGTGGGGTCGTCTCCGTTGTGCAGGGCGAACGTTCGAACATGAAGGTGACGACGCTGGAAGACCTCGAGTGGGCCAGATGGTTTATGCGCGGCAAGGTGCAGATAGGGGAAGTCTTATGAGGGTTGGATTCGGATATGACGTGCACAGGTTTATCGAAGGGCGTCCCCTGGTGCTTGGCGGCGTTGAAATCCCGCATGTGCAGGGGCTGCTCGGCCATTCGGACGCGGACGTTGTCCTTCACGCCATATGCGACGCCATGATCGGCGCGGCCGCCCTGGGCGATATCGGCACTCATTTTCCCGATACCAGCCCTGAATTCAAGGATATATCCAGCCTGATATTGCTGCGGAGAACGGCGGACCTTATCCGGGGGCGAGGTCTGCGCCTGGCCAACATCGACAGCACTATCGTCGCGCAGAGGCCCAGGCTCTCTGCTTTCATCCCGAGAATGGTCGAGAAGATCGCGAACCAGATCGGGTTGGCCCCGGACCGCGTTAACGTCAAAGCCAAAACGACGGAGAAACTGGGATTTGCGGGCCGCGAGGAAGGAATTGCGGCCTATGCGGTCGCACTTGTCGAAGAATTGTAAATTTGCGGACACTCCATAAACGGTTTTAATTCAATGGAGCAAGTGATAGATTAGCTGTTGGGAGATCGCGCGGCTATGGACTTGCAGGTCTATAATACGCTGACCAGGAAGAAGGAGGAATTTGTTCCTCTCGAACCCGGCAGGATACGCATGTACGTGTGCGGCATTACCGTCTATGACCTGTGCCATATCGGGCACGCGCGTTCGGCGATCGTATTCGACGTCATCTACCGTTATCTTTTGAGCCTGGGATACGACGTCACCTATGTGCGCAACTTTACCGACATCGATGATAAGATCATTCGCCGGGCGGCCGCTGAGGGGACCGATTACCGCACGATCGCCGACCGCTATATCCGGGCATTTTATGAAGATATGGACGCCTTGGGTCTTCTGCGCCCCGGAATCGAGCCGCTGGCCACCGAGCACATTCCGGAGATGATCGAAATCGTGCGCAGGCTTGTTGAAAAGGGCGCCGCCTACAAGTCCGGGAGTGATGTGTATTTTATGGTGGATCGCTTCTCGGATTATGGAAAACTGTCCGGTCGTGACACGGAAGACATGATAGCGGGCGCCAGGGTCGAGGTTGATGAAAACAAGAGAAATCCTCTCGATTTTGTGCTCTGGAAAGGAAGCAAACCCGGAGAACCTTTCTGGGACAGCCCATGGGGAGCCGGCAGACCGGGATGGCACATCGAGTGTTCAGCAATGGCGACCAGGTATCTTGGAGCGGCCATAGACATCCACGGAGGCGGAAAGGACCTGGTTTTTCCCCATCACGAAAATGAGATCGCGCAGAGCGAAATGGCATTCGGCGGGCCTTTTGTGCGCTATTGGATACACAATGGCTTCGTCAACATAAATGACGAGAAGATGTCAAAGTCGCTCGGGAACTTTTTTACCATCCGCGACGTGCTGAGGGATGTACACCCGGAGTCGCTGAGGCTCTTCGTCATCAGCAAACACTATAGAAGCCCCGTCGATTTTTCCGACGAAACGGTGGCGGAAGCCGAGCGCGGGCTCGAGCGCCTGTATGCCACGATCGAGGCAGTTCGGCAAAGGGTGGCAGTCCTCGATGATGCCGAACATCCGGTCGAAATCGTGGAAAAACAGGACCCGGAGCTGTATGAGAAGGTTGCGGCGCTGCCGGAATCTTTCGAAGAAGCCATGGCCAACGACTTTAACACCGCCCAGGCAATGGGCAATATCTTCGCCCTGCAAAGAAACCTGCAGCGGTTCCTGGATAAGTTCGGAAGGAAGAATTTGAAGGGACCGGCCGCGAAACTCGCTGGAATGGCGGCCGGCGCTCTTTTGAAATATTGCAATACCCTGGGCCTTCTTATGCTCGCGCCCGGGACATTTTTCGACCTGCAAAGAAAGCTCAAGCTGAAGACGACCGGCATCAGCGAGCAGGACCTCGAAGCGCTTATCGAGCTTCGCCATAAAGCCCGCCAGGAAAAGAATTTTGCCGAAGCCGACCGAATCCGGCTGGAACTGGAGGCAAAACATATCCAGCTTGAAGACTCCCCGGAAGGAACGAAGTGGCGGGTGAGTTTTCAGGACTGAGAGTTTTTTTGAGTTTGGCCCACCGCTGCAATCCTTGATCTTCCGGAATCGTCCGCAATCGGTACACGTGTCAGAGCTTTGCCGCACCGGCTGATTAAGAGTCAAAGGATACTTACTATTCTTGATATGGATATGTTTGCTTTTTAATCTCGAACCCTTGAAAGGGTCTGTCTGATGAATTCGATAATCGAAGAATGCGAATGCGTGCTCTGCGGCAATGAGGCCAACCTGGTGATCGATTGCAAGCTTGTGGACACTGCGGACCCGGATCATTTGGAAATTCTGCCGAAAGACCGGGACGTTCAGGTGATGCCCGGGGGATGATCCGGTCTGTGCTCCCTGCATGCTAGACTTTTATGAAGATCCTTTTTCGCCACATGATCCATGCGACCAGGAGCATGCACAGGAGGATCCAGAGCGCGTAGAGCATGGAAGCTGCTTTTGCGTCCGCAAGGGGTATACAGAAGCTTTGGAACAGGTAGATCTGGCAACTGACAGCCGGGTTGCCCGGTGACACGATCAGGTCCAGGGACCTGAGCGTTGTGTCGAAGACTTCCGAGAGCATGTAAATGGTTATGGGATTCAGTCCCAGGATGATGAAAGGTTTGGCCCAGCGCGAAAAACCGGCGATGTCGATCAACCAGTGGAAGAATGCCAGGACTACTAGCGCAAGCCCTGCCATAAATATGCTGAAAGTGCTCGTCCAGATGCTTTTGTTAATGGGCATCCAGCGATCCAATATACAGGCCGCCGCCATAAGGACCAGACCGGCGCACACCATACCGGCCACTTTCCTGCGTTCGGAAACCGGAGACATGAGCCATTGACCCGTCAACACCCCGAACAGGGTGGTGCCGATGGCCGGAATTGTGCTTGCGATTCCTTCCGGGTCCCACGTACTGTCATAGTACGACCACATATGTCCCTTCAGGAAAATCGAATCGACCCAGGAGGCGAAATTCTCTCCCGGCTCGAGGACACCCGGACCTGTCCCTGGGACAGGGAAGAACCGCAACAGCAGCCAGTATGAGCCAAGGGTCCCGATAAGCCACAGGATGCGGCCCCTCAAGCCGGCTTTCAATACAATCAGCGAAGTGAAAAAATAGCAGATTGCGATTCTTTGCAGAACTCCGGGTATTCGGAGATTTGAGAGCTGGAACATCGGATAGCTGTTGAGAAAAAGCCCAAGGGCGAACAAAATGACAGTGCGCCTCAGTATCCGGAATTCCGTCGACCGGTTCGATATGCTTGTTCCTGCCTTCCCTGTAAACGAGAAAACAAGCGATACACCGACTATAAAGATAAATGACGGGAAAACCGTATCCGCAAAAGTCCAACCATTCCAAGCTGAATGCCCTAGAAAAGAAAAAATGGCGTTGCTGTCGCCGGGACAGTTCACCATTATCATCAGGGCAATCGTAATTCCGCGGAAAGCATCCAGCGAGGCCTGGCGTTTCTTGTATGGAGCAATGCCGGTATCCGAGGCGGCCCGGGATGTTACGGGGTTATTCAACGAAGAAGTCCTCACGAAACGGTCAGAAACAAGTGTAAGTATCCAGGGTCACAGCCGCGAAGGGCTTGGCAGGCGATAATCGCATAAGATCCGGGGAGGAGCAAGACTTAAGCCTGAAATGAGGGGAGGCAGGCGGTCCAAGGCGCCGATATGTTTGCCATTGGGCGCCATAGTTGCGGCCAACGATTTCGGACCGGTCGTACTCATTTCACTTGATAGGTTTGGAGTAGTATTCCGGGGCGGACGCCGTTCGGGGGCGCAGCTCCAACCGGGGCGCCGCAGGCTTATACGACGTCCCCGGATCTTTTGGCTGCCGCCCGCGCCTTATTGAAAACTTCCGTTCACGCCCGCGACTATTCCGCAACGGTAAAGCAACCAGTCCACCCAGCGTTTGATTGGAAACAACACCAGGACGTAAAAAGTCACCAGGAACATAATTGCGAATTCGATGTAGGAGCCAAGCGGATCGGGCAACGATTTTTGATAATTCCATATTGATCGTAAGAGGAAAGCGCCGAAAGCCCAGAAAGCGAAGACAGTACACCACCGGAGGGGTTTTTTAATTCTTTGCATGGCTTCAACCTCGCTGAAGGGTAACCAGGGATAAAACTATTCCACACGTTTCCGTACGGAAAGACAATGGGGAGAAAGCAGTATTTTATTTCGCGCCCAACTGTATTTTCGACTGCGGGCGCCCCGGCATCAAGGCTTTTGCAAAATCCATGCGCGGTCCCATGGGTTGTTATCGGCAAGAGGCGATTTATCATCTGCTCTAAAGATTTCCTTGCCGGGAACGGAGCGTTTTTCGGACTCGCGTTTCTCCGGGTCGTGGTCCGGGGTCGGCTTTGCGGGCCAGGGAAGCGCAGGCGCCGAGCAGGCGCCAGGGTCTGCCGTTTAACGCCGGACACTGTTTAAGAAGGAGATGCGAATGCGCTCGATAGTATTTCTGACAATCTTTGTGATGGGGTTTGCCTCGGCGGTTGAGGCGAAAGTTCTCGGCAGCATGGTTCCCTACAAGCATGAGGGCGTGGATTTGATGGGGTACCTGGCTTACGATGATTCCATCGAGGGCAAGCGACCCGGGGTCATCGTGGTTCATGAGTGGTGGGGGCTGAACGATTACGCGCGAATGAGGGCCGATCAGCTTGCCGGGCTGGGGTACGTGGCATTTGCGATCGATATGTACGGAAAAGTCACCGAAAAACCTCAGGAAGCCTCGGCGTGGGCGCAGGCGTTAAAGGGCGACACAGTTCTTTTGAGGGGGCGGGCGACGGCCGGACTGGAAGTGCTGCGGGCAGACCCGAGGGTGGACGTGGCGCGAATCGCGGCCATCGGGTACTGTTTCGGGGGGGGCACGGTTCAGCACCTGGCTTATACCGGCGCGCCGATAAGAGGGATCGTCAGTTTCCACGGCGGCTTTGTGAACCCGTCGAAAGACGAGGCCAAATCGGTCAAGGCAAAGATACTGATCTGCCATGGAGCGGCGGACAAGGTCTCAACGCCCCGGGAGATGCAGGACTATATAGCGGCAATGGAGCAGACAGGTCTTGACTGGCAGATGGTGATTTTTGGAGGGGCGAAGCACGCTTTCACCAATCCGGGTGTGGATAAGACCGGCTTGGAGGGGGTAGCCTACTCTAAATCGGCCGATGAGCGCTCGTGGAAATATATGAAGGATTTTTTCGATGAGGTATTCCGCTGAAAGAAACCGTTTCAGGTGCGGCGGCCGCATGTAGATTTGTAATACTCCCTCACCGGGACTATCCGAAACGGGCGGAAGGCGGCATGCCGAAAGCCGAACCGAGCCCATGGACCACCGGTTGGATTGCCTATTCGGTTTGGATCCTTATATTTATTTAATTAAACTAAAATCAACCGGGAGTTTTACAGAGGGGGCAAAATGGTGGACAAAAGACAAGAGGGTCAGCAGGAGTCGCTTTTGGGGAGCGAAGTGGAGAGTAATCTCCGGATTGCTTTCGACCAACTCTCTCATAAGGTCCGTATATTGCTTTTTACCGAAAAGGGCCGCAACGACGTAGTGAACCAGGCGGCACGGGACCTGCTCAGGGCCTTTGAAAAGATTTCAAAAAAGGTGGAACTGAGCGAGTTCGACATTGAAGGGACGGAGGCAAAAAAGCGCAACGTTACAAGTTCTCCGACTCTGATTTTCGAACCTGACCGTTATGCCATTCGATACCTTGGCGCGCCTTTCGGGGAAGAGGGCAGGACACTCGTCGGGATGATCATGCTGCTCGGGTTCCGGATGAGCAATCTGGGTCCGCAGGCCTTGAAGGTCTTGAGCAAAATCGATTCGAGGAGGGACATCAAGGTCTTTGTCAGTCCGACCTGTCCTTATTGCCCGGAACAGGCGGTAAACGCCGTTAAGGCTGCCATTGAACGGCCGGACATAATCTCACTGGAAATAATCGACATTCAGTCCAACCAGGAGACTGCCGAGCGCTATTCGGCGTTCAGTGTCCCGCAGACCTTTGCAAACGACGTCCTCATAGCTCACGGTGCGCAGCCGGAAGAATTGTTCGTGCTATCGCTCCAAAAGCTTGAACAGCAGACGGTCTTCATCCCTGATGCAGAGGGCGAACTGATTGAAACCGATGTGGTGATAGTGGGCGGCGGCCCTGCCGGACTGGCCACGGGTATCTATACGGTGCGCAGCGGGCTCAAGACGGCGCTGATCGAGCGGGGACCGCTTGGAGGACAGATCGCAGCTACGCCGATTGTAGAGAACTATCCCGGTTTCGCGCGGGTGCCGGGTAAGACCCTGGTCGATATTCTGGTCAGCCATGCCCTGGAATACGTACAGATATTCCAGGGTGAAGAGGTCCTCGAAGTTAAACCGGGAGCAAAGATGGAGGTCCAGACAAACAGGAGGAAATTCCTGACCAGGGCGGTCATTCTCGCAACGGGCGCCAATTACAAGAAGCTCGGCGTGCCGGGTGAGTCGCATTTCATGGGGCGGGGCGTGAGCTATTGCGCAACGTGTGACGGACCGCTTTTCAAGGGGAAAAGGGTGATTGTCGTCGGGGGCGGCAACAGCGCCGTGACCGAGGCGCTCTACCTCAACAACATAAACGTTTATACAACTCTGGTTCACCGGCGAAACGCCCTGAGGGCCCAGGAGCATCTGGCAAAAAATATTTTTGCGAACAATATGGAAGTTCTCTGGGATACCGAAGTCGTCGAGATAAGGGGCAAGGAAAAGGTAAACGAGGTCATCTTACGAAATAAGAGGACCGGTCTTATCCAGCCTCTCCCGGTGGACGGTGTTTTCGTTGCGATCGGATATGAGCCTTCGGTCGGCCTGGCGAAAACCCTTGGGATAGAACTTACAGAGGACGGCTTCATTAAACACGATTCCAACCACCGCACCAACATTCCGGGCATATATTCCGCCGGAGACGTAGAAGGCGGTTATAAACAGATAGTGACGGCGATGGGGCAGGGGACCGAAGCAGCGCTCTCGGTATACGAAGATCTCATGCATCCATACTGGGCCGCCGATCCGGAAGCACAAAAGGCGGCAAAAACCTGATCCAGAGACGGAGGACGGATGATGGATGACGGAGGACAGATGACGGAGGACGGATGATGGAGGACATGTTCCGCAGGGTGTTTTTCCGTCGTCCGTCGTCTGCAATCCGCGTTTACCCTTAACTTCCGAGCTTCTTATAGATGTCCCGGGCCATCCGGAGATGTTCCTGAAGGGTCGGGAGGGTTTCGGCGGCGTAGTTCTTAAGGTCCGGATTGGCGCCCTCTTTTGACATCTGTTCGAACATCTGTATGTCTTCCTTGTGGTCTTCGATCATGTGCTTCATGTACTCCCGGTCGAAGTCACGGCCCTTTAATCCTGAAAGATGCCGGACCATCTCATGTTCCTCTCTGTCCATGTCAATGGGCAAGGCCAGATTATCTTTTTTTGAAATCTCCAGGAGTTTATTGTTTGCGATAACATGGTCCCTTGCCATTTCCCGGCCGAACTGCTTGACATCCCGGCTTTCAGCCTGCTGCTGGGCCAATTCGCCGAGGGCCACTTCCAGCATATTGCCGTCGGAGGCCTTCCTGACAAAATCGTTGTCGTTAAGGGCCGCGGCCCTTGCCGCGCCATATCCGAGGGCAATCAGAGCGGTTATTATGCCAAAAAACACAAGCACCCTTGAGCTCCGAATGGTCATCATTTTTCTCCTTTCCTAGATATCTATTGGCTCTGAAAATATTGTAAGTACTGGAGAAGGAGGGGGGAAGACTGATGCTGGGGCGCAGGGGAAGACTGATGCTGGGACACGGAGACACGGAGAGAAAACAACATTTAGACGTGGGGACGCAGGGGAAGACTGAATGGCTTTTCGCTTGTCCGCCGGGGTGTATCAATTCTCGGGGTATTTGTGGTCCAGAGTGTCAAATTCGATCAGTTCGCCGGTCACTGTGAAGATTACCCGCTCGCAGATGTTGACGACCCGGTCGGCGGAGCGTTCAAGGTTGTGCGCCACCCACATCAGGTGGCTTACACCTTCGATGTTTCTGGGGTCCGAGAGCACGTAAGTCATAAGCTCTCGATATATCTGGTCATAAAGAGCATCTATCTGCCGGTCTTCGGCGGGGATCGAACGCGCCCTTTCGGCGTCCCTGTCAATAAAGGAAAGCAGTGCCCTGTGGAGCATGTCGGAAGCCATGGCCGCCATTCGCGGCAGATCCACCAGCGGCTTTATCAGCGGCTTGGAGCCGAGCAATATGGAGATTTTCGCGATCCCCTTCGAATAATCGGCGATTCTTTCCAACTCGGCTGCAATTTCGAGTATGGCCGCCAGCATCCTCAGGTCTTTGGCCATGGGCTGCTGTCTTGCTATGAGAACAAGCGCATCCGATTCGATCGCGTAGCGTCTGCGGTTGATATCCGAGTCGGCCTCGATCAGGCGATGTGCCGCTTCGATTTCCCTGTTCTTGAGGATCTCGACTGAATCGGTTATGGTGCGTTCGACCATTACTCCGAGGTCGATCAGTTCATCCTGAAGCCGTACCATTTCCTTTTCGAAAGCACTTCTCACCCCGCAAGCCTCCATTCGGCAGCTAAATCAGCACTGACCGGCATTGTATTATTGCTTCAGTTATAAATAGAGCTTTCAATTATAGAGGCATATTCGGTTTGAATTCAATGTGATTTTGCCTGGAGAGACAGATTGTCGCTAAAAAGACATTAAATCCCCCCTGCCCCCTTTGGGAAAGGGGGGTTCCAATCGGCAATCCTTATCCGCATGGGCCCAACTTGGTACTAGAGCATTGATTCAGATTCACTCGCCGTTTTGCAAAATGTTTGTGTGCCAATGCTCCGAGTCGAGCGCAACAGGGCATAAAAAAGGCGCGGAGATGGGGGCGGGTCAAAAGAGCTTTTCCCTCCGCCTCTCCGCGCCATTAACGCTGACAGGTTGTGCAGATGTAGGTCCGGGATTCGATGTCAGTGCCCCCCGGACAGCCGGCTAGTACATGCCTGCTCCAGGCGGCATGCCGCCCATTCCCGGGCCGGCCTTGTCTTCTTTCGGCAGTTCGGCGACCATGCACTCGGTGGTCAGCATGAGGGCCGAAACACTGGCTGCGTTGAGCAGGGCGGTGCGGGTAACTTTGGTCGGGTCGATAACGCCCGCTTCTATCAGGTCTTCGAACTGGCCGGTCTCGGCATTAAAGCCGAACGGGCCGGATTTTTCCTTGAGTTTTTGGACGATTACCGAACCCTCTTCCCCAGCGTTGGCGGCAATCTGGCGGGCCGGTTCCTCAAGGGCGCGCCTGATTATATTCAGGCCGAGCTGTTCGTCGCCGCCAAAATCAAGGTTTTCCAGGGCAGGCAGGCAACGAAGGTATGCGACGCCGCCTCCGGGAACGATGCCTTCTTCCACTGCAGCACGGGTTGCGTTCAGGGCATCCTCAACCCTGGCTTTTTTCTCTTTCATCTCGGTTTCGGTAGCCGCGCCGACACTTATCACCGCGACACCGCCGACCAGCTTCGCGAGCCTTTCCTGGAGCTTCTCGCGGTCGTAGTCGCTGGTCGTTTCCTCTATCTGGGTGCGGATCTGGCGCACACGGCCCTCGAGGGTCTTGCGGTCCCCGGCGCCGTCAACGATCGTCGTGTTGTCCTTGTCGATCCGGATCGTCTTTGCTTTGCCAAGGTCGTTCACCGTGACGTTTTCAAGCCGAATGCCCTTCTCCTCGCTGATAACCTGCGCGCCCGTCAGAATTGCGATATCTTCGAGCATCGCCTTGCGCCTGTCGCCAAAACCGGGGGCCTTTACGGCGCAGACCTGGAGTGTGCCACGCAGTTTGTTTACCACCAGGGTGGCCAGCGCTTCCCCTTCGATGTCTTCGGCAATAAGCAGCAGCGGACGGCCCATCTTGGCGATCTGTTCGAGAATGGGCAGCAGGTCCTTCATGCTGCTGATCTTCTTTTCATTCACGAGGATCATGGGTTCGTTGAGCAGGACTTCCATTTTCTCGGGGTCGGTCACAAAATATGGAGAAATGTACCCCCGGTCGAACTGCATTCCCTCGACCACCTCCAGGGTGGTTTCCATGGACTTGGCTTCCTCGACCGTTATTACGCCTTCTTTGCCGACCTTGTTCATGGCTTCGGCAATAATATTTCCGATTGTGGAATCATTGTTGGCGGAAATGGTGCCAACCTGGGCGATTTCTTTCTGATCCTTGGTCGGCTTGCTGATCTTTTTCAGTTCGTCGATCACGACCTGGACCGTTTTTTCGATGCCGCGCTTGATGGCCATGGGGTTGTGGCCGGCCGTAACCAGCTTCGAGCCTTCATAATAGATGGATTGAGCGAGAATGGTCGCGGTGGTCGTGCCATCTCCGGCTACGTCGCTGGTCTTGCTTGCGACTTCTTTTACCATCTGGGCGCCCATGTTTTCGAACTTGTCTTCGAGTTCGATTTCCTTGGCCACCGTCACGCCGTCCTTGGTCACTGTGGGGCCGCCAAAGCTTTTCTCGATAACCACGTTGCGGCCTTTGGGACCAAGAGTGACCTTTACCGCGTCGGCGAGTATGTTCACGCCGTTTAACAGGAACTCACGCGCTTTGGTGTCATACGTCAACTGTTTTGCCATTAGAATGTTCCTCCGTATATTTTTAATCAGATAAACCTATTCGATAATCGCTAGAATGTCGTCTTCGCGCATGATCAGCACTTCCTGACCCTCGACGGTGATCTCATTGCCGGCGTATTTACTGAAAAGAATGCGGTCGCCTTTCTTGACGTCGAGCGCTCTTCTGGAGCCATCTTCCATTATTCTGCCGTTGCCGGCCGCGATGATCTCTCCCTGGATAGGCTTTTCCTTTGCCGTATCGGGGATAATGATTCCGCCTGCCGTTTTCTGTTCCTCTTCCATGCGTTTGACCACGACGCGATCATTGAGCGGTCTGATGTTCATAACAACTCCTTTCGATCGTCATTCCGGGGCTAGCCGGAATCGAGATTAGTTAAATTGGACAGGGAAGAGCCTTTTAGGCGCCCCGCCCGATGTTAGCACTCATCTATGATGAGTGCTTTTAATCACCCGGAATTCATTTGGCAAGTGAAAAAGAAGGACTGGTGGGGAAAAAAAGTGAAAAAACCGTCTTGCTTCCGACCTTGGGACCGCTCACTTCAATGCGGCCCCCGGCCTTCTCGACCAGTTGGTAGACGATACTCAACCCCAGCCCCGTTCCATTTTGTTTGGTGGTAAAAAAAGGGTCGAAGATCCTCTTTCTTGCCTCATCGGGAATTCCCCCCCCGGTATCGCCGACGTCTATTCTGGCCGTTCTATTGTTGTTCTCCGGCACATCGTTAACAGCGACGGAAATCGACAGCTCCCCGCCCTCCGGCATCGCCTCCAGGGCATTGACAAAAAGATTCCAGAGCACCTGCCGGAGGTGGTGCGGATCCATGGGGACAAGAGGCCTTGCCTGGAAATCCGTCCTGATGAGATGAGATGCATGCATCTGTTTGCGTGCCCTTAGAAGAGAGATGATCTCCTCTATGAGGGAGCATACCTGAACGTCTTCCACCCGCGCCGATTTTGGCGAACCCCTCGCCATCCAGAGAAATTCGCTCACAAGCGCATTGATCCGCTCGATTTCCCGTTGCACGATTCCCATCAGCTTTTTGTGAAGGGCGCTTGCTCCCATTTCGCCCTGCAGCATCTGCATGGCGCTGCTCATGGCGGCAAGCGGATTTTTGATCTCATGGGCGATTTCGGCCGCGAACGTTCCGGCCAAAACCAGCCGTTCCATTCTCCGTATGTGCTCCTCGATGACCTTCAGTTTGGTCAGGTCCGTAAAGATCATCGTCCATCCGAACGCCTCGCCGCTTTCGTTCTGAAGGATGGAAGCCGAGTAGCCGATTGTGATCTGAGCGCCGTTTGGATTTGTATAGACCGTCTCCATACGGCCTGGCGGTTTTCGGCCGGTCCCGGCCGGGGCAGGGGGGAGTTGCGGCATTTCGATTGACGGGAAAAGTTCCCTCAGGGCGTGCCCCTCGATCTCGGCGGACCGTATTCCGAGAATACGCTCCCCGGCGCTGTTCGAAAATATGACGTTTCCTCCCAGGTCAACGGTCAGAACTCCGCTGGACATACTCTGGACTATGCTTGTATGGAGAGTGGCAAGCTCCTTGAGGTCTTTTTCGCGCTCATGGACACGCCGGCTGGACTTGTGAAGTTCTTCGGCGAGATATCCGGCAAGAAAAGCGACCAGGAAAAAGCCCGCTACGTTCATAAGAATGGAAATGAAATATGTCCCGCTGTCCCGTTGCGGCCCCGAGACGGAAACCAGTTGAAGGGGGGAAATCCATTCAAAATACTGTAGATCCAGGAGAAGCCCATAAACCAGGGCGCATGCCGAAGCGCTCAGCAGGCTTGCTCGCCGATTCAACAACAGGGCTGAGCTTATTATGACAAGCATGTACAGGGAGGAAAAAAAACTCTCGATCCCACCCGTCATGTAGACCAGAACCGTTATGGCGCACAGGTCGAAAAGGATCTGGACCCAGGCGAAGAGCTCCAGGCGCCGCACTTTGTAGAGGCAGAGCGCACCCACAATTGTAAAAAGAAACAAAATGCAGGAAAAAACATAGAGCGGATGGAAAATGGATGAAAGAAGATCGGCGTTTCTGCTGCTCTGGACGGCCAGGGTGAGAGCGAGGAAAAAAACGGCAAGTATCAGCCGGTACAGGAGGAGCTTTTTGAGTTTCGCTCTTAAGTGGTGCTCATCCGAGTCGTCGTCCCGGCCCGGCGAAACGAGCCGCGCCATTTCTCCTTTGTCTTGAGCCGGAGGCAAGGCTGCCGGCTGCGTGTGAGGCTTTTTCCCGATGGACATTATTTCCCGACCACGTCGGCCAATTGGAAAATGGGCAGATACATTGCCACGAGCAGGCCACCGATAGTAACACCCAGAAACAAGATGAGCATGGGTTCGAGCATGGATGTCAAAGCTCCGACGGCCGTGTCGACTTCCTCGTCATAAAAGTCCGCTATCTTGCCCAGCATGTTGTCCAGGGCGCCCGTGGCTTCTCCAACGGCTATCATCTGGGTCACCATGGGCGGAAAGACTCCGGTTTCGGCCAGCGGGTCGGCAACCGGGCGGCCCTCGGAAATAGATACACGGGCATCCCGAATGGCTTTCTCCACCACGGCGTTTCCGGCGGTGGCCGCGACAATTTCAAGCCCGTCGAGAATCGGCACGCCACTGGAAAGCATCGTTCCCAATGTCCTGGTGAAGCGCGCAACCGCGATTTTGCGGATCAACACTCCGGCCACGGGCGTTCTTATAGAAAACTTGTCGAAGATGTTGCGCCCCTTGGGCGTACTGTAAAATTTTCGGAACCCGAAGATCAGACCGATGAGTCCAAGAAGCATCCAGTGGAAGTATTTCTTTGCAAAATCGCTCATCTCCATGACAAACAAGGTCATGCCCGGCAATTTTACCCCCGCGTCCTTGAAAAGCCCGGCAAAGACCGGAATGACCCAGATCAGGATGACCGCGACCACGATGACTGCGATCGAGATAACGATTATCGGGTAGGTGAGGGCGCCCTTTATCTTTTTTTTCAGTTTGCCCATTTTTTCGATGTATGCGGCGAGCCTGTTGAGGATTACGTCGAGGATGCCTCCGATTTCTCCGGCTGCCACAAGGTTGTGGAAGAGGTTGTCAAATATCTTGGGGTGCTTTTTCACCGCATCCGACAAAGTGGCGCCTTCCTCGACGTCCTTTTTGATCTGCCGAATAACCCTTTTGAAATTAGCGTTATCCTGCTGATCCTGCAAAATTTCCAGGCACTGAACCAGCGGAAGACCGGCGTCGATCATAGTGGAAAACTGCCGGACGAATATGACCAGGTCCCTATCCTTGACCCCTCCCCCGAAGGCCGGGAAATAATCCTCAATGGCCTTGGGCTTCTCTTTGAGGGTCTTTATGGCAATCCCTTTTCTTACAACCATCTGACGCGCCAGGGGAAGGTTGTCGGCCTCTATTTCGCCTTTTTGTTTCTTCCCGGCGCGATCCGTACCGGCCCATAAGTAAACCGCCATTTTGCTCTCCTGTTATGTCAATAAGTATTCAGACAGGTGTGACTATGGTGGGGGATGCAATTTTCGATCCACAAATGACCAAAATCCACCACAGCATTTCATGTCCCTGAGGGACACCTCAAACCATGAAAAGGCTAATAACCTTTCAAAGCAGAGGCGCAGAGGAAAGCAAAGCAATAAACAAACAGGAGAACTAAAAGACAAATCCCTTCTTTTCTTTGTGTCTCTGTGGTGAGTCGCTTTTAGGCTTTTTGCGGGGGGGGGGCCTGTCCGTAAATAGGCCTTTTAGGGACCGCGCCGGGTTTTGAGACCGATTTTGGTCGCGACGATTGAGCAAAACCGCAGGCGTAGCCGGACTACGCTGAGGATTTTGCGATTGAGGAGCGGCCGAAGCGATCCAAAAGCCGGATGCGGGCACAAAGGATTTATTTACGGACAAGCCCTTAGTCTTTGGTCGAGGAGCGCACTACTTCCTCGATGGAAGTGGTGCCTTCTTTGAGCTTATTGATTCCGCTGCGTCTAAGCGTGGTCATTCCCAGGCGGATGGATTCCTTCTTTATTTCAGCGGCCGACGCCCCCATGAGCACCAGTTCTCGAATCTGGTCATACAGGGGCATGACCTCGTATAGGGCGATACGGCCCCGGTAGCCCGTCTCGTTGCAAAGCTGGCACCCCTTCCCACGGCAGCATTCGAACGTCCCGAGTTCCTCTTCCAAAACCCCCAGGTCGAGCAGCGTTTCAGGCGGTACGTCTTCGACGGTTTTGCATTCGTTGCATATTCGCCGGACGAGTCTTTGGGCAAGGACCAGATTAACGGCGGAGGCCACGAGAAAGGCCTCGACGCCCATGTTGAGCAGCCGGTTTATCGTGCTGGGAGCATCGTTCGTGTGGATGGTGCTTAGAACCAGGTGGCCGGTGAGAGCGGCTTTCACGGCAATTTCCGCCGTTTCGAAGTCACGAACCTCGCCAACCATGATGATATCGGGGTCCTGGCGCAAAAACGACCGCAGGGCCGCGGCAAATGTAAGTCCGATTGCCTCGTGCACCTGAACCTGGTTTATTCCGGTAAGATTGTATTCGATCGGGTCTTCCGCAGTGGAGATATTCTGGCTGACCTTGTTGAGTTCCGAGAGAGCGCTGTAAAGGGTCGTGGTCTTGCCGGACCCGGTCGGACCGGTGACGAGCACCATTCCGAACGGCTGGTAGATGGCCTCCCGGAAATTCTTGTACTGAATTGTTTCGAACCCGAGCTTTGTCATATCGAGTTGCAGGGCTTCCTTATTCAGGAGACGCATCACGACCTTTTCGCCAAAAATCGTGGGCATGACCGAGACCCTGAAATCCATCTCGCGTCCTTTTGCCTTGAGCCGTATGCGGCCGTCCTGCGGAAGCCGGCGCTCCGCGATGTCCAGTCGGCTCATTATTTTTATGCGCGAGATGAGCGCGTTTTTAAGCTGGTGCGGCGGCCGCATCACTTCATAGAGGACCCCGTCGATGCGGAGCCTGACCCGCAAGATTTTCTCGTAGGGCTCCACGTGAATATCGCTGGCCTGTTTCCGGATTGCGTCCATCAGGATCAGGTTTACCAGTTTTACGACCGGGGCCTGTTCGGCTGCGTCTTCCAGCGAGGAGAGGTCCATCTCCTCCGTCGACTGGATCAGGTCCACATCCACGTCTTCCTTGAGCATTCCGAGCACATCGTCGAAGGAATCGTCTTCGGAAAGATACTGCCCGATGACTTTCTTTATGATGTTGTCGGAGACGACGTGGACCTGAATATTCTTGCGGGTAAGGAAGCGAATGTCGTCGATGACGAACAGGTTGCCCGGATCGGCCATTGCGACATGAAGCGTATTGCCCATGAGTCCGAAGGGAATAGCCTGGTACTTTTGCATAATATCGAGGGGAATGAGGCCCAGGACTTCCTTCGTCGTGTTAAGCTTTGATATGTTCACCTGGGGGCAGTGGAACTGCTTGGCGATAAACTCCAGAAGGGTATCTTCATCCACCATGCCGAGCTTTATCAGGGCCGCGCCGATGCGCTCCCCTGAATGGCGTTGTTCCTCAAGCGCCCGGTTTAGTTGCTCGAGGGTGACAAGTCCTTCCTGGATCAGCAGTTCGCCTAATTTCTTGGCCAAAGTAAAAATCCTTCCAAAACAGCCCGGGGCGGTATGGGGCTGAACCCGCTCTCCTCTTTTATTTCAGCGCGGAACGCGACTTGTACCTGTAACATGAAAGCCTTGCAAACGACAAATTTCTTCCAGATACAGATGCCCCTTTCTGTTAAATCGGCGCATGTGGTCCAATATTCAACAGAAATCGACCGAAAAAACCACAAAAATCCTTGACACCGATCAATTCCCGGTTATCATTCGCAACGTTTCTCCAGGGAGACAAGATCATATCAGAATAGGGGGTGATTGTCATGGTTTGCGCAACAATGAAGGCAGGCGTCGAATGTGCCTTCATGACCAAAACGGGATGTGGTTATAACGGCGGCACCTGCCTGCAGATAGTCGAGCAGTGCGAAGGATGCCAGCGCGCAGTTGAATTTGTCGCCGGAAAATTCTGCAGCAGCTATCCGAACCCTTCAGTTAAGTGGAAGACCAGCGCCTGTAATTTTGCCACTCATACCAAAATGGAGCAGCAGGGTCAGCAGAAAGTCAATCCTCTTAAGGCTTCCAAACGAAACAACAAAAAAGGGTAATACTTTTCGCTGGTTCGTGAGAGCGGCCTCCAGTGCGTTGAGCGTCTCGGAGGTTTGCTCTCACCGATAATCCTTGTGTTGCTTCTCTACTGCGGCTTCCTTCCCATTCGATCCGGGTATATAATCAAACCGATTTGTGTTTGACTTACCTGTCAACCATCCATTATGTGATTTCGCCGGGATGAGTGTGCCTCTGTGGTGAATGGGTATCAGAAAGGATATGCAATTGTGGAACAGACAAAGATTTTGACGGGAACGCAAGCCGCGGCCGAGGCAGCCAGGTTGAGCCGCGTGCAGGTCGTTGCCGCCTATCCGATTACGCCTCAGTCAAAAATACCCGAGGTCTTGTCTTCCTATGTTGAAAGAGGGGACTTGAAATCGGAGTTCGTGCGCGTTGAGAGCGAACACTCGGCGATGGGAGTGTGCATCGCCGCCTCCATCATCGGGGCGAGATCTTTTACAGCAACTGCAGCCAACGGCCTTGCCTATATGCACGAGCAGTTGCACTGGGCTGCCGGGGCGCGGGTACCGATAGTGATGCCGGTTACCAACCGGGGGATGGGAGCGCCCTGGACGATTCTGAACGATATCCAGGACAGCATCTCGCAGCGCGATACCGGCTGGATGCAGTTCTACTGCATGAATAACCAGGAAGTCATCGATCTCGTTATAGTCGCTTTCAAGGTCGCCGAGCAGCTTCTTGTTCCATGCATGGTCTGCTTTGACGGATTTCGACTGTCGCATACTCTCATGCCGGTGGCTGTACCCGAGCAGGAGAAGGTGGATAAATTCCTCCCGCCCTATGTTCCTTTCCACAAGCTGGATGCAGAAAACCCGGTGGGCATCAACCCGGTTGTCATGAGCGATCCCATTGGAGACCCCGACGGCGTACTTTCGCCAGGTTACATGGGGTTTCGCGCCAGGCTTCAACAAAGCCTCGAAGAGGCCCTGCCGGTAATCAGGGAATCCGGACGGGAATTCGGCGATCTTTTCGGCCGTTTCTATGACGACCCGCTCCACCGTTACAGGGCCGATGACGCTGATTTTCTTTTTATCGCGATGGGGGCGCTTGCCAGCGAAGCGAGCCTGGCGGCCGACATTTTGCGTGAACAGGGTGTAAAGGCGGGGGTCCTGGGTGTCCGCGTCTACCGGCCCTTTCCCGCGGCCGCCCTGGTCGAGGCCGTTCGCGGCAGGAGAGCCGCGGCGGTCCTTGAAAAAGCCATCAGCTACGGATACGAAGGCCCACTGATGACGGATTTGAAGGCCGCTCTCTATGGAGAAAACGGGGGACGTCCGGTGCTCTCCAACTTCATAGTCGGTCTCGGCGGAAAAGACGTCTCCACAGCCGACCTGCTCCTTTCGGCCAGGGAAAGTATCGAAGCCGCGAAAAGCGGCAAGCCCCAGGCAAAACCGAAATGGATCGGCAACGAAGTATAAAAGTCAAAAAAGGAAATAAGCGGCCATGTCAGTCCAAACAGCCATTCTCGACTACCCTGAAAAAGAATACATCCTACCCGGCAACAGGCTTTGCGCAGGGTGCGGAGTTGCTATCGCATACAGGTTCATTTTGAAGGCGCTCGGGCAAAAGACAATCGTTTCAGTGCCCGCCTGCTGCGTAACCATCCTTCATGGGATCTACCCCAAGACCCCGGTGGCGGCTACTACGGTGAACACGACTTTTGCAAGCGCGGCGTCGACGGCCTCGGGACTGGTGGCGGGCCTCAAAGCCACCGGGCACGACGGGTGGAAGGTGCTGGCGATTGCCGGAGACGGCGGAACTTTCGACATGGGAATTCAGTCCCTGAGCGGCGCCGCGGAGCGCGCGACCGATTTTATCTACGTCTGCTATGACAATGAAGCCTATATGAATACGGGGGCGCAGCGATCGAGCGCAACTCCGGCGGGGGCACTGACCACCACCACGCCGATAGAGCCCAAGGAGCAGCCCAAGAAGGACTTCATGCAGATAATGGAGGCCCACAGCCTTCCGTATCTCGCCACGGTTTCATGTTCGTATCCGGGCGACGTTTATGACAAATTCGTGAAGGCCAGAGACATCGTCGGGACCAGATTTTTTCACCTCTCGGCCCCATGCCCGACAGGATGGTGGTATCCGACCCGGGATACCGTGAAAATCGGCCGCCTGATGGTCGAATCCTGCGTTTTCCCGCTCTATGAAATCGAGGAAGGCCGTCTTGCTTTAACGGGCAAGAGCCTGAGCATCGCCAAGAGCGGCAGGAAGAAGCCGATTGACGAATACATATCCCTTCAGGGACGCTTCAGGAAGATCACCCCGGAACAGGTCGCGGCGTTTCAAAAGCGGGTGGATGAGAAGTGGGATAGTTTGTTGAAAAGGGCGGAGTGAAAGAGCGGTCTCCGCAAGGCTGTTCGGCGCAGAGCGTGATTTATGGACACGAAGGGCGCGAAGGATACACGAAGAGCACGAATAACTTCGATCTCCTTAATGAATCTTTATGTTCGCTGCTCTCTGACGAAAGGACACGGATCATGAGAGGCAAAAGATGTGTTGCAGCCCTTCTTGCGATCTCCTTTTCGATAGCGATCTTTATTGGCGCGGGCCGGGCACAGGAACGAAAGACCAGGGACCTGATCCTGGCCACCACGACCTCGACCGTTGATTCGGGACTTTTGGACGAACTCGTGCCGATATTCGAAAAAAGAACCGGGTTCAGGGTGAAAACAATTGCGGTGGGAACCGGCCAGGCGTTGGCAATGGGCGAAAAGGGCGAAGCGGACGTCCTGCTCGCGCACTCGCCCCGGGCGGAAAAAATGCTTGTGGACTCCGGGGCTGCCGGAAACTACCGGCTGGTTATGCACAATGATTTCATGATAATCGGCCCGGCGGATGACCCGGCAAAGATCAAGGGCAAAAAGCCGGGTGAAGCCTTCAAGTCGATTTATGACTGGGGGGCGGTTTTCGTCTCAAGAGGCGACGATTCGGGGACCAATAAACTCGAACTCGCTCTTTGGGAAGAAACCGGGCTGGATCCAAAAGGGGCCAAATGGTACGTGGAGTCGGGCCAGGGGATGGGCGCCACATTGATGATGGCGTCCGAAAAAGGGGCCTACACTCTCAGTGACCGTGGAACATATCTTGCCCAAAAGGCCAACGCGCGGCTCGATATTCTCTGCGAAGGGGATGCCTCTCTTAAGAACATCTATCACGTCATGGAAGTGAACCCGGAGAAATTCGGCAAGGTCAACGCGGAGGGCGCCGAAGCCTTCATCGACTTTATAACTTCGCCGGAAATCCAGCAGTTGATAGGCCAATTCGGAAAGGCCAAATTCGGGCAGCCGCTGTTTTTCCCGGATGCGGGGAAGTAGGGGGGAGGCGAGAGAGCGGCACCCAAATCTTTATCCAGGATAATGGTATTGGGTTTGAAGAACAATTCCTCGATAAGATTTTCCAGCTTTTCCATCGCCTCCATGGAAAGAGCAGTCAATATGAGGGAACAGGCATGGGTCTTGCCATCTGCAAAAAGATAGTTGAGCGGCATGGGTGGAGCATTACCGCAACGAGCACTCCCGGTACAGGGGCATGCTTCATTGTCGGGTTGCCGCCCCAACGATCCATGTGTGCTTGATTCAAGTCATATGGGACAATTGGAAGCAAAGTGTCTCGCCGCCCAAAAAAATAAGAGCAATATTCGCCACTTCGTTGTAAACTATTAAACTCTGCGGCTTTTTTAAAATAAAGTAGGGCAATTCACTCTCAACGGGGGGGCTCGCTTCCAGCCAAGGAAAGAGGAATCTGGTGAAATCCAAAAAACGAAAGCTCCTGCTTTTCGCAGAGGATGATGAGGATGACCGGCTACTCGTTCAATCAGCCTTTGAATCGGTAAAGGCACCATTCGAGTTATACTTTGCCGAAGATGGCGAGGACCTCCTCAACTTTCTCCGGCATCGTGGAAAATATTCAGATGGCAAGATAACAACCCCCGACCTTATCCTTTTGGACCTCAATATGCCCAAAAAGGACGGACGCCAAGCACTGCGGGAAATCAAATCCGAGCCGGAGCTTTCCTGCATTCCTATTATCATCCTGACCACCTCAAAGGCACGCGAGGACATCACGAGCTGCTATACGCCGGGGGCAAATACATTCATTTGCAAACCTCAAACTTATGTCGAGCTTCAGATGATTGCCGCCGACTTTTGCCATTACTGGACGCGAGTTGCTGCCCTCCCGGAAAAGAAGCAAATAGAAAAGTCGCCCAAACCGGACAATACCCCATAAATTTTCCGATTTAGGGCGAACGGAAGCAAGGACAGTATTTATGCTAAGGAAAAAAGGCGGCGGCGATACGAACTTTCGCGAGGCGGCAGAACGAAGGCTGAAATCGGAATTGCCACGGCCCGAAGAAGAACTCACCGAGGATGTTGAGCGGCTTATCCATGAATTACGGGTTCACCAGATCGAACTCGAAATGCAGAACGAGGAACTCTTTAATGCTCAGGTAAAGCTTGAAGAATCCCGCACACGCTATGCCGACCTCTACGATTTTGCCCCCGAGGGCTATGTTATCTTCGATAAGAATGGCCTGATACTCGAAGCGAATCTGACCGCTGCAACTCAGTTGGGAATTGAAAGAGGTAATCTGAGCAAGAAGCCATTCAGGTTGTACGTCTTGGAGCTGGATCGACGGGTGTTCAGTGAACACCTCAGGGTGGTTTTCAAAACCCAAGAACGGCGGACGTGTGAAGTGAGGCTGCACGCAAGAGGCGGCCCCGAGTTTTATGCCCGGCTGGAGAGTATATACATCGAGGATACAAAGCGCACGGGTATGTGCAGAACGTCCATTATCGACATTTCCTCGTCTAAGCTTGCTGAAGAAGCCTTGCAACGCGCTCATGACGAACTGGAAAAGCGCGTCAAAGAGCGCACCGAAGAACTGGCAAAAAAAAACGAAAGCTTGAGTCACGAGATTATTGAGCATCAGCGCACTGTGGAAGAGCTTCGGAAGGCACGCGATGAGATGGAAATGCGAGTCCAGGAGCGGACAGCGGAGCTACGGCGCAGCAATCAAGCTCTTGATGAATTTGCCTCCGTCGCGTCTCACGACATGCAGGAACCCCTTCGGAAGGTCATAGCGTTCGGGAACATGCTCAAACGAAAGCATTTCGCGTCACTTGGAGATGGGGGCCAAGATTACCTTGACCGGATGCTCAAAGCAACTCGCCGGATGCAATCTTTTCTGGATGGCCTCCTCGACTACGCACGGCTAAGCACAAAAGCAAATCCATTTAAGAAGGTTGAACTATCCGCTCTCCTACAAGAAGTTCTTTCCGACCTTGAATTGAGGATAAAAGCAACGAGGGCTGAAGTGCGAGTCACCGAGCTTCCTGCTGTGGAAGCCGATCCGATACAGATGAGGCAACTTTTCCAAAACCTCGTCGGGAATGCCCTCAAATTCCATAAGGAAGGCGAGAAGCCGTTCATTCAGGTTCGGTATGTGCCGACAGAAAATTCAAAATGTCGGATCATTTTCGAGGATAACGGCATCGGCTTCGATGAGCAGTACACCGAAAGGATTTTTGCCCCGCTCCAAACGCTTCACGGCAAAAGCAGCAAATATGAAGGAATCGGCTTGGGCCTTGCCATTTGCCAGAAGATAGTCGAGAGGCACGGCGGCAGTATTACCGCACAGAGTACGCCGGGGGCGGGTTCAAGATTCATCGTTATCTTACCCCTTCGGTCCACGAAGGATTGAAGGGATGGCCGTTTCAGTACTTCTAAGGTGTGCGCCTATCGTTACAGTCTTCCGGTAGATCTTTGAAAACGATAGCGGTCTCGCGGCTGTTATTGCTACCAACTCGAAGTGCGATCGACTTTGAAATCAAGAAGTGGTTGGGCCGGTTAAGGAGCGGGGGAATTGCCGCCATGGAATTTTCCAAAATGACGCGCCGAATAAAGGGCAATCAGGAAACCGCCCATTCCCATAGTAAGAATATCGGGGATTGAATGCAGGTCGAAGTCCCCAACATGGACGATAAGCAGATACGCCACCATCGCATTGAAAAAGCCCCAAACGATATTGACGGTCGATGACGAAAGTCCTTCACCGGGCGGCTTTGCGAAAGGGCTTTGAAAAGAACGCCCCATCATTCCGCTGACAATATGCGGAATGGCGTTGGCGAGAAAAACGCCGCCGAAAAAATAAGAGATATAGTTTGTCCAGTTCA
>Ga0326728_10009188_pt1 | contig 23955 bp, 17 predicted proteins | sample MB3enrmetagenome_FD_207602 | JGI IMG/M metagenome (GOLD analysis project Ga0326728, IMG submission 207602) | Lab enriched peat soil microbial communities from McLean, Ithaca, NY, United States - MB31MN | ecosystem: Environmental > Terrestrial > Soil > Wetlands > Peat | place: USA: New York... | reverse complement strand
CAGGGCGTTGTCATCGGCGACCAGGATGACAAAAACCCCCGGAAGCCGGACTTCAGGGAGATCGACAGGTTCAGTCCACGGCTGTTCTGAATGCCTGGCATCGTTTTGCGCCATCCGTTTGAATCCCGGCACCCCGCAACACGGGCGTACCCTCCGTCCTTTCTCTGAAAAGCAAGGACAGTCACGCCCATGCGGGGGCCTGCAAAACCAAACCCCTCGCCCCAAAGCGACGGTACACGAGCTACCCCATCAGGCCAGTCCGCTCCGTTCGTTGGAGCTGTCTTGGCTTTGCACGACCACGCTAGCAGATTAACGGCTGGTCGTATGTTCACAATTGCACACGCGGACCGAGTTGATCGAGCACCGCGTCAGCGTGAAAAAACACAGATGAATACCTGTGAGAGTGGTACGCTCGGCGGCAAAGTCAGGCAAACGGCGCCCGTCCCCGGCTGAATTCAATCCGGCAGGCGGAGAATGCCCGCTTCTATAGCTGTTTCGCCATCCCAATGGCCTGAAACATCGTCCGCACCATCTCCTCTTCGCCTATCAGCGCCTTCAGGAAGACGCAGAATTGCACCGGGCGGAACGCCAAAAGCTCCATAACCTTGGCGAAATCTTCCGTCGTCAACGTTTGCCTATCGGCGCTGACGCTGAGATCGTCAACATGAGCGAAGCCCCACTCCAGCACCGACGCCACCCGCCAAACATAGCGTTTGTCAAGGGGCAACTGGCGGATCACTTCCAGTTCCGCCGTAGGGTTGGCGTTCCGCATCACCGCCATCACGAAATTCAAGTACGGCCTCATGCCCGATGTTGACGGGTGTGGTTCCAAGGACCGGAGGTCCGGGAAGTCGGCTGCCTGACTAGACCCGTCACGCTTCAGTCTGCCAGGGGTATCCAAAATCACCTTGCGCCACCTGTTGATCTGTGGCCCTTAAGCATGGGCGTGCCCCGGTTCGTTGGTCTCCTGGAGTAAGTGCATCACGCCCATGCCGGACCATGCAAAATCACTTTCCTTGCCCCGAAGCGACGGTACACGAACTGACCCGTTACTCTAGCCCGCTCCGTTCACTGGCGCTGTGTTGGTTTTGCACCATCACGATAGCAGGTCAACCTCTCGGCGTCTGCTCAAAACTGCACACCCGGCCAGCCCGGCACCAACGAAAACGCTGGCGTAACAGCACTTGCAATAAGTGTCCAATCGGGCTACTTTTTGAAATGGAAAGTCTGAGGTGGAACATGGCGCCAAGAACCACGACCAAGCCGCCTTTCGATCTGAAGCTCTTTCTTACCAGGGCTAACGGCGGAAGGACGAACGTTGCGTACCGCACCAACGAGAGCATTTTTGTCCAAGGCGACCCGGCAGACGCCATCTTCTATATCAAGAAAGGCAACGTCAAACTCTCCGTCGTCTCGAAACAGGGGAAGGAAGCAGTCGTCGCCATTTTGAAAGATGGCGATTTCTTTGGCGAAGGGTGCCTGGCGGGGCAACAATTGCGAATGGCAACCGCCACCGCAATCTCGGAGTGTTCGGTCATGAAACTGGACAAGGCGGCAGTGGTTCGGCTCCTCCACGAAGAACCGTCGTTCGCGGAACTGTTCCTGGCTCACCTTCTCTCCCGCAACATCAAGTTCGAAGAGGATTTGGTGGACCAGTTGTTTAACTCCAGCGAAAAACGATTGGCGCGAGTGCTGCTGCTGCTGGCGAACTTCGGAAAGGAACGCCAACCGGATTTGGTCATTCCAAAGATCAGTCAAGAAACGCTGGCTGGCATTGTTGGCACCACACGCTCAAGAGTCAGCTTCTTCATGAACCGATTCCGTAAGCTCGGATTCATTGACTACAACGGCGGCCTGAAGATCCACAGTTCATTGCTGAATGTCGTCCTGCACGATTGAGTTGGCATCGGCCGACGCAGGAACGTAGCCGGCGCCCGAGCAATTGTGAGCAGACCACCACCCCGGCAGGCTGTAGAGTGGCAGAGGGGTATTTGTGGTTGAGTACAGTGAACACCGGCGGATCACCGATGCCGGATGGACGTACCGCACAAAAGACCGGGGTTGGGTGATCTACCAGGATCCGAGAACCGGGACTTGGCATACGCCGTCGGAAGCGATCTTCATTGTTCAGGCACGGGTTACTGGCTTTGTACTCGAAGCCGCCAGAGCAAATACCCGCTGAGACGCTTCCCCGCCAAAGCTTGTAAATCGGGCAAAATGCAGGCCTATCGCTCGTCCCGTCCACAGGCATATTTCCGCCATGGCCATGGGGACGGGACAAGGCACGACCAGGTAGGTCGCCCGGACGTATCACGCCCAGACCGTTCATCAACCGCGCCACAGGCACTTTTCGACAGATTAGGAACGAGCCCCCAACTCCCTACCTGTACCCGCCCGCCGGAATCGCCACCCTTCCAATCCACGCCGCTATCTTCTCCAGCGCTTCCGGCGCGAACGTCTCTTCAATCTGCGCGTACTCCGAAAACGCCCCCGTCTTGGCATGCTGGAACAGATGATTCAGCCCCGGCAGTTCATCCGCCTCGAAGTTCTTATTCCCGCCCTCCTCGAGCGCCTTGCGAATCGCCGGCAGATTCAACTTTGGCGGCACCTGCGTATCTTTCTCCCCATTGAGAGCCAGCACCGGGCAAGTGACTTTGCGCAGCGCCGGCCTCGGATCGTAAGTCAGAAAATAGCGATACCACGGCGACGTCAACTGCTTGTATGCGGTGCCGAACTGCGCCTCCGGAACGTCCTTCAGTTCCGCCCGCAGCTTTTCCTTCAAAACCGCTTCGTCCTTCTCCTGTTCCACCAGGTCGAGGATCCGCTTCTGCCGCACGCCCGCCGCCACCGCCGCTTCATGACTCATGCCCTCGGCCTCCGCCCCAGCCACCACCTGCGCCGCGATGATCTGGTCGCCGGGAACACCCGACCCGGCCAACATTACGATGAACGCAATATCGCGATTCCGCGCCGCTACCATGGGAGCAATCACGCCGCCTTCGCTGTGTCCCGCGAGGCCAATACGGTGTGGGTCCACCTCCTGCCGCGTCTTCAGATACGCCACCGCCGCTTCCACGTCGGTAGCAAAATCGGCGGTCGTGGCAACCGCGAAGTTGCCGCCCGATCCACCCGCGCCCCGGTCGTCCGACCGCAGCACCGCGATGCCCTTTCGCGTCAGGTAATCCGAGATCACCAGGAATGGCTTGTGCCCCAGCAGAGTCTCGTCGCGGTCCTGCTGCCCCGACCCGGTGATCAGCACCACCGCCGGAAACGGGCCCTTGCCCGTCGGTATCGTCAGCGTCGCAGCCAGTTGAATCCCCGCGGCCGTATTCGGATAGGTGAGATCTTCCGCGCGGTACGGATACGGCTTCACCGGATTCTGGGGGCGCTTCGGCTCCTCTTTTTTGGTGTCCGGCGCCGCGCGCTTCAAGTTCAACGGGAACTCGCCCCCGCCTTGCGAAAACGTCCCCTCGATCGACGAATAGTCCTTGGCGATCGTGCCCTGATACTTGGCTCCGATATTCGCCATCTCCACCGTGAGCGAGGAGCCGTCGCGCTTCACCGCCGTCGCCCCTATGCCCTGCGCGCCCTGATCGGGACTGTCCAGCGTCGCCGCCAGCCCATCCTTTGTAGTAGTAAGGTGCAGAACCAGCCGTAGTTTCTGGCCGACGTCCAGCACACCCTCCCACGCCCCATCGATGTCCGACGGTTTCACCGCGCGCCTCCACGCCAGCGGCATGGGCGTACCCTGCGTCCACGTGCCGTCTACCGCGCTCCCGTCAGCATTCATTTTGCCCTCGTACGTGCCGTGAATCGCGTCGGAAGCGAATGTCAGCGCCCCGTTCTTAAATGCGATCGTCGAAATAGGGATCCCCATGGCGCTCTGGTCCAAACTGTCCAGACTGCCCTTCAGGCTCCCGTCGTTGGCTTTGGAGATATGCAACAGAAGATGCAATTCGGCGCCGGGCGCCGGTTTCAAAGTGCCCTGCCAGTCTCCGCTAATATCCTGGGCTCGCGCCCCCAGCAGCGTGGCCGCCGCGAGAACGGTGAGTGAAAATATGGTCTTCATTGCAATATGCAATTACTATATTGCAATGTGCAATTAGTGTCAAGGGCTATGCCCCAAAAAAACGGTTTCCCGGTTTTCAGTTTTCCCGGCGGGTGGAATTGAAGAGATTGGCCGTGGCAAGAGCCAGCCACGCCTGCTATCGAGGAAGTCCTCGGCCTGGATCCGTTAAACCTGAACGACTCGGTTGCCCTGCCGATGACCGACGTGTTCGACGTGAACCCGTCCATATGGAGCTACACCGCCAGTCCGTCCGCAATGCTCTACAACACCACGCTGCCTTGGCGGCGAAAAGCGCTGCTGTCAGGATTCCGAAACCAACCCACAATGCCGCCTGTTGGGCGCGCGTCGCCAAGGGACTGGATTTTTCGAAGGAAGACCTGGTCGATCCCGTGGCCTACAATCGCCTTCTCTGGGCAGGCCTGAAGGGGGATCGCGTCTATCCCGGCGATGCCAGTCTCGCGCAAACGCGCTCCTTTTACAAGAAGGCGCTGAAGGCCGCCTCGGGAGTGGAACGCGACAGCGACGAATAGCGGCTTCCGGCGGTCTCCAAAACCAGGAGGGAGGTGCGGGCCTGCCGCGGGCCCAGGCCGCGCCTCCAACCGCTTCGTGGTTTTCCTTTACCTTTGTGGGGCGGACCCCCTGGTCCGCGCGGGGTCCCCCCGGACCCGCTCTGCACCAAGGGCACAAATTCTCCATTACCGAACAGGCCGACGGGGGCATCGGCCGCGGACCAGGGGTCCGCCCCACCCAAGTCGCAAGCCCAACCTGGGGCTTGATGCCGGTAGTCGCTTAGCTGTCGATCGTCCCCATCCGGGCGTTGACGCGCTCGCGAATGCGCTCCAGCGCGAGGTCTTCGCACGTCCGTGCCTTATCGGGGAGTTCGGGGAGCGGCTCGGGCTCCTGGTACACCTCCGGAAAGCCGATGGACGCGGCGATCCGGCATGCCAGTTGGACCAGCGAGACCGGGTCTCCCGGCTGTTCCAGATCCCGGTCGTGATGGCCCACCATGCATGCTTGCAAGATCCCTGGAAACCTCCACTTGTCACCCACCAGCAACGCCGCTTCGCAATGATTCATGCCGAAGCGGGCCCGCTCCATCTGGTTCGACTCCTCGATGTTCGACACCTCCGCCGAGACCCACTTCTCGTAAGTCTGGCCCACGGTAAGCAGCAGCCCGAGTCGGCCGAGATCGTGCACCAGACCGGCAGTGTACAGGTCGGGTGAGCGATAGAGCTTACCCAGGATTTCCGCCACCGTCGCGGTAGCCAGGCTGTGCGCCCAAATGTGGCGGACGAAGGCGGTGCGCGGTTGATTGCGCACGAAGAAGCTGAGGGCGACGGTGGTGGCAAGCGACCGTACGCGCTCGAGACCCAGATGGGTGAGAGCGTGGCGGATGGATGCGATGGCTGCCCGGGTACCGAACAGCGGCGAATTGGCCACCAGCAGCAGGTCGGCGGTGAGCGCCGGGTCGCTCTTGAAGATCGCCTCGAATTCCTCCATGCCGGTTTCACTATCGCTCGCGATATTCAGGAGTTTCAATGCCGCCGGATGAAACGGGGGCAGTTTTGAGAGACAGATCACGGTTTGCGTGTGGCGCGCAGCTAACTCGGCGTCGTGTTCTGGGGGCGGGCTAAGTAGGGTGGCCGGCAACGGTTACGTCCTCACCGCTACACATCGGCTGCCGTGGTGGAGTTTTCGACACAATTTATACAGATGGCCAGAACGATGTTATCGGGAAGTAACAGCCGCCTAGCAACTTTCGGTAGCTGACCGGGCTTGAAGGCGTTTCGGGGGGCGGCCGAATTCCAATCTCTCACAGAGTCACAGCGCGGCACAGCCGCAACCAAAAGAACTTTCACCACAGAGCCACGGAGACACTGAGAAAAAACAGAGTCAAAAACAAAATGGGAGCACACTGAGGCGGCGGAGGCCACGGAGGCACGGGGGGCCCGGAGGTCCCGGCGTCATGCGGCGTCAGTTCGGGAAAATCGCCGTGGCGAGCGAAAGCAATTAGCTCGCGAGAAGCCCGACTCGGCGGCGGTGCGCATAATGACCGCGGAAGCACTTGACGAAACATAAATGCAATATCGCGTCTTTGACCGAACTGCCGCCAGTCGGATATATGGTGGTGATGTCTGCTACGGTGACACCGGTATGATAAAACGCCTTGCATCTTCATTACAGGAGGTGGCAACCTCCCTATCTGATTTCCTCGCCCGATTCATGAGCCGGATTCCTGTGCTTTTGCTCGGCCTGGCATCTGCTTTCGCCGTCCATGGCCAGCAGCAGGCGACTGCTGAGGCCGGTTATATGAATCCGGCGTTGCCGCTGGAACAGCGTGTCAACGACCTGATCGGGCGCATGACGCTGGAGGAGAAGGTCTCGCAGATGCGGGACCATGCGGCCGCTATCCCGCGGTTAGGTGTTCCCAAGTACGACTGGTGGAACGAAGGTCTGCATGGTGTCGCCTTTGCCGGCTACGCGACGAACTTTCCTCAAGTGATTGGCATGGCTGCCACCTGGGACACCGGCCTCGTCCACAGGATGGGCGAGACGGTCTCCACCGAGGCGCGCGCCAAGTACAACCAAGCCATGCGCAACCAGCACCAGGAAATGTTCTTCGGGCTTACGTTTTGGGCGCCGAACATCAACATCTTTCGCGACCCGCGTTGGGGGCGGGGCCAGGAGACCTATGGCGAAGACCCGTTCCTGACGGGCCGCATGGGGGTGGCCTTCGTCACCGGCATGCAGGGAAACGATCCGCGATATTTCCGCGTGGTCTCCACTCCGAAGCACTACGCGGTGCACAGCGGCCCCGAGCCGCTGCGGCACGGCTTCAACGTAGATGTCTCGCCGCACGATCTCGAGGACACCTACCTGCCCGCGTTTCGCGCTACGGTAAGCGAGGCGCACGCGCAGTCCGTGATGTGCGCCTATAACGCCATCGATGGAGCGCCTGCCTGCGCCAGCACGATGCTGCTCCGCGATCATCTGCGCGAGGCCTGGAAGTTCGACGGCTACGTGGTAAGCGACTGTGCCGCGGTCGCGGATGTGAGTACGGGACACCACTACGCCCCCGATATGGCCCACGCGGCGGCCGCTGCGGTCAAAGCCGGCACCGATCTCGAATGCGAATACGCGGAGGGGCAGGCGTACCCCTCGCTGGTGGATGCGGTTCATCAGGGCTTGATCCGGGAATCGGAGCTGGATAACGCCTTGCGCCGGCTCTTTCGCGCGCGATTCAAGCTCGGTATGTTCGACGCGCCGTCCAGTTTTCCGTATGGGCGAATTGCCATGAGCGAGGTCAACTCGGCGGAGCATCGGCAACTCGCGCTGCGCGCGGCGCGGGAATCCATGGTGCTGCTGAAAAACCAGGATCGCACGCTTCCGCTGAAGGCGGGGATCGCTCGCATCGCGGTGGTCGGTCCCACGGCGGAGCTGGTGCAGTCCCTCCAGGGCAATTACAACGGACCGCCGCCTTCGCCGGTGTATCCACTCGAGGGAATTGAAAAACGGTTCTCCTCCGCCAAGGTGGCTTACGCGCAGGGATCGACGCTGGTCGAGGGTTTGGCGATACCGATCGAGCATACGGCGCTTCATCCCGCCAGCGGTTCGGGCTATGGGCTCACCGGGGAGTACTTCGCCTCGCCTGATCTGAGCGGCGCGCCGGCCGTCACGCGTACCGACCGGAACATCAATTTCAACTGGGACAAGGTCGTGCCGGTAAACGGGCTGCAGCGCGACAAGTATTCGGTGCGTTGGAGCGGCAGCTTCCAACCGCCGGCGCCAGGCACGTACAAACTGGGTGTGCTGGTGAACTACTGCTATGCCTGCGAGAACGCCGAAGGCTTCCGGCTGTACCTGGACGGGAAGCTGCTGGTGGAAAGTCGCGGCGAGGCCACCGGCGAGCCAGGCGGCGGCAGCGAAGCATCCGTGGCGTTCAGCGACTCGCAACCACACCCGATCCGTCTGGAGTACCTGCACGGAACAGGGACTGCCGGCATCGATCTTGTCTGGCAGGCTCCGGCGGCTGTCCTGCGCGGCGAGGCAGTCGAGGCGGCGAAACAGTCGGACGTCACCATCGCGTTCGTCGGGCTCTCCCCGTCCCTGGAGGGCGAGGAGATGCCTGTCAAGCTGGAGGGGTTCAGCGGCGGCGATCGCACCTCCATCGATTTGCCCGTCACCCAGGAAGATCTGTTGAAAGCGCTCTCCGCCACTGGCAAGCCGTTGGTTGTCGTCCTGCAGAACGGCAGCGCGCTGGCCGTCAACTGGGCGCAGAAGAATGCCGGCGCGATTCTCGAAGCCTGGTATCCCGGAGAGGAGGGTGGTACGGCAATCGCCGAGACACTGGCCGGCGATCACAATCCCGCCGGCCGCCTTCCGCTGACGTTCTATTCGTCGCTGAGCCAGCTCCCGCCATTTGAGGAGTATTCCATGCGCGGGCGGACCTATCGTTATTTCGCCGGCAAACCGCTCTATGGATTCGGCTTCGGCCTCAGCTACACGAGTTTTGCGTACAGCGGCCTGAAGATTGCGCCACTCACGCTCAAATCTGGCGATTCCGTCACGGTGGAAGGCGATGTTAAGAACACCGGCGCCATGGCGGGGGATGAAGTCGTGGAGATCTACCTCACGCAGCCCAAGGCCTTCGAGACTCCTCTGCGTGTGCTGGCGGGATTCCAGCGCGTGCATTTGGGTCCCGGCGAGTCAACTCACGTCAGCCTGAAAATCGACCCGCGCTCTCTGGGCCAGGTCGATGAGAAGGGCAATCGCGTGATCGTGCCCGGTGAATACGCCGTCTCACTGGCTGGTGCGCAGCCGCAGGAGGCAGCCTCGGTGCAGACCGGGAAGTTCCAGGTAGCGGACAAAACCGAACTGCCGAAATAAGCCCAGCCGGCCGGAGAAATCCTCCGCATTCGCCTCGGCCGCTCATGGCCTTCGAGCCATTGCATGTGCGCGCTGTAAACCATTGGAGACAAAGGATACCTGACCGATCAGCTCCCGGATCGACGGCGCGCACGTGGCCTGACCGGCCGGAACATGCATCCTGGAACCTGGACGCGGCCCATAGACGAGTCCGAATCCACTGCGTACGTTGCATGTCTCTCTCGATGGCTCCGGGCAGCGATTCCGGCACGGTCCGGTAAGCGGCGTGTCGGTCCCACAACGGAGAAGAACGCACATCGCGTACTCTCGGCCCGGATGGCGCGGCCGCGGGCTTCGGCGGCTCCGCCCGGACCGCCGCCTGCGGGCTCGAACTCCGCAAAGTAAGACCGAGAGGACCGCTATAATAAGCGCTCGGATGAATCTGCGTTATCGGGGCCATTTCATCACCTCTGCCGGGGAACTCAGCGTCAGACGTGCTGCCAAGGTAGTCCTTAGTCCCCATCCTTCGCCCGCCGCCCGATGCTTTCGAGTTTGCTATTCTCCTAAACGCTCTGAATTCGAAAACTGGAGTCTATCCGCATGAAACGCTATCGAACAGAGTTCCGGGCTGCCTTACTGGCAGTCACCTTTATTTCCGCATTAGTCCTTCACGGCCAGCAGGCAGGAACTGCCGCTGGTTCGGGATCGGGCCCCGCCACCAGGACCATCGCCGAGGCCGATTGCACGGCTGCCAGGCTGGGCGCCGGGATCCCGGTCAACGCCATCGGCGAGCCGGTTTCGGCGGTTACCGTGAACGCACCGCAGTGGCACGCGGAAGCCAACGGCACGCCGGCGTATTGCAGCGTTGAAGGGAGCCTCGCGCCGGTGGACAAGAACGCTCCGCCGATTCGCTTCGGAGTCGCCCTTCCCGGCTCCTGGGCGCTGCGCGGTGCGCAACTCGGAGGCGGCGGGATGAACGGCATGATTCCTCGCCTGACCGGCGGAGCCGGCCGCGGCGGCCCCACGCTTCTGCAGCTGGGCTTCGCCACTTATGGCAGCGACTCCGGCCACCAAATGGCCGCGTTTGGCATGCCCGGTAGAGGAATGGGGATGCCGGGAGGCGCACCCCGCGGCGCCGCACCCGGACCGGGCGCGCCGCCGGTGGGCGATGGACCTGGACGCGCCATGCCCGCCGGCTTCGGTGTCCCGAACCCCGAAGCGGACCGCTGGGCACTGAACGACGAAGCCGTCGCGAATCTCGGCTACATGCAACTCAAGAAGACGCACGACGCTGCCATGGTTCTGATCGAGAGGGCCTACGGCGTCCGGCCCCGGTACAACTATTTCATCGGGAGTTCTCAAGGGGGCCGCGAGTCGCTCACCGTGGCGCAGCGCTACCCCGCCGATTACGACGGCATCGCCGCCGAGGTTCCGATCGTCAACTTCTCGACGCTCATGCTGGCGCCGGAACTGATCCGAATCCAGGAAAAGCCCGCGGCGAATTGGGTACCCCCGGCCAAGGTGAATGCCATTCGCGGGGAGTTCATGCGCCAGTGCGACAAGCTGGATGGCCTGGTCGACGGCGTAATCAACAACTACATGGCATGCCGCGCCATCTTCGATGTGAAGCAGGGCGACCCCGATCGCAACCCCTGGGCGGCGAAGCGCTGCCCGAATAATGTGGATCCGAACCCGCAGGAGACCAGCGCGGCGGCCTGCCTCACCGACGGCCAGATCTCCACTTTGAAAATGGTCTACTCGCCGTACCTGTTTGCCACTCCGTTGGCGAACGGCGTGAAGAGCTTTGGCATGTGGGTTCCGAATACCGATCCGTCGGGCAGCGGCCTGATGGTCAACACCCGCTATCGCGGCCAGGAGGGCGCGGCGGAGAACGCCCCGATGCACGGCCATCTGGGCGTTCTGGGGGTGACCGGATTCCTCATGCGGGACCTGACCGCGAACCCTCTGGACTACGTGGAAGGTGGTCCGCTGAACCAACGCCGTGTGGAACTCTCCGCCATCCTCGATTCCACCAATCCGGATTTGAGCGCGTTCCGGAAACGGGGCGGGAAGTTGATCGTAGTGATCGGCACCAACGACACTCTGGCATCGCCGGGCGCTCAGTTGGCGTATTATCAGTCGGTGCTGGACAAGATGGGCCGCGCGGCGGTGGACTCGTTCGCCCGTTTCTTTGTGCTGCCGCAAACCGACCACGGGCTCGCGGGGGCGAACTACAGCCTCGATGGCGACGGCAAAGAGATAGCGGTCCAGCCGATTCCGGGCACTTACAACCGGCTGGGCCTGATCGTGGATTGGGTCGAGAACGGCAAGGCGCCCGGAAAGTCGGTCACCGTTTCCGCGGGGGAGCGCAGTCTGCCGATGTGCTCGTATCCGGAGTACCCGAAGTATTGGAAAGGCCCGGCCGGGTCCGAAAGTTCGTACACTTGCGCGGCCAAGTAACTTGCACGAGGCGATGCGCTTGTTCGGCCGGGCCGAGGCATCGCAACGGTGCGGTCCAGGTCGTGCATACGCACAGTGGGTGGCGTCCCGAAGGGCACATCGGCTTTGGCCCCGTGACCAACCACGTTCGAATCAGGGAGCGAACGCCATACCCAAGCAGGAGACCCCGCTGCCGAACAGCGGCGCGCTGGACGACCAGGTATTAAAGATCCTTGACACACGGAATCAGAAGTGGATCATCAGGCGCCAGACGGGCTACGTCGATACGTTTACTTTGGCGATGTCTGCGCGCTAGCATCAGACTGCCGGTAAACCGCGACGTGGTGTGCCGGCGTTGCGACCGGCGCCGCTTGCGGCGGCTGGAGTAGCGGAAGAGCGTTCGAGAAAGGAGTGATCTGGAAATGAAGCGTGAAACCGGCGGCTTCGACCGGAGAAAGTTTGTTGCGGGCGGCGCCGGTCTGCTGGCGGCCGCCAAAACCGCATGGAGCCAGCAGGGTGCTTACCCTGACGGCAATTTTGCCGGCGGTCCGATCGCGGGTCCGTTTCGGCCCAATTGGGAGTCGCTGAAGTCTTACCGGTTCCCCGGCTGGTTTCGCGATGCGAAGTTCGGAATCTGGGCTCATTGGAGCCCTCAGTGCGTTCCGGAGCAGGGAGACTGGTACGCCCGCGGCATGTACATACAAGGCAGTTCGCAGTACAACTACCACGTCAAGACATACGGGCATCCATCGCAATTCGGATACAAAGACGTCTGTCATATCTGGCGGGCGGAGAACTGGAATCCCGAGGAACTGATTCGGCTCTATGCCAAGGCCGGCGCCAGGTACTTCGTCGCCCTTGCCAATCACCATGGAAACTTCGATTGCTGGGACTCGAAGTACCAGCCCTGGAACTGCGTGAATGTGGGACCGAACAAAGACATCGTGGGGACCTGGGGGAAAATCGCCCGTGCCCACGGGCTCAGGTTCGGGATCACCGTTCATGGCACGCCGGGGCGAGTTTGGAAGGAGTTCATGCCGGTCCGGTACGGCAGCGACGAGACCGGCCCTCTGAAAGGCGTGCCCTACGATGGCGTTCTGACGAAAGCCGATGGCAAAGGCAAGTGGTGGGAGGGCATGGACCCGCAGGACCTGAATGGACGTCCGCACGACAAAAACGACCCTTGCCCGGAGTTCGTCGAGAATTTCATGTTGCGCGTTCAGGATCTGATCGACAAATATAGCCCCGATCTCCTGTACTTTGACGATAACTGCGATTGGGACTTCGACAAGGGAGCGCCCGCCGGCAGGGAGCTGAATGTCTGGCTCGGCATGCCGGAACTCACGCCCCACATCATGGCGTACTACTACAACGCCAACATCCGCCGGAACCAAGGCAAGCTGGATGCGGTGTTCAATATCAAGAATGTTCCCACCGCGGTGTTAAGCACTCTGGTTCGTGACTTCGAAATGAGGCAGGCGGACGTGCTGGAAGCGAATCCGTGGCAAACGGACGCCTGTATTGGAGGGTGGCATTACAGCCGGTCGATTTTGGAGAATCACCGGTACCGGACGGCTCAGTCGATGGTTCACCTCCTGGTCGAGGTCGTCAGCAAGAACGGCAATCTGCTGCTGAATATTCCGCTGCCTGGCCATGGCAGGCCGGATGACGATGAATTTGCTTTCCTCGAGAAGTTCGGCGCTTGGATGGCAGTCAACAGCGAAGCGATTTACTCCACGCGGCCTTGGAAAATCCCCGGGGAGGGACCGACCAAGGGCGGCGGTGAGCTGTACGGCGGCGCGGCCCCGAAGTTCGTCCCTGGCGATTTCCGATTTACGGCGAAGGGGGACACGCTGTACGCGATAGCGCTGGCTTGGCCTGGAGACGGAAGACTAACGATTCGGTCGCTGGCCTTGAATTCTCCCCACTATCGCGGCGAAATCGCCAGAATCGGACTGCTGGGGTCGGAGTCCAATCTCGCGTGGTCGCGTAACGCGGACGGAGTCACGATAACCTTGCCGGAAAAACCGCCGTGCGATTACGCGCACGTATTCAAGATCGACCCTCAGGGAGCGTGACCTGTATTCGACCGACACGCTCATTCACGGCGAACGCGTGGCCGTCGGCTGGGGGGTCGAGCCTGAACTGACACGCAAGACTTTTTATGTGCCTGCAATGGTCTTTGCTAGTCGTGCAGCACGACATTTAACAGCGAACTGTGCACCTCCGGGCCACCGTATTCATGAAAAAACTGACTCCGGAGATCTGGTGGGGCCGACCTCGCCAGCTTGAAGTGCAGGTTGAGCGACGCGGAGCCACTCGGCGGTCCGTCCGCAATACTGCTCGCCGACTTGGTAGGTGGCACACAATTGCACCATCAATATCACTCCGGAATCACTGGGCCGCGGCGAGTCTGTCCATTGGGAAGAAATTGCGTGCAGAAACGACCGGCGGGGCACGGGCGGCAAGCGCTCGCACGCTTTCAAGGTGAAGAAATCAAGGCTAGTTCCGATTGGCAACTTCCTTGCCAGTAACCACGCCGGGAGGCAGCCGATTGCCCGCGTTACTAACGCAAGTGATCGCCGAAGTCGAGGACCGTATCCAATCCATAACTTCTGTCTCCCTGTTCCTGGATTTTGACGGTACATTGGTGCCGATCGTGACCGATCTCGAGGAACCGCGCCTGGACCCGGACGTCCTCGAAACGCTGAGACTGCTTGCGAGCCAGGAATTCCTGACGACGACCATGATCAGCGGCAGGGCTGTCGAGGATTTGTATGGCCGCATCCGCTTGCAAAATCTGATCTACGCGGGAAATCACGGGCTGGAAATCTTCGGCCGGGATCTTCGCTTCGTGGAACCGCTGGCGTGGTCGCGGCGCGAGCAGATGAAAACGCTCTTCGACGAATTGGCCGGCCAACTGCGGGCCATCCGCGGTGTCTTGCCGGAGTACAAGGGATTGACTGCGAGTGTCCATTACCGCCTGGCTGCGGATGCGGATGTGGCGGAGATTCAAGCTATCGTCTATGCGGCGGTGGCTCGCCATGGCGGGCTTTTTCGGGTCAGTCCGGGCAGGAGGGTTCTGGAGATCGTACCCCGTACAGACTGGCACAAGGGAGCAGCCGTGCGCTGGATCAACAGCCATCTGGCCGGGACGCCGATGTTGTCCATCTACTTGGGTGACGACACCAGCGACGAGGACGCCTTCAGCGTATTGCCCGATGCGGTCACCATCAAAGTGGGGCTTGCCGGGCCCACCTGCGCCCGATATCGATTGCCCGATCCCGCCGCGGTGCATGAGTTCCTTCTGTGGCTGGCAACTCAGCCGCGCGGCTGCGCCGGGTGGGAAGCATGACCATGCCGGCGGCCGCTCAGCCTTTTGTTTTCCACACCGAGAGGAGACTGGTGGTGTTGACCGGCCGCAAGGCCTCCAACCTGCAAGAACTGCTGTGTCATTTACGGCAGGTTTCCGGTTCGTGCGTGTTCTATCACACCCACGTAGCCTATCTGACGCAACATTTTGAAAGGCCCAGGTTTTACAACGAGTTCGCCAACTGGGCTTCGCATGCCCTGCAGGAAGAGCGGCTGGCGGAGCGGCTCGCGGCCATCGACCTGCTAGCGATCACCTCCATCCGGGACCTGCGCGAAGCCATCGCCATCGCCATACAGAAGCACGTGGATGCCGACACCAAAACACCGCGCCAATGCCCGCCCGGCGACGAGTTTCACTTCTGCGAGGCGAAGAGCTTCATCATGCCCACCGGACAGGTGGCGCCCGATGTGCCCCAGTTCTTCCAAACCGTCGAGCAGGTGAGCAACACCTGTCTCCACTTCCATTTCTTCGAGGCCCGCCTGCGTCTGGAACGGCCCACCAACGATTTCTCCCTGTGGCTGCGCGACCTGGGCGAAACCAGGTTGGCGCGCAGGATCGACCGGCTGAACCCTTACGCCATGACACTCGACGAACTCAGGCATGAAATCGTGAAGGTGGGGCGGAGATACCGCCGCCAATAATATGCCCATTCAACTGCAGGACTATCAGGAAGTGGCCGGTCCCGGAGTGATTGAGGAATTGCGCGTGCTGGCCGGCCGCGTGGCCGGCAGGAGCATGCAACACATCAATTCCACACCGGTCGGGGGCGGCGTCGCCGAGATTCTCACACGCCTGGTGCCGTTGCTTCGCGAACTCGGCCTGGAAGCGAGCTGGGATGTCATTAAAGGCGACCAGGCTTTCTTCAGCGTCACCAAGGCCTTTCACAACGCCCTCCACGGTAAGGCCGAAGAGATCACCGAAGAGATGTTCGAGCACTTCCGCGCCAACACGGAGATGAATCTGCGCGATATCGACTTCCACGGCGACGTGATTTTTGTGCACGATCCCCAGCCGGCCGGCCTGATTCAGCGAAAAAAGGAGATCGGCCGCCACTGGGTCTGGCGTTGTCATATCGACGTATCCGCTCCACGGCCGGAAGTTTGGGACTTCCTGCGGCCCTACGTGGAACAATACGATGCGGCAATCTTTTCCATGCCGGATTTCGCCCAGCGGCTGCCGATTGTGCAATACCGGATCGCACCGTCCATCGATCCGTTGAGCGACAAGAACAAGCCTCTGGATCGGAGCTACGTGATCGGCGTCCTGGAAAAGTACAACATCGATCCTGGCCGGCCGGTGCTCACACAGGTCTCGCGGTTCGACCGGTTCAAGGACCCGCTGGGCGTAATCGATGCCTACCGCATGGTCAAGAAACGATACCGCTGCCAACTGGTGCTGGCCGGTGGGGGCGCCCCGGACGATCCGGAGGGCGAAGAGGTGCTTCGCGAGGTCCGGGAAAAGGCCGCCGATGACCCCGATATTCACGTGCTGCTGCTGCCACCCTTCAGCGATCTGGAGATCAACGCGCTGGTGCGCGGCTCCACCGTGGTGATCCAAAAATCGGTTCGCGAAGGGTTTGGCCTGACCGTAAGCGAGGCGCTTTGGAAGAAGAAACCAGTGATCGGCGGAGCCGTGGGCGGCATCAAATTGCAGGTCATCGACGGCGTGACCGGCTTTCTGGTCCATTCGGCGGAAGGCGCCGCCAACCGCATCGCGCAGCTATTGGGAGACCGCCGGCTGCGCGAGCGGCTGGGAGAAAACGGCCACCTTCACGTGAAGCAGAATTTCCTGCTCACACGGAATGTCAAGGACTACGTCCTTACCCTGTTGGCACTGGAACATCCTCACGAGAGCGTGGTCCATTTGGCTTGAGATCCGCGGTTTGCAGCCGGATTTCGGCCAGCTCGCCAATCAGGCTTCCGGCCCAGCGATACACGTTGTGTTCCTGCACCACGGCGCGCATCCGCTGCATGCGCGTCCTCTTCTCCTCCATCGGCATGAGGAGAGCGGCATGAATGGTTTGCGCCAGTTCGTCCGTGTCGTAGGGGTTCACCGCTAAGGCGTCTGCCAGTTCATGGCTGGCTCCCGTAAAGCGGCTCAGGATCAGCATTCCCTGCTCATCGTGGCGGGCCGCGACATACTCCTTGGCCACCAGGTTCATGCCATCGTGCAGCGAAGTCACCAGGCACAGGTCGGCTTCCCGATAGTACGCTTCCACCTCCGAATGACTGTGATGTCTGGCGACAAACACCAGCGGCTTCCATGCCCCGGTGCGCAGCTTGCGATTGATCCGCTCCGCTTCCTGTTCGACTTCCGCCATCAGTTCCTGATAGCGCTTGATGTGGGTCCGGCTGGGAGCGCCGATCTGGATGAACGTGAATTTCTCGCGGTAATCGGGATACAGATCGAAAAGCCGTTCGATCCCGCGCAATCGCTCCGGAATTCCCTTGGTGTAGTCGACGCGATCCACACCCAGGCCGAGGAAGGCGGGCCGGCCGCCGAGTTCGCGGCGCAACAGGTCTTGCACTTCGGGCGACGGTTCCGGTGTGGCGTGACCCTCTCCATTTGCCGCCACGCTGATGGGGAACGGTCTGACCGTGGTGAGGTGGTCGCGGCGATTGACCGCAAAGTGCTCCCAGTCGATGCGCGACTCGAGCGCGCGGTCCACCGTTTCCAGGAAGTTATTGCAATGAGCTTGAATGTGGAACCCGATCAGGTCCGCGCCCAACATGCCGTCCAGCAGCTCCCTCTGCCAGGGGCAAATCCCGAAGGCCTCCGGATTGGGCCAGGGAATGTGCCAGAAAATCGCGATGCGCGCGTCGGGGCGCCGTTCCTTGATCATGCGCGGCAGGAGCGCGAAGTGGTAATCCTGCGCGAACACCACCGGTTGCTTTTCGCCGCCCATCTCATCGAGGAGCACAGCCGTGAATTTCCGGTTGACCGACCGGTACTGCTCCCAATCCCCGCTGCGGAAGACCGGGCGAGTGTGGGCAATGTGGCACAGCGGCCAGAGTCCTTCGTTGGCGAAGCCGAAATAGAAACCCTGCTCTTCCTCTTTGCTGAGCCAGACGCGGCGGAGCCGGTATTGCGGATGCTCCGGGGGCACTCGCAGGCGGCCGAGTTCGTCGGCGGTCTCGCGGTCGGCGTCGCCCGTGGCTTGCGCTACCCAGGTTCCATCGCTCGCGCGCAACACCGGTTCCAGCGCCGTAACCAGGCCGCTGGGAGGAACCAAGCAGGCGATCGAGTTCCCTCGATGCACATGTTCGTAGGGTTCGCGGTTGGAGACCGCGAACAGGCGGCTGCCATTGAGTTTGCCCTGCATCGCAATGCGCAGCCTTTCGGCCGTCCACCGGGAGAGCGCGGCGTCGCGCAGGCGGGCCTCTTCTTCGGCGGCTGCGCGCGCCGCATGCAGGCTGGTGGCGAGCTGCGTCAATTCGCTGGTGAGCGAATGAAAGATCCTTTCTTTGGGCGGCCTGCCGCCGCCGGAAATGCTTCCCGTACGCAGATCGCGCAGCCACTGTGTCAGGTGGCGAAGGGGTTTGCCCAGGCTCAAATGCACGATCAGCAGTGTCACACCGAAGATGAGCAGTGTCTGCACCATGCCGGTGAGAGCGTGCCGCCAGACCGGCGCCTCAATGAACGCCACGTCGTGAAAGACCGCGATCGCGCCCGGCCCGTGCCCATCGTGGCTCAGCGGCAGGGCGAAGACGTGCATCCGTTTGCCTCGTATGTGGAAGTAATCCCCGCCGCCCCGCCCCGTCCGCAAGGCTCTGGCCACAGCCGCCGGAGTGGTAGCCGCGCCCGATGCCAAGCCGGATGTAATTGCCAGAGTGGTTCCGGCGTCATCGTAGACCGCCATGCCCGCCAGGTGCCCACGGTTCCGATACTGATCTACCAATGCCTGTAGCTCGCGCGGGGACCCCGTTGCGAGTATCTGTTCCACCGGGCCTTGCTGACTTTCCGCCAGGACAATCGCCTGGCGTTGGATTTCATCCCTCAGCGCATGCATCTCCGCCTGGACCTGATACGCGGCGAACGCCATGGAAACGGCGGCGACACCGCAGAATAACGAGAACATCAAGCGCTGACTCAGGTGCATGGGTCTCCTCCAAACAGGCGGAGCATTTCCCGGAGCAACCTTGGGGCCGACTGAAGCGGCCAGCGCTCCAAACGCTTGCGCTATTGCACTTAGAGCAGGCTACTCCGGCGAGTTGAAGAAGGAACCGGGAAAAAACTGCTCACCGGAACGCCAACATTTGACGGAGACGTACCTCCGAACGACCCCATCGCATTGACAATTCGGGAGTGGCACGAACGTTGCACCAACACGGAAACGGGAGGGAATATTCAGATCATGATCAGGTGTATGTCCGTACTTATTCTCGTAGTATGTTCTGCCGGATGTAGCCGTCAGCACAACCAGCGAACGCCGAGTACAGATCCACGGTTGACGACCAACATCAGCCGGTCGCAGGGCTCATCCTCGAAGGTAGCCGCCGAATCGAGATCGAAAACCGTCTTGAGAATCGCTCGGGCGAATCGATCGGAGGAGAGCTAGTCGTGCAGGACCACGTTTAACAGCGAACTGTGCACTTCCAGTCCACCGTTATAGTCGATGAACCCCATTTTCCGGAATCGATTCATGAAAAAACTGACCCGCGAGCGGGTGGTGCCGATGATCTCGGCCAGCGTCTCCTGGCTGATCTTTGGAATCACGGTCTGCGGCTCGTCGGCCTTTCCGAAATTCGCCAGCAGCAACAACACGCGCGCCAACCGCTTCTCGCTGGAATTGAAGAGTTGATCCACCAGGTCCGCCTCGAACCTGATGTTCCGCGATAGCACGTGCATCAGGAACATCTCGGAAAAATCCGGCTCTTCCCGCAGGACGCGAACCAGCGCCGCTTTTTCCAGCCTCATGATGGAACACACCGACATCGCCGAGGCGCTGGCCATGCGCGCCGGTTGTCCCGCCAGGCATCCTTCGCCGAAGAAATCGCCGGCCTGCAGGATGCCGATTACCGCCTCTTTTCCCTGGCGCGAAACCACGGTAATCTTGACCTGCCCTTCCTGTATGTAGAAAACGGCATTCGCCGGGTCACCCTGGGCGAAGATGCGGTCGGGCGGCCGGTAGCTCGCGACACTCCGCCCACGGCCGGCCCTGGACAGAAAGCGCTTCCCATCGAAGCTCTTGGGAATCCGCGGTTTTGCGTTTCTCTTCCGTTGCGCCATGATCACCTGGTGTAGTGCGTGATGCCGAATGCTTATTATGTCGGAAGAGCGCTCCCTTCGGTCGTGGCTCAGGAGGACTGACTCGGTACTGAGCCGCGGCCGCCAGCGAGCAGCTTCCCAATGAATCATAATACGCGGAATTTTGAACGCACTACGGCGGCATTCCATAGAGGCGGCGGCTAAATCCACGGCGCGAATTCAAAATTATGCCCGCGATCCCGGGAGCGAGTGAGCAATATTGACTAGACGTAAGCTCCGCCGGCGGGCTACACTGCTTGTGGGCGGTCCGCTGGCTGGCGCTCTCCCGCGCTTTCCTGCTCAGAGGGACCGCTGCCGCGGGTCGAACGCTGCATAGTTAGCGAATTTATGACCCGGCCGGGCAACGGGCGCCCTCACGCAGATGAAAGCAAACCGCAAGCCGCCATTCAGCGCAAGAAATTTCCTGGCCAAGGCCGGGGCCGGAAGGGCCGTCAAACATCACACCAAGGGTGAAGTTATTTTTTCCCAGACCGACCCGGCCGACGCCCTCTTCTATATCCAGAAGGGCAAGGTCAAGCTCACGGTGGTATCCAACCGCGGAAAGCAGGCCGTGATTGCCATCCTCGGAACCGGCGATTTCTTCGGCGAAGGCTGCCTGGCTGGGCAATTAGTCCGCATGGCCAGCGCTGCCGCCATGGGAGAATGCTGGCTGGTGCGGCTGGAGAAGGCCGCCGCGATTGCAGTGGTTCACAACCAACCGGCCTTTTCCGAGCTGTTCCTGCAATACGTGCTGTCGCGCAATATCCGGATTGAGGAGGATCTCGTGGATCAGCTCTTCAATTCCAGCGAGAAGAGGCTGGCCCGCGTGCTGCTGCTGCTGGCGAACTTCGGCAAGGAGGGCAAGCCGGAACCCGTGATCCCGAAAATCAGCCAGGAAACACTCGCCGAGATCGTCGGAACCACCCGTTCCAGGGTCAGCTTCTTCATGAATCGATTCCGCAAGATGGGATTCATCGACTACAGGCACGGGCTGGAGGTTCACAGTTCGCTCCTCACCGTGGTGCTGCGCGATTGAGTCTGCCTGGCTAGCGGCATCCGCACAAGCGTGTTCCGGGAAGCAGTGTGCAATATTGCTCAGCCGCGGCAGCCGGAAAATGACATGATGTCTGCTACGAACCGATAACCGGGGGGCGTGCCGCAATTCGCCGCGGGAAGTGTGCGTCATGACCGGATTCCGAACCACGGGAAAAAGCGCGCTCAGAACTGTACAACGTCCTTGCCGGACTCACACACATGACGAAACTCAGGATTGGCATTATCGATATTGTCTCCAAGGGTCCCACGCGCGCGCTATACGCTCGCATCATGAATGCCAATCTCGCCAGCATCATGCCTCAGGTGCTGGGTGTTTGGTGCCGCCAACTGGGGCACGACGTCACGCTCGTCTGCTATACCGGTTTTGAAAATCTGCTGGAGGAACTGCCGGGCACTCTCGACGTGCTCTTCATCGGCGCCTTCACCGAAGCGGCCCATACGGCATATGCCCTGAGCAGTCTCTTCCGGGCCAGAGGCGCGATTACCATTCTGGGCGGACCGCATGCGCGATGCTACCCCGAGGACGCTGTACAGTATTTCGATTACGTGCTCGGCTTCACCAACCGGGAGACCCTCGTCGACGTCTTGCAGGACTGTTCGCAGCACCGTCCGGTTGGCGTGCAACTCTCGGCGCCGCGGCAGCCGCTGGCCCTTCCGGGAGTGCGCGAGCGTTGGGATTTCATTGAGCCGACCCTCAAGAAAACTCCCGTTCTCAAGATGGTCCCCATGATCGGCAGCTTGGGGTGTCCGTACACGTGCGCCTTCTGCATAGACGCCGACGTTCCCTACCAGCCGATGGATTTTGACGTGCTGCGGGAAGATCTGCGGTTCCTGCGGCAGAAGTTCCGGCGGCCGCTGGTAGCCTGGCACGATCCCAATTTCGGCGTCCGGTTCGACGATTATCTCGACATGATCGAGGACGCCGTGCCTCCGGGGTCCATCGATTTCGCCGCCGAAAGCAGTTTGTCTTTGCTTTCGGAACCCCACCTGAAGAGACTCCGGCACAATGGTTTTAAAGCGCTCCTGCCGGGCATCGAGTCATGGTTCGATCTGGGAGGCAAGTCGAAGACGGGTGCGTTGCAGGGGATATACAAGGTTCGCCAGGTATCCGAGCACGTGAACCTGATCCTGAAATATATCCCGTATGTGCAGACCAATTTCGTCCTGGGGCTCGATTCCGACCAGGACGAAGAGCCATTCGAACTTACCAAGCGGTTTATCGACTTGACCCCGGGCGCGTTTCCCGGATATTCCCTGCTGACTGCGTTCGGCCGGGCCGCGGCGCTCAACCTGGAATACCAGGAGGCAAATCGCGTACTGCCGTTCCCGTTTCACTTCCTGAACAACAACCAGGCGATGAACGTGCGGCCGCGAAACTATGATTGGCGGACGTTCTACGATCACGTGATCGGCCTGACGCGGTATTCCTTCAGCGCGCCGGCTATCTTCAACCGCTTTCGCGCCACCGAGGGGATTACGTCGCGGTGGTTGAACGTGGTGAGAGCAGTTTCTACGGAAGGCTTGGGCCGGCTGAAATACTATAAGGAAGTCCGCAGACGGCTGGATACCGATCGGCAGTTCTCGCCATACTTCGAACAGGAATCCGATCGACTACCGGAATTTTATGGGGAGATGATACGCAAGGACCTGGGGACGTTATTAGAGTGGCTGCCGGTTGGCGCTGTGGAGCACGATCCGTACAGTTATTTGAAGTGTGAGCGGAACGCGACCAAATTGGTCAGCGTTCCGCTCAGGGCTGCCGTGCGGGCCTAAGGGCCCGCTGAAAAACTTCGGTCGCTTACCAGCGGTCGTTGCGGCGCTGGCCGCCGCCGCCGCCGTTTCCACGGAATCCGCCGCCACCGCCGGCGCGATTTTCCTTCGGCCGGGCTTCGTTCACATTCAGGGCTCTACCGTCCAGGTCGCGCCCGTTCAAAGCGGCGATGGCCTTTGTTCCCTCGCCGTCGTTGCTCATTTCCACGAATCCAAACCCACGTGCCCTGCCGGTGTCCCGATCGGTAACGAGGTTTACGCGGTCAACCGTACCGAACTCCTCAAACATAGATCGGAGGGCGCTTTCCGTAGCGTCAAAGCTAAGGTTTCCAACAAAAATATTTTTCACTCAAGTCTTCTTTCTGAAATTTGCAGAGCAGCGAACGCGGGCAGGATACCCGGCTTATGCCGGACTATACGAGAGGCCGAATTGGCGGGACTGACAAACTACACCTTGATGATTGCACGATCGGAACGGAGATACAAGCGCTAAATAGACGTTCGAAACGGTCCCGCCGCGATTTTACGCGGCCCGGACCATTTCCTGCCCAACGATAACATGCTGTCCATGCCCGCGGCTGCTATACTTCGGGCAGCCCTGCCGATGATAGATCGCTATCTGGAAGGAACCATGACGAACCAATCATTTACGTTCATCGATCCAGCCGGAAACCAGGCTCAATATACCGTCTATGGTGCCGATCATCGCAACGAATATCACTGGTCGACGGACCACGGCGATAACGGTTTCGACGCCTCGTTCGAGCAGGCGCAAAGCCGGGCGAGAACGGCTCTGAAGAACAGCATGGCCGCGCGGAGACGGTCCGATGAGCGGGCCCCGAGAAGATAGCTTGCGCGCCGCGGTGACGGTCTCTGGTGGCACAACGCCTCAAACGGCAAACCTGTCCCGGTCGAAGCCACTATAGAAGTGAATTTCAAGCTGTTGTACCCGCCGGCACAGCGACAGCCAAACGGGCTGCCGTCTTCACCAGCAGATCCCAATTGCCCTCTTCCACCGGTATGCCGTCGCGCAGCCGCTCGGCTTCCGTGCGCCATTCGGGGTCGCCGGCCACCAGCACCTCGTCGTAGCCCGGCGCGGTGGGCGTACTCTTCATCAAGTGGACCAACTGTTCCA
>Ga0326728_10009186_pt1 | contig 23961 bp, 14 predicted proteins | sample MB3enrmetagenome_FD_207602 | JGI IMG/M metagenome (GOLD analysis project Ga0326728, IMG submission 207602) | Lab enriched peat soil microbial communities from McLean, Ithaca, NY, United States - MB31MN | ecosystem: Environmental > Terrestrial > Soil > Wetlands > Peat | place: USA: New York... | reverse complement strand
CGGTGCGCGCCCGTTCACCCTCGACGCGACCGCGGGGAAGACCGGACTCCGCGATGACACGCTCTACTAATAGCTCGCCGAGGTCGAGGATTCCCTGGGCGATGGCTTCCAGGAATGCGGCACGCTTCTCCAGGCTGAGAGCGCGGTAGGGATCGAAGGCGGCCTCGGCCAGGGAACAGGCGGCGTCCACGTCGGCGGCGGAGCCTCCACCGAAGGATGGCTCCAACTCCGCGCCAGTTGCGGGATTCACCGCGCGCAACGTGCTCTGTGTGCCACGCACAGAGCGCGCGCCGATCAACATCTCACCAGTGACGTTCATCTTGATACTCCTAGATCCATGGTACGTCGGAGGGGCCTTGGCGAAAAATTCAGCGAACCAGGCAGGGGCGTTTGGGATTGAACTTCCAGCCCGGCAGCAGAAACTGCATGGCGCGGGCATCGTCGCGTGCGCCTAGTCCCATGGTATTGTAGAGCGCGTTGGCGCGCTCAATCCGCGCCATATCGATCTGGACGCCGAGGCCGGGACGCTGCGGCAGTTGGATGTGTCCGTTCACGATTTGCAGTGGGTCTTTGGTCAGGCGCTGCCCGTCCTGCCAGATCCAGTGAGTGTCGATGGCGGTGACTTTGCCGGGCGCGGCGGCGGCAACGTGCGTGGTCATAGCGAGAGAGATGTCGAAGTGATTGTTGGAGTGCGAGCCCCAGGTAAGGCCAGCCTGACGGCAATACTCGGCCACGCGCACCGAGCCCTGCATCGTCCAGAAGTGAGGATCGGCGAGAGGGATGTCGATGGCATGGAGTTGGACGGCATGGTGCAGTTCGCGCCAGTCGGTGGCAACCATGTTGGTGGCGGTGGGCAGGCCGGTGGCGGAACGAAACTCGGCCATGATCTCGCGCCCGGAGAAACCATGCTCCGCGCCGCATGGGTCCTCGGCGTAGGCGAGCACGTGCTGCTTGCCGGTGCAGAGGCGAATGGCTTCGTCGAGCGACCAGGCCCCATTGGGATCGAGGGTGATGCGCGCGTTGGGAAAGCGCTGGGCAAGCGCGGCGACCGTCTCCATCTCCTGCTCGCCGGTGAAGACCCCTCCCTTGAGCTTGAAGTCGTTGAAGCCGTAACGCGCGTGCGCGGCCTCGGCAAGCCGGAGAATGGCGTCGGTGGCGAGGGCCTCTTCGTGGCGCAGGCGCAGCCAATCGTCATCGGCGTCCGGCTCGTTGCGATAGGGAAGATCGGTCCTGGTGCGGTCGCCAACAAAGAAGAGATAGCCGAGGACATCGATAGTGGAGCGCTGACAGCCTTCGCCGAGAAGGGCTGCGACCGGAACGGAGAGAAACTGGCCAAGCAGATCGAGCAGCGCCGATTCGATGGCGGTAACGGCATGAATGGTGGTGCGCAAATCGAAGGTCTGCAGGCCGCGGCCCTCACGGTCGAGATCGGCGAAACGCGACTGCACCTGATCGAGGATGGCATTGTAGGCAGAGAGCGGCTGGCCGATGACCAGGGGCTGCGACTCTTCGAGCACGCAGCGAATCTTTTCTCCGCCGGGGACCTCGCCCACGCCGGTGCGGCCCGCGTTGTCGGTGAGCAGAACGAGATTGCGGGTAAAGAACGGGGCGTGCGCGCCGCTGAGGTTGAGCAGCATGGAGTCGGTTCCGGCGACGGGAACGACGCGCATGGCGGTGATGAGCGGGGTCTGCTGGTGCGCGATTTGCTGGTGCAGCGGGTTCAACGGAGTTCTCCCCGGTGAATCATGTGACGCACTTGCATTACAAGATTTTCTCAGAGGGCAGAGGAAGCTCAAGACGCTTGATCTCGCCGACAATCACGATATAGCTGAAGATGGCGAGCAGCGCAGCGGCCGCGACGTAGATCAGCGCATCGTTGAATGAGTGGGTCTTCTGAACCAAGTAGCCGATTACGAGTGGTGTGGTGATGCCGGCTATGTTGCCGAATAGGTTGAAGAGGCCGCCGTTGAGGCCTATCAACTGCTTGGGCGATGTATCGGCAATGACAGTCCAACCTAGAGCGCCTATACCCTTGCCGAAAAACGCAAGCGACATGAGGAACATGACGACGGCCTGAGTTTTGGTGTAGTTGCAGGCGATCATGGTAACGGAGAGCAACATGCCGGCGATGATGGGCGTCTTGCGGGCAAAGGTGAGGGAGTGGCCGCGGCGCAGAAGCGCGTCGGAGGAGACTCCACCGAGCACGCCACCCACCAGACCGCACAGCCCAGGCAGCGCCACTGCAATGCCGCCCTTCAGAATGCTCATGTGACGCGCCTGTACCAGATAGACGGGAAACCATGTGATGAAGAAATAGGTCAGCGTGGTGATGCAGAATTGTCCGATATAGATGCCGACCAGCATTCGCTGGCGCAACAACTGGCTGACACCGGCCCAGGTGAGCGGATTGGCTGTTGGCTTGCTCCCGGCCACGCGGTCGACATTGACCAAGCCTCCGCCGCGCTCGATGCATTCGATTTCCGACTGTGAGATCAGTGGATGGTCCTTGACGTTGAAGACCAGCTTCCACCAGGCGAAGGCGAGCAGGAATCCAAAGAGGCCCATGAACCAGAAACAGCTTCGCCAACCATAGGCCGGGATAAGCCATCCAAACAACGGACCAAATACAAAGAGCGAGGAGTACTGCGAGGCATTGAAGATGGCTGACGCTCCACCGCGCTCGGCGGTGGGAAACCACGCTGCGACGATGCGTCCATTGCCGGGAAAGACGGGCGATTGCGCGAGTCCGGAGACGAGGCGAATGGCAAAAATCGCGATGAAGGCCCATGCGGCGGCGAGATATCCGGAGAACCCGACGAGGAGCGCGCACAGGGACCACAAGACGATGCTGATGCCGTAGACTCGCTTGGAGCCGAAGCGGTCGAGCAGGCCACCCGAGGGCAATTGGCCGGCAACATACGCCCAACTGAAGCCAGAGAGCAGCCATCCCAGCTTCAACGGATCGAGAGCCAGTTCCTTCTCCATGGATGTGCCAGCGAGCGACAGCGCTACTCGGTCGCCGTAGCTGAGGCAACTGGCGATGAAGAGCATGGCTACGATGAGGTAGCGGATGTGGGTCTGGTTGTCAGAGGTCTGAGAATTTGAAAGTGAGCTCACAAGCGCCCCGCGATGAGCTTGGTGAGCGCATCCAGCTCGGAGTTGTCGAGGTCGGTGAGGGGCGGGCGCACTGGGCCTGCTGGGCGGCCAACGGCACGCATTCCGGCCTTGACGATGGAGACCGCATAACCCTTGTGCCGGTTGCGAATGTCGATGTAGGGCAGAACGAAATCGTGCAATTGTTGGAAGACTTCGGCATGATCGCGGCGGCGCACGGCGGCGTAAAAGTTCTGTGCAAACTGAGGAAGGAAGTTGAAGATGGCGGAGGAGTAGGTGGTGACGCCCATCTCGAGATAGGGCAGGGCAAAGGTCTCCGCGGTGGGCAGGCCGCCGATGTAGGTGAGGCGGTCGCCCATGCGCGCGTAGATGCGGGTCATCAGCTCGATGTCGCCGTGGCCATCCTTGAAGCCGACCAGGTTGGGGCAGCGATGGCAAAGGCGCTCCAACCAGACCTCGTTGAGGATGGCGTTGTCGCGGTTGTAGAAGATCACACCCAGGCGCGTGGATGCGCAGACTGCCTCGGCATGAGCAACCAGGCCTGCGGGATCTGGGTTGACGAGGTAGGGAGGGAAGAGCAAAAGGCCATCGGCTCCGGCAGCTTCTGCGGCCTGCGCAAACTGCTTCGCCATGGCGGTGCCGTATCCGCATCCGGCGGCCACGGGAACGCGATGATTGGCCTGCTGGACCGCTGCCGAAACGACGGTGGAAAACTCCTGCAGAGTGAGGGAGAAGAATTCGCCGGTGCCTCCGGCCGCAAAAAGGCCAGCCGGCTTGTGCTGGAGCAGCCAGTCGATATGCTGGCGATAGGCGCGCTCGTCGAAGGCGAGGGCATCGGTGAAATGAGTGACCGGGAACGACAAAAGGCCCGCTCCGATCTTGCTGGCATACTCTTCCGGGGAGATCCGGGACATGGGGTTCCTTTGTGGGAGATGGCGAAGCACACACTGCGCAAACTATAAAGAACCGGGAGAACGGGAGACAAGTTAGGGAAGGAGGATGCGGACCGAGGAATTGGAACTAAGTGATTGATTCTATGGTGAGAGCGCTGGGACTCGAACCCAGGACCAACGCCTTAAAAGGGCGATGCTCTACCAACTGAGCTACGCTCCCAACCACATTTCAACGGTAGCATAAATTGGAGCGAAGCGAGACGCCTGGGCGGGCGAGTGGAGCGTTGGAGGGGGAGGCAAGGTGCGACTGGAGAAGAAGACGTGTGTGTGACGTGGGGCGGCGGGCTGTTGCCGAGCGGGCCTCCAGTCGATGAAACAGAGCAGATGGACAGGCGAGATTATAGAGGCAAAGTGATTGAGGGAGTGACACTTAAGTCGCATGGGGGGCGCATTTAAGTCGCATGGATGGTGCATTGACTTGGCCGAAAGGCGTACGTAGGCTTGAAGCGTAGCATGTAAAACTGCGCATAAGTGGTTTTGATGGAAGCGAATACACTGGGTAGGATGGGCGCAATCATAATGCGGCAGAGGGCCAAACCGGAGCTGCAATGGACTCAAGCGGCAGAGAAGCAGGCGACGAAGAAGCGGTAGCCGGAACACCGGAAGATGTAGCTTCGCTTTACTTGTGGGCGAATCTGCAAGGGGCGAAGTATCGCGATTTTTCGGCGTCGCGCCGGGAGTACCGCGCGCAGGTGCGGTACCGGGCCGCGAAGGCGATGCAGGAGCGTGAGTTGCGGGAGCAGGCGGCGGCAGAGGCAGCAGCCGCGAAAGCCGAAGAGGAGGAGTTGGAGGCGATGGCCGCTGCCCAATTGCAGGAGGGGAAAGACAAACGGGGGTTGCGGATGCATTCGCTGGCGCGCGCGGAGGAGGCTGCGCGAAGGGCAACCGCCGCTCGGCTGGAAGCGATACACCGCGGCGATGCGGCGGCACATGCCGCGGCTGTCGTACTACACGAAGAGCGCGAGATTGCATCGGCCCATGCCTCGGCCAGGCGGCAGGCGTTGCGCTATGTGGAGTCCGAGGAGCGGCGGCGGCAGTTGGCGGGGCCTCAGCCACGCGGCGCGAAGGACAGCACGCATTCGGCTCCGGGCGCAGGGCCTGTGGAACAGTCCGGTTTTGCGAGCCTGGCCGGTGCGGAGCTGGACCGCTGGACGATAGAGCGCGCATTGATGCGAGAGCTTGCGGTGGACTTGCAGAACAACGGCAAGGAGGCCCAAGGCGCCGCGGAAGTGGGAACGAAGGTTGAAGGTGCGGAGGCAGAGGCCGGGTTGACGGGACCGGCGTGGCTGTATGCTTCGCAGACCCCGCCGCAAACGCAACTGTGCGAGGCGATGGAGCAGATCCCACTTGGGGAGATGCCTGGAGGGAAGGCTGAGGCGCGGGGTGGGGAGACGCTGCAGGACTCGCGGGAGCGGGTTGCGGCGCGCTGGTTTGCCCTGAAGGGGGTGTTTGAAGAGACTGCGCCGGAGTTGCCGGCGATGCTGCCGGCGAGGCCACGCGGCACGCAGACACCGATGCTGGCGCTGTTCTCGCTGGCCGGTGGAGTGGGCAAGACCAGCCTGGCGGCGACGCTGGGACGGGCACTCTCGTTGCAAGGCGAGCGAGTGGTGCTGACGGACACGACGTCGAGCGGCCTGCTTCCGTATTATTTTGGGGAACGCGAGGTGCGTCCCGGCGAGGTGCGCACCTTCCAGCCACCGGGGGGAAGCAGCGGCGCTGCGATCTCTCTGCTGGTCCGCGACGCAACGGGAATGAATGAAGACAAGCGGTGGCAGGAGATCATGACCGACGAGATTCTGCGCAATGGCCAGGGCAAGCAGCGCGCGGTGCTGGACCTGGCATCGGGGTCGAGCTGGCTGATGCGGCGGCTGGCCGACCTGCATCCCATTGTGCTTGTGCCGATGACGGGAGAGATGAACTCGGTGATTAGCCTGCAAGCGGTGGAGCGGATGTTCCGCAGCATCGTGGACAGCGATGGCCGGCCACTTCTGCCGTATTACGTGCTGAACCAGTTCGATGTGTCCCTTCCTCTTCACCTGGATGTACGCGAGGTGCTGCGCCGCCTGCTTGGGGACCGACTGCTGCGATTTGTGATTCGCCGCTCGCCGGCGGTGAGCGAGGCGCTGGCCGAGGGGATGACGGTGGTGGACTACGAGCCAGACGCTCCTGTATCGCAGGATTATATGGATATGGCTGCGTGGCTGCGCAGCATCTCTCCTCCCGCGACGGCTGGGACCGCCAACCTGCAGAGGGGGGCGCCGTGACGCGATCGGCGCTGTGGAGAGAGTTCGAGTCGGCTGACACACTTATGTCGCAGATGCTGCGGACCGCGGTGCTGGCAGGCGGGGTGCTGTACCTCGGCTTTACCGGAGCGATTTGGCTTAACTGGCCGCAACAGCTCATTCTGGCGATGTTGACGATCCTGCTGGCGGTGTGGATGGACCGCGGCTCGAGTTCGTACCCGGTGACACTGACGCTGATGCTGCTGTCCGTCTTCTCGACGTTTCGCTACGGATTCTGGCGCATCTCCACCGTGCTGGCAACCCTACGCGATCCGGGAACGCACTGCAACACTCTGGACGCGTTCTTCATCTGCCTGCTTCTGATGGCGGAGTGCTATGCCTTCGTGGTGCTTCTGCTGGGTTATATGCAGATGCTGTGGCCGCTGCGGCGCATGCCGGTGGCGCTGCCCGATGACCTGAAGGAATGGCCGGCGGTGGACGTGCTGATTCCGACCTACAACGAGCCATTGAGCATGGTGCGCTTCACCGCACTGGCAGCGATGAATATCGACTGGCCGGCGGACAAGCTGCATGTATTCATTCTGGACGACGGCAGGCGGGAGGAGTTTCGCGCGTTCGCCGAAGAGGCAGGCATCGGGTACATGACGCGCGACGACAACCTTCATGCCAAGGCGGGCAACATCAATTGCGCTCTGGCACGGACGGGATCGCCGTTTGTGGCGATCTTCGACTCGGACCATGTGCCGACGCGCAGCTTTCTGCAGATTGCGATGGGCTGGTTTCTGCGCGACCGCAAGCTGGGCCTTCTGCAGACGCCGCACCACTTCTACTCGCCCGACCCGTTCGAGCGCAATCTGAGCCAGTTCCATGTGACTCCCAACGAGGGCGAACTGTTCTATGGCGTGGTGCAGGACAGCAATGACTTCTGGAATGCGACGTTCTTCTGCGGGTCCTGCGCTGTGATCCGGCGCAGCGCGCTGGCTGAGGTGGGGGGCATGGCGGTGGAGACCGTGACGGAGGACGCGCACACCTCACTGCGCATGCAGATGCGGGGATGGAACACGGCTTATATCAACATACCGCAGGCGGCGGGGCTGGCGACCGAACGCTTGAGCGGGCATGTGCGTCAGCGCATCCGCTGGGCACGAGGCATGGTGCAGGTGCTGCACCTGGAGAACCCTCTGTGGGCGCCGGGACTGAAGCCGGCGCAGCGGCTTTGCTACTTCAATGCGATGTTGCATTTTCTGTGCGCTCTGCCGCGGCTGATCTTTCTGACCGCGCCGCTGATCTACCTGGTGCTGGGGCAGACCAACATTCCCGGCTACTGGATGATGATCGTGGCCTATGCGGCGCCCCACCTGGTGCTGTCGAACCTGACCAACTCGCGCATACAGGGACGCCACCGGCACACCTTCTGGAACGAGATCTACGAGACGGTGCTGGCGCCCTACATTTTTCTGCCCACGGTGCTGGCGCTGCTGGGCGCCAGGACCGGCATCTTCAACGTGACGGCCAAGGGCGGCGTGGTCAACCGCGAATTCTTCGATGCGCGCATTGCGCGGCCGTACCTGGTGTTGCTGGGGTTCAATCTGCTGGGACTGCTGTGCGCCGTGGCAAGGGCGATCCAGTTTCCCACGTTTGCAGTGGCGGGGAGATTGAGCTTTGTGAACTGGCCGGCGCGCATGTACGACGGGGGCCATCCAGGCACGATCTGCATGAACGTGCTGTGGACGTTGTTCAACGTGGTGCTGCTGGGGGTAGCCGTAGCGGTTGCGCGGGAGAGCCGGCAGCGCCGCCACACAGTGCGCATGGCGAAAGCTGTGCCGTCGGACATCCTGCTTGGCGACGGATCGGTGGCGCAGGGGATTACCAGCGATATTTCCAACGGAGGCGTGCAGGCGTGGACCCAAGGCCCGCTGCATGCCGTGGTTGGCGATTCGGTGCGGTTCGTCTTCCCGGTGCTGGATGGAACGGCTACGCTGCCTGCCAGGGTGATTGCCGTCGAGGGAGAGATGCTGCGCGCGAAGTTCGACTCGCTCAGCTTGCAGGAGATCGAGGCCCTGACCATGATCCTGTACTCGCGGGCGGACACCTGGCTGAGCCCGCGTGGGGAACGCGAGACGAGCCATCCGATGAGCAGTCTGCGGCACATTCTGCGAGTGTCGCACTACGGCTTGACGCAGACGGCGCGGTCGTTGCTGGGAGGGCATTGGAGGAGCAAGATCGCCGCGAAGGAAGGTTTGTCGAGCAGCGCTGTGCTGCTTGTACTGCTCGGTCTGCTTACCTTGGGCAGGCCGCCGGCTGCACAGGCAGCACAGGCAGGCGGGGTGACGAGCGCGGCGACGAAGTTGGCGGCAGGGCAGTCCGATGACCCTGGCCTGCTTCCGCCTCCGTTTGACGACCCCGCGACGGCTCTGCATCCGGCAGTGCCGATCGTCTTCCTGTCGCCGCCGACGCCCAAGGCGATGCGCGCGGCGGGCATTATCGCGTCATGGTTCGGTGTGCTGGCCGATGAACATGCGGTACGGTTTCCTGTATCGCTGGGGACGATTCCCAGCGGCAATGCGATTGTGATTGCGGAGAAGGCGGGGGAGATTCCAGCGTCGCTGGGGCTGACGGAGGTGAGCGGACCGACGCTGGCGTTGCGCGCGAACCCCTCCGACGCGAACTCGAAGTTGCTGCTGGTGACTGGGAGCGATACAGACGAAGTGGTGAAGGCGGCGATATGGCTGACGCAGGAGCGCGACCTATTGCAGGGCGGCAAGGTGAGCATTCAGGACCTGAGGATGCCCGGCCCACGCCAGCCGGACGACGCTCCGCGATGGCTAAGCACGGAGAGGAACACCGAGATTGGCGAAATGGCGCAGGCCGGCGAGCTGCAAAGCGACGGGAGCACTCCCGTGTCCGTGACCCTGCGCCTGCCGCCCGACCTGTACTATGGGCAGACGCAGAACCTGGCGTTCCATCTGCGCTGTCGCTACAACGGCGTTCCCCTGGGCAGCCAGAGCACGCTGCAGGTGACGATGAATGGCACGTACATCAGCTCGACTCCCATACCGCACAGCAACAGCACGTCGCAGGTTCTGAAGACCGTGGTGTCGATCCCGGTGGCCGACCTGCGGCCCTTCCGCAACACGCTGACGCTGCGGTTCGCCTTCCAGAGGGCAAAGCAGGCAGAGGGCGACGAGAGGCAGCCAGCCAGCCTGGAGGGCGCTGTACTGCGGGACTCGTATATCGAACTTGCGGGGACCGCTCACTGGGCGGTGCTTCCGAACCTGGAGCTGTTTGCCAATGCAGGGTACCCGTTTACGCGGATGGCCGACCTGGCGGAGACGACGGTGGTGCTTCCCACACGGCCCACCAGCGGCGAGTTGGAGGTGTTCCTCGACCTGATGGGACACTTTGCAGCGCAGACCGGCTATCCGGTGCTGAACGTGCGCGTGACCGATGCGGCGGGCATGAGCAAGGACGGCCGCAAGGACACCCTGGTGGTGGGCAGCGTGGACGACCAGCCGGCGCTACAGACGCTGAACTCCGCGCTGCCGGTGGGGGTGGATGAGAGCGGGTTGCACATCCACGACACGGAGGGTTTCTTGCATGACGCCGAGAACGCGTGGTGGCGGGTGCGCAGCTCGAACCACGTGCAGCCGGGTGAGCTGGAGACGGTGGGCAACCTGCCCGATGCGCTAATCGAGGGTGCGGAGTGGCCGCGCGGCTCAGGGCGCTCGGTGGTGGTGGTGTTGCTGCACGACCCGGCGACGGCCGAGAAGTTCCTGGCGGCCTTTGCGCAGAACTCGCAGTCGCCGGCGATCTCGCAGACGGTGAGCGTGCTGCACGGCACGAGCTTCTCCTCCTACCGGATCGGGGATGAGGTCTACCGTGTGGGGCAGATTCCTTTGCCGGCGCGCGCGGAGATGGTGCTCGCGGAGTTCCCCTGGATGATTGTTCTATTGGCGGCGATCTTCTGCTACCTGATGGCGACCCTGCTGTGGGCGATGGTTCGGCGGCGGGCGCGGGAGCGGCTGCAGAGCTTCGTGTAGGGCGGGCCAGACTTCTCGCACCCCTCGATCGATTCACGATCGAGGGATGCGAGTCAATCAATATGAGATCGTATTACGGCACGCCTGCAATCACCCCAGCAAGGAAAGACCGCTAGCCGGGGACCCCGATACGCGTGCCCTTCCGATATTGCCATTCTTTCAATCTCACTCAGTACAGGCGATAAGCCGCACCAAAAGGGTTCGCTGCTGTTTGGCAACTTAGCCGAACAGGGCTGCGCGATCTTAGGTGCATTGTGCGCAGGGAGGGCTGTGCTGGGTGGAGAGGCAAGCAAATGGAATTGTGTCCCAGTTATCCTCAGGCGAGTGAGTGTGGAGGGCAAAATCAGGGTACATGACGGAGGCAAAGACGATACTCTTCAGAGATAGCCACAGCACCGATTGCGGGTGCTGGCAGGCCTTGATTCCTGTCGGCGCCGGGCAGCGCACAGACAACGATGATGAAGAGAGCTTGTGGAATACGTCTCTGGGCCCCTGCGATTCTACTCGGCGGCGTGGCGCTGGCAGCGTCCTCCGTCCGGCTGGAAGCGCAGACCTCTCAACCGGGTACGCAGGCATCCCCCGCCGGCGTACAAGCCCCTTCGCAGACTACGCTGCCTGCCAACTCCGCGACGCAAGTTCCACCATCCACAACACAGACCATCGCGCCCGCGACGCAGGCGCTATTGGACATGGCGTATGGGTTTGAGGCGCGTGGCCGGATGGACCTGGCAGAGCAGACCTGGCAGCATGTGTTGCAGGAGGACCCCTACAATGCGGACGCGTTAGGAGGGCTTGCTCGGGCTGCCAAACAGGCGGGCAACACAGCGCTGGCCGAGAGCTATCTGGAGCGGCTGCGGGCGGCCCAGGCCAAGCCGGCGCAGCCGGCCAGCGGGCCAGAGATGGACGCTCGGCAGAAGCAGACGGAGCAACTGGAGCAGGCGGGCAAGCTGGCCGAGGCAGGGAAGTACGCGGCGGCGATGGCGATCTACCGCCAGATCTTCGGCGCGACCCCTCCGCCGGGCGACTGGGCGCTGCTGTACTACGAGACGGAGTCGGCGACCGGAGACGGCCGTCCGCATTCCATCGCGGGGCTGCAGGCCCTGGTGGAGAAGTACCCGAACGAGCCTCGCTACCAGATTGCGCTGGGACGGATTCTGACCTACGACGCGAAGACGCGCGAGGCGGGGCGGAAGTTGCTGGAACGCTATCCGCAGGACCGGCAGGCGGACGAAGCGCTGCGCCAGTCGCTGCTGTGGGACTCGTCGAACCCTGAGTATGCGACGGAGATTCGCGCCTATCTGGCGAACCATTCCGACCCTCCGCTGGCTGAGGCGTTGCAGGCGGCGCAGGCCATGAAGGCTCCGCCCGGTGAGAATGATGCGTCCCCTGTTCAACCTGCAGGGCAAGCGCAGCCTGTGACAGGAGCAGGACCCACTGCCCAATCGCAACCTGCTGGACAAGCGCAGACTGGCGTTGCGGCGCAGTCCAGGAGCCGCGTTCCGGCAGCAGCCCCTGCGTCTGCCGGCCCAGAGTCTGCGACCGAGGTCGAAGCATATACGGCGCTCAACGCAAATCACCTGGACCAGGCGGAAGCGCTGTTCAGGGCGATCCTGGACAAGGAGCCAAACAATACGCGCGCGCTGGCCGGCATGGGATATATCCGGATGCAGCAGGGGAACTTTCTGGGTGCGATCAGCTTTCTGGAACAGGCCAGGCAGGGTAACGCGAACGACAAGGGGCTGTCGGATGCGCTGGAGACGGCACGCTTCTGGTTCCTGATGGGCGAGGGGCAGGTGGCACTGAACGACAACGACCTGACCATGGCGGAGAAGCAGTACCGGGCCGCGCTGCAACTGCGCCCAAGCAGCTCGGAGGCGCTGACCGCACTGGCCGGGACCCTGGATAAGGCACAGCAGCCGGGCGCGGCGGCGGGGCTGTACGAGCGCGTGGTGCAGGCGAACCAGGCGTCTGTGGAGGGATGGCGCGGGCTGTTTCAGGCGGAGGTTGCGGCGGGCAACCCATCGCTGGCGCTGGCTACCGACCAGCGCATTCCATCCACAGTGCATGCCCAGTTGATGCGCGATGCAGCGTATATGCGCGGGCTGGCATCCAGCTACAGTGCAGTGGGCCGAGACCGCGACGCGCAGAGGACGCTGGAAGCCGCGCTGCAACTGCCGTTCGCAGCGGACGCACAACAGTTAAAGGCGGCGATGCAAGTGCAGTTGGCAGGCAACCTGCTGGCCGCCAACCAACTGGAGCAGGCCGCGACGCTCTACTCGCAGGCGCTGGCGGCTGACGCAGGCAACAGCGCGGCGTGGCAAGGTCTGGTGCGGGTGCAGCACGCCATGGGACACGATCAGGAGGCGCTGGCGACGGTGCAGGGAATGCCTCCGTCCAACTATGCGACGGTGATGCGCGACCCAGGCTTTGAGGCCACCGTGGCTTCCATCTATCAGGCGGAGAAGAAGCTGGATGTGGCGCAGGAACTGCTGGAGAAGGTGGATGCCGAGCAGACCGGCGCGGGACAGAAGCCCTCCGTGGGAGTGGAGATGCAGCTTGCGGGCATCTACGTGGAGCGCGGAAACCCCAAACTCGCCGTCCCGATCTACCAGCGGGTGGTGACCGGCGATCCAAGCCGAGCGGACGCGTGGGGCGAGCTGCTGTTTGCGATGCACACGGCGGGCAGCGACAAGGAGGCGGTGGAGCAGATGCAACATATTCCCGCCGCCGCGCTGGCCCAACTGGAGAACAATGTGAATACCCTTCAGACCATGGTTTCGGTGTACCAGGCGGTGGGGCAATCGCAGCAGGCGCTGGTGCTTCTGAACCGGGTGCAGCAGTACTACGCGGCGCAGCACAGCGCCGCGCCCGCCGACATCGACATTCAGAATGGGTGGCTGCTGTACAACAGCGAGGATGATGTGGGCCTGTATCGCCAGTTGATGGTCCTGGGCGGACGGCCCGACATGACCGCGGAGCAGAGCCGGACGGTGCAGGCGATATGGACGAACTGGGCTGTGCGGCGCGCCAATCAGACCGCGGCGGCAGGGAACTCGAAGCGGGCGCTTGCCATTCTGAATGCGGCGGCGCGCGCCTTTCCGGACAACCCGGCGGTGCTGAGGACGCTGGCCAATGGATACGCGCACGCGGGGCAGCCGGAACAGGCCGTGATCATCTACAAGGCGCAGAACATGTCTTCGGCCAGCATGGAGGAGTACGAGGCGGCGGTGGGCGCGGCGCTGGCGGCGGGCGACAACAAGGTGGCCGAGACCTGGCTGCACTACGCGATGGGCGCCTTCCCCAACGATCCGCGCGTTCTGAACCTGGGGGCGCGCTTGGAGCAGGCGCGAGGAAACACAGCGAAGGCGATCGACTACTACCGGGCGTCGCTGAAGGCCATGCCTCCCGAGGAACCGGGCGCGGAGCTGGCTGCGGAGTTGCGATTGCCGGCGCCCACCGTTGCTTCGCGGTTGCCCAACGCGCAGCAGGCGCAGGAGCTGTCGATCCTGCTGGCTCCGGAGAATAACGGCAATATGCCAAGTGCACAGAGTCAGCCGGCTGTGCCCATCTACGGCTATTACGGAACTCCCTACGGAACGGCCCCAGCGCAGACCAACAGCGTGCCGAATGGCCCTGGAGGGCCGAGTGGAGTGGTGCCGCCGTATATGACCAATCCCAGCTCTCAGCCGGATAGCACCGGCAAGGGCAAGCTGAATCAGAATGGGCCGCAGTCCCGCCTGGACCAGGGTGCAACCAGCCTGCCTAGCCAGGCTGAGGTAGAGCAGCGGGTGCGCGATGGGATCGCCCGCGAGCTTGGCGCATCGGCACGGGCGAGTGACGTTGCGAAGCAACCCGCAGCGCAGAGTGCGCATGGGCCCGGATCCGCGTATGGCGGTACTGCGCTGCCCGCTGCGGTCACGGTGCGGCTGGGCGACAGTACGCCGCATACGGCGCTGCCCCAGGCCGAGCTGACGGATGTTCTTCCTACCGTTCGCACCCTCTCCAATGCACGCACACAGCCGGCGCTCCCATCACATCCGGAGATTGCAAATGCCGAGATTCGCCGTCGCCAAAATGACACCGGCGCGGCGAGGACAGGGCAGAGCAATCCCTCACCCGAGGAGACGATCACAGTGACGCCGGAGGGTGCACGGACCACTCCGCCGCAGATGGTGGCGCAGAACCAGAGCAGCCCTCAGATGGTGCGGCCATCCACGCTGCCTACAGATCAGGGCGGCAACATTCCGGACACCGGGGCCCAGCAGTATCCCCAGCCACGCGTCGCACCTGCACAGGCTGCGACGGCGAACCGATCGCCGGGAGCTTCGGCCAACGCACCCCGTCGCGCCGTCACGCGCAGCACTCCTGCACGAAGCGCGGCAGGAACAGCGGCGAGCCTGCCGGCTTATACGCCGCCAACCACGCCCGCCGAAGCGAGCGCGGCAGTGACCGCCCCGGAGCCAACTTCACCTGCCGCAAGCGTTGCAACGGCGAACTCCCCGGGCGCAGGCCAGCCGCTGGGCGGACAGCCCTACCCACTGATTGGACCGCCGTATCCGCTGCCCCCGAATGGCCAGCTGATGGCTGGAAATCTTCCTCCGCCCGGAGGCAATACCATGCAGCAGGCCCCCCCTGCGATGACCCCAAGGCAGGAGGCGGAGAGTGAACTGGCTTCGCTGGAAGGATCGTACAGCGGCTGGTGGGGCGGCACAGCCATCGGGAGGGCTCGCAGCGGCACACCAGGGCTCGACCAACTCACCGATGTCGAGGCGCCGGCGGAGGTCTCCGCCGAGTTTGGGCGGACAGCGCGGCTCAGCGCGGTCGCGCTGCCAGTCTTTCTCAACTCCGGCACGCTCAACACTGCCGCGTTTACGGGAAGCAATGTTCCCTACCTGGGCACCATGCCCGCCAACAGCGCGAACCCACCGGCCCAGCAACTGTCGTACGGCATCGGCGGGGAACTGCAGTTGACCACGAAAGACGTTGGCCTGGCCGCAGGGTATACGCCGTACAACTTTCTGGTGCAGAACATTACAGGCCATCTTGGCCTGCGATTGTTTGGTGGGCACTTGACGATCTACGGTGGCCGCGACCCGGTGAAAGATACACAGCTCTCCTACGCCGGGCTGCGCGATCCCGAGACCGTCACTCCGCTATTTCCGGGCAACACCTGGGGCGGCGTCGTATCCAGCACAGGCGGGGCGCGAGTGGACGTGGGCAGCGGCGGCTCGGGCTTCTATCTTTCCGGCGACGGCGGCATCCTGCACGGATACCACGTGCTGAACAACTCCAAGTTCGAGGGATCGATGGGCGCATACCTGCGCGCGAAGAACTGGCCGACAGTGGGCAGCCTTACGCTTGGCGCGTCGCTGTTTGCGATGCACTACCACTGGGACGAGGTTGGCCTGAGCTACGGCCAGGGCGGATACTTCAGCCCCGACTTTTTCTTCCTCGGCTCCGTGCCGGTCACCTTCAACGGCGCCTACAAGTCGAACCTGCACTACCTGGTTTCAGGAGCGCTTGGCATGCATACCTATGACCAGGACTGGGAGTACTACTATCCACTGGACGCTGGCTTGCAGGCCAATCTGCAAGCTGCCCTGGGATGCACCGTGGCACAGCTTGCCGCACATACCTGCGCCGAGTATCCGGTAAGCGGCAACACGGGATTCAACTACAACGTGAACTCCGAGGTGAGCTACCGCTTCGGCGAACACTGGTATCTGGGCGGCTTTGTTTCGGCCAACAACACCAACAACTACAACTCCGTGACTAGCGGCTTCTTCTTCCGCTACGCCATGCACAGGCAGCACGCGTCGGAGGGCTATCCCACGGGGCTGTTTCCGGTCGACGGCTTCCGGCCGGTGCGGGTCCCCTAGCAGTAAGTCGCGTAGCCTCCGCTGAGAACGAAGAACTAGGATTCGGCGGCTTCTTTCAGCGCGAAGGTCTCGCGAAGCCACAAGCGCATCTCCCTCTGCATGAGGTTGAGTTTTGCTCCGGACAATTCCTTGGTTCCCTGGAAGAAGTGGTCCGCACCGGCGATCCAGACCAAGCGCTTGGGATCGGGGGCGCGCTGGAAGACGGCGGTGAGCAAGTCGCGCGGAGCAAACTCGTCGCGGTCGCCGCTGAGGAAAAACTTGGGCGCGGAGCATTGCGGCAGGAAGCCGTAGGTGTAGTCGCGCCCTTCGGCGCGGACCGGCAGACCCAGCGCGATGAGGCCGGCAACGCGCGCATCGCCGCAGCAGACGCGCAGTCCGACCTGAGCGCCGAAGGAGAATCCGGCGAAGAGGATGGGACGATGAAACTCGGCGTCGAGCCAGTTGAGCGCCGCGCGCACGTCGTCCTGCTCACCGTGGCCGTGGTCGTGCTCCCCTTGGCTCAGCCCGACACCGCGAAAGTTGAAGCGCAGCACAGGAAGACCGAAGGACGAGAAGGCCTTCATCGCGTAATAGACCACCTTGTTGTGCATGGCGCCGCCGCCCGCCGGATGGGGATGACATACCAGCGCGGAGTAAGGAGCATTCGCGTTTCCAGAATTGAGAAGCGCTTCGAGGCGGCCGGCAGGGCCGCGCAGATCGTCCAGCGAGCGAATCTGCATGGGATATTGCAGGCCGTGGGCTGAGGTTGAATGCATTCTCTTCAGTCTAACCGGCGGAAGATCGCCATTCGCGAATTTCCGTTTCGCGCTCCCATGATTGCAAGGCAATCATGGGAGCGCAAACTAAAAGATTGTCGATCTTCGGCACGGTGGAAGCCGCGCCCTTCCGATCAAACTGCATAGACATTCAATATTGCGGAAGTCGGGCCTTTCCGATCAAACTGCATCGACGGTGGTGTTACCCCAAACAGTCCCAATACGCGTCTGCGATGCAACGTGGGAGGCTGGCGGGTTATTCTGGAACCACATGAACATCGATGCCATCGACCTGACGCGCAAGCTGGTCAACATTGAATCCACCTCCTACCACGAGGGTGAGGTTGGCGCATTTCTAGCCGAGACACTCGCCGCGCAGGGCTACGCCGTAGAACGCATGGCGGTGGGGCAGCACGATCCCGCGCGAAAGGAGGGCGACGAAGCGGGCGAACGATTCAACGTCTACGCGGCGATGCCCGGAATTACACCCGATGTGGTGCTTTCGACCCACATGGACACCGTACCGCCGTTCTTCAGATGTACGGAGGACGATGAGTTTCTGTACGGGCGCGGGGCGTGCGACGCCAAGGGAATTATTGCCGCGCAGGTGGCGGCGGCGGAGAGGCTGCGCGAGGCGGGGGTGAAGGTGGGGCTGCTGTTTGTGGTGGGCGAGGAGCGTGACTCTTCCGGGGCAAAGGTGGCCAACCGCAACCCGCGCGGATCGCGCTTCCTGATCGACGGCGAGCCGACTGGCAACCATCTGGCGCTGGCCACCAAAGGAGCGCTGCGGGTGGAGCTGCGCGCGCACGGACGCATGGCTCACTCGGCCTACCCGGAGCTGGGCGAATCGGCGATTGCCAAGCTGGTGGAGGCGCTGCACGACGTGCTGGCGATACCGCTGCCCATTGAGCCGGGGTTTGGCGATGCGGGCGAGACGACGGTGAATATCGGGATCATCTCCGGCGGCTACGCACCCAACGTTGTAGCGGACAAGGCCGAGGCTCACCTGCTGGTGCGCACCGTCGGACCGTCGCAGGAGGTGAAGGACGCGATCGTGCGCGTGGTAGCGGGGCGCGCTGAGGTGAATACCTCGCTCGACCTGGCGTGCGTGCGCATGAGGCGCGTGGGCGAGCTGCCGACGATGGTGGCAAAGTTCGCCACCGATATTCCCATGCTGACGGCGTGGGGCGAGCCGTTCCTGCTGGGGCCGGGGTCGATCCACGTGGCGCACACGCCGCAGGAGAGGATCAGCAAGAAGGAGTTGCTGACCGCGATCGATCTCTACGTCGAATTGGCAACGAGCCTTGTGCGTAGTGGTGTATAGTGTTACCAAGTAACACTTAGGATTACCCAGATGACTTCAACCGTTACGACCAGCCTCAAGCTCGACATCGAGATTAAAGATCGTGTGAAGCGACTTGCCGAGGCCCAGCGGCGCTCATCGCACTGGATCATGCGTGAGGCCATCGCGGAGTATGTGACGCGCGCCGAGAAGCGCCAGCAGTTCAAGCAGGATGCGCTGGATGCATGGGAACACTATCAGAGGACTGGACTCCACGTCACGGATGAGGAGTTTGACGCGTGGGTGGCCAAACTCGAAGCGGGTGAGGATGCTCCGGCTCCCCAATGCCACATATAACGTGGTCGGACAGCGCGTCGCGGGACTTGATCCGGTTATATGAGTTTCTCGCTCCCAAAAGCCGGGATGCAGCACTGCGCGCGGTGAAAGCGATTCGGCAGGATATGAAATTGCTTGCGAAGCATCCCGAGATTGGGCGTCCCGTCGAAGACATGCTACCGCAATTTCGCGAGTTGGTGATTGAATTCGGACGAGGTGGATACGTCGCGTTGTATCACTTCGACGGCCATCAGGTTGTAATACTCGCCATACGCCACGGACGCGAAGCAGGCTACTGAGGGTGTTGATCGAATGCCGGCGATACCCATTCAACTGGCGGTGTGTTTTGCTGCTCTCTCCCCAAGAATTCCCGGTACGAGCCATAATAAAAGTCCGAAACAAAGTCCGGTTGTGATGGCGGCCAGTAGGATGGCGTAGATGGATTCAAGCCAACCGTTTCCGCTATCCATAAAGATCAGCAGCAGACTGCCATTTAGATGAAAATAATGTACTGCGAAATCCAAACTCACTTTAAACGCCGCTCCGCAGAACGTCCCAGCCAGAATTGCCCGGCCTTTCCGAATGCCTGAGTTGCGCATACGGCTGAATACGACGAGCGATGGAAGGAACCACAGCGGGCAGTACAACAAAGCGAGCAAGGTCTGCATGGCGAAGGTCCATTTACGGGAGTTGCGGGAGAAGTATAACGCAGACGGGGATGTCCAATTACATGGTTCTAGTTTTCGCTGTGTTTTCCTCAGCGGCACACGAAGCAGGCTCCTGATATTTGATTGTGATGGACAGCTTTGTGCGTTACATGTAACAATAGTATTATGAGATCAGAGCGGCGACAGACCGGAAAGCCCAGCGAAGCGGAAAAGAAGAAGGCTTCCGCAAGAGAGCGTGTGCGCAAGCACCGTGAAGCCCTGCGCGCACGCGGCCTGCGGCCGATTCAGATATGGATTCCCGACACGCGCAAGCCCGGCTTCGCCGAAGAGGCACGCAGACAGAGTCTCGCAGCGAACGATCCGGCTCACGACAAGGAACTCTTCGACTTTATGGACGCGGTTCTGGCGGACGCCAAGTGGGATTGAATCGTGGCGATCTGGTTATCGTGAGCGCACCGGGAAGCTACAGCAAGCCAAGGCCCGGGCTGGTGATTCAGTCGGATGGGTTCGAGGATACTGGCTCATTGACCGTCTTGTTGATGTCCAGCCACTTGAAACCAGACTCTCCTTTGATCCGCTATACCATCCAGCCACTTGAATCGAATGGACTGAATCTGCCGACTGACGTGATGATCGACAAGATTTTTACAATTCCCAGAGATCGCATGGGCAATAAGATTGGCAAACTGACCTCTGCACAGATGGCTGAGATCACCGCTTCACTTGCCATCTTTCTAGGTATCCGGGTGAAGCAGAACTGAAGCAGACTGTTCCGTCGATTTAGTACGGCTTTTCCTCAGCGGACGCGAGTTCCAGCAGGCTTAAACTAAGAGCATGGCTGCTGAGTTTACCCATCTCCATCTGCATTCGGACTACTCGCTGCTGGACGGCGCATGCGACGTGGAGAAGCTGGTGAAGCATGTCCACGCGCTGGGGCAGACGTCGGTGGCCATGACCGACCATGGCAACATCTTCGGAGCGGTGCATTTTTTCAAGGCGGCGAAGGAGAAGGGGATCAAGCCGATCCTGGGCTGCGAACTGTACATCTGCAAGGAAGCGGACCACCGCGCGACACCCGACCCCGAGCTGAAGTACAACCACCTGCTGGTGCTGGCGGAGAACGAAGAGGGCTATCGCAACCTGGTGCGGCTCACCAGCGAGGCTGCGTTGCATGGGTTCTATCGCAAGCCGCGCATCAGCAAGGAGTATCTGGCGAAGCACTCGGCGGGGCTGATCGGCTTCTCCGCGTGCCTGGCGGGCGAGGTGGCGCAGCACATCATGGAGGGCCACACAGAACTGGCCAAGGCTGCCGCGGGACAGTATCAGGAGATCTTTGGGCGAGGCAATTTTTTCCTGGAGATCCAGGACCACCAGCTGGGGCCGGACAAGAAGGTGTGCGATGCGATGTTCCAGTTGGAGAAGGAGCTGGACATACCGCTGATTGCGACCAACGACAGCCACTATATTGGCGCGGACGACAGCCGCGCGCACGAGATACTGCTGTGCGTGCAGACGGCGGGATCGATGAACGATCCCAAGCGGTTCAAGTTCGACAGCAATGAGTTCTACATCAAGAGCGCAGACGAGATGGCGCGGCTGTTTGCGCACGCTCCGCACGTGGTGAGCGGGACGATGCAGTTTCCCGAGCGCTGCAACCTGACGCTCTCGAAGGTGGAAGATCCGTTTCCCGAGTTTCCCGTGCCGGAGGGCGAGACGCTGGACAGCTACTTCGCGCAGGTTTGTCGCAAGGGGTTGGAGAAGCGACTGGCAACGTCGATTGAACACTTGCGCGCCAGCGGCCGTTTGAAGAAGACGATCCCTGAGTACCAGGCGCGGTTGGAGCGCGAGATACTCTGCATCCAACAGATGAAGTATCCAGGCTATTTTATGATTGTATGGGACTTTATCCGTTACGCTCGGGAGCATTCGATCCCCGTGGGGCCGGGCCGCGGATCGGCTGCCGGATCGCTGGTGGCCTACTGCATGGAGATCACCGACATCGACCCGCTGCAGCACGAGCTGCTGTTCGAGCGATTCCTGAATCCGGAGCGCGTAAACATGCCGGACATCGATATCGACTTCTGCATGAACCGGCGGAGCGAGGTGATCGAGTACGTCCGCAGCAAGTATGGCGACGACCAGGTGGCGCAGATCATCACCTTCAACACGATGGCTGCAAAGGCGGCGATCAAGGACGTAGGGCGCGCGCTGGACATGCCGTATGGCGAGGTGGACCGCATTGCGAAATTAATTCCAGCGACCATTGGAATCACCATCGACCACGCGCTGAAAGAATCGCCGCCGCTGGCCGCGGCCTACGAGGGTGACCCCAGAATTCGCGAGCTGATCGACACCGCGATGCGGCTGGAGGGACTGGTACGCGGCGCGGGCGTTCATGCCGCCGGAGTGGTGATTGCGCCCAAGCCGCTGACCGAGCTGGTTCCGGTGACGCGCACCAAGGACGAGGCAATTGTGACGGCGTACGACATGAAGTCGATCGAAGAGATGGGCTTGCTGAAGATGGACTTTCTTGGTTTGACGGCGCTCACCGTCATTGACGACGCGCTGAAGCTGATCCAAGCGACGCAGGAGATTGAGCTGGACCTGGCCACTATTGCTCTGGACGATGCGAAGACGTATGAGCAGGTGTTCCACCGTGCGCTGACCTCAGGCATCTTTCAGTTTGAATCGAGCGGAATGCGCGACGTGCTGCGCCGCTACAAGCCCAACAGTGTTGAGGACCTGACGGCCTTGAACGCGCTCTATCGCCCCGGCCCCATAGCCATGATCGACGACTTTATCGAGCGCAAGTGGGGACGGCGCGCGGTGGAGTACGACCTGCCGGAGATGGAGACCATCCTGCGCGAGACGCTGGGTGTGATGGTCTATCAGGAACAGGTGATGCAGATCGCCAATGTAGTTGCGGGCTACTCGCTGGGCGAAGCCGATCTGCTGCGCCGCGCCATGGGCAAGAAAGACGAGAAGGAAATGCATAAGCAGCGCGCGCGCTTTATGACGGGAGCGGCCGCCAATCATCATCCCAAGGAGACTGCGGGCAAGATATTCGACCTGATGGCCCAGTTCGCGGGATATGGCTTTAACAAATCGCACGCGGCGGCCTACGCGCTGCTGGCGTACCACACGGCGTGGCTCAAGACGCACTACCCGGTGGAGTTCATGGCCGCGCTGCTGACCAGCGAAACGTCGAAGCCGGAGAATGTGGTGAAGTACATCTCGGAGTGCCGCGAGATGAACATCCCGGTGGTGCCGCCCAGTGTGCAGGTGTCGGACGCCAACTTTACACCGGTGCGCACGGAGGCGGGCGAGGCCATCGGCTTTGGGCTGGCGGCGATCAAGAATGTGGGCCACAACGCCATTCTGTCGATCCTGACGGCGCGCGAGGTTCTGCGCAAAGAGGGGAAACAGGGCTTCGGCAGCCTGTGGGAGTTCTGCGACAAGGTGGACCTGCGGCTGCTGAATAAGCGGGTACTGGAGTCGCTGATCAAGGCCGGCGCGATGGACGCCTTCGGGCCGCGCGGGCAGGTGGCCGCGGCTTTGGACAAGGCGATCGAGCGGGCGCAGAAGTCGCAGAAGGACGCGGCCGCCGGGCAGAGCGGACTCTTCGGCAACATCTTCGACGCCTGCGACGCGCCCGTCGCAAGCCGCGAGGCAGAGGCCGAAGCTCTGCCGCCGGCGCCGGACTGGGACGAACACACGCGCCTGCAATATGAAAAAGAGGTGCTCGGGTTCTTCGTCTCCGGACATCCGCTGGACAAGTACGGCGAGAAGCTGCGCAACCTGAACGTGGTGGACACGGCGACGGCCCTCGAGATGAAGACCGAGCCGCAGACGTTCCGGCGCGGCCAGAGTGAGCAACAAAATGAGATACAGATCGCCGGAGTGATCAGCGGGCTGAAGGTGGCGCGGTCGAAGCGCGGCGAGATGTACGCGCAGGCGACGCTGGAGGACAGCGTGGGCAAGATCGAACTGATCGCGTTTTCGACGGCGTACCAGAAGCTGGCCGAGCGGCTGAAGATCGATGTGCCGGTGCTGGTGCGGGGCGTGCTGAGGGGCGAAGAGGAGTCCGCGCCCAAGCTGGCTGTCAGCAATATTCAGGCGCTGGAGGATGTGGTGGTGAAGTTGCCGGAGTCGCTGCGGATAAAGGTTCCGCTGCGCAAGGATGATACTGCGCTGCTGGAGAAGCTGCAGGCCATCTTTGTGGCCGCGCCGGGGCCGGGCAAGCTGCTGCTGGACCTGGAAGAGGCGGGCGAGTTCCGCGCCGTGCTGGAGCCGCGCGACGTGAGCGTGGCGGCGGACAGGTTGTTTATCGACCGCGTGGAGGAACTGGTGGGGCGCGGCGCGGTAAGGGTGATCGATTAGCGCGGCACTCCAGGGAGGATATAACTCTCCTCGAACCGGTAGCAGGGTTGCCGATCCAAGTAAAGCTGAAGCGACTTCCAGAAGTCATCGAAATTCTCACCCTGCTTGAACGCCGTATCATCGAAGCTAATTTGTTGTGGCCCAATCTTGGAGAGATGACCGTCAACGACCTCCGTCTTCTCTAAATTCGATAGATAGACCTTTGTGTGTCGAAACGGTGCCTGATCGAGAAAAAGCAGGTAGGAGTGGCCGATCGCAAAGGGCGTAACGTTCAAGTATCCAACTCGCAGCTTGACCCCATGATCGTCGGT
>Ga0326728_10009185_pt1 | contig 23961 bp, 21 predicted proteins | sample MB3enrmetagenome_FD_207602 | JGI IMG/M metagenome (GOLD analysis project Ga0326728, IMG submission 207602) | Lab enriched peat soil microbial communities from McLean, Ithaca, NY, United States - MB31MN | ecosystem: Environmental > Terrestrial > Soil > Wetlands > Peat | place: USA: New York... | reverse complement strand
CCCTCCCCTTTCGCGCCTGTCCGGAGAATCATGGCGGCATAGCTATCGAAGCTTAGCTAAATCGGACCTTCATGTGCTAGCGCAAATTGGCGGCCTTATCCTTAGGCCGTATCCTAAGCCATCTCTGGCTGGACCGGCGCGCTCGTGTTTGACAGGTCTTGCGGAGTCTGCTTACTGATTCTAATTGGTCTCATCCTCGGAATCAGGAAACGTATGTACCAGACTTGGATTTTGCGTTACCGGCCTTTTTTTGCGGCTCTTATCCTGGCTCTTGCAGCAGCAGGCTGCGGCTCGACTTCGCCCGGCCTCAAGGAAGGCATCGACGGCGCGTTCATCCGCGCTGCGGCGACGTGGGATCTCAACCATGACGGGAATGTCACCTGCGACGAGTGGCGGCAGTACGCCCTTTCGATCTTCAAGGAGGTCGACCTCAACCACGACGGCAAATTGACGCCGGAGGAGTTCGACAAGCTGGCGAAAATCGACCGGCTCTTCCTGACGGCGAATTTCGCCTATTACGATAGCGACAAAAAAGGCTATGTCACGCAAGCCGATTTCGTCGACAAGCCCAATCCGGCTTTCCTTGAACTCGACAAGGAAAAGACATGCGTGATCAAGACCTACCAGCTGCGCGCCGCCTTATCGGACGATCCCAAGCGCACAAATCCGGGCGTGACGGGAATCCCCAATCCCGGCGGCGGGCACTAAGCCGAAGCGCCGCGCTTGCGCCGGCGCTGCCTCTATTGCAGAGTGCCGGAAGTGGGCAGTTGGCTTGTGCTGGGGCGACATCGCCTTTGTCGGCGGCGCGCTCGAAAGCCTCGGCTTCAAGGTCACCCGGCTGCAAGACCTCTCTTACCGCGCCATGGACGCCGCCATCAAACGTTACGCCGACGAGTTGCGCCGAGCAGGCGCTGGCGCGACCGGCTTCTTCTATTATTCCGGGCATGGCGCGGCGAACCCCTAGAACAAGGTCAACTATCTGATCCCAGTCGATGTGGCTGGCGCCGATAGCGAGGAGCTTTGGTATCAATCCTTCGAGCAATCCGCGGTGATCGACAGGCTCTCGCGGCAGGCGCCGGGGGCCGCGCATATCGTGGTGTTCGATGCCTGCCGCAGCGAGCTGAATTTGCGGGGCGCCGCAAAAGGGCTCGGGGATGACAAAGGTTTCGCGCCGGTGAACGAGGTGCGCGGCATGCTGATCGCCTATGCGACGGCGGAGAACAAGACCGCGTCCGACACCGGCGCGTTCGCGCGCATTCTGGCGGTCCGCTGAGCCGTTACGTCACGTCTGGCTTGAAGATCATGAGATAGAAAATGGCGAGCAAGCCGGCGAAGGCGGGCCAGCCGAGGATGAACCAATAACGCAGATAGCGGAAATATTTCTCGGGCAACGGCGTTCCGGCGATGAGGCTCGCCTTGGCGATGGCGCGCAGCTTGATCTGCAGCCACACCACCGGCAGCCAGCACGCGCCGGCGAAGACATAAAGCGCCAGCGAGAGCGCGATCCAGCCGGTTGTCAGCGGCCAGCCCAGCATAATGGCCATGGCGATGCCGGTTAAGGGCTGCGCGATCACGGCGGGCGTGGTGAAAAGCCAATCCGCCAGGATCACCGAGCGGCCCACGGCGGCGATCACGCGCGCATCGCGCGAGCGGAAGGCGAGAAAGCCGTGAAACGCCGTGCCGAGGCCGGTGCCGAAGAGGAGCGTCGCGCTCAGGATGTGGATGTATTTGAGGAGAAGATAGGTCATGCCGCCTCCGGCCATGATCGAGCGCCACTCCCCTCATCCTCTCCTTCTCCCCATGGGAGAAGGGACGCCTGAACAAAGCACGGCGCTTGCGACAGCGTTCCCTCTCCCAAAGGGACAGGGTGAGGGGCGGTACGCAAGATAGTGTCGCTCACCGTTTCGCCTCCATCGCGATCATGACCAGCGTTGCAAGAACCACCGCGATGTTCTTCGTTAACGGGCCGAGGGGATCGATCCAGGCCTGCGGCACGGTGAGGCAGGCGAGGATCGTGAAAATCGCAACGGTTACAAGCTGCAAGAGGCCGATCGTGGCGGACCTGATATTGAGAAGCAGCGCAAAGCCGAGGACGCCGTCCACGGCGGCGCCGGCATAAACGAGGGCGGCGGCCTGCCAGCCCGAAACGCCAAGGCCGGACACCATCGCCATGCTCTTTTCGAGCGGGAAGACGAAGGCGGAGACGATTGCTGTCGCGATCCAGATCAGCGCAAGGCCGATGCGCAGCGCCGGGCGCAAGAAGAAGAGGCGCGCGTGCCAGAGTGCGGCTTCGGTCGCCGGCTCGCAAGCAAGCGCTGCGCCGATCTCGCGCGGAGTCCAGTGCAAGGCTTGCGCCAGAGGCGCAATAGGCGCGGTGTTGCCGTGGGCAAGCATGGTGAGGCTGTCCTCGGACAGCGCATCGAAGGAAAGCGCCCGCGCGAGCGGTATCGAAGCCCTAAGCGCCCGCTCCGGCAATGGAAACGCGCGCGCAGGCGGAAGACCGAGCCAGCGCCGCAGCGCTTGCGTCAAGTCATCCGTCGTCATGGGCGCAGGGCCAACGAGGTCTAGCACGGGTGGCACGCTGCCGTCGCGTTCGATGAGGAGCCGCACCGCATGGGCAAGGTCCGCGACGTGAATGGGCTGCACAACCCACGTCCCATCGCCTAATCGCGGCGGCCAGGGCAGGGCCGCGAACGCGGCAAAAAGCGCCGCGCTTTGTCCGCCTTGGCCAACGACAAGCGAAGGACGGATAACGGTCCAGCCGCCAAGATTGTGCTCCGCCGCCAGTTTCATGCAGCAATCGTCCGCTTCGCGCTTCGTCAGATGAAACGGCGTCCGCGCGCCTTCGCCCGCGCCCAGCGCCGAAATCTGGATCAGCTTGGGGATGCCCGCCGACGCGCAGGCCTCGAACAAGGCGCGCGGGCCTTTAACGTGAACTGCATCGAAGCTGTTCGTGCCTCCGGAGCTGAAAATTCCGGCGGCGTTGATAACAGCATCGGCACCTGCGAGCCGCCCGCTCCAATCGCCGGCGGTGTCCTTCGCAAAATCGCAGGCCACAGCTTGTGCGAAAGGATAGAGGCGCTGCAGCCGCTTCTGGTCCCGGCCGCAAGGCACGATCTCATGTCCGGAGCTCAATAGCGCGGCGGCGGCCCTCCCGCCGATGAACCCGCTTGCGCCGGTAATAAGGATCCGCATCCGCCCCGCCGTTCCGGCCAACGCCTAACTCAAGGCCATTTCACCACTGGCGGCATGGATGACAAAATCGATTCGACGTTACCGCCAGTCTTCAGGCCGAACACGGTCCCGCGGTCGTAAAGGAGGTTGAACTCGACGTAGCGGCCGCGGCGGACGAGCTGCTCCTCGCGCTGCGCCTCGCTCCATGGCGTGTTCATATTCCGCCGGACGAGCTTCGGGTAAATGTCGAGAAAGGCGCGGCCAACGTCCTGAGCGAAGGCGAAGTCGGCATCCCAGTCGCCGGAATTGCGATAATCGAAGAAAATTCCGCCAACGCCGCGCGGCTCGTTCCGGTGCTTGAGCCAAAAATACTCGTCGCACCATTCTTTGTATTTTTCGTAATTTGCGGTCGCGTGCTTGCCGCAAGCCGCTTTCATGCCCGCATGGAACTCCACCGTGTCCGGGTCTTCCTGGGTGCGCCTCTTATCGAGCACAGGGGTTAGGTCGGCGCCGCCGCCGAACCACCATTTCGAAGTCACGATGAACCGCGTGTTCATGTGGACCGCGGGGACATTGGGATTGTGCAGGTGCGCGATCAGCGAGATGCCCGACGCCCAGAAGGCCGGATTTTCCTCCGCTCCTGGGATTTGGCTCCTAAATTCCGGTGCGAACTCCCCGTGAACGGTCGAGACGTGCACGCCAACTTTCTCGAACACACGGCCGCTCATCATGGCCATTGTGCCGCCGCCGCCCTCGGCACCGGTGTGATCGGTCCGCTTCCATGGCTTCTTCTGAAACCGGCCGGCCGGGCGCGAGGCCATCGGTCCGCTTTCCAGCTCGTCCTCGATGCGCTCGAATTCCGCGCAGATATCGTTCCTAAGCGCGGAGAACCAAACACGCACCTTCGATCTTTCGAGATCGAACGCTCCTTGGCTTTCGGACTTTGAAGTTTTACGCGCGGGGCCCTTTTGCGACATATTCACTCCGCCGCTTGGCGTTACGCGAGACGAGGAAAACCGCCTGTTTGCCTGAGCCCCTCACCTAACACCATTGCGAGTGCCACGGCAACATTCAATGACCTCAAATCCTCGCGCATCGGAACTCGGACGGCTAAGTCCGCGGCGGCATGCACACTTGCGGGCACGCCGGCACTCTCCCGCCCCGCGAGAAGGACATCCGTGGGCTCAAACGCAACGGTTGTATAAGAAATTTGCGCCTGTGTCGTCAGCAGGACGACGCGCGATCCCGCCGCGTGAACCGCTCTTTCGAAGGCTTCGAACGAACTCCAGCGGGTGAGGTTCACCGCCTCGAAATAATCGAGCGCTGCCCTTTTTAAAGCCCGGGACGACATGTCGAATCCTGCGGGCTCGATGACGTCCACCGCGACATTCAAGCAGGCGGCGAGCCTTAAAATGGTGCCCGCATTCTGAGGAATGTCCGGTTGATAAAGCGCCACACGCATCGATAAAGCAGCTTCAAAAAAAGTTGTCGCGCCAATTTGCGCCATGGACATGCGAATTCAGAGCTGCAATAAGACCCCGATTTCGCACCCGCACTCTTTCCTATAAGGTTGAGAACCTCATGGCCACGACAATCGACGATAAGCGCGGCGACGTATCGCGCCGGGACTTCATCTACATCGCCACGGGAGCGTTCGCGGCACTCGGAGCTGCGGCGGCTATCTGGCCCTTGATCGATCAGTTGAATCCCGACGCTTCCGCTCTGTCTCAGGCGTCGATCGAGGTCGACCTGGCGCCCGTGCAAACAGGCCAGGCAATTACCGTCCTTTGGCGCGGCAAGCCGATATTCATCAGGAACCGGACAGCCGAGGAAATCGAAAAGGCGAAATCGACGCCGCTCTCGGAATTAAAGGACCCAGACGCCCAGGTTTTGGGGGCTCCTTCCGGCTTGCCCGCGACCGATGAGAACCGGACGAAACCGGGTAAGGAAAACTGGCTGATCATGGTCGGCATCTGCACGCATCTGGGCTGCATTCCAAAGGGACAGTCGCCAGGCGACGAGAAGGGTCCTTATGGCGGCTGGTTCTGCCCTTGCCATGGCTCCATGTACGACACGTCCGGCCGCATCCGCCAGGGACCGGCACCGCGCAACATGGAAATCCCGCCCTATGCGTTCACCGGCGACACCAAAATCAAGATCGGTTGAGCCCAAGCTATTCGAGAGAGCCCTTCTATGTCACACGCCTCCAACTATGAGCCGAAGACGGCGTTTACGCGCTGGCTCGATACCAGACTGCCGATCATCCGTTTCACCGCGGGTTTCATGGCATTCCCGACCCCGCGCAACATCAACTATCTTTGGGCCTTCGGCGCGATCCTGTTCTACTTCCTCGTGGTGCAGCTCTATTCGGGCATTATTCTCGCGATGCACTACGCGCCGAACTCGGCGATTGCGTTCGAATCCATCGAAAAGCTGATGCGCGACTCGAGCTACGGCTGGCTGATGCGCTACACGCATATGGTTGGAGCTTCGCTGTTTTTCTTTGCAGTCTACATCCATTTGTTTCGCGGCCTGTATTACGGGTCCTATAAGGCACCGCGCGAAGTGCTCTGGATGATCGGCGTTGCGATCTTGGTCGCCATGATCGCGACCGCCTTCATGGGCTATTCGCTCGTTTGGGGGCAGATGAGCTTCTGGGCCGTTACCGTTATCACCAACCTGTTCTCATCTCTCGATTCCATCTACCCAGGTCTCGGTACGGCCATCGTGCAGTGGGTCTGGGGCGGTTTCTCGGTGGATAATCCGACGTTGAACCGGCTCTTCAGCATGCATTACATGGTTCCTTTCGTGCTCGTCGGGATCGTCGCACTGCATATCTGGGCCTTGCACGTTCCAGGTAGCAACAACCCCACTGGGATCGAAGTCCGCGATACGGAGAAGGAAACGCTGCCCTTCCATCCGTATTTCACCACCAAAGACATGTTCGCGGTTGCCGTGATGGCACTATTGTTCGCGTATCTCGTTTTCTGGGTCCCGAATTACCTCGGCGATCCGGTGAACTATGTGCCAGCGAACCCGCTGCAAACGCCGCCTCATATCGTGCCAGAATGGTATTTCCTGCCGTTCTACGCGATTTTGCGCGCCATCCCGTCGAAGCTTGGCGGGGTCATCGCCATGTTTGCCGCGATCTTCGTGCTTTTCTTCATCCCCTGGCTCGATACCTCGCGCGTCCGCTCCACGCGTTACCGCCCGATTTACCGCTGGTTTTTCTGGGCGCTCCTCTTCGATTGCCTGGCGCTGGGCTATCTCGGTTCCCAGCCCCCTGAGGGCAACGCGCTCATCTCCGCCCGCCTTTTCACGCTGTATTACTTCGCGCACTTCTTCCTGGTCATGCCGATCGTCGGCCTGATAGAGACGCCAAGCCCGATGCCTGAAACGATTGCCGATGATTTCAAGCACAAGACACACGATAAATCTGGGCAAGTTCATCCCATGCCGGCCGAGTAGGAGACGGGACTATGACGAAGTTTAAGACGACCGTGATGGGACGGGCTCTTGGGGCCGTGGCGGCGGCGCTAATGCTGTCTTTGGCTGCGGCCTCGCCTGGCCGGGCGGAGCCAGCCGGCACTAATTCCCCCGAAACGGCTTCGGCAGAGCAACATTTTGAGGCCCAGCGCCAAAAGTGGACGTTTGGCGGCCTCACTGGATATTTCGACCAGCAACAGCTTCGCCGCGGCTATAAAGTCTATAGAGAAGTCTGCTCGAACTGCCATAATCTGGGGCTTCTGTCCTACCGCAACTTGGGCGAACCCGGAGGGCCCAGCTTGCCGGCGGAGGAGGTCAAGGCGATTGCCGCCGAAGCTCAGGTCTTCGAAGGGTTCGACGAGCAAGGCAACGTGGCTATGCGCCCCGCCAGACCTTCGGATAATTTCCAATGGAAATTCAAAAACGCGAAAGAAGCTGCCGCGGCGTTCGGCGGTGCTGTCCCGCCCGATCTTTCGCTCATGACGCGGGCTCGCGGCCTGGAGCGTGAGTTCGCTTGGTATGCATTCCCGCTCATTATGTTGAAGGACTTGGCCACGCAATACCAGGAGCAGGGAGCCGACTATATCTATGCCCTTCTCACAGGTTACACCGAGCCGCCTGCCGGAAAGAAGATCGCAGAAGGCCTCAACTACAACCGCGCGTTTCCAGGCAATCAGCTGGCAATGCCGCAGCCGCTGTCCGAGGGGCAGGTCGATTACACGGACGGCACACCGAATACGCTCGATCAAGAGACGCGGGACGTCACCGCATTCTTGGCGTGGGCCGCCGAACCGCACCTCGCAGAGCGCAAGAAGATGGGCCTTTGGGTGTTCGTCTATCTAGCGGTACTAGCTGGTTTGCTCCTGCTTTCGAAGAAGACCTTGTGGAGAAACATCGAGCACTAAGCTCGCGTCCGCCACTCGGAAAGCTCGTAGAAAGAAAAATGGCCGCCTTTCGGGGCGGCCATTTCATTTTTATCTCCAGTCCGAAGCAGCTTATATGCGCCTCGCCTCCGGCGCGGCCGGCTACAAGACGCCGAGCTTTTTCTGCAAGCTGGAGGACGACGTTGTGTATTGAAAAATAATCCGCTTATCCGGGTAAATATACCGGTGTGCCTGCTGAGCCATGAGCGCGGCCTCGTGGAACCCCGATAGGATGAGCTTGAGCTTGCCCGGGTACCAATTGATGTCGCCGATGGCGAAAATCCCGCGCTCCGAGGTCTCGAACTTTTCGGTGTCGACGGGGATCAAATTTTCATGCAGGTTTAATCCCCAATCCGCCACCGGGCCGAGCTTCATGGTCAGGCCGAAGAACGGCAGAAGGCGCTCCGCCTCGATTTCGCGATCCTGCTCGGCGCCCCCATCGGCCGGCCCGCGCACTGTCAAGGACCGCAGCTCGCCGTTCTCACCATGCAGCTTCGTTACCTGTCCGCGCACGAATGTCAGGCGTCCCTCCGCGGCGAGTGCACGCATCTTGTTTACCGAGTCCGGTGCCGCGCGGAATTCGTCCCGCCTATGGATGAGCGTTACAGATTTTGCGACAGGCTGCAAATTCAGCGTCCAGTCGAGCGCCGAATCCCCTCCGCCAACGATCACGACGGCCTTATCGCGGAAGGCGTCCATCTTGCGCACGGCATAAAAAACCGATTTGCCCTCGAAGTCTTCTATGCCGGGAATCGGAGGACGCTTCGGCGTGAACGATCCGCCGCCGGCCGCGATGATTACGACTTTGGCCTGGAAGGATGTACCGGCATCCGTCACAGCTTCGAAACCGCCCTCTGTGCGCCGGAGCGTTTCCACGCGCTCGCCGAGGTGGAAAACCGGGCCGAATGGTTTGACTTGCTCCATAAGCCGGCCGGTGAGCTCTTGTCCGGTCACTACCGGAAGCCCGGGAATGTCGTAAATGGGCTTCTCGGGATAAAGCTCGGTGCATTGCCCGCCGGGGCGGTCGAGAATGTCAACCAAATGTGCTTTCACGTCCAGGAGCCCTAACTCGAAGACAGCGAACAGGCCCACGGGGCCAGCTCCAACGATAAGGGCGTCGGTTTGAATTGGAGATGTCATTTCGCTCTTTTCTGCCGGTGCGGATCGCCCGCGCCGTTCCTCGATCCTGAGAAGCATTCCCGAATGCGTGCCTGCCGGCCTCTACGCTTCGAGCCAGACGGCTTAGCGGCTATTTTAAGCCGCTTAGTTTTGATGCTCCGGAATGCGCACAATAAGGCCATCGAACTCGGGCTTAAGCCGGATTTGGCAGCTCAGGCGGCTGCTCGGCCTCACATCGAACGCAAAATCGAGCATATCCTCTTCCATAGGCGATGGGCTGCCCGTCTTTTCCTTCCAAGCATCGTCGACGTAAACATGGCAGGTTGCGCAAGAGCATGCGCCGCCGCATTCGGCGACAATTCCCGGTATTGCGTGCTTGATTGCCGTTTCCATCACGGTTTGGCCCGCCTCGCCCTCAACCGTATGGACCGTTCCATTATGTTCTATGTAGGTAACCTTTACCATAATTCCGCCACATCCGCTCTTTGGCCCATATCTGTAAGGGAGATCGGCGCAAAATTCAAAGCGCCATTTTCGCCTGCGTGCCGCTCTCCCTCGACGCAGCCGTGCAAAGCACGAGGAAAAGCAAAAAAAGTTGTGGTTTTTATGTGCAACTGGAGACACAGTTAATGCGAAAAAGGCGAATCGCAATATTTAAAACTGCCGGAACAGGGTCTTAAAAATTGCGGCATCGCGAGGGCGATGTGAGTGTGCGGCGTTCGGTAATCTTTTTTTGGCCTCAAAAATCCTTTAGCGAGAGCGCAGGCTGGCGTTTTTTCAGCGCGCTGTCTGGGCGTGCGTTTGAGGGGCTATGAGGATCTGCCTAGAGTTTGTGCGTAGTGTCGCGGCGAAGTTTCGCAACCGGTCGGAACGCGGCGCTGGCGGTATCTCGGTCACATCACATGAGGTCAGGACGGCCTGATGAGTCAAAAACAAGCAATTACCCAGACGCCCATCGATCTTAAACCCGAGGATGAGGCAAAGCCGCATGGCGGTAAGGTTCCTGCGGAACCCGGCGCCTCCACGCGCGCCGATGCCGGTCAGCAAAAGCCTGGACACGATGCGCAAGCAGGGCGATCGCCATCGCCTAGGCGCATTCAGGATGGGCGTGAGGGCAGCGTTCAAGTGTCTCCCGGTACGTCGGCGGCAAGGACTTCGCCGCAGAAGCGGCCTGCGGCTGCAGCCAGGCCGCATATCCCGGCTAATGACGACATGCCGTCCATCGGCGGCTTGATTTACGCGCTGCAGCAGCGCCCGTCCCGGTCTCCTTTCTTGATCGCACTTATTGCATCTGCGGTTTGGTTCGTGCTCGGTCTTGCCCTGTCCTGGGCCGTCTTTCAAAGGACGGTCGATGTATCGGGCAGCACTGCCGATTTGATTGCCAATCCCGCAATGGCCGCCGTCATTGCGACCGTTGCCATTCCGATTGCACTTTTCTGGTTCCTTGCCATTCTTGTTTGGCGCGCGCAGGAGCTGCGCCTCATGTCCTCCGCGATGACGGAGGTTGCCGTCCGCCTCGCCGAGCCGGATCGCATGGCGGAGCAGTCGGTCGCCTCTTTGGGGCAAACCGTGCGCCGGCAGGTTGCCGCGATGAACGATGCGATCTCGCGTGCGCTTGGCCGTGCGGGCGAGCTCGAAGCGCTCGTCCATAACGAGGTGGCGGCGCTTGAGCGCTCTTACACCGAGAACGAGAACCGGATCAGGAACCTCATCAACGAGCTTGCGAGCGAGCGCGAAGCTCTCGCCAATAACAGCGAGCGCGTAAGCGAGGCTTTGCGCGGCATCGGCAGTCAGGTGACGAGGGAGATTACCGCCGCCAGCGAGAAGGCTTCGCAGTCGCTCGGCCACGCCTCTGTAACGATGACCGAGGCTTTCGCGAGCCGGGGTCAGAAGATCACGGCTGCGGTGACTGCGGCGGGAACGGCAATCGACGAGAAATTGGCGGAGCGCGGCTCGCGCATCACCGAGCAGCTTGTCAAGCACGGCGCGCAAGCGGCGGAAGCCCTGCGGATGTCCAGCCTTGAAGTTACGCGCGCGATTCAAGAGACGTCGGATCGCACGGCTGCAGCAATCTCCGCAAAAGGAAATAGCCTCGTTACATCCGTTATCGGCATGAGCGAGCGCGTCGGGCGTGAAATCCCGGTGCTTCTTGAGAAACTCGGCACCGAGCAAACGCGCCTTAGCTCGATTATTGACGGCGCTACGCGAAATTTGTCGGCTCTTGAGACAGCGCTGACAGAAAAGACACAGTCGCTCGGCGCTACGCTCAGCGACCGGACGTCGGTTCTTCACACCGTCCTAAGCGAGCATTCCCACCAGATCGACACCTCGCTCGCGGAGCGCATCCAAGCCCTTGAGACCATATTAAGCCGCCGCACGCATAATTTCGAAGTCAGCTTAACCGAACGCACGAAGCAGCTCGACACCGCATTGGCCCAGCGCGCGCAGGCGCTAGAGGCTTCCGTTTCTCAGCACACCGGTACGATCCGCGATACTCTCGATAAGCATTCGGGATCGATGGAGCACACACTCGCGCGCCAGGCGGCCACGATAGAACGCGTGGTTTCGTCCAACTCCGCTAACCTGCAGCGGGCGGTCGAAGAGCTTGCCAACCGCTCTTCGAGCAGCTCGGATGCCCTATCTGGGCAGGCTCGCGTGTTGAAAGAGGTGTCTGCGACGCTGATGAACCAGCTCGGGGGGCTGACCAAGCGCTTCGAGGAGCAGGGTGCCGCACTTATCAACGCGTCCCGCACCTTCGAGGTGTCGAATACGAAGGTCGACGCCATGATGGAGCAACGTCAGGCGGGCTTTAATAAGCTCATGGAAAACATCGGCACGCGGGCTGCCGAACTCGACCGTATGATGAACTCCTACTCCAATATGCTCGAGCAGTCGCTCAGCCAGGCGGAGCTGCGAGCCCGCAAAGTCACCGAACTTTTGGCTAAGGATTCTGCCGAGAAGTCGCAGGTCGCTATCCGCGAGATCGAGCGCTTGCGTCAAGACGCACAGGTTCACACCCAAAAAGCCGTAACGGAGTTGCAGGCCAATTTCTCCTCGCTCTCCGATCAAGTGTCCAGCCAGCTTACTAATCTCTCGTCGAAGTTTTCCGATACGACGAGGGTCGTCCGCGATTCGACGCGGCGTGCCGCGAGCGATCTCGAGTCGGCCCAAAGCGAGCTGCAACGTCACGCAAAGGTGCTGCCGGAAACGGCAAAGCAAAGCGCCACCGCTATGCGCCGGGCGTTGCAGGATCAGCTTTCCGCGCTCGATGCGTTGTCCGATCTTTCCAACCGTCACGCCTACTCTAGCGCAGTCTCGGCGCCCGAACAGAGAAGCGAGCCACCGCGGCGCGAACGCGAAGCGCCTCCCGTGCAGCCTCCTCACGATGCTGCATTCTCTCCACAACGCTCCGCTTTCGAGTACGGTCAGCCGCCTGTGGAAAAGCCGGGCTGGCTTCAGAGCGAACCGCAGCAGCCCCCACGGCCGTTCCAACCCGAAACTCAGCTTCCTCCCATGCCGCCGGCTCCGCCTTTCCAGGAAAGCCAGCCGGTAGAGCGGCGCAACCAATGGTCGCTCGGCGATCTTCTCGCCCGCGCGTCAGAGGATGATTCTCATTTTCCGGAGAAGGACGATTCATACGGGCTTCCGCCGCTTATGCCTCCCTACGCTTCGAGGGGCGCAGGCGCACCGGCGCAGCAGCCCGATTCCGCCGGCATGGATTTCACCATGAGCGATATCGCCTCTTGCATCGATGAGCGCCGCGTCTTGGACGTGTGGGCAAGGCTGAAGCGCGGCGAAACTGAAGTGTTGCAGCAGCGCGGCTTGTACACTCGCGCGGCCCAGCCCATCGTCGATCGTGTCCAACGCCGGTACGAGACGGATCAAAACTTCAGGTCCGTCGTCGAACGCTACCTCGCCGACTTCGAAAAAATGCTTCAGGACCTAAGCCGGTCAGATCCGCGAGGGACCGCAGTTCAGTCCAGACTAGGCTCCGACGATGGGCGCATCTATTTTGTACTCGCCCATATAAGCGGCCGCCTCGGTTCGTAGTTGAGCTGTTTGCCTAAAGGCGGGGGGTACGAACGCCTCTGCGTCTTTTTGTCTGAGTGCATTGCATTTAAAAGGACGGGGCGCCGAACCGTTCCGGCTTTAAAGGTTTAGAGGCGATTGACGTTGCAGGCTATTTCTACCTGAAGCGGCGCGGCTTGGACGGAACTTGTCCCGCTCAGCTTGCTTTATAAGTGTGTCCTGTAAATAACGAGCTTGCCGCTTGGGGGAGCGCGCGAGACCTCCGCACAAAATGTGCGGGGGAGGAGTTACCGCGTATGGCGTCCCGACCTTATTGGAAAGGCTATCTCAAGCTTTCGCTCGTCACCTGCGCCGTCGCGCTTTATCCAGCGGCTTCGAAAAGCGAGCGGATCTCGTTACATTGGCTTAATCGCGAAACCGGCAACCGGCTGCGCCTGGTCATGGTGGATTCGGATACGGCCGAGCCCGTCGAACGCGAAAATCGGGTGCGCGGCTTTCAGGCAGCAAAAAACGAATACATCGAAATTGAGGAGGACGAACTCGACGCGCTAGAGCTTGAAAGCTCGCACACCATCGAGATCGAAAGCTTCATCCCACGCAACGAGATCGATCCCATCTACCGCGAAAGCTCATATTACTTGGTACCAGACGGCAAGGTCGCCGAGGAAGCGTTCGCGGTCATTCGCGAAGCGATGGCGAGTGAGGGCGTTGCAGGCCTCGGCCGTGCGGTCCTCTCCCGGCGCGAGCGAATCCTAGAATTGGAACCGCGCGCCGGCGGCATTCTGGCGGCCGTCCTCCACTACAACTACGAGGTGCGCGACGATCATGCTTATTTTGACGATATTCCCGATATCGAAATCCCGGACGAGATGCTGGACCTAGCCAAGCACATCATCCGCACAAAAATGGGCCATTTCGACATTTCGAAATTCGAGGACCGTTACGAGAACGCGCTGATCGATATGATCCGCACAAAACAGGCCGGCCGCCCGGCTGAAGCCGCGAAACCGCAGCAGCCCGCAAATGTTATCAATTTGATGGACGCGCTTCGGAGATCCGTCGCGGCGGAAAAAGGAGGGCTCAAGAAGCCCGAGCCGCAGGCTGCCGGGGCGGAGCCGCGCAAGCCGGCGAAAAGAGCGGTTAAGAAGCCGGATCATGTCAGCGGGCCTGTTCGCCATGCCGCTCAGTCCCGGCCGGATCCCAGGCGTGTCGAACGTGGCGCGGGCGGAGGGGAAGAGGGGCCGCCTCCAGCGAGCACGCACGCAAAGGCTGGGCGCAGAGCGAGCCGGCGCTAATGGCGCGCGCCGATCCTCCAAGCGCCAAGCGCGCTAATCGCCGCAGCGAACCGGCGGCGGAGGAGGAGAAGCTCAGCCGCTACCGGGAAAAGCGGAATTTTTCGAAAACGCCAGAGCCGAGCGGAACCGTTGTGCCGGAGGCCGGTGAGGGCCTGCGCTTCGTCATCCAGAAGCACGCGGCGCGGCAGCTTCATTACGATTTCCGGTTAGAGCTCGGCGGCGTCTATAAAAGCTGGGCAGTCGCAAAAGGCCCAAGCCTCGATCCTAGTCAGAAGCGCCTCGCGATTCAGGTTGAGGATCACCCGATCGATTACGGCGATTTCGAAGGGATCATTCCCAAGGGCGAATATGGCGGCGGCACGGTCATGATCTGGGATCGCGGGTTTTGGCGCCCCGAAGGCGATCCGGTGAAAGCCTATGCGAAGGGGCATCTCGCTTTCTCGCTCGATGGCGAGAAGCTGAAAGGCCGCTGGCACTTAGTCCGCACGAACGGACAGCCTGGCGGCAAGAAGGAGCAGTGGCTTCTGTTCAAATCCGGCGATGAGTTTGCCCGTCCTGACGTTCAAGGCGATATTCTCGAAGCAGCGCCCGGCTCGGTCGCAACCCGCCGCTCCATGCAGGAAATCGCAGAGGAGAAGGCTGCAATTTGGTCCTCCAAAGGCGGCCTTGTCCAGGGCGAGCTTTCGCCTGCAAGCGATCGCCAGCCCGACCCTGAGCCGGACCCAAAGGGTAGCGGGAGTTCCGGCAGCATAACTCCGTCCACGATCGAGGGGGCGAGGGAGGCTGCGTTTCCAGAGTTCGTCGAGCCATGCCTCGCGCTCTTGGTGGAAAGGCCGCCCGAGGGTGACAACTGGCTCCACGAAATCAAGTTCGATGGCTACCGGCTGATTTCGGCCGTCAAAAACGGCTGCGTCAGGCTTTTGACGCGCCGCGGGCTAGACTGGACGGATCGCTTTCCCGGTATCGCGGAGGCAATAAGGGAGTTTCCGGCCGGCTCCGCTATCCTCGACGGCGAGGCGGTTGTCGAAGACGAGCATGGCGTGTCGAGCTTCTCTGCGCTGCAGGACGCTCTCTCGGAGCACCGCGCCGCGACGAATGCGGTCTTGCACGCTTTCGACCTGATGTATCTTAATGGCTATGACCTTCGCAATGCCGCACTCGAAGACCGCAAGGCCGCTCTTTCAAGCCTGCTTGGCAAAATGCGGCACCCTTCGTTGCGCTATTCAGAGCACGCAACCGGGAGCGGGCAGGCCATGCTCCGCCACGCCTGCCGCTTGGGCCTCGAAGGCATCGTCAGCAAGCGCCGCAACGCGCCATACAGCCCCGGCCGCCACGGCGAATGGACGAAAGCGAAGTGCACGAACCGGGAGGAGTTTGTGATCGGAGGCTATGCGCCTTCAACTGCCGCCCGCAACGCCATAGGCTCGCTTGCGCTCGGTTATTACGATGACGGCAAGCTGATGCATGTTGGCCGCACCGGAACGGGCTTCACGCAGAAGTCGGCGCAGTCGCTTTACAAAATGCTTTCAAATATGCGAGTCAGCCATTCGCCTTTCTCGAATGTTTTGACTGCCGCAGAGCGGCGAGGTTTAATTTTTGTCGAGCCGAAGCTTGTTGCCGAGGTCGAGTTTGCCGGCTGGACGGCAGGCCGGCAGCTCCGGCAGGCCGCCTTCAAGGGCTTGCGCGAAGATAAACCGGCAGAGGAGGTTCGACTCGACATGCCGCGCCAAGAAAATCCCAAGGGCCCTCTCCAGCCAGAGAGGACCGCTTCGGCAAAACATGACCCCGCCGTGTCCCTCAGATCGAAAGGGGAGGCATTAGCATTCGCGGGCATCAAGCTGACCCACCCCGATCGCATCCTGTGGCAGGGGCAAGGGCTCACCAAGCTTGGGCTCGCCGAGTACTATGCCAGCGTCGCCGGCCTCATTCTCCCTCATATCGTAAATCGGCCGCTCGCGCTCGTGCGCTGCCCGGACGGAAGCGATGGGGAATGCTTTTTTCAGAAGCACTCCTTCGCCGGGCTTAGCGATGCTGTGGAGATCGCCAGCCTGCCAGAAAAGGACGGCCAGGCGGAAGCCATCGTCATCCACGATCTTAACGGGCTTATCGATCTGGTGCAGGCCGATGTGCTGGAAATCCATCCCTGGGGTGCGCGCATCGAGGACGTCGAGCATCCCGATATCATGACCTTCGATCTGGACCCTGGCGAGGGCGTCGAGTGGAACGCGGTCATCGAAGGCGCACGCGAAGTGCGCCAGCGGCTTCTCGACGCCGGCATCGAAAGCTACGTGAAAACAACCGGAGGAAAGGGGTTGCACGTCGTCTCCCCGCTTGAGCCGCGAATCGGCTGGAATGCGCTAAAGTCCTTCGCCCGCAGCATTGCCCTTGCCATGGAGGCCGATAATCCTTCTAAATACATCTCCACAACGGCCAAGAGCGCGCGTAGCGGTAAAATCTTCGTCGATTATCTCCGGAATGTCCGCGGCGCGACGGCGGTCGCGGCTTATTCGACACGCGCACGGCCAAGCGCACCCATCTCGACGCCGGTTGGCTGGGACGAGCTGGGGCCGGAGCTGACGTCCTCCCGGTTCAACGTCGCGAATATAGGCCGGCGGCTTGCCGGGCTGCAACGCGATCCCTGGGAGGGCTTTTTTTCGGCACCGCAACGAATCGCCGAAGCGAAAAGCACCACGAAATCGAGCGTGAAGCTGGGCCGGGCAAAGCCTAAGTGAGCGGCTTACGCCTCCCAGGCAGTCCTCACCTCTCAGCCGTTCTTCTTTGCGGCTTTCTCTGCGTCGCGTTCTTTGAGCGCATCGGCGCAGCCCGGTTGCAGCTCGGAAGCATGAGTTCTAAGGCACGCTTTCCGGCCCTCGCCTTTCTTCACATCTTTACAGAATTTTTCCAAGTCGGTGCCGCAAGCGTGCTTAAGCTTAACCCTGGCATCCGCGAAGCCGCTGAGCGACACGATCGTCAAAACTGCAATAACCCCTGCGAATACGCGCATTGCAATTTAACTCCTTCGTAACGGGAAGTTGCTCGAGCTTTGGCCACTAAATCGCATTTCCCGCATTTTCGTGGCGTACTCTTGAATTTCCGTGGACCGATTGCGGAAGGATTGGTTTATGCACAACCCAAACTTGGCCATAATTCCGGCCGCCCTGCTTTTCGCGCTTGCTCTTTCGCCAGCACTTGGAGAGGAAGCCAAGCCCGAGGCACCTCCCGCCACTGCCGCGGCGGCTGCTCCGGTTTCTCAGCTGCCGCAAGACAGCGTGACCCAACACACCATCGCGCTGGAGGGCAAGCAGCTTGCCTATAAAGCGACGGCAGGAACTTTGCCGCTGACCGGTTCCAAAGGGGAGGCTGCGGCGAAGGTCTTTTATGTCTCCTACGCCGTTGAAGGGGGAAACGAGCGGCCAGTGACCTTCGCCTTCAATGGCGGACCCGGCGCGGCGGCCGCTTTTCTGCACCTTGGCGCGATCGGGCCGCGAATCGTGCCTTTCAACGGGAACGGCGCTGCGCCCCTGCTGCCTGTGCGGCTCGCCGATAACCCCGATAGCTGGCTCGCCTTTACGGACCTTGTATTCATTGATCCGGTAGGAACCGGATATAGCAGAGCGGTTGCTGGCGGTGCGGAAGCCGACAAGGCTTATTGGAACGTTGGAAAAGACATCGACTCCATGGCCGAAGCCGTCCGGCTTTGGCTCTCGCGCAATGGCCGGGAGCTTGCCCGGGTCTACTTGGCGGGGGAGAGCTACGGAGGCTTCCGCGTGGCTGAGCTTTCGAACCGGCTTCTGTCCATGGGATTTTCCGTCCAAGGCGCGATCATGATCTCGCCCGCGCTCGAATTCTCGATGCTGCAGGGCGACAACTACTCCATCCTGCCGCTGACTTTCGCTCTTCCTTCGCTTACTGCGGCAAATATCGAGCTGCGAGAGGGCGAAAAGGCCCCCCTCGACACCGTTCACGAGGCCGAGGACTATGCCCGCACCGCCTATCTCTTGCATCTCGCGGACGGTCTCACGAGGGACGATGCCGCCGTCACCGCTCTCGCAAAATATACGGGGCTCGACCCCGAAACGATTGCAAAGCATCACGGGCACGTATCCGTGCCGCTATTCCAGCGCGAATTTCTCCGGCGCACGGACCGCTCGCTCAGCCTTTACGATGCGGCCGTAAGCATTCCCGTTCCGCGGCCATCCCGGCACTCTCATTTCGACCCCATTCTCGATGGGGCGGTAACCGTGCTCGCACCGGCCGCGGCAAGCTATATTGGCAACGAGCTCGGCTTTAAAACGGGACTCGAATATCACCTTCTCAATAGGGAGGTGAGCGGCCGCTGGGACTTCGGTTTGAAGCCCGGCCAGCAGGGCTATGCGGGCTCGCTCGACAGTCTGGAAGAGGCCCGGGTGCACAATCCCGCGCTTCGGATCCTCATTGCCCATGGCTACACCGATCTCGTTACGCCCTATTCCATGTCGCGCTATTTGGTGAACCATCTCCGGCCCCTCGATGGGGCCGTGCCAATCGAACTTCGCGTTTATAGGGGCGGCCATATGATGTACCTGCGGCCGGCCTCGCGAGCGAAGTTAAGCAATGATGCGCGAAGCATTTATATCGCGCCGGACGGGCGATAAGAGCTAGACCGGCGCCATGGGCGACGCTGGCTTCCGGTGCCCAAGGATCCGGGCTCAACGTAAATGAGCACGGGCCTGCTCTTTATTGTTTTACCCAGCCTGCTCATTCTTAGCAGCAGGGCCTTTATTCTTTCCTAGAAAGTGCTACAGAGAAGCTTGGGGTAAATGCGAACCATGGAGACGTACATGTCCGCGAACTTCCTCAAGACTTTAGGAATCGTGACTGCCGGCAGCCTGGCTATCCTGGCTTCGCAGGCGAACGCGCAAGAAAGAATTGCGGCAGGGCAGCTCACCTGCGGTGTGAAGGGTGGCGTCAGCTTCGTAATCGGTTCAACGAAAGAGCTCCGGTGCGTTTTCCGGGTTAATCCCGCGGACGAGGGAGAGCGCTACGAAGGGGAAATAAAGAAACTCGGCCTCGATATCGGCTTGACCGACAACGCCATTCTCACCTGGACCGTGCTCGCTCCGACCAGCGGCGTGCCGGGGGGCGCGCTCGCAGGCAAATATTATGGCGTGGCAGCCGACGCATCGGCTGGCTTGGGCGGAGGTGCGAACGTGCTGGTAGGCGGGTCAGGCAACACGATCTCGTTACAGCCGCTCAGCGTGCAAGGTCAAACCGGGCTTAACGCAGCCGTTGCGGTCGCTGAGGTTGAGCTGCACCCCTACTACGAAGGCAAATAGAAGAAAGAGACCGGAAGAGCGCAAATAAAAAGGCCGCGGCTAAAATCCGCGGCCCGTGAGACTGGCTGTTCGCAACAGCCGATTTCGCTCTGCTTTTAGCAGACTCAATCCTGCGTGTCAGGCATGCGCCAGAGGCTGCTCCAACATTTCCGTGGCACGCATAAGCTGTTGCTTCAGCGCAGATATCCCACTCGACATCAGGTCACCTCCTTCCCGTTGTTGCTCCTGAGTATAGGGTGACACCGGTTCGCGCAAATGTAAAGCGGAACGAAGGAACCTAATCGGACGCAAAGGACTTAACCGCATCTGAGGCTCGACGGGGCCGTGCCGCCCCATCCCCTCTGTTAGGATTGAAGGCACACGAAATCCAAAAGAATGCGCGTGTATCGAATCCAGGGAGAGCGTTCATGAATATGAGAGCTATTTTTGCGGGAATCCTTCTTGCAGCTGCACTATCGGCCGGCGCTTTGGCCGCAGAAATTATGTATAAAGCCGATCTCAAGGGCTCCGATGAGGTTCCGCCCACCGATAGTAAAGGGACCGGCGCCGCTGAGTTGACGTACGATCCAGCGAGCAAGAGTTTAAATTGGAAAATCACCTATTCCGGGCTAACCGGGCCCGCCACCATGGCGCACATTCACGGCCCCGCCGGGCCGGGCAAAAACGGGCCTGTGGTGATAAAGTTCGCCGATCCCAAAAGTCCGATCGATGGGTCGGCAACGCTCACCGACGATCAGGCGGCGGATCTACAGGCAGGGAACTTTTATATCAACGTTCACACAGCGGAGCACAAAGGCGGTGAGATCCGCGGGCAGGTTATGCCGGTAAAGTAATTACTCGCGGGAGCGAACGCAGCAACGGGGCGCGGGGCGGTTCAATGTCCGCCGCACGTAAAGCGCATAGCCGGAAACGCCGGCCTAATTGGCAGCCGGCGCCCTCGTCTCCGGATCGGCAAGCTTCACGATACCGGCCATGATCCGGTTCAATTGGAAATTCTTGGGCGTATAGATCGCAGCCACACCGCAATCCTTCAGAACCGGCTCGTCCTCGGCCGGGATGATACCGCCAACGACAACAGGAATATTGCCAAGCCCAGCCGCACGCATCCGCTCCATAACGTCGCGGACGAGCGGCACATGGCTGCCCGAAAGGATCGAAAGGCCAACGACATGCACGCTCTCCTCCAGCGCCGCGTTGACGATTTGCGCAGGGGTCAGGCGGATGCCCTCGTAGACCACCTCCATGCCGCAGTCGCGCGCGCGCACGGCGATTTGCTCAGCCCCGTTCGAATGGCCGTCGAGCCCGGGCTTGCCAACCAGGAATTTCAGCCGGCGGCCGAGCTTTGCGGAGACGCGCTCGACATCGGCGCGGACTTCGGCGAGACCTTCCCCGCCGCTTTGAACCGCGGCGCGGGAGACGCCGGTCGGTGCGCGATATTCGCCGAAAACTTGCCTAAGCGTGCCGGCCCATTCGCCGGTGGTGACGCCGGCTTTGGCGCAGGCGATCGAAGGCTCCATGATGTTCCGGCCTTCCTGGGCCGCGGCTCGAAGTTCATTCAGAGCGGTTTCGACGGCGCCATTATCGCGTGCCGCGCGCCAGGCCTTGAGCGCCTCCACTTGCTCGCGCTCGACCCATTCTGGAATGGTCTGAATGCCGCCATCGGTGCCGGCTGCCAGCGGTGAAGGCTCGGTTTCGAGGAACTTGTTCACGCCGACGACCGTCTGCTCGCCGGTTTCGATCTTCTTGAGCCGCGCGGCGTTGCTTTCCACCAGCCGCTGCTTCATGTAGCTCGAGTCGACGGCCGCAATCGCGCCGCCCATGGCCTCGATGCGGGTAAGCTCCTCGCGGGCCTCGCGCTTCAGCTCCTCGACCTTGGCGTCGATGGCGCGCGAGCCGTCGAAAATGTCGGCATATTCGAGAAGATCGGTCTCGTAGGCGACGATCTGCTGCATGCGCAACGACCATTGCTGATCCCAAGGGCGCGGCAGGCCCAGCGCTTCGTTCCAGGCGGGCAGCTGCACTGCGCGCGCGCGCGCCTTTTTCGAGAGCACGACCGCCAGCATTTCAAGCAGGATGCGATAAACGTTATTCTCCGGCTGCTGCTCCGTCAGCCCCAGCGAGTTGACCTGCACGCCATAGCGGAAGCGGCGAAGCTTCGGATCGGTTACGCCGTAGCGCTTCTCGCAAATTTCGTCCCAAAGCTCCACGAAGGCGCGCATCTTGCACATCTCGGTGACGAACCGGAGGCCGGCGTTTACGAAGAAGGAGATGCGCCCAACCGCGTCCGAGAACTCCGCGGGCGAGACCTCGCCGCTGTCTTTCACGGTGTCGAGCACGGCCTCGGCGATGGCGAGCGCATAGGCCAGCTCCTGCACCGGCGTCGCGCCGGCCTCCTGCAGATGGTAGGAGCAAACGTTGGTGGGGTTCCATTTCGGAACTTCGCGGAAAGTGAAGACCACAATGTCTTTGATTAGGCGCATCGAGGGCTGTGGCGGAAACACATAGGTGCCGCGCGACAGATATTCCTTGATGATGTCGTTCTGAACCGTGCCCGTCAGCGCCTTGCGGTCCGCGCCCTGCTCGTCCGCCAATGCGACATAAAGCGAAAGCAGCCATGCCGCCGTCGCATTGATGGTCATGGACGTATTCATCTGAGCGAGGGGGATGCCTTTGAGCAAGGCGCGCATATCGCCCAGATGCCCGACCGGAACGCCGACCTTGCCAACCTCGCCGCGCGCGAGCGGATGATCCGCGTCGTAGCCCGTCTGCGTCGGCAGGTCGAAGGCGATGGAAAGCCCCGTCTGCCCCTTGGCAAGGTTCTTAAGGTAAAGCTCGTTCGAGGCTTTCGGGGTCGAGTGCCCCGCATAGGTGCGGAAAATCCAGGGCTGGTCAGGCATGGCTGGGCCGGTAACCTTTTATGCAAATGAACGCTGCTGCACTGCACCATAGCACGGGCGTTCCCGCGGCCCAACTCATTCGTAAGTGTAAAGCTTAGGATGCCCGATGTTTGTCTGCTTTACTGCTCCGGTCCGGGTGTGCCCTGCCGGCGATGACGTTGTGCTTCACAAATTCGTGGCTTTTGGCAAAAAAAGATTCGAAAGAAGCGAAGGCGCGGTATTTGGTTTTGGGAAGCCGGCGGACACGCCGGTATCGCATCGCCGCAAACCCAGGAGGCAGGCCATGAGACTATTCCTCTCGCTATCGAGTTTTGCCTTCACGATGATCCTTGCGCTTGTTGCCTTCACCTATACGGCCATTCATTTTCCCACCACGATGCGAGACATCCTCGCCGGTGCCCAGCATATCCGCGATCAAATCTCGCTTCTCGGCTTGCCCGATAGCTACATGGTTTGGGTGGATATCTTCCTCCAGCCCAATCAGATCGTGCTGGTCGGTTTCAGCATCGCCATGCGCTTTGCAATCGGCATCATCGGGAGCATTTTCAGCGGCGGCACCTTCCCGGGCGAGCCGGATTCGCCCGCTTCCTCGTCCGGCGGGACCTCGCCCTTCAGCCGCTGGGGATAGGCTCATGAAGAGGGCGCTGGTTCTGATCGATTTGCAGTACGATTTTGTCAACCCCAACGGCCGGATGCCGGTGGCTTCGGATCAAATCGAGCCGATGCTTGCAGAAATCGGCAAGGCCGCCGCTTCGGCCAGCGCTGCGGGCGACCCCATTATCGCGGTGGCCAATCGCTTCCCGCGGCTCGATCCCGGCAACTTATTCAGGCGGTTCGCAGCCGTTGCCGGTTCCCCAGGTGCCGCTTGGGATAAGCGCGCGCCGCAGGCGAACGCGGGCAATTTCACGAAATCGAGCGGCAGCGCCTTCACCAACCCGGAATTCGAACGGGCGCTGCGTGCGAAGGATATCGGCGAGATCGTTTTGACAGGCGTCTACACCTCCGGCTGCGTGGCGGCGACAGCCAAGGGCGCCCTGAAACGCGGCTTCAAGGTTTGCTTGCTGGCTCCGGGAACGGCCGATGGCAGCGAGCGCGCGAGGCAATCCGCGATCGGGCGGCTGGAGAAGGCCGGCGTGCGCATCGTAGACCGCTACGTTTAGGCAAGTTGCGCCGCTCCCCCAACGCTCGCTCTTCCGTTCACAGCGTTTAGCGGCCCTGGTGCGCATGGCCGATGGCGATATCGGCCCAAAGGTGCCTGTCAAGGCACGCAACGGCTTCGGCGGCATGGGGTCGAAAGGAGAAAGTCTCAAGTTGAGCATATGTACGCGGCTCAACCTCTGGAACCGGACTTCCACAAGGAATGCGCATCTTGCCGGGATTGGCGACGACCGCTTGCGGCGATTAGTAGATTCAATGCAAACTCTCGGCCCGATTCGAACATCCTCTGGCTTCGGTCCGTCTTCCTAGCCACCCTGCGGGATACAGAATTGCGGATATCGGGCTCGGTGGGAGGCGCGTATCGTAATTTATGCTTTCAAAGCTGCACTTTCAGTGAGATACGTGGATGCTAAACTTTGAAAAGAGATGGCGCTTCGAAAGCCCTGGCCCTATTGAGCCGCAAGTCAAGTGGCGCTTCCTTGATCTTATCAACAAGATTGCTGGTCAAGGACATCGCAAGTTCATAATCGAGCACTTCAAGTCACACTTTGCCGCGTGCGCGGCG
>Ga0326728_10009184_pt1 | contig 23962 bp, 21 predicted proteins | sample MB3enrmetagenome_FD_207602 | JGI IMG/M metagenome (GOLD analysis project Ga0326728, IMG submission 207602) | Lab enriched peat soil microbial communities from McLean, Ithaca, NY, United States - MB31MN | ecosystem: Environmental > Terrestrial > Soil > Wetlands > Peat | place: USA: New York... | reverse complement strand
TAGAACAGTGGCGATAGCCGTTCTGGGTACCGTGTTGGTTCAATGAGCGTTACTGTGGCTTCACCTTTTTTCAGATTATAGAACGTTATGTCTGTGGATGTGCCTTTTTTGCCGAGGCTGTTGCCGTAATCCAAAGCGCCGAGAAGGGCGACTGTAATGTTTCCCATAGTATCATTAACCTGTAAATCACCGTATTGAGCCGCACCCTAAAGATAAGCGTTATGAAACATTACAGTTTTTTGGAAACATCGCTGGAAAACAAAAGATTGCAACCACCTACCTTAACAGCATGTACGAAAAGTTCTTAAGGTATTGGGTATTCTTCTAAACGCCAAGAAATGGCGGAACCAACTGCCAATTCAAGGTAACGACTAGCTTCTTCAAACGAGGCGGGTCTGACCGACTGAAAAGGTTAAAATAGTCTGATGAAGAGGTGAAAAGGTATGGAAAATATTTACGCAGCGATGCTCCTTCACAAGGCAGGAAAAGAAATAGACGAAGATTCAGTAACAAACGTTCTCAAAGCAGCGGGAATCACAGTTGACCCGATACAAGTAAAAGCACTCGTCGCTTCCCTCAGCGAGGTAAACATTGACGAAGCAATTAAAGCCGCACCAGCAATGATGGCGGCCGCTCCAGCAGCAGCTCCAGCAGGCGCCGCAGCAGAACCGAAAGCGGCACCAGTAGAAGACAAGAAGAAGAAAGCTGAAGAGGAAAAAGCCAAAGAAGACGCGGCTCTAGAAGGATTAGGCGCCCTATTCGGGTAAATTAGCCTCTCTCTTATTTTTAACCAATTTTTCCCTAAAAATATTTATTTTACTAAATTATCGCTTGAAACTAAGTCTTTACTTGGTTGCTTAGCGACTGGTTGCACAAGAGCATGTTTCCTTCTTTCAAACAATAATTTAACTGCTATAACTGGCACCCAACCGCTAAGAATTATTAGAGTTGCGGGAAAACCAGTAAGCTTATGTCCAAGAATGGGGGAAAGCCAAGCTAAAATGTCAGGCAGATATGCTTCCCAGATGCCGAAGACAACTGCTATGAAGATTACGGATATAACGGCGGTTTTTTTGCCGAATTTGTTGAAGGTTTGGATTGCCAGAACTCCTGCAAAGAAAAAGTCACCTAAACCAAGCCCATTACTTAGAATAGCACCTGTTGACGAGAAAATAAGGGGTATATTTGGCAGAATAACCAGCACTGGAAGACCAAGACCTACGAACGTGTTCGCCGCGGCAACCATTGGTCCGCTAAAGACCAGTATTATATCCATCGTGGTGAGGAGTACAGCGAAGAGACCGACTGTTTTCCAACTAAACAGCGAGCTAAGATAGACAATTATCAAGACAGCAAACGTTAACCCGAAAACGTCCATAAGAAACGGAGACCACACTGCCAGGGTACCTGGATTGTGGATAAAATTAAAGAATACGAACAATAGCACAAATAGTGCTGCCGGCTGAACAGCCACATACCACTGTGCCTTAGAAGACGTCTTTGTCCGTTCATAAACTGCAACGCCAAAGCAAAAAATTGCGAAACCAAAAAACGACGCTACTCTATAAACGGTAAAGCTGTCTTGAAGTGGAGCTAAAAGGCAAGCAGATCCCGCCACTAAGCCTGTAACGCCGAAGCCTACAGAAAGCAACTGCGCTTTTACTTTTGGGAGGTCAGAGAACACGTATGAAAACGTGAAAAGCAACACTGTGTATGATGAGAGAAAAAACAAAAGAAGGACGTTTTGGAACGCTGCGCCCGGGTTAATTATAGAAGTGTAAGCTATAGCGGAAATTATAATCGCCATAAAGGCAACAAGAAGAATTACGTCCCTTGTCTGCAACTCTTTTTCCTCAACAGTTGACTGCAGTCTTCCTGCAACACGTTTGTTCAAAAACATAGCAACCATAACAACAGTAAACAACGCAGTCGGCATTGCAACGTCAAGATACAGCATAGAAGCACAAATAATCAACGATGGATTTATTCCTTTAGCCGAAAACTAAAGAAACACACCGATGCTTTCAACACTGCCAAACGGAGAGGGGACTCAATTTACTACTATCTTTCGTTAATTAAAATTGAGGAGAGAGGGGTATACTTTTTACTGCGGAAATGGCGAGCAAAAAGTGACCTATTAGTGATTGAATTGAACGTTCAAAATAGCTAATGAAGCAAAAAGCGCCTCTTCAGTCCTAACCGTCGCCGTTCCTTGCTCAGGAATCGTATTTATGATAAAATCCACCTTCGCCTCAAGTTTTATTCCTTCCTCTTTGGCGATCTCATGCAAACCACGCGATGGAGCACCAAACGCCACTAAAATATGCTTGGCACCGCCCCATTTTTTCCCGATTTGACCAGCAACATCCAAGAATTTATCGCCAAGCCTTGCGGTAGCAATAGTCAAATCGAACTCTTTATCAGTTACAAGCTGTCCAAAGGGCCGCTTCTCCACGCGAACTCTGTAACCCCAGTAGAACGGAATATCATCTCGATTTGCTGTTTGAACTTCAATTCGTCCGCCAACGTTGACAATTTGCAAGGTTAAGCGGTCGCCGACAGCATACTGTGTTTCCCTCAAAAGCGCGGGTTGTTCAACGCCTATGTCCACATGCAAGCCTTCTTTAGCCTTCGACAAAACCATCCCTTCACGATACTCGCCAACCTTCAAATTCCGATTGCCGCTAACAGGATGATGAGGCGTACGCAACGGAGGCAAAATTCCAGCAAACTGCAAGCGAGGCTCAATTTTGAAGAGTCTTTTGCGAAGGTACTGTGGCGTTTCTAAGTAATTTAGCAAGAGAACAATAAAATCCAAGTCCATTAACTGGTTGATTTTGGGGTTGTCTGGGTAAACTATGATTTCGTCGACCCTGAAAATCGCCGCTGCCCTTCCAATCAAGCCTATTTTTGATGTTCTCTCTCGCAAATGAGGCGTGTCAGAGATTACTGATGCTGGAATGGCGATTGCAAGTTTCTTTTTATCCATGACGGTTTTGTCCCTTAACAATTGGTTAACCATGAGTCTGCGTTGAGCTTAAAAGTAGGGAATGAGATATAAAACTGCTTATTATGAGGACTTGAAATGAAGCCGACAATTTTAGATGAACCTGAAAAAATTAAAGCCGTTGATAAGAGCAACATGATTAATTTTTGTACAAATTCTTCTAAGCTGTACAGTGAAGCCACTAAATTAGCCGATAAAATCCAAGTAAAATATCCCAAACCTGACGACATTATAGTTGCAGGCATGGGCGGCTCAGGAATCGGCGGCGAACTACTAAAAGACTGGACACGAAACAAAGCAACCGTGCCCATTGAAGTCAACCGCGAATACCAGCTTCCAGCATACGCAACCAAAAAAAGCCTAGTGATAATAACCAGCTACTCAGGCGACACAGAAGAATCCCTAAGCGCTTTCCTTGACGCGCTAAAGCGGAAATGCATGATTTACTGCATAAGTAGCGGCGGCGCCCTGTTGGAAAACGCTGAAAGACTCAAAGTACCATACCTGCGTGTTCCAGGTGGTATGCCTCCGCGTGCAGCGCTTCCCTACATGTTTGTTCCCCTGCTATTGGTCATGGAGAAAATGGGTTTGGTTTCAGGCACGTCCGAAGAACTCTCCGAAGCCATGACACTTCTTGAAAAAATTAGCAAGGATAACTCACCTGATAAACCAGTTAAAGAAAACTTTTCCAAAACCTTAGCTTTAGGCATAGGGCAGACCGCTCCTGTCGTTTATGGTTTTGGTTTTTACCGCAGTGTTGCCCAGCGTTTTAAGACGCAGTTCAATGAGAACAGCAAGGTTCCTGCCAAGTGGGAGGCTTTCTCTGAGCTTAACCATAACGAGATTGTGGGTTGGGAACGAGCCGGTAAACTTGGCAAATGCTTCTCTGCCATCTTCATCAGAGACAGCGAGGAGCCAACTGAAATTCACAGCAGAATTGAGATTACAAAAGAGTTGGTGAGCAAAGCTGGCTTGGGACTGTTTGAAGTACTAGCTCAAGGCAAAAGCCCCCTGGCAAAGATGCTGTCGACCATTTGCATCGGCGACTTCACAAGCATCTACTTGGCGCTTCTGCACGGCGTGGACCCTACACCAGTCAAAACAATAAACTACCTAAAAGATACGTTGAAAGAAAACGGCGTTAAAGAAAAAATAATAAGCGAATTAGCAAAGCTTTAGCTAACTTGAACGGTTTAAGCTATGAACCTGGCAAATTCTTCTTCTGCAACCTCAAGCGATACCATTTGGGGTGGACGTTTAAACGCGTAAGCGCAAACTGGCTCCACGGCGCCATTAAGCTTCTTGTTTAACGCCAATTTCATTGCACGCACTACGTCGAAGAGTACTGATCCGGCGTTTGGCGCGTCAACAGTTTGAAATTTGAGGTCAATCTTCATAGGTGCATTGCAGAAGTAGACGCCGCTTATCCAGAAGTAACTGTCACGCTTGTTCTGCAGGAAATCCACGTAATCCGTGGAGCCAGCCACTATCTCAGCCTTGTAAGGTATTGAAGCAGCTACTGACTCAGTTTTTATGGTACGTTTTGCATCGCGAGTGCGGTCCATTGTGTCAATGGATTCGGTTCCTCCACCAACATCAAGCTGGTAAGTCTCATCTATCCTTACCCCGTTGTCTGAAAGCAGCTTAAGCAACGTTTTATGCAAAGAAGTTGACCCAACCTGATCCACTAAGTCGTCGCCGACAAGCGGAAGTTTTGCATCAGCGAACCGTTTAGCCCACGCAGCATCGCTGGCAATGAAGTTCGGGGTTGCATTGACGAAAGCGCATCCTGCCGCTAGGGCTTGTTCAGCATACCATTGCGAAGCTTTTGCGGCTCCGCTGGGAAGTAAATTAACCATTACTTCAGCACCCGCATCTTTGAGAACTTTAGCAACATCTGAGTCGGGTGCACTGCTAACTTGAATAATATCTTTCGTTGATTTTCCAAGGCCGTCAATCAATGGTCCCTTGTTAACTTTAACACCTGTGGAAGGTACATCAGAAACCTTTGGCGCATTATTGGGAATAGCAAAAATCGCTTCTGAGAGGTCTTTTCCAACCTTGGGCTCATCAACATCAAAAGCCGCGACCACCTCAATGTCTTTTGGACTTAAACCTGCCAAAACTGGATTGCGAAGTCCAATGTAATCTTCCGCTCTCTCAAGTTTCCCATAATATTGTAGGCCTTGAATGAAGGCTGAAGCACAGTTTCCAACCCCGATTAATGCAACTTTTACTTTAGGCATTCCATTTGCACCTTGCTTGGCTTTTCTATTTGCGATTGCATTATAAAAAGCTACGCTGCCACCAATGCTTGAACAGAATGCTCTGCACACCTGTGGAACCTTTTTTTCTTTTCGCAAATCTATAAGAAACGCTTATTAAACGACGCGGATTAAAGTTTAAAAGCCAAATGCTTTGGGCGGGTAGATCAGTCTGGCATGATCGCCACGTTGGCATCGTGGAGGTCCCGGGTTCAAATCCCGGCCCGTCCACCACCAAAAAAAGAGTAAAAAGCCTTCTCTGAGTTTATCGATTTTTTTTATTTATTTCTTCAGGTGTTTCGTACCCTGCATCGATGCCTGCCATTTCCTCAAGTTTTGGAGACTTCCTGAATAGTATGCCGTTTTCTGTGACTTCGACTATTAGTAAGTCACCTTCCTTGATGCAAATTTTTCCCGTAGCTCTTTGGGAATCGTAATTTGCCCATTTCTTGTTACTTTAACGATATTTTCCATCGACATGTCTCATGAAGAAATGCGAAGGAACAGCCTAAAGCTTTATGTGCAAAACGGAATCGTTGGCTAAAAAGAGTAGTGGTGAAGAATACTTAGACTATTCCTTGTATAGAGGGTTATGCTGTGCTTGCGTTGTCTACTAGATGTGCTGTTCCGTCTGGACAGTAGACTTTTTCGACTTCAGAAACTTTTAGATAGCGTTTAATGCGGGTCTTCTGCAACCCGCAACCGTGGCAATCTCGTGAAATCATTTTTTAAAATTCACCCTTATTCTTCGCGGTCTTCATATAATAGTGATGATTGGATTTAAGTTATTTTATGTCCTAGAGCTTGAGTACGCGGTGAGTGCTTAGCGATATAAACGGTTTCTGGCTAGTTATTTGCAATGAATATCGAAGAGGAAAGGAATAGTTGGAATTCTATTGCGGAGGCGGCGGAGGCGGTGGTGGCGGTTTAAACCGAACATTCTTGCGTTGTTTACGGCGACCACTATTCTGTCGCTTACGAAGTAACAACAAAGCGCCAATGACAACTACAACCACTACCGCGACCACTACAGCATATATCCATCCAAGATTCGCTGTGGGATTAGATGTGACAATTGGTTTTGGTGTCGGCGTTGGCAATGGTGCTGGATTCCATGGCGAATATTCTAATGTCGTTGATTCCATGTCTGTACTGGTGTAGCCACTGACTGATCCGTCATCAACTGAGCTGTCAACTTCCTTTACAAGCATGCCTGTTTGCTGATCAAAGTAGCGGTTGACACTTGTCGTGATGCCGTCCGTTGCATTATATAAGGTAAAGTAGATTTGGTTTGTTGCCCTGCCGTTCATAGTTAGTGTATTGTTAATTGTAATTTCATCCGATCCTAATGGATGAATGAGATCGCCTGCAGTCAGATTAGCGGCTATAACTGCTGGCCAGGGTTCATCAACGATACCTCCTGTCTGGATATCTATAGATCCTCTTTCGGCACTCGGCATTCCTGAATAGTAATATGTAGCTGTAAACGTTGTAATGTACGTATCGTTAGCATCGCTTATTATAACCTCAATGGATTGTGTCTGGTTGGCTGATAGTGCATCTTGCGGAATTGAAGTGTAAGCGTTGGCTGACGTCCAATAACTAGATGTAAGATAAGTGAATTCCTCGCCTGAAACGACGCCTGGAAGGAGAGTGGGCTGAGCTCTAGCTCCTTGTATGACCATTAATGATGCAAGGCAGAGAAGTAGCGTTATGACAATTAACTGCTTATTCATACATTTCCTCATGCCCCTTCATAAGAATATGTTAGGCTTTTATGCTTTTGCCCAAAACATAGAATTTGGCGTAAGCAGAAGTCTTAAGTTGTTCAAAACAATTGTGGCTTTGGGAAAAAACACATGGACACAGCTAATTTAGCTCTAAGTTTGGCTAGCATAATAAATTTTACCGCCTTGATGTTAATGCTGAGAGCAGTTATAAAAAACAGAAAAATGCTACGTGGCTATAGCATTGTTGGCTCTTTCTTGACGTTCGTATCCATCGTTGGCTTCGAAGTGGCATATTACTTGCTTGGGAACATTATTGGTTTCACTTTGGGATGGGCAACCGTTGCGTTCTGGTTCATAGCATTCACTTATAGCTTAAGGCAGAAATTGAAAGGAACAGAAAAAGAGAAAGAAATGGTTGAGACTTAACTGGCTGGAAATTGAATTGTGAATTTTGCTCCTTTGCCCTCTTGGCTTTCAAAATTGATAGAGCCACCGTGCGCTTCTATTACTCGTTTGCAGACGGCTAAGCCGAAGCCTTGCCCTCTTGGTTTAGTAGTGAATAAAGGCGTAAAGATTTGGGGTTTAATTTTTTCAGGTATGCCTACACCCGTGTCTTCCACGGTTACAACTGCTTTACCTTGGCTATTAACTTCTGTGCTTATGGTTAGTTTTCCGCCGTTTGGCATGGCTTGCACCGAGTTAGTTACTAGGTTGATTAGAACCCTCTTTAGAAGTTGTGGGTCAGCTTTAACCTGGAAAGCGGTTTTCATGCACGCGTTCATGTTAATGTTTTCTGGAATGACAACGGAACCTAAGACGTCGGTAACAAGTTCCTTTAGGTTGATTGGTTGTTTATCTATTTTGACTGGGCGTACGAATGCCTGCAAGTCAGAAACAATCTTGTCCATGTAGACTGCTTGCTCTTCTATTACCTGGATGCTCTCCTGTAAATTGTTTTTGAGTTCGCTTTCAGGAAGCGGGTCAACTTCACTTCTTGCGAGATATAATTCGCCGATCACTGCTTGAAGTGGGTTTCGAAGGTCATGCCCAACCATACCAGCGGTTTGCCCAATAGCTGCTAAACGCTCAGAATCTTTAAGTTGCTTTGTTCGCTTTTCAATTATTTTTTCTAAAATTCCCGCGTGATCTAGAAGATTTTTTTGAAACTCCTTTTGCTCGGTGATATCTCGAACAATCCACCATAAGCCTATTACTTTTCCTTTTCCGTTGGTCAACCGCCAAGTTCTAACAGACGCCGGAAAAACCGAGCCATCCTTACGTTTGCATTCTCCTTCAAAAACAATGGAGCGACCAGTTCGCAACGTTTTATTACTGATTTTTTCTATTTGTTCCTGCCACTTCTCAGGTAGTAACTGCTGGAGGGTCATGTGTCTTAGTTCTTTTTTGGAGTAACCAAGCATTTTCGCGTAGGCTTTGTTGCAATCAATCATTCGTCCCTTCAAGTCTCTGGCTATAATTCCGTCTTGAGATGTCTCGTAGAGCATGCGGTACCTTTTTTCTGAAATAACAAGTTGCTGCTCCCATCGCTCATGTTCATCAAGCTCTCTTGCATTTTTCTTTTTCTGCTCAGTTATATCTATAAATACTGAAAAAAAAATAGGTCTTCTTTGGACTGTAAGCGTAAACTTGATACCACCTGTCCTGAGGCTTACAGTAAGTTTCAAAATACTCTGGCACACCAGTGGTGGCTACCCTGCCGTAAATGCCTATCCAGTCTACAGAGCCATTTTTTATTTTAGTTTTAAACTGCGTTACTTTCTTTCCAATTCCTTGTCTTTTAAAAAAATGAATATGATCATATGCCTTGTTACTCTCAAGGCGAATGAAGTCAACAGGCGTGCCGTCCTTGTCAAAAACCATTTTATACAAAGCAACGCCCATAGTTAGATTGTCAAATAAAATTCGGAATTGTTGACTGCTTATTCCTAACTCTTCAAGCAAATCTCTGCTGTTATCGCCGTTATCTACGTTTTGGGAAGGAGGGATTTTTGAAGAATGCGTTAATGGGTAAGTCTGCTTATCGGGCTTTGATTGAGCAAAAACGATAGAATCGGCTATCTTATTTACCCCCATAATTATAATCAATCAATTATATGGAGGTTAGAGAGAGTATAAAAGACTTTCCAACATCTTATATGTTAATAAATAACAGACCCAGTACTTTTTGTTAGCCGACCTAACAGGTCAGCATAAAATTCAAGTTTTAAGAGCAAAATTTGTTTCTTTTTCAGAAATAGACTTAAAGTTGACTAGGAAATAGTATTTGCGTAGTTTGTATGCCGACGAATTTGCCGCCTGAAGCGTTGGATAAGTGGGAGGAGGTTGAAGCCGCCCATACTCCCAGAGAGAAGCTGCAAAAGATGCAGGAGTTCCTTAGTTGTGTTCCTCAGCACAAGGGCACGTTGAAGCTTCGGGGCACGATTAAGAAGAAGATGTCGATTATCCGCGCCGACTTGGAGGATAAGAAGCGAAAGGGCACAGGCAAGAGTAGCGGTGGACCGAAGCTTTTTGTTGAAAAGGAAGGTTCGGCGCAGATAGCTTTGATCGGCATGACCAACGTGGGTAAGAGTTGCCTGTTGTGCGCAACAACGAATTCAAAAGTGCTTGTTACCCCTACGCCTTTCAGTACTCATGAGCCAGTGCCTGGTATAATGAGTTATTCGGATGTACAGTTCCAGATTGTTGAAGCGCCAGCTGTAATGAAGGGCAGTGCAGATGGGCGTGCAGGAGGTCATATTACGCTTGGTTTAGCAAGGAATGCCGATGGCGTGATTTTGATGGTTGATTTGTCTCATGACCCGGTTGGGCAGTTGGAGCTGGTTTTGGGCGAGTTGGAGAAAAGCCGTGTACTTGTAACTAAGCCTAGTGGAAGGGTGGATATTGACCACCGCCATGCTGGTGCGGCATTGCGCATTATCCTTGTCGGTAAGCTTTTGGATTGTTCAATGCAAGATGTTGAGGATTTACTGCGCAGTTACAAGATAATCGACGCCATAGTGAAAATCAGCGGTGATGTAAGACTCGATGATGTGGAGGACGCTATTTTTGAGACCACGACATATAAGCCGGCCGTGGTTGTGGCAAATAAGTTGGATTTGAAGGGTGCAACGGCGAATCTGCGTCATTTAAAACAGTATGTGAATGGGAAGTTGCCTGTTGTCGCCATGTCATGCGAGCAAAAAACAGGTATAGACGAGTTGGGAAAGGCGCTTTTTGATTCTTTAGGGATTATTCGGGTTTACACTAAAGAGCCCGGCATGAAAGTGCACAGTGACCACCCTTTTGCGCTTAGGCGCGGAGTAACGATTAATGATTTGGCGAAAAATATTCATAAGGAGTTTGTTTCTAATTTCTTGTTTGCGATGGTGTGGGCTAAGCGTTTGCCTTTTAGTCCTAAGAAGGTCGGTTTAGGTTTCATGCTGGAAGATGGGGATATAGTGGAGATCCACACGAGAATATAGTATAGTATTAGGTCAAAAAAAAATTTGGTTTCAATTTAAATAGTGAGCGTGTGTCTACGCGTAATTCTTTCGGTCATAAGCATGTTTGAAGTTTTCGAGTTGGGATTAAGTGCACTAGATAGTTTATGGAAGAGAAAAGCTTCTAAGTAGAACTATGACGCTGTCATTATTCAAAATAGTTCGTTCTGGCGGTGGTGGTTCTAACTGATCATTCTTGTGGCGTTTTCTAACCGTTCCGAACATGCTAAATCGCTAATGGCAACTTTTGAGGTTTCTCGGCCCATTCCAATTCACATGAAAAAACAAAAAAAAGGGAAGATGTTGATTTGTTCCCGCATTTTATGGGTGTCTTCTGAGGATTAATGCGCCGACTATGGCTATTGCTATGATTATAGCGATTCCCACAGCGACTATGTATGTCATTAGGTCTGCTTGGGTTGCTAGGTTTGAAGGAGGCGTAGCGGTTGGTGTCGGTGATGGTGTTGCTGTTGGTGCTGCGGCTACGGATAGTCCTGTTGCTGCTGCTGAGCTGCCGTATGAGTCATCTCCCGCGTAGACTGCGCTGATAGTGTATAGGCCTGCTGCTGGCGGCGTCCATGTGGTGGTGAAAGTGCCGAAGTATCCGTTGGTTGTAACTGTACCGATATTGTATACTGTGCCGGTTGAACTTGTCGCAGTTAAAGTGACTGGAACACCAGTTATGGTTGCATTGCCGTAGATTCCGCCAATGGGTGCCTGCATGTACAGGTACTCCATCCATGTGCTCATCGACGCGTCGGATACGCATGGAACGGATTGACCTTGAGCGTATTCCGGCGTTGTGGTGGTAGCTGCAGACTTATCCATTACGGTACCTTGAATCAGCACTGAGGTCCCTTGCGTTACTGTTGTCTGTGGTGCTGTGACTGTTGTGGCGCTTTGTCCCATCCCGATGACGTACAAGTATCCATCGTAGGCGTTGGCAGCTGCAAGATAGCCGTCTTCAACGCCGCCTGCGACCATTTCACCTGTTAAATTCCATATGTCTTGGCCTGTCATAGCGTTTATGCCGTATAGTGACCAGCCTCTAGTTAGAGGTTCGGTTGGAGTGTGTTCTGTGTTCCCTGTGTAGAGCATTCCGTCTGCAAGAATTGATCCTATGTTGAATGCGTAGTTGCCGCTGTAAGGTGATTCAAACGGAGGAGCTGGAACTTGGAAATTCCATGCTATGTTACCATTTGTCCAGTTGACCGCGTAGACACCAGCATAAGTATCCTTGTAGAGCAGACCATAAGCTGATTCCGAGCCGTAGTCTCCAAAGGCAGATGAACCCCATGGATACGAAAATGACGGGCTAGTCCAAGCAATAGCGCCTGTGTAGATATTCCATGCTTCCCAGAAACCGCCATTCTGCATAAACACAGCAACTTTTCCCTGATCCGCCTGTGCAACCCCCGCGTAATTTACGTTGGTGGTCGTCGTGTTCCATAGCATTTTCCCTGTGGTAAGACTATACGCAGTCAACATTGTTCCGAGCTCGTTAGAAGTTTCCATGCTTGGACTTATGCTAGATATGGCAACTGTTACTCCGGCATTGAAGTCTGTTGTGGATGGTAAGCTGCTTATCGGCCATGTTATGTTGCTTACTAATCTGTCAGCGAAGTTGGGGTCAAATCCTGCAATGCTCCAGTTAAGCAAGTAGTAGGATGGTGGTACACCACCGCCCATCGGGTAAAATGGATTTCCGAGAGTCTGCACACTTAAGACGTATGGATCAGCAAAAAGAGTGCCGCCCGATATTCCAGCTGGAAGGGCCACGTTTAGTATTGTTTCCCCAGTAGATGGATCGACCTTTACCAGGCTGCTACCTATGGAAACAAGAGCTCCACCAGCACCAAGCGAGTCTGCACCGCCGCCAGGTGTTTCTTCTTTGCCTGTAGTGTACTCAATGTATATCGAAGGTGACATAGTGTAGATGTTCGCCATCGTGAAACTTGGAAATGGCGTTGGAATTTGCCAGTAAACCTGCCCTGTTTGTAAATTATAGCATTCTAAGTATTCGGTGTTTCCCACTTGTATATTTTGGAAGCACTTTCCATCATAGATTGCTAATGGGAGCCAGCCGTTTAACTCAAAATTATTTGCACAGCCATCTGTAAGAGCTACTGAGGTTATGCCTGCGGTGCCGCCCATTAGACCTCCGTCGCCTGTTTGCATTCTATAAATGATGTGTGCACTGGTAGGTCCTTGTACGTATGGAACGAAACCATATGAACCGGTGACGTACGGATTTGTGTTCGCGGGCCAGTACGAGCCTCCGCCTTCTTGACCTGTCGCTGGATAGTTGCCTGCGATTGTCCACCATTCTCTGTTATCGGGTGATATTGGTCTTGTCCAATAGGTTCCTGGACCCGGAAGCGCAGATGGAGGATAACTCATGACTTGGGCTTGTTGCACTGTGATTGTTGTTACTGGACTTGCGGAGGGTTCATAGTACATTGATTCTGGAAAGCTAACGTTTGTGCTAGCATACTGCCCAAAAAAGGATAGCATGATCGCTCCTGTGTTTTCAGTGTAGTTTCCTGCTGCAAAATAATCGCCTGGATAGCTAAATTGGAAGCTCCAGTTGCCAACTGCATCAACGGTGTAGGTAAAATAATCTGTGGCATCTCCGTAAAAAGAATTCATCGGACCAACTTTGACTGCGGTTCCGTCTGGCTTGGTGATTGTTACCGTGTATCCTGAGCGGTACCGTTCTACGTCAACCCCGGGTGTAGTCCATATATTAATCAGGACGCTTTGCCCAACGCCTAGAACAGCAGGTGAAGCTGAAAGGAATGCCAATGTGGGTATAGTTATATCAGGCGTAACTCCGGATGGTAATGGTCCACCCATTGCAGAGATGTATTGCCCAGCGGTATTATAGTACCCTGCGGTGGATACACCGCCTTCAGCGGTTACTTGAGCTTCTGCGGGTTTTGTCATTGGTGTCAAAGCCATAATAGAAGACAGCAATAATGTCATAACGAATATTGTCGCTATTTTCGAAGTTTTAATTTTGTTCATTTTTCTCCTCTTCCATATTTGTCTTAGTTCTTTTCTATTTTTTTCTGAGCCACGTTTTAGGGCTTTACGTATTTAAGATTTACTAATATTAAGCCCAGATTAATACATAATTAATTTATTTTGATTAAAAAGTTTATATTGTACGTTGGACACACAGAAAAAGCTTAACCCAGAGTACGTTTAAAAACATTAAGGGAAAAACATGCCGCACAAAACAGATATCGATGAAATCGACGCAAAAATTTTAAAAACCCTCCTAAATGAGTCACGCACAAGCTTCACTGAAATTGCTAAAGACTGCAAAATCAGCGTACCAGCAGTAAGAATGCGCTTCAAACACCTATGGAAAACAGGGATAATCAACGGAGAAACCATGTTAGTGAACCCACATAGTTTAGGATACGAGTATATCGCACACATTGGAATTACAACCACCAGAGAAGATGAGGGCATAGTAACAGAATTTCTAGAAAGTAAACCTTATGTCCCATCAGTATTGAGGGATTTCGGAAAATACAACCTGACCATTCAAGTAGCATTACACAATATCGGGGAATTAAGCAAAATACAAAGAGAATTGGAAGCTCACCCGCTAATCAAACACGTGGATTCATTCATTTGGGACCACGATATAGTAATAGAGCATCCGGAAAACTTAATTATCAAACCTTTCAGCAGCAAAATTGAACCTAAACATATCGCAGTTAAAGAAGCAGAGATAAAAATGGATGAGACGGATAAAAAAATAGCCAAAATACTGACGCAAAAATCCAGAACACCATTCAGGCAAATTGCTCAGCAACTTGGCATTTCCACTAAAAACGTTATCGAAAGATACAGAAAGCTGAGAGAAAACGTGCTGACTCTCTCCGCAATAACGGTCGATTTAAACAAACTTGGATATGCTGGTGGGGTTTTTGTGTTTATGAAACTTGCAAACAAAAGCATGAGACCAGAAGTAGTGACTGAACTCCTCAGAATACCAAACCTAATAGCCCTTTTTGAATACATTGGAATTTACGACTTGTTTGCACACGTGGTTCTTGAGGATTTCCAGGATTACTTCAAAATGGCAGATAGTCTCAAAAGAATAGAAGATATTGACCAGTTAGATATCTTCCTAGTACCAAACTTCCCCGCATGGCCTCTAAACCTGTTCGCCTTCCTTCTCTAAGGAAAATCGACATGACCAAACCTCATCAATTAGCCTTGAGCCTATTTGATCTTTCCAATCACGGCAAAAAAACATAGAGTTCAAGTAACGTTTTCGAAATCTAAAACAAAGAAGTTAAATAAATTCAACAACAAAAATGTCTTATCCTACCCTCTTTTGCTACACAAATGGCCAAACAAAAAGTACTCCTATTCAGAAGAAAACCTTACAACTTACTTAGGCTTAACAATGTAATCTGCCTCAAAGGTTCTTGGGTTTATTTGCCTTGTCTTACCCACTTTCAACTCTGCTTTGTCGGTTAATGCTTTGAATTGGTGGGCGAAGCCTTCGACGTAGTCCAGTATACCGCAACCGTAGCAAAAACCTCCGGAAAACGAAACCGTAAGCATTGCTGTCGAGGTGAATATGAGTTTGGCTGTGACTTCAGGGCTTCTAACTCTGTTGTAGAGAAGGATAGCTTTTCGGGCAAGCTCTTCCAGTTCCGGCTGCGGCAACATCCTCTATCGCGCCGTTCAGAAAGGTATTCGTGAGCCGTCAAAGCCCATCTTTGAAACGCCCAACTCGTCCTTAACTTCCCGCAGCTGTGCAGCCGTGAAAACGGGACCATCCCTGCAGACGCGGTATTTGCCGATCATGCAGCTTCCGCACAAACCAATTCCACAGCGCATTAGTCGCTCTAGGCTTGCTTCTATGGGCAGTTTGCGTTGTTCTGTTAATTCAAAGATTTTCTTGATCATGACTTCTGGACCGCAAGTGTAGATCATGTCGAATTTTTCTCTGTCCAACAGGCGTCCAAGTGGCTCAGTTACTAAGCATTGCAAGCCATACGTGCCATCTTCCGTTGTTGTAATCAAACTTTTCTCATTGCAAACCCCGTTGAACTCCCGAATAAAGAGCAATTCGTCTTTGGTTTTGGCGCCCTCAACAAAGGACAACCGCTCAGTTTTAGCTGCAAGCTGCTTTGCCAAAAACAGCAAAGGCGCAGTTCCCGTTCCACCGCCCACCAAAAGGACTCTGCCTCGGCTTTCAATGAAACTGGTACCGAAAGGTCCACGTACCCCAACGGTTTCTCCTGCCGTCATGCTGTGCAAATGTTGTGTTGCATCACCAACCTGCTTCACCGACACGGAGACCAACCCGTTACTAGCGTCCATTACGCTCAAGGGAATTTCGTCTATGCCTGGAATCCAAAGCATCAAGAACTGCCCTGGCCTAGCTTTAGAGCATAACCTATCGGGCATAATGAAAGTTTTAACGGTTGGACTCTCAACTCTAACCTGTACGATTTCCGTTGTTCTAAGCGTGTTAGCTGCGATGAGCGAGGCCGACAATCTCTTTCACACTCCCAACGTGTTTCTTTCTCAAGTAAACTTCAACCCCTTTGGTTATGGCTTGGAAAACCTCCGTATCCGCCAAAGCGATGGCACTGCCAACTTGAACCGCGGAAGCACCAGCTAAGATAAACTCCACGGCATCACGCCAATCCACTATTCCGCCACAGCCTATTATTGGTACATCAGGCAGCGCCTCGCGAATGTCATATACGCATCGTAGGGCTACGGGCTTGATGGCTGGACCGGACAAGCCGCCTTTTATGTTGCTTAAAACTGGACGCATAGTTTCAGAATCAATCGCCATTGCCTTCAAAGTATTCACAGCGGTTAAAGCATCCGCTCCAGCCTCAACTGCTACCCGAGCTATTGCGGTTATATCAGCAACGTCTGGGGACAGCTTAACAATTACAGGTTTATCAACTGCCACCTTCACCATTTCAACCACTTCAGAGAGAAGTTTTAGGTTTTGGCCGATTTCTGCGCCAGTTTGCTTAACATGCGGACAGGAAACATTAAGCTCGACTGCATCGGCGCCCGCATCAACGGCTTTTTTGGCAACTGCCGCGTATTCCTCTGCTGAGTAACCAAACACGCTAACTATAAGCGGAAGGCGCAAAATGATTTTAGAATACTTTATTTCTTCAGCGTACAGGTCAATGCCAGAGTTCGGCAGCCCCATAGCATTTATTAATCCACTTTCTGCCTGAACCACAGTTGGGTTCGCGTAGCCGACTCTTGGTTCTATACCTATGGATTTCGTGACTACTGCTCCTGCGCCGCCCTTGGCTACGCGGTGAAGCGATTCAGCTGAGTAACCCAGTATTCCAGATGCCAAAATGGTGGGGTTTTCCAACTCCAAGCCTGCAAGGCGTGTACTTAACGGATTGCTTTCCAAACACATTCACCGTTCAATATAGCTAAAATTACTATTAAAAAGATAAAGCTTCACTTAGCCAACTACTTCAACCGCCAAAAAAAGGCTTTTGAATAGTTATAACACTTTTTATGTCTAATTTGCCACATCATTGAAGAAAACAAGTATTTTTTGTAAAAAAAGAAAATGAGGGGTTAGGCAAACTTTGAAAGCGCCTTATTTCTTCTTTTTACCCTTTTTCTCTTCTTTCTTTGGAGCCTTAGCCACTCTAATAACCTCAAAGTAATGATTGGCTTCAATTTGTATTTAAAATTTGCTAAAGGCTACACATTCTGACGCAACCACTGAAACGGTTCAAAAATAGGCGCTATAAGCAAAATAACCCTAAAATCAGGCGACTAATTGAGAGCTTTTGCATGCTTTTTTAGCTGGTCAGATTTTACATTTATGTGTCAATATCTAATTGTTGTTTTTGGAGAAGATTTTATGAAGCAAATCGACGCAAGAAAATTTGCCCTCTGAAACCACTATTTTGTAAACATCGCTCTATCTTGAATGTACTCTTTTCCGGTTCGCAGGGCAATTTCGGCTTTTGCCAATTCGCTTCCCAAGTACGCTGCGTGGTCTTCTCTTGAAACCAAACCCAATTCAATAATCTTTGAGTAGACAGCGTCAGCCGTTTTGCCCTTAATTATCTTATCAGGCTTCTCCATCTTCTCAAGAGAATAATGCAACGCCACGACGTATTCATTAATGCGGTCCACCACAATTGTGAATGAGCCCAGTTCATCTAATCCTGTTAAATCCGGTTTTTCGGCATCAATTACTTGCACGTTTTTTTCAAGCGTTTTATCATAGAGTTCTTCCCGGTTTCTTTTGTCCTTAAGTAACAGCAAGTCTAAGCCTAGGTCCTTGGGTACTGAACTTCGTTTTTTTGCCAGAAACATCATTTTAGCCGCAGCAACTTCCTCGCCTACAGTTCCTTTCGTTTTGTCGCTTTTTTCGGTCGCCAACAGGATGCTTGCACCAACCTCAGATGATAAGCGCGCCAGCAGAGCGTTAACGCCAACGGAATCTGCATCCATCAGTTCAGTAACGTTCGAAACACCGACAAACAACGGCACATTCGGGTTTCTATCCGCGAATTGGCGAAAAGCAATAAACGACTCCAAAACATCCGACGGCTCAAGAATCAAATCCGCCAAGCACCTTGTCACGCCTAACCTCTTTGTTTTCTCAAGTATTTCCTCCATGAACTGGACGCGTTCTTCAGCTTTTTTGGGGAAACACCCTTGCCGCTGATTTGTCGGGATAACAACCACAGCAACGTTAGAGACATCAGGTGCAATCGCGTCGATGTTTCCTGCATCAGCACTCAATACGAGGTCTGCGCCAGCGTGAACTGCCGCTCGAATCTCGGTTGGATCAAGCGAATCTATGCTCACAGGCACGTCCACAATTTGCTTCACAAATGTGACAATGCGCTTTGCATCGGAAGGTCTGGGTTCGCCTGCAACCATACCGACATCGATAATGTCTGCGCCAGCCTTGACGAAGTGTTCTGCTAACCGCCGAATTGTTTCCTTATCCATTAATGGTGCATCAACGATTTCAGCTAAAACGCGCATGGGAAAGTCTTTGCCGACCGCCAAGTCCCCAATCAGCAAGCTGCCAGGTTTCTTAAGCAGTTCTTCACGATTTTGTTCTGCCTTCTCTATTTCCCGCAAGGCTTTTTTCTGAAGCCTCTCCCGCAGCAAATCGCACGCGGGCACAACTGTTGAAAGCTCAACTTCTCCCAGCGAATCCAGAACCGTCGGCAAATCAGCAGCGTACCTTGGGCCCTTAAAGGTCTGGACGCCGAGCGCTTTTGTTGTTACTGATGTGTCTCCTCGGACGAGCCCAGGCACCAAAACCACGTCAAAACCCTTAACATCAACATCTTTTAGGCCTTTGGCGATGGCTTCAGGAGTTAACAGGGCTGCAACCGCAATTTTGAGGGCAACTGTCTCGGTGTTTACGCTGCTTTCTTGTGCATAGTGTCTAACAGTGTCCTCTGCAAGCGCACCTGTAATCAAGAGCACCCTTTTTTTGCCCATTTTGTTAATTGACAAGTGGTTGCTCCTATCCGAAGATTTATCTTTAATCTTCAGTTTTGCTCCTCCATGAGTCTATTCTTTTGATTAAATCAGCCATAACTGTAGAGTAAGATGAGTTCGGAGCTACCCGATTCACCACGTCACGGCAGTTATCGATCAGTCCCAAGAGTTTGCTAACTTTTCTTTGTTTCCCTTCATCGTTTAGAAAAGCTTTCACACGGGTTGCATGTATAATTGCTTCAAGCGTTGCGTCCATGGCGCGGCAGTGCACCTGAGGAAACTTCAGTGTCGCCTGCACTAACTCTACAGTGCACACGGCTCTCGTTTTTTCTGTGTCAATTGGCGTTATGTCACTGACTGAAACATCAACGGTTGCATCTGCAGAACGTAGTTTCGGCGCGTTAACGACTTTTGCTTTTTCAAACCATTCTTGAGGCAGTTTGCCGTCAATGTTTGCTTCTTTAAAGGCTGTTTTGTAAAAAACCTCTATGTTGCTTATTAAATTTACAATCGCACACCTGTTGGCTTTAATGTTGCTGCAGGTTGTTGACGAATTGAAAAGGTTGACGATGAGATGCTGCTCGTCCTCCATGATGACCCCCATCGGCGCCGCGTCAGGTTTCCCATCAATGTTATAAGTGGAAACTATGCACTCAGCAATTATACCTTTTAAGAAGCCTAAATCAGTTAACTTCGCCGCCAAACCAACTCACGCCACATAGAAGACTGAAAGCATTCTTTTTCCAACCAAATGTAAAATTTCACAGTGACATAATAAAAGCTTTGCCAACCTAAACGTCGACTGCATTTTGGAAAGGCTGATCTAGCCCTAAACTAATATACCATTTTCTCATTATGCTACCTTTAATTTCGGTGCAGCCTTTGCCAGAAAAAACATGCCCAAACCAAAGCGGCTTACCAGAGCAAATTCGAGTTTCAACAGGCACCGCTATAGTTCTTGAACTGTTAAAAGGCAAGTTAGATGCCGAGCCTACAACGGCGTACCTGATGACTTACAAGATGGGCAAGTGCACGGCTAACTGCGGTTTCTGCCCCCAAGCCAGAGGAAGCAAAAGCAACACGGAACTGCTGTCCAGAGTTTCATGGCCAACCTTTCCAACCGCAAGCGTCCTAAGGGCACTCGGCACCGTGGCTAGGCAGGGAAAAATTAAACGCGTTTGCATACAAGCCCTAAATTACCCCAGTGTTTTTGTGCATCTTGAAGCGCTCGTGAAGGAAATAAAGAAACAAGCTGCGGTTCCGGTTTCGGTTTCTTGTCAACCGCTTAACGCCGTCAATATTGAGCGTTTGGCAAAGGCAGGCGTTGACAGGTTAGGCATAGCATTGGATGCGGCAACCGAAGCCTTATTCGACAAAGTTAAAGGTAAAGATGCAGACAGCACTTACAGTTGGGAAAAACAGTTCAGCCTCCTAAACCAAGCGATAGCGATTTTTGGAAAGGGAAACGTGAGCACTCACCTGATTGTTGGGTTAGGTGAGACAGAAAAAGAAGCCGCCCAAATAATCCAAAAATGCGTAGACATGAGTGTTCTGCCAGCTCTTTTCGCTTTCACTCCGATTCGAGGCACAAGATTGGAAAGTAATCCTCCTCCGCCGCTTGAATCATACAGGCGAGTGCAACTCAGTAGGTTCTTAATGGTTAAGGGTTCAGTAAGGTATGAGAACATGCATTTTGATGATGAAGACAAAATAACAAGTTTCGGTATAGCAAGCCATGAGTTAAAACAGCTGATTGAAGATGGAACGCCCTTTCTTACCTCCGGCTGCCCGGATTGCAATCGACCCTTTTACAATGAAAAACCGAGCGGACCAATATACAATTACCCGAGAAAAACAAGCCAGGAAGAGATAGAGAAAATAAAAAAGCAACTGAAACTCTGTTAAGTTATTAACTGATCGGCTGTTTGCTGGGAATGTTGTTTGTTTTTGGGCAATTTGGGTTTTTGTCTTGTTACCTGTTCAACTAAGCTCCAGAACTCTTCCATGGTATAGCCCTTAAGCAGCTCCTTCATGAGTTTTTTCACTTGGTAATAAATCATTTGTGCTTCGCCTTTGTCTAAACTTTCCTGCGGACCCTTAATGCGCCTGAAAAGCTCGTCCATTTGCCGTGGTGAAGCCCTTATTCCTGCTTTCTCCAAAAGCTTCTGTATGACTGTTTGCTCTGTGTTTCTTCCGACGAAAATTGTTGTTTCTCTGCCTACGATTTCAGGTGGGAAGGGCTCGAAAACTAAGGGGTGAGCCATCATTTCCTCTACATCTTCTTCTACTTCATGGGTGAAAATGTTTTCGCCGATTATGGGCTTATGGAATTGAATAGGTAAAGCGAAGGCTTTTTCAGCTGATTGAGCCAGCCTGTAAATTTTTCCTAAATCAACGCCTGTGTCAATATTGTAGAGGAGCTCTAACGCTGTTACAACTTCTTCAAACGGAGCTATCCCAGCACGTTCACCGAAGCCCGCGATGCATGTGTGTACGTATGACACGCCTTCTTCCACGGCGGCCAGAGTGTTTGCAGTTGCCAACCCGAAATCGTTGTGACAGTGAATTGAAAGTGCTATTTTATTTTTCACCGAATCAGGTAAACCATCTCGAACGTGCGATATTAAATAACGCATAGAAAGCGGTCTTATGAACCCCACACTGTCAGCTATCGCTAACCTTCTCGCTCCAGCAGTGGCTGCTGCTTCAAAAACTTGTAAAATATCTTCAAGCGGGGTTCTGGTGCCATCCATAAGAACGAAGTTCACTGTTGCTCCATGCTTTTTTGCGTAATCTATGCTTTCAACTATTCTTTGTTGGGCTTGCTCTTTAGTTAATTTCAACTTATACTGCAAGTTTAAACCATTAAAGGGTGCCTCAATAGTTACTTCTTTTATACCGCATTCTAGACAGGCGCCAACACTGCTTTGGGTTGCCTCAGCCGAAGCCGTAAGCTTCACGTTTGAGAAACTTTCGTTTACGATGCGTTTAACATTGCGTTTTTCATCCTCGGACAAAGCGGGGAAACCAACGTTAATCTCAGCGACGCCTGCTTCATCCATTAACTTGGCCAGCCTGACTTGCTCAACGTAAGTTAAATAAACGGTTGGCGCTTTGATGCCTTCCCTGAAGGTTTCATCCCAAATAAACACTCGATCGGGAAGTTTAGGCGGCAAATTCTTTCTTAAACGATTATAATTCGCAATTAGCCCTTGCGCTTCAAGCTTTTTAAATATCGTCTTTCTCATTGAGACACAATCCAACAATATGGAATTGAACAGTTATGTTTAATTTGCTAATTCCTATATAAAACTGCATCTATCAAGAGCCATCCTAGCCGCTGTACCCCAAAAAATATAAGAAAACAACAATTTTTTGAAAAATGTAATTTTACAGTGCTTAATTAACAAAAGTCTTAAGTGCTAAAAAGATAAATGTATTAGCCGTCAAGAGGGAACGTAAAATGAGCAGCCTCAAAAACACAATTGAAAAAATAAAAAATTTAGAAGCCGAAAAGAAAAGCCTTTTGCTTGAAATCGGAGAACTCCAAAAAACAGCTGACGCAAAGGCTACCGCCTTAGAAAGTGAAGTTGGCGCACTGAGGGATGAAATTAAATCGCTAAAAAATCTGATGAACATGAACGCGTCAGAACCAAGCGTAGACCGGAAACAAAAAAAATAGATGCGCTTGCAGAATTAGTTAAGCGCTAGAATAATTAAGCTTGTTAGTCCAAGTTATTGTTGTCTCAGTAGTATACCTACGTTAAGTACGAAGATACTCCAGAATAGAAAGAAACTTACTTAGTGTGGTTCTTTAGTTGATTGTTTTAGAAGCCACAACTCTGCTTTTGTATTTGCCAATTCAGCAGTTAAATATTTGATAAGTTCTATTGTAAAACCTATTTCCTTTTCTTTATCAAATGTTATGTTTTCAGGGGATTGAGATTGAGATCGGGTTTGGTTCTTTTTTAATTCATCTAAATCTTGCTCTATTTTTTTAAGATATTTTTCTCTTAATGCTTCCTTTGTTACATTATTTTCACTCATACTGCTTTTTCCCCTCAATTCCCGACAATAATCGGAACTAACAAACTTAATTCTTAGAAGTTTTGTTCTTATAATTTTTTTGCAGCCTCTGGTCTACGCTTGGTTCTGACGCATACATTAGAATTTTGCGATTTAACGTTACCCCGCAATTGCGGCAATTTCACTCTCTAAGAAGCAGCTTTCGAGCCAGCGGTTTTTTTGAGTTCTTCAATTTCATGCAAAAGGCTTTTCTTTTCGGCTTCCAAATTTTTTATTTTTTCAATTGTACCTTTAAGGCTGGCTATTTCCTGTTTCTCATCGGCGACCAATACATCTATTTTTTTGGACCCATTTTCAGAGCTTGGTAATGTGCTGCCTGGTTTTCGTCTTCGACGTGTGGCTGCTATTACTGAAAAGAGTAAAATGAGAATTGCGGCAACAATTATGACGGCGACAAGCACGAGATACAATGGTGTTGGTGACGGCGGAGACACTGTCGGTATTGGCGACGATGGAGAAACCGAAACTGTCGGTGTCGGTGAGGATGGAGAAACCGTTGGTGTTGGAGTCGGTGGAGAAACCGAAACTGTCGGTGTTGGCGACGGCGGAGAAACCGTTGGTGTCGTAGAGGTAATCACGAAAGTCGCAGTGATCGTGTGAGATGCCTGGATGTTGCTAAAAGTATACGATGATGCAACCGTCACTGGGGAGCCGTCAACAGTCAAAGAGGCAATGTAGTAGTCAGTATTCGGTGTAATAGTGAAAGTTTGACTGCTACCATAATTAACAGTACTCGTACCAGGAGAAATAACCCCGTTAGCACCCTGAATAACCGTAATAATGTATGTGTTAATCGCGAAAGTCGCAGTCAATGAGCCGTTAGCCAGAACAGCGCTAAACTGGTAAATCTGACCCGAAGCCGAAGTAACA
>Ga0326728_10009183_pt1 | contig 23963 bp, 18 predicted proteins | sample MB3enrmetagenome_FD_207602 | JGI IMG/M metagenome (GOLD analysis project Ga0326728, IMG submission 207602) | Lab enriched peat soil microbial communities from McLean, Ithaca, NY, United States - MB31MN | ecosystem: Environmental > Terrestrial > Soil > Wetlands > Peat | place: USA: New York... | reverse complement strand
TGAACCTATTCTCTTCGCTACTTGAAAGCCATTACATTAAGCCGAAATACTGGCCCAAATAAGAAGTTCTGTCAAGAATTCTCCGGTTCCGTTTCAACTCTAAAATGCGAAATGTTTAAGCATCAAATAGGTCTTTTGAGAGGTAAAACAGACCCTGTGAAGCAAAAATGAAGCCTCATGTAACATTAGTTAACCCAGCGGCGCCAGCCATGGCTGTGATGCACCTGCCGTTTGCCCTTTTAGGCCTCGGATACTTAGGTGCGGTACTAGAGAAGGACCAGTTCCAAGTCGACGTGATCGATTGCCAAGTGCTCAAGTTATCATTTGAAGATTTCAGAGCTGAGATTGCTAAGCGTCAACCGGACATCGTCGGGTTTACATCTTCCACCCTGACGTATAACACCGCAATGAAGCTTGTTAAAATCGCTAAAGAGGCTTGCCCAAACTGCATAACCGTTGCCGGCGGCGCACACGTGACTTTTTGGGACGACAAGGCGTTTGAAGAATGCCCGCAACTTGACGTCGTCGTTAGACGGGAAGGGGAATACACCCTTTTGGAGTTGGCACAACGGGTTGAAGCAGGCAAAAGCTGGTCCGACGTGGCGGGGACGACCTGCAGAAAAGACGGAAAAATCATCAAAAACCCCGACCGCCCATACATCGAAGACCTGGATTCGCTACCGTTTCCCGCACGCCACCTCTGGCCCATGGAACGTTTCCGCGAACTGGAAGACATACTGTACCTTGCGACGAGCCGCGGCTGCGTTTACTGGTGCGAGTTCTGCTCAACTGTGCGAATGCACGGACGCAAATATCGCATGCGAAGCCCCAAAAACGTCGTCGACGAAATCGAGATACTTCAAAAAACCTACGGCATTAGCAAATTCACTTTCTGCGATGACGCCTTCACAGTTGACCAACCCAGAACCGAAGAAATATGCAACGAAATCCAAAAACGCGGACTGAAAATCGAGTGGAACTGCGGAACTCGAGTTGACATGCTCACAAAAGATTTACTTGTAAAGATGAAGAACGCGGGCTGCATAACCGTGTGGTTCGGCGTCGAATCAGGCAGCCAACAGGTACTGGACGCCATGAAAAAAGGCATTACCCCCGAATTGACCATGAAAGTTTTGGGTTGGCTACAAGAACTAGGCATGACACCTATCCCCAACGTTATCTTGGGCTTCCCAGGGGAAACCAAGGAGAGCGCGTGGAAAACCATCCGATTTGTTGAAAAAATATCTCCCCACGACACAGGCTTCTACAATGTCGCTACGCCTTTTCCGGGTACACCAATGTATGACATGGTTAAGGAGAAAGGCTGGCTCAGGGTCACGGATTTTGACATGTATGACACCTGCCACCCTATTTTCGAGACGCCGACGATGAGCATGAAAGAGCTTGCGAAACTGCGACAAGCCGCTTACATGCACTTCTACCTGCGACGAGGATACTACTTCGACAAAAGAAGAAGATTCAAACTGAATACAGCAATGGTTGTTGCTTACAACCTTTACGCGTACACCAAACTGAAATTCAGCAAATAGAACCGCAATCAACCGTAGTCACGACTCACAGAAAACAATTTTTTCCTTCCTTACCGTAATTGATATTAGTTTTTGCCGCAATGTTTAGCGTAATCTTGGTTGGTGTGAAACGTCCAGCTACTCAACATATTAGTCGCCATAGCCGTCATGGCTCTCGCAATCCTTTTAGATTTAGCTGTCGGCGACCCATCACCGAATTACCCTGACAAATGGTACTTTAGGCTTCACCCTACCGTAGTCATGGGTAAGTACATCAAGAAAATCGAACCCTACTTCAAAAACCCAAACCAAAAAGTGGAAAAGCTCCTCGGAGTTCTCTTGGGGGTCATAGTAATAGCCACGTTTACCATCCCAGCCTACTTCGGCTTGTGGGCAATCTACACATACATCAGCATCTTCGTCTACGCCGTCGTCGCCGTCATACTATTGAAAATGACGATTTGCATAAAGCTTGAGACTGACTGGGCAAAAGCGGTGGCGAAGGCGATCCAGGCGGACGAGGTTGCGGAAGCCAAGAAGTACAGCCACTTCTCACGGCGAGATTCAACAAACCTCAACGGACCACAGATGGGCAGCGCAGTGATCGAATCGATGGCTGAAAACCTCATCGACTTCAAACTGTCGCCTATGATGTCTTTCGCATTGTTCGGCGTCACTGGCGCAATCGCTTTCCGAGCCATTAACACGTTGGATGGGATGGTAGGCTTCAAGGACAAGGAGCACATCAACACGGGCTGGTTCAGCGCAAACCTTGACACCGTCGTCAACTACATTCCCGCAAGGCTCACCGCCCTTCTTATGATCGTGGCGGCAGCTATTCTTCGCAAAGACGCTGGGAACGCTTGGAGAGTAGCCCGCCGAGACCACAAGAAAACCCCCAGCAGAAACCACGGATGGCCGATGGCTACGATGGCTGGCGCGCTTCGGATTCAGCTGGAGAAGCCAGGACAATACATTCTCGGCGACAGCCAGGAGCCGTTGACGGGTGAGAAGATTCTGGGTGCCCTTCGGATTCGTGACGTGACCATTGTTCTTTGGGGGCTCATCTGCTTCGGCGTCATCGTCGGCGTACGCTGGTACTTTATGCCGTTTTAGTGCAAAGTTTTAATGAAACCCCAAACGGTATATTGGCTGAGAAAGTGCCAGCATGCGTGTTTGCCTGATCAATCCGCCCCGAATCCAGCCCAGAACATGGGGAAAACCAAACGTGTTCCCACCCATCGTGCTGGCGTCGGTCGCCGCCGTTTTGGAGGAGAAGCATGCAACATGCATCATCGACGCACCCACCGAAGGCTGGAGAAACATCATGGAGCTGGACGAGTCCAAGTACCGCGTCGGCTTAAGCGACCAAAGCATCGCCGAACGCATCAGGCAATGGAAACCCGACGTCGTCGTCATGGAGATTCCCTTCTCTGGGTGGTCAACGACAGCTTTTTCTGTTATACACGTAATAAAAGAAGCGAACAAGAGAATTGTCACCGTGCTGATGGGTCAGCATCCCTCCGCTCGAGCGGAGGCTTGCCTTTCCAACCTCGATATCGATTTTGTCGTTGTGGGGGAACCCGAGAACACGGTTTTTGAGCTCGTCGAAGCGCTGGAGTCGGGTAAACGGGATTTCGGCGGCGTCGACGGATTAGTTTTCCTGCAGAACGGGAAGCCGACCTACACTAAACCACGCGCGATAATTGCGGATTTGGATTCCCTTCCCTTTCCAGCCAGGCACCTGCTTCCCATGCAGGTCTACAATGAAGCCGTCAAAGAAAACCCGCTACGAGGCGAGATCAGCAAGCCATGGACAATTATGACAACGAGCAGGGGGTGCCCGTACAGCTGCGTTTTCTGCACGAACTTCATCGTTTGGGGTAGGCAGTGGCGTGGCAGGAGCCCAAAAAACGTCGTCGACGAGCTCGAGTCTGTCGTGAAAACGTACGGGGTAAAGCAGGTTGACTTCTATGACGAAAACATGACACTTGATCGGAAACGCATGGCAGACATCTGCGACCAAATCGTCCAGCGCGGCTTGCACATCGAGTGGTTTACGCCAAACGGGATTCGGGCAGACACACTTGATGAGACGTTGCTGCGAAAGATGAAGCGGGCAGGCTGCAAAAAAATCCGTGTTGCACCAGAATCAGGCGTGCAGAGGGTCGTTGACGAGGTCATTGGGAAAAGCTTGGATTTGAAGGCTGTCGAGCGGGCAGTAACATTATGCAAGAAAGTCGGCATCAAAGTCGGCTGCTTCTTCGTGCTAGGCTTAATCGGCGAAACCAAAGCAGACATCGAAGAAACAATAAAGTTCGCCTACAAACTCCGAAGCCTAGGCGCTGACAGCCTAATCTTTAGCATAGCCATGCCCATCTACGGGACCGCGCTTTACGAGCAGGCAAAGCAGGGCGGCTACCTAAAAGAAGGCTTCTGCGACTATGCGTTGGCAGCCACGGAGCCCCTGATTGAGACGCCCGAGTTCACCGCCCAAGACCTACAGATGCTATGCATGAGGGCAAACACGGCGAATCCCACCGTCACTAGAGCCAAAATCGCGAGGGCACTTCGCCACCCCAAAAAAACCGCCAAAATACTTTTCAAAGCAGTGAATCGATGATCCCCTTCCATCTTATTGAGCTCTTAATAGAGTATGAAGGTGATTACTGCAATAACGACGCTGGGAATGAAAGCGGCAAGCCAAATTTTCTTGTTGTAAGTAAAAACTTTGTAGCCGTCCAAAATTCCAACGGGAATCAGGTTGAAAGCTGCCATCCAAGCATTGATGTAAGACACGAAAAGCAGCATTTGACCCCACGCACCCGCGGACAAAGGAAACCCTATTCCGAGAAACACAACCGATAAAATGAGATTGGTGAGAGGCCCAGCAACGGAAATTTTGACTATCTCATCAGAGGAAGGTGAGCCAGCAATCATCATTGCCCCTGGCGAAATCATCCTAAAAGGCAAAAAAATGGAAACAAAAGTCAAGACCACTCCCCAAGTTGTTAAGCGAAATTCTGCCCATAGTCCGAATTTTTGAGCCGTAATTTTATGCATAAACTCATGCAACAAAAAAGACGCCGTCATGAGAAGCGCGAAAACAGCCGTAAGATCCCACGTCCAAGTAAAATCGAAACCTCCAAAAAGGTTTCCGTAAATGGCGATAGAGAAACCAATACCGATAATGAGCAAAGCTGCAACGGTTACGTTTCTGATTTCTTTACGACTAAAGGACATGCTTCTTATGCCTCGGTTGCTGACGCCTCCGCACCAAAATGGTCGGCACCAGTTTCTTCAAAAATATTTTCCTTGTTTTTTATGTTTAATCCATTATTAAAACCTAGCTTCCGCACTTTGGCAAACGCTTCACATACCATTTTTCAACAACACGATGAAACTTTACTCAGAATTTCTCTCACTTAATTCTTATCTTACAAACAGAAATTTTTGGTTTTCTCGCAAGTTTTATTATGCAGTTTCAGGTTGCATCTTGGACATGAATCTCGCTTCCAGTCGATTAGGGCTTGTCATCGTCGAGGTTATTGGGGAAATGCTGTTCCTGTTCGGTTTCCTCGCATGGCTAGACGGCGTAGTTATACAGTTTACCCACCCCAACTGGCTACCCGAACGTGTCTCCCATCTCCTGAACGTAAGAACAGACACCTTCACCATAGCCATGTTTTTCGTCAGCGCCCTAGGATTCTTCCTCTGGCGACTCACCGCGGAACTCATAAAAGCTGAAAAAGGCAAATCGCAAAATTGACTAACGATTTAATTGCTTGTCGAAAACGCTTTTTCCGTTGATAACAGTCATTTCAACGCATATGTCCCTGATTTTTTCCGGGGCAACAGCAAATGGGTCTTCCGATAGCACCGTCATATCAGCCATCTTTCCCTCTTCGATTGAGCCTTTCACGTTTTCCTCGCCTGAACAATAGGCTGCATCAACGGTGTACATGCGGAGGGCTTCTTCGTCGGTTAGGTGTTGTTCGGGGAAGCTGTCTCTTTGCACGGTTTTTTGCATGCCAAGCAAGGGACTTAAGGGCTCCATTGGGCAGTCGGAGCCGCCAGCAACCCTTACGCCCGCATCCAGCAGAGTTTTAATGGGATGAAGCAGCTTAGCCCTTTCCAGCCCAAGCCGTGTCGTGGCCGACCAAACTGCGAATTCCGTCGCGATAACGGTGGGTTGAACTGTGACGATAACGTTTGAGGTTTTGAGACGCTTGACTAATTCCCTGTTCAGAACCGCTGCTTGCTCCATCCGAAAACGGGTTCCATCCGCAGGTGTCGCTTGCTCGATAACTTTCAGCGCCGCGTCAATAGCCTTGTCGCCCATTGCATGTATGACGGGTTCCAAACCTAATTGTAAAACCCGATCAACCGCCACCGCCAGTTCTTGCGGGGTTAGGAGCATTTTGCCGCTGTTGGCTGGATCGTCGCTGTAGGGCAAGGTTAGGGCGGCTGTTTTGGAGTCCAAGTACCCGTCAGTTGTGATGAAGACTCCAACGACGCGAAGCATCGCGGGATCCTTTGGCTTGAACCCGTCTGTTTCCTTCAAGAATTCGCAGGGGACAATAACGTTGACCCTGACGGGAAGCTTGCCCTCCGCCTCAAGCCTTCGGACTATCCTGAATTCGCCCTGCGAAATCAGGATCCAGTGGATGCTGGTTATTCCGGCTTCTGCGATTTTTTGGAGAGCCAACGCGGAGGCCTCTACAAGCTCCTCGACGGTTGGTTCGGGGACAGCTTGCCAGATTAGGTTAGTGGCCGTGTCGCGGAAGATGCCTGTGAGCTTGCCCGAGGGTTTTTTGTCGATGACTCCCCCAGCGGGAACGGCGGTTTGCTCCGTGACTCCTGCCAGCGCGATGGCTTTTCTGTTGACGACGCAGGTCATTACGGCTTCGCGGTAGAGGATAACAGGGTTATCGGGTGCAACCGCGTCTAGGTCGGAGAGATTGGGGAGACGTTGTTCTTTGAAGCGGGTTTCGTTCCAGCCGCGTCCGATGATCCATTTGCCAGCCGGCGTTTGAGCGGCTTTCCCGGCCAGAAGGCTCAGAAGCTCCCCGATTGAATCCGCCGCAGTGAGATCGAGCCAGAGGAGGCATCTGCCGAAGTCTGCAACATGAATGTGAGTATCGATGAAGCCTGGAACCACAGTTTTTCCGTCGAGGTCGATGACTTTGGTTTGTTTGCCGATTAAGTGGCTTACCTCTTCGTTGGAGCCTACCTTGACGATTTTGCCTTCCTTCATTGCTACTGCTTGAGCAAGCGGTTGCGCTACGTTCATTGTTCGAACGTTTCCGCGTATGAGCGCTAAATCTGCTGGCAACTTCCTATCTCCGAGCGTGGGTACTTCGCCTATTAAAAACAATCCATAAAAACCCTTGCGTTCAGCATCGACAATAAACGGCTCGTCCAAAAACGGTTGGGCCCTAAAAACTGCGAACCAACCATGCAGCGTATGGGGTCAAACGGACGGAAAAGGTCGCTAAGAGTCGAATCGGGTCGGGATTGGTCGAATAGGGTCGTGACTTGCAGACGCTTCTAGCTCCAAACAACCTAAGCAACCCAAATCACAATTAACCAAAAACCTTCGGTCACAAAATCCAAGAAAACATCAAGCTGCAACCTTCATCGTCGGCTCAGCCTGTTTTGCATAACACATAATAGTTTGGGTTGCCGATTTTAGGTTCTAAGTTGGGGACTCGGCGTGAAGGCTCACGTAATACTTGCTAATCCATCTTATCCTGAGGATGTGCCGCAAGCCGTCTTCATTCCGCTTGGCATCAGCTACCTCGTCGCGGTGCTCGAGCAAAAAGGGTATGAAGTAGACGTGGTCGACTGCCAAATCGCCAAACTAACTCAGAAGGATCTTGAGGACAAGTTCAGAAGCCTAAAACCTGACATCGTCGGCGCGACAACCGCAACCGTCACCTACTTTCCCGCGCTGCAGGTTCTAAAAGCAGCCAAAGTAGCCCAACCCAACTGTGTTACCATGATCGGCGGACCCCATGTCACCGTTCTAGATGAACGCACATTCGCCGACAGCCAAGACGTAGACATCGTCGTGCGCGGCGAAGGAGAACAAACCATGCTTGAGATCGCACGCCTCGTATCCGAGGGCAACCTGAAGGGCTTGGGCGACGTTTTAGGCATCACTTTTAAGAGAAACGGACAGGTCATCCGCACAGCCGATAGGCCCTTCCTCGAAGACATCGATACGCTGCCTTACCCAGCGCATAAGCATTTTGACGTGAGCCGCTACCGCATCAACGGCAAACTCTACATGCCAATCATAACTAGCCGCGGGTGCCCATTCAACTGCGCCTTCTGCTTGGCCTCGAAGATGTGCGGGAAAGGGTTCAGGGCACGCAACCCCAAAAAAGTCGTCGACGAGCTCGAGTGGCTAAGAGACACGTTTGGGGCAGGAGCGTTCGCCTTCTACGACGACACATTCACCTCCGACGTGCCGAGGGCAATCGCTATCTGCGACGAAATGAAGACACGAAGCTTTGACATGCCGTGGGACTGCCGAACGAGGGTGGACAAGGTTTCTAAGCCGCTACTGGATAAGCTACGGAGCACGAATTGCCAGCTCATACATTTCGGCGTTGAGTCAGGCAGCCAGCAGATGCTCAACACCATGCGTAAAGGCACAACGGTTGAGCAGAACGCAAACGCCATCAAACTCGCGAAAGAATCAGACATCTTAGTCGCCATTTCGCTGGTCATCGGTTACCCAGGCGAAACACCCGAGATGCTTCAGCAGACGGCAGACTTCATCCGCAAAAACAAGCCTGACTACGTTTACATGTGTGAGGCGGTTCCGTACCCTGGCACACTGTTGTACGATCAAGTGAAGGAGCTGGGGTTGGAGCTTTCGGAAGACTGGAACCTTTATCATGAGCAGATGCAGGTTTTCAAGAACACGCTTTTGCCTCTTGAGAAGCTGGAGCAAACCAAGAAATTAGTCTACGACAGTGTCTTTACGCCTACTTACTACCTACGGATGAGGAGACGGAGCGATTTCCACAGCCAAATCATGGCTCGCATGGCGCTCAACCACTTAGTATGGAAATATCGCACTACGAGATGGGCGTTTAGGCAGTTGGGCAAGGTCAGACCAGTCAAGAAAAGCCCAGGCGGACACAGCACGCCAAGCAAAGACCAGCAAGACTAGCCAAGAGCCAATCTTTGAATTCTTAAGCGGTTGCCGCGGCTGTCGAGGGTTTCTTTTTGGATGTGTAACTAACCGATAAGAGCGCAGCAAAAGCAACTGTTGCAATAACGGCGACGACTATTACAATGTCATGTCCCAATGCAATGTTGTCTGTTGAAGTTGGACTTGAAGCTGTTGTGCTGACGCCTTCTGAGAAGCAGTAAACGTTCCAGTCGTTGCATCCAATGTACAGCATGCCATTAGCTATGGTTGGCGATGACCAGCTACTGGATGGGGTGGTACCAGTCGCAATTTTCGCTCCGTCAGTCACTGTGTTGAGGACATAGATGTGGCGTTCGCTTGTTGCAACATAGATTTTGTTGTCAGCGTAAGAGGGCGAAACGTACAGTTCGTCTCCTGTGTAGGAGCTCCAGAGCAGTTTGCCGTTGACTGCGTTGAGGCAGTCAATGTTGAATATGTTGATGATATAGAGGCTACCGTCTACGTAGATCGGCGAGGAAACAATGAATTCGGTAGCCACCGGATTAATGAAATCCCAGACCATCTGCCCTGATTGAGTGTTTACGGCATAGTATGCTCCCCAGTCGGAGGAGGCAAACACCATGCCCGCCGCTACTGAAGGGGAACCAAGCATTTCTGTGCCGCCTAAAAATGAATGATTGTAGGGAATCGTGAAATTCCACACCACTTGACCAGTGTCTGCGTTCAGTTTGAAGAGCATGCCTGTTGATGGCTGCTGAGAAGTAAAGTAGACGGCGCCATCTGAGTACGCTGGAGAACACTCGATCGGTCCACCCGCAGGAGTCTTCCAAACCACTGCGCCTGTGTCCGCGTTGAGAGCATACAAGTTACTATCCAGGGAGCCAATGTAAACCATGCCGCCTGAAACCACAGGTGAAGAAGTAAGCATCAGGTTCGCGTAGGTGAAATGCAGGTTGTTACCGACATACGTGTGCCAGCTGAGTGAGCCAGTTTGAGCGTTAAGGCAGTAAACGTATCCATCGTCGCTTTCAATGTAAAGCATCCCGCCTGCGACAGCTGCTGAATCTTCAATCGAGCCGCCTGTAACAAAGTTCCAGATTAGATTGCCGTTTTGTGCGTTGAGGGCATAGACGTTTTTGTCCTGTGAACCAACGTAAACGACTCCGTTGGCAACGGTCGGTGAAGAAATAACTGACCCACCGGTTGTATATTTCCAAGCTATGGTGAGGTTTGAGGGACCGACCAAGGCCGTTGACGAGTGAGTTGGGTCAGCGCGAAACATGGTCCAGTTGCTAACGGTTGAAGATAAAATCGGCGTTAAGACAGGTGAGGGTGTTGCTGTTGGCGCAGGAGTCGCGGTGCTGGACGGCGTCGGCGCTGGCGTAGAGCTGCCTCCTATCGCCCAAAGCTGATTATTCGTTGAATATTCTGTTCCTGACGTTGTATCAACCGCGGACGTCACGTTGCCCGGAATGATGTATAAATTCCCATACGCAACAATATCGGATTCTCTTGGAGCCAAGGCTTCAATTGGAAGCGTCCAGATAGTTTGCCCGTTGTAAGCGTTTATACATGCAAATTGGGAAATCTGGGCGGGACCGTTGTACGCCGCATATTGGGCTGTAGTCACGTAGATTTTGCCTTCTGCAACAGTAGGCATTCCAGGCCACATGAAATCGTTATCTGGACTTCTGTACTTCCACAAGAGAGCGCCAGTCTTTTCGTTTAACGCGTAGAGGTACCCGTCTTTGTTCATTTCGTAGATAGTTCCGTAAGCGATGGCTGGACCTGTAGTGAAGTACCCATTCGGGTCTGAAGGAGGCGTGTAGGTCCATACGATTTGCCCATTGAGTGCGTTGAAACAGTACATTGTATCGTCGTCTGTTCCCCCTCTGAAGAAGAGGCCGTCGGAGTAAGCGCCGTCAAAGATCATGGGTCCCTTCGTAAGTGTATCCCAAACGATAGCCCCTGTCGTTGCGTTAAGCGCCAATTGCTGGTTTTCAAAGGAGCCAGCGAAAACCAAGCCATCCCCATAAGTTGTCCCGATGCCGGCTTGTCCCCCGCCAGGAATGTAGGTTGTCCAAGCCACAGTCGGAGGTTTCGAGGGATCAGCAAAGTTCCAAGCTATAATGTATGAGTTGTCTTTCACATAGAACATTCTTTCTTCTGGGCTGTAAACGTTGGCAGTGAAGATTCCTGTGTCAGCGCAAAACGACGTGCTAGTCCACAGGATTTTGCCTGTGGATGGATCAAGACAGCTTCCTTCCACGACTAGGTGGGAAGAGTCTATTTCGTAGGCTATCGGCCAAGTTTTGTTCAGAGGGATTACGGTGCTCCAGGCAATCTGACCCGCCTGATTCACCGCAACAAGGGAAGTGTTTGTCCCAACGAAGATTAACCCGTCGAAAGCTGTGAGGTCGGGTTGTATGCCCGGTACATTGGTTTTCCAAAGTATATTCGACGTGCCAGGAGCTGGTCCCGCTGAATAACGGGTAAAAGAGTCATCTCCCTGAAACTGGGGCCATTCGTACTGATTCAAGCTTGAAGTTGAGCCGTTACTTGTTTGAGCCTTCGCATTCATCTGAAGGGTTGAAATTGAAGCGAAAACTGACGAAACAAGAAGCAGAGTGAGAATAGCTATTCCCAAGATTTTTTTGATAATCAACTTTGCCCCCTACTAATGATCACTCGCACATCCCCGATTGAGAGGTTAACGCCTTGCCACCAAGCATTTTATGACTGTTGATTTCACTATAAACCTTACGGAAACCTTTGGCTTCCAATTTACCGTGGCGAAAAAGCAGGAAAATGCTTTTTTAGCAAAAACCAAAAATAAGTGAGCCACCGCATAATCTTTTTTAGGTTGAAGAGAAACGTTTACCTGAACAATGATTCGGCGAAGAGGGTGGTTTTGGCTTGACGAGTAATGGTCCTTTACTTATGACTTCTTGGAGGGCAACAGGCGCATGCAACGCCCGCTGCAAATACTGCAACGTAGACGCAACAGGCTCCAAAGCCCCCAGGGAACTCACAACTCAAGAAGCCTTCCATCTTGTGGATGAAGTGGCAAAGTTCGGCGTCCGCTGGTTCGGCATCAAAGGCGGCGAACCACTCACACGACCAGACATCTTTGAAATCACCAAATACGCCAAAAGCAAAGGTCTTAACGTCTGCCTTCTCACCAACGGCGCCTTCGTCGACGGTTCCATCTACGACTCCCTGGTTAGAGACCAAATCTGGACCAGCGTCAGCATCGACGGACCTGAAGAAATCAACGATCAACTCCGAGGCAAAGGAAGCTACCGCAAGGCGCTGGCCGCCATCGATAAACTCAGCAAGGGCAAAATCCTCAACGGCCTAGCCTGCGCCATAACCACAATAAACTACCAGCATCTCGACCACGTCTGCGAGCTGGCTGAAAAATATCACGCGAACTTCGTCTGGTTCAATCACCTTGTCCCCAGCGGAAGAGCCAAGGAAATGGCTGACCTTACCCCCTCGCCCGAACAGTACGAGTGGGTGCTCAATCACATTTGGGACCTAACCGAAAAATACGAGAGCACATTCGAAATCCACGTCCACTGCCCCCACTTCGCCCGCGTCGTCAAAATGCGCGGCATCCCAAACTTCGATGAGTGGTACGAACACAAGTTCCACGGCAAATGCACCTACTTCGCTTTCGGCGGCTACGTGTCCGTCACCGAGAACGGCGACCTCATTCCGTGCTTCTACACCGACCTCACACCCACCGAACACCAGCGGCTGGGCAACATTCGAAACAAATCACTGCAGGACGCTTGGAAAGAAGTCAAAGCCTCACCGTTCTACAGCAACTTCAAAGACCGCAACCTACTCAAGGGCAAATGCGGAGTATGTGAGTTCCGCGAAATCTGCGGAGGATGCAGAAACCGCGCGTACGCCTATACAGGCGACATGTACGCTGAGGACCCAGCTTGCATTTACATCCCTGAAAGCCTCCGCAAGAAGTAGCCCCGACTTTTCCATCTTCTAAGAGAAAACCTCTTTATTCCTTAAGACCCGAGTTAAATAGGAGCAGAAATGAAAGCATCTACCGCGTTTGGCTTTGTTCTAACTGCGCTTTTTTTAGCTTTGGCTATTTTGGGAGCTGCCCAGAGCCAAGCCAGCGCCAGCGGGTGGCCCATGTTCCACGGAGACCCAGCGCACACGGGCAGCAGCAGTTCTTTGGCGCCTGCAACGAACCAGACGCTTTGGAAGTTCAACACGGGCGGCCAAGTGGATTCGCCCACAGTCGCTGGCAACGTGGCATACGTTGGCTCATATGACCACAAAATTTATGCCTTTAACGCTTCCACTGGTACCGTTATCTGGGATTCGCTTACAGGTGCAGTAGTGATTTCTCGTCCCGCTGTGGTGAACGGCGTCGTTTACGTGGGCTCTGAGGACCACAACTTTTATGCCTTTAATGCATCGAATGGCATTAAGCTATGGAATTACACCACGGGTTTTTATGTTGATTGCGACCCTGTAGTCACCAACGGGGTTGTTTACTTTGGCTCTGAAGACCAGAACATTTACGCCTTAAACGCTTTGACAGGAGCCTACATATGGAAGTTCACGACAGGCTCCAGAATTATGATGTCTTCTCCAACTGTAAGTGGCGGAATAGTTTACATAGGATCAGAAGACGACAAAGTTTATGCACTCAATGCTTCCAGCGGCGCTTCCATTTGGAGTTACGCAACAGGCAATCAAGTGGTCTCTTCGCCAGCCGTCAGCAACGACGTACTCTACGTAGGTTCAGACGACGGCACAGTTTACGCTTTAAATGCTTACAGCGGCAAATCAATTTGGAACTGCACAACTGGAGGGCCCATCTACTCTTCCCCTTACGTTACAAACGGGTTAGTATTCATCGGATCTTCAGATAGCAAAGTTTACGCTTTAAAAGCTCAAAACGGCGAAGTTGTTTGGAATTTCACAACTGGCGCGGCGGTTGCTTCGTCCCCAACTGTAGCCAACGGAGTAGTTTACGTCGGGTCGGAGAATAACAAAGTCTACGCGCTCGACGCTTTAAACGGAGGATTGCTATGGACCTACACGACCGGCGACATTGTAATTTCCCATCCGGCCGTAGCAGAAGGCATGGTCTATGTAGGCTCGGGCGATGGCAAACTTTATGCTCTAAGTGCTTCGAACGGCGGCTACGTTTGGAGTTTTGCAACTGGCGGCGAGATCGATTCTTCCCCGACCGTTTCGAGTGGTTTAGTGTATGTGGGTTCGCATGATGGCACGGTGTTGGCTTTGAATGCTTCTACAGGGATGGTGGGCTACAATTTAGAAGAGCATAACAATGTTGTTTGGAGCTATACTACTGGGGGCATGATTATGTTTTCTTCCCCGGCGGTTGCTTACGGCGTGGTTTATGTGGGCTCATACGACGATAAAATTTACGCACTTAACGCTACATCGGGCGCTTACATCTGGAGCTACAAAACCGCTGACCCAGCAGTTTCTTCTCCTTCGGTTGAAAACGGTGCGGTTTATGTTGGTTCAGAGGACGATAACCTTTACGCTTTAAACGCTTCTATGGGAACTCTCATATGGAAGTTTTCCACAGGCGGCCAGATAACGGTGTCCTCTCCATCAGTCTACGATGGAAGAGTCTACATAGGCTCAAACGACAACAACGTCTATTGCTTAAACGCTTCCAACGGATTCCTTATGTGGAAGTATGCTACAAACGGCTACGTAGTTTCTTCGCCTGCATTAGCAAATGGTCTGCTATACGTAGGCTCATACGACCAGAACATTTACGCTTTAAACGCCATAACCGGAAAGCTTGTTTGGAAATATGCCGCAGGGGGCAGCGTTGCTTCGTCACCTGCAATAGCGAACGGAATAGTCTACGTAGGCTCAGGGGATAACAAGGTTTATGCTCTTGACGCATCCAACGGCAAGTTCTTGTGGAGCTACTTAACTGGCGGGCAAGTCGCATCTTCGCCTGCGGTGGCAAATGGAATTGTTTACGTAGGGTCCTACGACGGCAACGTTTATGCCCTTAACGCCAAGACAGGAGCGTATGTTTGGAGCTACGCAACTGGAGAAAAAGTAGTTTCGTCACCCGCCATAGCCGACAACAACGTTTACGTTGGCTCATACAATAACATGCTCTACGCGTTCGGTTCCTCATCATCAACCGATGCACCCGCCAAATCGGAGGCCCTGCTGTTGACCGCGATTTCGTTAGTTGTGGTGATAATAATCGTTGCAATAATACTGCTGGTATCGTTTTTTCTAAAAAAGAAGAAATGACCTCTTATTTTTCGACGAGTTCGGCCTTGGCTATTTCCAGAACAGCGAAGCCTTTGCGTTTGACTTTGCGGCTTTCAACGATTCTGAGCCGCTTCTTAAACATGGGAGCATCGGTGACGAGAGTGTGGAACTCTATGTTGCTTACCGCAGTGCCTGTTTCCTTGCTTTTGCTCCTGATCGCCTTCAAGAAGTTTCCGTCCACTTTTTGTCCAAGCCAGTCTTCACTTAGAAAGTCAGTGTCAACAACGATTATGATTGCTTCAAAGCCCTTCTGCGTAAAGGCCCCAATGTTCGCGTCTTCGCCGATGCCTTTGAGCGGAAAAATCATCTTTACTTTTAGTTCTTCGCAGATTGGGGTAAGCATCGACATGTGGACGGCGGCTTGATCCTCCTCAGCCCCCCAAGCGATTCCTGCAACCGACGGATTCAGGCTGCTGATCGTCGCCTTAAACTGATCGACAAATCCCATCATCGAAACTTCGGGCTGCACAATCGGCAAACCCAACGCCGTGGCCTGAAGGGCGATGATTTCAGGGTTAACTTCATGTGGAACATCCTTGTAGGGCTTCATCCGCGACAGCTTCATCAAAACTGACCCAGCCAAGCTTTTGATTCGGTTAGGTTTGGGAGGCGGAGGTTCTTTGAATACGAAGTTTATGAGTGTGGTAACATTGTTTCCTTCAGAGATGGCGCTTGAACAAGCTAAGTAACTGTCTTTGCCCCCTGTCCACATTGAAGCGACGCGCAAAATTTTCCCCGAAAGAAGCGTCGCCCGCACTGTATAAAAACATAACGGTTGAAGGAAGTTAGGTTATTTTCACGAAAGAATGGCTGGTTTAAGGGTTTTTTGTCTTTATGCAGAAGGGTATCCGGTAGGAGGGTAAAGCATTTACGGAAAGACAGTACACTTTGACGGTTACGCGGACCGCAAAATCTCGTTTCTTTCAAGCCCAGGTGTCTCCAAAGCCTTCAGTGCAGCTGCCAAAGTCTTAAGAGTCTCTTCGGCGCTCAGATGCTCATCAGGCAACTCAAGCTTAGAAGAACAACAACAAGGTGCATTTCCCAGTTGTTGTTGATCTTCTTCTTTGAATAATCCAAGCCTTACAAACTCTGATGAATTGCTTCTCCGAGCATTGCCAATCAAAGCTAAAAACTAAAACTCGGATATTCTGCGTGCCAGAAGTAAACTAGTCCTTTAGTTTCGTTCATCTTCAACAGGCTAAAGCTTGCCTTTCGTCAATTATTAGCACTCCGCACTATTGCATTTTTTTAGAGTACTTCAACTGAAAGCCAAGGAGGGGCTATTTTACTTCGAGCGAAGATTGACGCGGGTTTTAGATTATTGCAGTCTTTGGCGAAAGTGTTGACCATTGGCGGTTGAGTATGCTCAGTTTTCTTTCTTGAAGCCGACACATGCTTTTAGCAAAAGGTTAAAATCTTAAAATTATATGCTTAAGAGCTATATCCCTGCCAGAATGATCAGTCATTCTAGTAACCCTTGCTAAACGTGTATGGTGATGAAGACAAACAATCCCAAGATAGCTCTCGTTAACACTCCGCTCCTCGAAGGAGCCGGCGATCACCCGCTTTTCGCACCGCTCGGCTTAGCATACATGGCGGCCGTGTTGGAACAGAATAATTTTGACGTAAAAGTCTTCGACTGCCCCATATACGGCATAGACCACGAGAGCCTCCAAAAGGAGCTAAGCAGTTACCAGCCCACCATAGTCGGTGTCGGCGCGATGACGCAGACTTTTGAGTCAGCCCTCAAAACTGCCTACGCCGCAAAGGAAGCCTGTCCCGACGCTAAAATAGTGATGGGTGGACCACACGCGACCTTCCAAGACAAAGAAATCCTCGCTCAAGAAAGCGTGGTTGACGTCATCGTAAGAGGCGAAGGGGAAGAAACCCTTCTGGAACTCGCAAAGCAACCCCAACTGCAAAACATCGGCGACATCAAAGGCATAACTTACCGAAAAGACAAACAAATAGTGCAGGCACCAACCCGCCCATTCATCCAAAACTTAGATGCGCTACCACGCCCAGACTACAAGCAGATTCCAATAGAAAAATACCGAATCAACGGAAAAAGGATACTGCCGATAATCTCAAGCAGGGGATGCCCATTCCAATGCAGCTTCTGCGTCGCATCCGAAATGTTCGGCAGAACCTTCCGTGCAAGAAGCGCCAGCAACGTCCTTGACGAAATTGGATGGCTCAAAGACGAGTATGGAGCAGAAGGAATCCAGTTCCAAGACGACACCTTTTCCTTCGACAAGAAAAGAGCGATCGATATCTGCGACGGGATGATTGAACGGAAGGTAAATTTGAAGTGGGGTTGTGGAACCCGGGCAGACGTCACGACAAAGGAGCTACTGGCTAAGATGCATAAGGCTGGCTGCGACGAAATCTGCTTCGGCGTCGAGTCAGGATGCCAAAGAATCCGCGACTCACTAAGAAAGAAAGTCACCACGGAACAGTGTGAAAACGCTATCAAATGGTCTAAAGAAGCAGGCATATTCACCACTGTCTCCATAATCCTCGGCTATCCCGGTGAAACACGGGAAACGCTTAAGGAAAGCCTTGATTTTGTCCGAAGAGTGGAGCCTGACAGCGTTTGGCTAAACATTCCCACGCCCTACCCGGGAACTGAGCTGCGGGCTTTGGTTCAGAGCTATGGGTGGAAGATGACCAATGACTGGAACCGCTACAACACGATGAACGCCACCTTTGAAGACCCGAATTTGCCCGCGGAAGTAGTGCTCAAGGAAAGGCAGGACTTCTACAACAAATTCTACTCAGTAAAGTACTTCATGCGCCAAGCAGTAAAGGGGTACCTGCGGGGCAGCGTGTACAGCAAAATAATGGCTCGAACCGCCGCAAACTATATCATCATGCGAACCATGAGCAAAAAGTAATTTGCCCGCGAACGCAAAAATTTTCGCAAAAGATAAAATGTGCTTTTTTTGGAGTCTACAGTCAAACGATGCTTTTTAACGATATGTTTATTATGTTTCTGAGCCGTTCTAAAAGTAAATTCGTGGGGAATTTGGATGACTAAAGCTGTTGCACTCAAAGAAGGGAAATCTGGCGGTTACGATACGAGGGAAAACTGGCCGCCCTACACATATAGGGATTACCCAGACATAAAACCCGAAACTTACCATGCCTTCATGGAGTTCCTTAGCACCGAAAACAAGTCGGGCAGGCTTATGGAGCTTCAACCATGGATCTCCGTGTGCGACTCCAGATGCGCCTTTTGCTATTTCCCAACCACAGCCACGAGCAAAGTGAAGATTGAGCCATACCTTGACTTGCTAAAAAAAGAGCTTGCAATGTACGCCAAAACCAAATATGTACAGTCCAGCTGCTTCGACGAAATCGTCTTAGGCGGGGGAACACCCAGCGTCTTAGCGGCTGAGCAGATGATTAGCCTCATCAACTTCTGCAAAGAAAACTTCAACATCAACAAAGAATACTTCATTAAAGTAACAGGCTCTTCTAAAACCCTTGCACTTCCAAAAATCAACAAACTCGCCGAATACGGCGTCTACCAGATGGATATGGGAGCGCAAACGTTCGATGACCAGCTACGCAAGCTGCTTTGCCTGCCTGATTCGGCGGCGGATGTGGAAAAAGCGATTCGGCACGCGCGGAAATTGGGTTTATGCGTCTGTGCCGACTTGATGTACAATCTTCCGGGGCAGACGATGGAGAGTTGGATTGCCACATTGAAGAAGACTATTGAACTTGATGTGGAAGTTGACACTTACTCATTACACGTTGACCCCGGCACCACACTTGAAAAAATGATTAAGACAGGTGTTTCGCCCCCTGTTGGCGACGCCGAATACGAGAAGCAGATGTACCTGACTGCCTACAACATGCTGACCGCTGCGGGTTACAAAGCCGTTGGGCACGACCGATTCAGCCGGGTTGAGTGGCATATGCGGGAAAACTGCCTAAATGGTTGGCCATGGGGAGGCATATTGACAACTGGCGCCGGCTGCTTCATGGGATATCTTCAACAATTCTCTTACTCGAACATTGAAAACATAAACGACTACATGGCAACCGTGAAGACGGGAAAACTGCCTATAAGCAGACTTTCAGAATCAACAACTGAAGACATGATGAGGCGAACGATGACGCGGCTGTACCTGCGGCTACCGGTTAGTAAAAAAGAGTTTATGGAAAAATTTGGTACGATCCCAGAGAAAGTTTTCCCAAAACAACTCCAAAAGCTAAAAGACAAGGGACTTATCGAAATCGACGAAAAAGAAGTCAGAATAACAAAGCTAGGCGAAATCTGGAAAGGCAACATCGCCTGGGAATTTGCGCCCAACCAAACCTAATTTTCTTCCATTGCCCGTTTTTCCGTCATTTGTTTTGTCTAATAGAATTGTTTTTTGAGTCCAAAACCACCAAAACGCAAAAGCTCAATAGCTTAGCTTGTGTGGCTTTTTTATTGATTGATTATTGACTTTCTCAGAGTTTTTTAGATTAAAATAGATTTTTTCTAGATGTTTTTAGATCTTTCTATACTATTCTAAAGCACAGTTGCAACCAATCCAAGCCCCACGAAAAAAGCAACCCAAAACACAAAGAAAAAAATTGCCGGAAGTCTGCCCCCATAGGTGCAACTACATTTGTACCAAAATTCGAGCACAAAAACGCCAAGCCAACAACCACCAAAAAGGAGAGAAACGTGGCTAGCATTTATGAACAAAAAACAATTACAAACATTTTTCAGAAAATGAGGGTTTGTAAAATTTTGGAAATTAAAAAAGAAAGGGAATAGGGATTTTATTGATGCCTTACCGGTTGAAGCCCATACCACGACATCACTTTAGCAAGAATCGGGATGATTACTCCTAAAGCAATGTTCGGAATGAATTGCAACACGAAGCCATACAAGCCAGCAAATCCATAGGATGTATTTGCCCACATTTGATGATTCATAGTCCGCGCTGGTGAAAGTGAAACTGTGTAGTTGAGGTACGCTTGAATTACCGCGGTAATGATCGCCGCTGTCAATCCTGCCCCGAGCAAGCGTTTGAAGTTCATGGAGCCGTTAGCTAAAGCGCCCGCCATGTAACCGATGATAACAGCCATGACAAGATAACCCAGCATACTTAGGTCGCCAAAGAAGTTGTACTTGAAAGTGTTATAGACCGCATATGATCCGTTAGAGTAGCCTGCTTCGGCTAAGTAATACATGCCTCCAGTTATGAAACCAGCCGCGCCGCCTGCCCATTTGTTCCACAGTAAACCCAATATCAGTGGGACACCAAGAATGATCATTTGCGCAAAGCCCTGAGTGAGAATAATGCCGATTGTGCTGGAATTTCCGATTATGTGCTGAGATCCGTTGGGGTTAATGTATATTGCTAGAAAATAGATCAAAGCCACGAGGATTATTGGTATGACTATGCCTTGGAATATGTCAGCTAGTTTGAATTTGTTTTCTTCCAATTTTTATCCCTTGACTTATTTACGTTATGGCATGTTTATAAGCTTAATGCTTGAAAGCTTGGCATGCACAAGCCATAGAGCAAAAAAGCAATCATATGATAACAGAAAATGAAATCGATTCCCGGATGAAGAAACTCTTCCGAGAAAAAAACAAAAAATAAAGAAAAGATTAAGGAAATGGAGTCTATTCTTGCTGCCTTAACATTCCTTTAGACTGCAACACAGCCTTTCTCAGATCGATTCTTGACGGGCAAACGTATGTGCAGTGACCGCATCCAGTGCAGTAGTCAGCGTGTAACGTGCTCATTTGGTCGAAGTTCATTTTGTCAAATGCCTGCTTGATCATTATTGGGCTGAGTCCGTGGCAACAAGCGCGCATGCAAGCGCCGCATCTCATGCATTGGTATTCTTTGACTTTCTCAGGAGCAAACGCTTGGGCTTTCGGTAGCTTTGGTTCTTTGGATTCAGTTGTTGGTTTCATTCTTCCAATTTTGTCAAGTGCAGGAACAGTCAGGTTCATAACGATCAGTGCTACGAAGGAGGCTCCGAAGAACTGCAGGTATGTAATCATAAGCACCGTCAGGACCGCTGTGCCGACGCCGAAGATTATCTGTCCCGTGTACGTCAATGGGGTAGTCGCGGGGTCAGTTGCCATGAAGAACCCTAGAAATATTGAGCTGCCGATGAACACCAGGAAGAGGAATCTGACCAAGTAGTTCTGGTCGCCTAAAGCTGCCGAGAAAATAAGCGATAGCACCGCAACAGATACAAAGTAACTCAAAGTAATTCTCCATTTGACGTATCTTCGTGCTACAACAAAGAAGCCGATGCCGACAACAAGCACTGCGAGACTTGATGCTCCACCAGGCCAGCCGTGGAACTTGTCTAAGAGCATTAACTGTAGCAAACCGTTCATAGTTGGTGTTGGCGTCTTGAGGCTCGAATTAAAGAAGCAGCTGAACATATATGAGCCGAATCCAGGATATCCTGTACCACCGCCGTTGCCATTTATCACGCTAGTCATGCCCACTGGACCTGCGAGTGAGGGGACCTTTAGTAAGCCGCTTTTCATGTGGTCAATGGCGAGCAACAATGTATCGATGAAAGGTATCATGACCACGAGTTTTGCAGCTGCTGCAGGGTTAACATATTTTCTGCCAGCCAGACCCATAAGCTTCTTGAAGAGAACAATCCCTACGAGGGATATCAGAGCCACAAACACGAAGCATTGGGGTGCTTCAAGCGGAAATAGGTCAAAACCAGGTGTAGTCATGCTCGGAACGCCGAGAACATAGATGTCAGTGACGATTAATCCGTAAACAGCGGCAGACATGATGTTGAGTGGGCTGTCCACAGCGATTTTGTTGAAAAAAACGTCAATTCCTACTGCAACGCCGACTGCAATCAACGCGTTTATTGCTAATGTTAAGCCGAGGTTCCATTTTGACGGTGTCGTCTCTTGTGAATAGATGGCGGCTGTTACGATGGTGATAATGAGTAATGCGAAGAAGGTATAGGTCATTAGTTTATCTTTGGTCATCCATGAATATTCTTTAGGTTTAGACATTATTTACTTTCTTCTCCTTTTTTAATTTCTAAGTTCAATTTAGCGCTGGTTAGTTTAATAAGACTTTCCCAACGTATGGTGAAAGCCTGATATTCTTGACGAAAGAAATGCCTAGGCAAGCGAAAACATTTCTCGGCGAAGAATTTTCTGAGACTTTGCTCTCAAGCTTAAAATGCGTTTTGAACGTAAAGCGCAGAAAAAATAAAGTAAGCGGGAGGAAAGCTAATACAGATAAATTTTTACTTCAGTTTCACTTAGAGGCTTAACCATGGCTAAAACAGGTAACGAAGAGTTGGAAGGCATAACTTTAGAGGTGTACCTGCACGTTTTAAAGATGGGCAAACCCGTCGGACCCAGAGAAGTCATGAAAGCCGCCAGCCTCAGCAGCCCAAGCGTGGCATACAGACACTTGCAGAAACTCGAAGACCTAGGCTACCTACAAAAAAACGCGTACGGGGAATACATAACAAAGAATAAAGCACATATTTCAGGTTTCGTCTGGGTCGGCAAGCGTCTAATGCCTAAAATGTGGGAGTACTCAATCATTTTCTTAGCCATTCTAGTTGCTGAAGCAGCGATTTTGGCTATACATTACCGAGTTGAAACTTACGAATTCAAAGTTTTCTTTCTGCTACTAATCCTTATAACCGCGCTGGCTCTTAGCGTTTTCACCATTGAAGGATTCCTTCAAATCAAACGCACCCGCAACGGCAAACATGAAAAAACCAGCGTTCAGAACAGCTCTTCCTCAATAAGGGACAACAAGACCACAACAATGCATAGGCTAAATTGCTTTCTGCTTTCTTTTTCATTCAAAACAAACATTACCTTATAGGAGTAAGTTTTATATCGCATCGCAGAATTTACTTTGACTGTTGGGGATTTGATGGCTTCAAATAGGTCACCACTATACATGGTGGTTTGGCGCTGTACACGAAACTGTGTCGGCAACTGCATGTATTGCAGCTACACTAAAGACTATGCTGCTGACACCGAGCTGGATACAAATGGCGCCAAAAAAATGGTCGACGAAATTCATGATTTTGGGGCACCTTGGTTTGGCATCAGCGGTGGGGAACCTTTGGTTCGAAAAGACGTTTTTGACGTTATCGCTTATGCTGAAGAAAAATATGACATGAAGGTTAGCCTAATAACAAGCGGTTTCGCGTGGGATGAAGAACGGTTTGATAAACTAAGAAAGTACGACGTCCACACGGCAATCAGCCTAGATGGAAACAAGGAATCAAACGAAATAATTCGTCGCAAAGGCAGCTACGATAAAGCATTGCACGCGATGAAAAAACTGTCTGAGGTCGGATTACTCGACTGCATAGTCACAACCATGACCAAATACAACATCAAACACATGGCACACCCCGCAGCACTCGCCGAGGAATACAAAGCCCGCATGGTAGTTTACCACAATCTCGTCCCAGTCGGCAGAGCAGGAAGCAACATGCCCGACTTAGCACCTACACCGCAACAGTACGAGGAAGCTTTCGACGAAATCTATGATATCCAACGTAAATTATATGGCAAAGTCAAAGTCAATGTTTACTCGCCTTTCTACGCCAGAATTGTACGACAGAAAAACCCAGTTGACTTCTGGGACTGGTATCATGAAGGTTATCTTGGCAGGTGCACTATCGGCGGCAACTACGTTGGTATAACTGAAAACGGAGACTATCGAAGCTGCGGTTTCCACGAAGGCTACCGTTTAGGCAACGTCAAAGACAAGAAGTTGACCAAGGTCTGGGATGACCTGCAACACAGCGAACTGCACCTCAAGTTGCGGGACAAAAGCAACATTAAGGGCAGATGCGGAGTTTGCGAGTACCGAGAAATCTGCGGCGGATGCAGAACAAGAGCCGAATACTACACAGGCGACCTATTCGAGTCAGACCCAGCCTGCAACTACATTCCAAAAGTC
>Ga0326728_10009182_pt1 | contig 23964 bp, 23 predicted proteins | sample MB3enrmetagenome_FD_207602 | JGI IMG/M metagenome (GOLD analysis project Ga0326728, IMG submission 207602) | Lab enriched peat soil microbial communities from McLean, Ithaca, NY, United States - MB31MN | ecosystem: Environmental > Terrestrial > Soil > Wetlands > Peat | place: USA: New York... | reverse complement strand
CGGGTGAACGGTCGCTTTTCGTAGAAGACCACCCGACCCAAATACTCTTTCAGCGTGAGCTTTCCCTCCTCGTAAGTGTCGAAGGTCAGGTGATGCCGATCCTCCATCTCGGCCAACTCCAGCCTGAAGTGCGTCGCCGCCCGTTTGCGGGCATGATGATCCCACCCGTTGGTGAGCAAGACGCCGCCGATATCCAGAAACAACGTCGTGATCGGGCACGCACTCTTCATTCGGCCTCCGTCAACCGAGCCAGAAGTATGGCGCTGGATCGGGGGTTCAGGTGGTAAGTTTGTGAATCTTCCCAAAGCGGTTCCTCGCCCGCAGCAAACAGGTCTTGTGGCGATTCGCAAGAGGTGTCAACGGCCACCCACCGTGCCGGCCAATTGGCGAACGCGCGTCATCTCCTGCCGCACCGCGCGGTCGGCGGAGAAGCGCGGTGTCAGGCGTGCCATGCTTTCCCGCATCCGCGCGACCCAGGCGGTGGGAATGCCCTTCTCGTTGCGGGTATAGAACTCGGGGACCACCTCGCGTTCGAGCCGTTCGTTTGGCGCACCGGCGTGATCGGCAACTGTCCGGGGTCGTTGTACGGGCAAAGAGCCTGTTGCGCGCCGTCTTTGTCGATCACCTGGCGAAAATAGCCTTGCTGGTAGAGCAGCCCCACGCCGACCACTGGCACGCCCAGGTCGCTGGCAGCTTTGAGCTGATCCCCGGCCACGTTGCCCAACCCGCCGGAGTAAATGGGCAGCGCTTCGCTCAACATGAATTCCATGCTGAAATACGCAACACAGGTCAGGGGAGCCTGCGGATGATGTTGCTGAAACCACGCGGCCGTCTCACGCTTGGTTTGCAGCGGGCCATCAATGTTCTTCCGGAAGGCAGGATCGGCCAGCACGCGTTGGAGTTTGTCCCTTGCGACAGTCTGGAGGACCACACAAGGGTTTTGCGTGAGTTCCCACAGCCCGGGATCAAGCTGCCGCCACACATCGTCGGTAGCATGATTCCACGACCAGAGCAAATCCAGGGCGAGTTCCGCCAGAGAATCGAACCCATCGACGTCCGCAGTTACAGGAGTCGAGATTGGCTTGCTGATGGGTGTTTGTTTGTTCATGGATTTTTCTTTCGTCTGGGCTTGGACGAAGTAACCGGCTTCTGTGGTGAGGCCCTCAAAGCGTCGTTGACGATTGTCTGGGCTTCCTCCAGGATGCGGCGCAGATGATCCGTTCCCCGAAAGCTCTCCGCATAAACCTTGTAGATATTCTCGGTCCCTGACGGACGCGCCGCGAACCATCCGCTCTCGGCGACCACTTTCAACCCGCCGATGGGGGCGCCATTGCCCGGCGCGCAGGTGAGGACGGTCTGGATTGTTTCGCCTGCCAGGTCTGCGCGCCGAACCTGCTGCGGTGAGAGTTTCGCCAGCATTTCCTTTTGCTCCGGGGTGGCTGGAGCCTCAACGCGGTCATAGGCAGGCGCACCGAACTCGCGCGTGAGTTTGTGGTAGATTTTGCTGGGATCGTGGCCGGTCCGCGCGGTGATCTCCGCCGCGAGCAAGCAGGGAATAAATCCGTCCTTATCCGTCGTCCAGACCCTGCCATCCCGGTGAGCAAAGGCGGCCCCGGCGCTCTCTTCGCCACCGAACCCAAGCGAACCGTCGAGCAAGCCATCAACGAACCACTTGAACCCAACCGGCACCTCGTAGAGCTTCCGGCCAAGCTTCGCGGTGACGCGATCAATCATCTGGCTGCTCACCACCGTTTTGCCGATCGCCGCTTCCTTGCGCCACTTCGGCCGGTGTTGGAAGAGGTAGAAGATGGCGACGGAAAGGTAATGGTTGGGCGGCAGCAATCCCGCGCTACGGGTGACGATTCCGTGCCGGTCATGGTCAGTGTCACAAGCAAAGGAGAGGTCAAAGCGGTCCTTCATCCCGATCAATCGCTGCATCGCATAGGGTGAGGACGGGTCCATGCGAATCTGGCCATCCCAATCCACCGTCATGAACCGAAAGGTCGGATCGACGGCCTTGTTCACGACCGTGAGGGTCAACCCGTATCGCTGGGCAATCGGCTCCCAGTAGTGGACCCCGGCACCGCCAAGCGGATCAACCCCCAGGTTGATCTTCGCGCCGCGAATGGCGTCCATGTCGATCACATTGGCGAGATCCGTAATGTAAGCATTGAGGTAGTCGTGCCGGTGCGTCGTGGGGGCGCGAAAGGCTTTCCCGAAAGAAATCCGTTTCACACCCCGAAGGCCATTCTCGAGAAACTCGTTTGCCTTCGCCTCGATCCAGCCGGTAACGGCGGATTCCGCCGGGCCGCCGTTTGGCGGATTGTATTTGAACCCGCCGTCATGTGGCGGATTGTGTGACGGCGTGATGACAATCCCGTCGGCCAGTCCCCGTTTGCGCCCGTGATTGTAAGTCAGAATCGCATGAGAAATCACCGGGGTCGGAGTGTATTCGTTCCCTTCGGCGATCATCACTTCCACTCCATTTGCCGCCAGGACCTCTAGCGCGGTGGCGCAGGCCGGAACGGAAAGCGCGTGGGTGTCTATGCCGAGGTACAGCGGGCCGGAGATATTCCGCCTCTTGCGATACAGGCAAATCGCCTGGGTGATCGCCAGGATGTGCCATTCGTTAAAAGCCAGTTTGAACGACGAGCCGCGATGGCCCGATGTACCAAATGCCACTCGCTGTTCCGGCACCGAAGGGTCAGGCACCTCGGCATAATACGCGGTGATGAGCCTGGGCACGTTGACCAACATCCCGGGCTCCACTGGCTTTCCTGCAAGAGGGCTTGTTTTCATGGCGTTTTCTTCGGCGGCGTGTTTTCGAGTTCCGTTACCTTCGCCAAGCGGCGACGAAAACGTTCCGCACCGCTGAATCGCGCGGCGAGAAATGTTTTGACCAGTTCCCAGGCGAGCGCGTGGCCGACTACGAGGCCGCCAAGGCAGATCATGTTCAAATCGTCGTCCTCGACGCCTTGATGCGCCGAGAAGTTTTCGTGGATCAGGCTTGCGCGGATGCCGGCGACCTTGTTGGCGGCGACCGAAGCCCCCACGCCACTGCCGCAGATGGCGATACCGCGATTTACTTCACCCCGAGCGACGGCGCGGGCCAGCGGCACCACAAAATCCGGATAATCATCGTCCGCCTTTGGCTGGCCGTCGCCGAAATCGATCACTTCCTGACCGGCTTCGCGCAACATCTTGGCCAGATATTCCTTCAATTCATAACCTCCGTGGTCGGCGGCGATGCCGACGCGTTGGAGCGTTCGCGCCAATTCCGTCAATGGTTCATCGTTGGTGTGTTTACTCATGGTGCCCGAATGCCTCCGGCTTGGTGCCGTTGAGGATTTCTTTGGCATGGGTTGTCTCATCCATCTGTTGTTGCTTGAGTTCGCCGGCCTTGCGTCCGTTGGCGCGTTCCGGTCCCAATCTCATGGTCAGCGCTGTCACCTCCGATTGTTCCCGCCTCCGTCTTCTTCGACGACGTTGCCAACCAGTTTGGCAACTGCTACCACCTCCTTGTTGATTTCACAAGTTCCCTGTTGGGTGGCTTGACGTCGATCCAACGGCTGGATCCTGTTTCTGAAACTACTCGCGAACCTTCGCGGCGATCTGGCGGTCGATCATCTTGTCGATGGTTTTGTGTCCGCCGAGCTTGTCTCGCTCCAAACGCTTCTTGAGCTCGCCCTTGGCCACCACCACCACCACACTGCAGAGCGGAATGTCATCACGCCGTCCGATCAAGAACGGCACGCGCCGAGTGGCCTTCCCCTATCGCGGTGCAACCTCGCGCACCGTCTCTCCGTGTTCGCTCCTCGTCGTCCAGGAAGATGCGGCTTTCTTCCGGCCAAAGAATTGATAACATCCTTGTACGAAAAGGACAGTTTGGGGGAGGAAGAAAGATGACGACGAAAGAACTCTACGACCAATACATGATCACAAGCATGGTGGCTGGTTTCGAGCCGATTGAAGTCGAGCGGGCTCAGGGCACCACCATCACCGGCACCGACGGCAAGGCGTACCTCGATTGCTTCAGCGGGATCTCCGTCGTCAATGCGGGCCATAATCACCCCAAGGTCATCGCCGCGGCGAAGGCGCAAATGGACAAACTGGTCCACTGTTGCACCTACGTGTACTACAACCCGCCGGCCGGCCGGCTGGCCAAGCGTCTCGCCGAGATCACACCCGGCAAGTTGCAGAAAACCTTTTTCGGCAACAGCGGCGCGGAAGCCATCGAGGGCGCGATGCGGCTGGCCAAACAGTTCACGGGCAGGAAGGAACTCGTCGCGCTGACGCAGAGTTTCCATGGACGCACCGTCGGTACGCTATCCATCACCGGCAACCTGGCGCGAAAGAAGGGCTCGGGCCCGTATTTGTCGGGCGTGGCGTTCGCGCCCGCGCCGCTCTTTTACCGGTGCCCGTTCAAGACCAGCACACCCGACGATTGCGCCGCGGCTTGTGCCGAAGGCCTTGAAGAGGCGATCCGTGCCCAGACCAGCGGCGACGTGGCGGCGTTCATTGCCGAGTCGGTGATGGGCGAAGGCGGCATCATCGTGCCGCCCGACAACTATTTCAAATACGCCAAGGCGGTCTGCGACAAGCATGGCATCCTGTTCATCGCCGATGAAGTACAATGCGGATTCGGACGCACCGGGAAAATGTTCGCCATCGAACATTACGGCGTCGAACCCGACATCATGTGCACCGCCAAAGGCATTGCCGACGGATTTCCGCTCGGCGCATTCACGGCCCGAGCGGATGTGGGCGGCGCGTTCAAGCCCGGCGACCATCTCTCGACGTTCGGCGGCAACCCGGTCAGTTGCGCTGCGGCGCTGGCCAATATCGAAGTGATGCTCGACGAGAAGTTGCCCGAGAACGCCACCGCTCGCGGCGCGCAGATCATGAAACGGCTGAAAGAGTTCGCAGGAAAAACGCCGTTGATCGGCGACGTCCGCGGCAAAGGCCTCATGATCGGCGTCGAACTGGTCAGGGACAAACAGAAGACGCCCGCCGTCGCGGAAACCAAGGAAGTCCGTCGCCTCTGCCGCGAAGCCGGCGTGCTCGTCGGTTCCGGCGGCACCTTCGCCAACGTCATCCGCCTCCAACCGCCATTGACCCTGACCGCCGCCGAAGCCGACCGGATTTGCGACGTCGTCAGCGATGCGGTGAAGAAGGTGGCAGGCGCAGGGAAGTAGGGTGTCGGACGACACGCGGCTGCCGTGTGCCGCAGCGGTGCTTCTTGCTCAGCTCTGTAGTGCCGCCACGTTTCTCGTCCGGTCGAATGAGATATACCCTCGACCACTGGTCAAGATCTTCTCAGCATTTTCACTCGATAATCGGCCCTCTTTGACCAACACAAATATCTCTGCAAGTACGAAGAGGGGGATTTGTTTGTAATTGTAAGTGAGGCCGAGATGCCCGGCCTGTTCTCTTGCCAAAGTTTCGAAATCTGGCCTACCGATGCAGACAAATCCACCGGCCTTAAATCTTGCCGATTGCGGTATCACATCACCTGCTTTCTTCGAATCAACGTACTTCGCGTTAGAATCTTTTGCGGTGATCTGAACCGTGTAACGTTGACCATCGTCAAACAGCAGAAGCACATCCGGCTCCCCCGAGCGTTGGTCGGCTATCCTTTCAGCATGGCACCTCGCAAAACCAGTATTAAATAGGTCCGTGATGGAATGCTCCAAGTCGCGCCCCTTATCAGAATAGATTCTCAGGATTGGTTCGCGCGAGAAACCCAAGACGTCGAGGCGACGAGCATGATCGCGCTGCCAAAAATCATAACCTCTAATACGTTGAGATTCCAAAGCCTTCATGCACCGGTCGGCTTTCGTAGGGCTCATTATCCCGGTTAATTGGGAAGGCGAGCATTCGAGAAACGCCTCCGTTCTCTCAATTCCTTTCGCGACCAGCTTGATCCGCTCATCCCTAGATATGTAGGACGGAAGATCATTTAGATATCGGGAGGAAAACGGAGCCCTCTTCTTCAAGCAAGCTGCCAATTCTTCAAACTGAGTCCTGTTTTGTGGCTTCAGCAGACCTGCGATGCCCGCCATGGCGTCGACGATCCAGGCGACGTTCTCGCACATCTGTCTTAGGTTACCCCCGGAAATCCTGAAGGCAGAGCACAGTTCACGCATCGGTTGATTTGTCTCAAGAACCGCCCTACACACACTAGCAATAGCCAGCTCCGCATCATGTTTCGGGGATGGCGTTCGTACTAGAAACGAAAACACCTGCTGTATCATCCCCACGAGCTTATTCTCGACATAGCTCTTGTTGAGAGATTCCCGCACGACAAGATTGCGCTGAGGGTCATTCCAACGAATCCGGCTTATCGTGGTTTTCACCTCGTCCACACTGGCTGCGGCGAAGGAGGCATCGAGAGCATCAAACGTCGCAACCCCTAAAATGTAATTCTTCAACGAGGCGAACGAATTCAGAGTGAGGTGGTTGCCGGCGCAGACGCAGCCTAACGCCGTGGGCTTGACAGCTCCATCGGGCGAAATCTCAATTAATTCGAGGTCTGCGCACCGCTTGATCCCGCTCCGAATCAAACCGATGATTTTCTTATTCTCCTTTCCCCAAGACTGTCCGGCAAATGTGTTAAATAGAAACTGTTCAATTTCTTCAGATGTTTGAGCATACCCGCTCGCGACAACTGTAAGAACACGTTCGTCAACATTCGTTTCTCCAAGTGCTGAGAATAGCGGCTCGACGGCCCTGTCAAGATAGAGGTTCCGGCACTGGAGCTTCTCGGCCGGCGTTTCTGAAAGCAGGAGCCCCCGGCCAAACGTAGAGGACTTCCCTAGCCGTCCCGCTCTGCCCAAGATATTTCTTACCTCAGCGGTCCTCCACGGAATTTGAGTCCAGCCACCCCGCAACTGCGTCCATTTCCTATTATCAGCCAAGATTACATTGTCTACGGGCAGATTCACGCCCATAGACAATGTCGTGGTGCTGACCATGATGCGAATCTCACCTGCTCTAAACGCTTGCTCAATTATTAACCTCTCGGGCAGTTCGCAATCAGCGTTGTGAAACGCGACGCCGTTGCACAAGCTTTTCAAAAGCTCCTCACGAGTTTCCGTATCAGCCTCATCTTTAAGCTGTTTGATCGCGTTGGTCGCAGCAGGCAGGCGGAGTCTGACGGCAAGCTCGTGCGCTAACTCAGTCGTGCGCCGCACGGAACTCGCAAAGATCAAGACCTGTTCGCCTCTGCCTAACAGTTCTTCCGTGAGAACAGAGATGTTACTCCCTCTAAAGCTTTCACTTCCTCGCGCACCCGAGTTTGCTTCGCGATAGTCAAATCTGCCATCTGGAGCCACCACCCCTGTCCGCAATTCAACCGGGCGACTACCGTCCCGCAACACCTTACACCCAATCCACTTGTCAAAATCATTGAGGTCACCGAGCACAGCGCTTAGTCCGAGAAGTTGGCAGCTTGCTGACAACTTACGGATTTTTGTGAGCAGCAACTCTAGGCCGGGACCTCGGTTCTCGTCACTGACTAGCTGGACTTCGTCAATGATTACACTCCCGCACGTGTCGAGAATCACTTGATTTGCCACCAGCAAGGCAGAAAGCTTCTCGTAGGTCAGAATTGCAATATCGTACTTGCCGTTTAGCAATTCAGAGTCGCTTTCGTGGTGGTCACGATCGGAAACAATACAGCGCAATCCGAGACTTGGATTATTCGAATAACGGGACATGAGCTCTGAATAACGTTCTTCGGCGATGGCCTTGAACGGCACGAGGTAGATGGCCCTAGAACCATTCAGCGCTCGCCACACCGCGAGCATTTCGCCAAGGAAGGTCTTTCCAGAAGAAGTCGGGGCGATGACTAGAAGCGACTCTCCGGAGAATAGGCCGTTCTGCACTGCGGAGCGCTGAACAGGCAACGCCTCCACGATACCGGCCTTGATCCACGCTTCATAGATTTCAGGAGGAAAGGAAGCACCACAAAGGTCGTTGAAACGAATTGGGTTCACGATCCGTCACTTCTGTTCAGGCCTCGTCCCAGAGAGTCTTCGCCTCAAACTCGGCCTTCTTGCGCCTAATGGACTCCATTTCTGATACAAGTCGCGCGAATTCATGGTGAAGCTTGGCATAGCTTTCCACGGCTGCCCTCATTTGACCGGACCAGTCATACCAACCCTTGAACCGAGGGGCGCCAGTGTGGTTCTCAGGATCGTATCTGTCAAGATGGTCATCCAGAGGAAACCCGTGCCTCTTATGCAAGTCTTGCGCGTGCCAGAGAACGCGGCGAACAGCCGCATCCAGATGCTTCGGGACTGTGTTCCCGTAAGCGCTGTATCGCCCAAACTCCAAGTCAGCAGCTGCTGGTGTTTGCTTCTTGTGAGTCCAGTTTTCGTCCGTGTTAACGTGTTGATCAACCAGTGCCGGCACTCTTGAAACGATGTCCGCCAGCTCCAATTTCAGTTTCTTGATTTTCTCTGAGCCCAATTCCTTGGCAACCCCGGGACGAGAAGTCACGACTTTCTGCACGTACTCGGGAATCCAGCCGGAAGCAAACGACTTCGTTTCCGCCAAAAATTTGTCACAGCAGCTAGCCATTTCGGCCCGCAGCTTATCAATTTGCGAGTTTAGGCTTTCGATCTGCTTATTGAACTCCTCAATGGACATGCTGAATAGATTCGCGCGGCACTGCCGCGTTGACAAGAGAATTGTTCCCTAGGCGGAGGCCAGTACGTCCGCCATTTCCACCGTACTCGAAGCCGGCAAGACTATAGGTCCGTAGGCCCAGAGCATCCTAAGGTTATCGGAGCGACGGTCCGTCCTACCCCTTCTCAATCACCGTAAACGCTTCGTCGAGCGTCTTGACGATGAAGTCGGTGTCGGCTTTGGTGATGCAGAACAGGGGTTCGATGCGGATGGTGTTGGCGGCCATGCCTTCGGCGATGTTTTGTTTGCCGCTCGAGCCGCCGGCACCGCAGAGCGGACGGCTGCAGAAACGACAGAGATTTGCCGTCGCGGCACGACAGACGGCCCGGGGCGGTTTCGACAGGCCCGCCTGAAGGGCGTTGGCGGGTAAACTCAGGATGAATATGAAAGCGCGCCTCCGGGCGGCAACCGGTGGTCGCCGGGTGAAGAACCAGCGTCAATCAGGTAACATACCGTTCTTCGGTCAGGTACCGGTTCATGTGATCGCAGAGAAGGGTCACGACGGTTTTTTTGCCACCGGGTTTCCTGGCCTCTTCCAGTGCGAAATGAACGTTGGCCCCGGAGGAGACGCCGCAATACAGACCTTCTTCCTGCCACAACCGATGCGTCATCGCCCGCGCTTCGTCATCGGTAATTCTTACCAAAACGTCAATCAGACCCTTCGCTTTGAGCATCGCGGAGACAATGCCGCCCTTGGTTTCCGTGACTGGGAAATCCATTCCCGGATGCCAGAGTTCCTTGGAGCTGGCCGGCTGAATCCCGATGACTTTCACGTTGGGGACTTCCTTCTTCAATATTTCCGCAATTCCCATCAGACTGCCGCCGGTGCCGATGGATTGCACGAACACATCCACCTTGCCGTCGGTTTGCTCGAGAATTTCCCGGGCCGTCACGTGATGCGCCCGCACGTTGTCGTTGTTGCTGAACTGGCGGGCCCACCAGATCTTGTGGGGATTGGCCCGTTCGTCTTCCAGACACAACTGCCGGCCGGGAAGTTCGACTTCAGAGCCGGCGACGCTTCGTTCTTTGAGGCCTTGAATATCCTTGGGCTCCATCAACCGGACTTCCGCGCCGACATTGTGCATCATTTTTTGTTTTTCGGCGCCCGCCTTGCCCGGCATGGTCTCATAGATGCAGACCTTGTAGCCCTTCAACCTTCCAACGGACGACAAGGCGAAACCGGTGTTGCCGGTGCTCGACTCGATAATGGTGTAGCCTGGCTTCAGCTTGCCTTCCTTTTCCGCCTGCTCGATCATCTCCACGGCAATCCGATCTTTGAGGCTGCCGGAAGGATTCATATACTCCAGCTTCACCAGAATCTCCGAGGTCAGACCCGCGCAAATCCGGTTCAGCCGGACCATCGGCGTGTTGCCGATCAACTCCAGCACGCTGTCATGAATCCGTTTGTTCTTCATTCCAGTTCCTGGCCAACCTTCATTTTCTTCGCGATATCGAGATAATACCGGCCGGTGGCAATATCAAACACGCCCATTCCCATGGGGTTGAACATGACGGCTTCCTGTTTCGGATAGCTGGCCATGCAGTTGTTGCAGACCACGTCCACAATCGATTTGGTATCCTCGGCCTTGAGCCCGCGTTCCTTGTGCATCATCTCGATGTCGGTTTTTTCGCGGCAGACTTCCTCCCAGTCATCAACAATGATCGCCCTGGTGTGGTCCAGGATGCCGACTTTGTAATCTCGCAACGAACAGTTCAACTGGAGTGAGCCGGCTTTGGGCTTTTCGTCAATGTAGGGCGCTTTGGACACCGTGCAGGTGATGAAGATATCCGCATCGCGATACGCTTCCTGCCAGCTTTTCGCGATGACGGTCTTGTCTTTATAGGGACCGGTGATCGTCTCGGGCTTGATCTCCCGCAGGTCGTACACGTAAATTTTGGCGATCTTATCCTTCAGAATGTCGGTGACCATTTTGTAGTGGTGCTGGCCGATGGGGCCCCAACCCATAATCGAAACCACGAGATTGTTCTTGGGCCGGGCTTTCTGAAAATGCCGAATCATCAAACCGGAAACGGAGGCCGTGCGCACGATGCTCAGCAACGCGGTGTTGATAATGCCGACCGGCACCCCGGTGTCGGCCTCATTCAGAACAACGACGCTGTGCGCCCGTGGCAGCCCGTGATTGATGTTATCGGGAAAACTGGCGATCCATTTGATGCCGGCCAGATTGATCTTGCCGCCCACAAACGCGATCAGCGCGATAATCCGGTTGGTCAGGTCGCGATACCGCAGGTACGGTTTGATCGGTTGGACGAAGTCCTTCTTATCGAGACAATGAACGGCTAGCTCGATATTATCGATTGTTGCGTTCCAATTGTATCCGATTTTTTTCAGGTCTTTTTCGTTTAGATATAACATGGTAACACTCTCTGGTGGTTTATTTGGCTACTGGACTGTTTGACAGGTTTCTTGCCATTGCCCGATTCGGAAAATTCTCTCAAATGCCATCTTCTATCGGCTAACATTGGAAGCGGCTCGAAAACACGCGGTCACATCAACATCTTTTCAAACGTGAGCTTCCTCACGCGGACGAAATCGCGCCAGCGTTGGTCGCCAACGGCCTTCTTGATGGTTCCCCGTTTCAACTTCACCGGCTTGATAGAAAGAGGGACCCTGACCGAAATGGTGTGGAGAGTTTCCACTCCCGTGTTGCTCAACGTCAATCGAATCAGGAAACCTCCGTCACTCGTATAGGTCAAAAACTCGTAGCCGCTATCCGTTTTGTTAACAATCATGAATACCAGGAATTCCCCTCAGGCGACGGCGCGAGCGCAAAGAACCGTTTCTCGTTTGAGCGCACGGGAGCAGGCTAAGCCATGTGCCTACCCACGGTCAAGCACACTTCACGACATCCGTTGCGGGCCGTGGAGAAGGTGAAAACGGCAAGAGCAAAAGAAGTGATGGGCTTGGACGATGCTCGCGGTAAAACTTTCTGAAGGCTCACCTTTCCCGTGGCGTAGCGGAGCGGCAACGGCCCAGAGCGGCATCCGCGCCAACCTGTGACGAAAACGTGTGCGTCTCCATGCGAAGTCTGGTTCAGGCAGCTTGGCCGCCATTCGGTGTCTCCGGAACCAACGGTTGTGGGTTCAAATTCCGCCGGGCGTACCGACTACTGCGGACGAAAGAATGCGGTTTTGTCCGCCTTGCCAACGCGCTCATCTGCGGTACACTGTCATCTATGCAGGAGGACGAATGAAACCCACTTTCATCGCAGTCATGATCGCCGCGGTACTCGGCATCACCGCCACCGCCAACGCCTGGTTGGGTGACTCTCAGGACGCCCTGATCCAGCGCTACGGAAAACCCAAACTCGTGGAGTTGACCACCGGCGGTATCCCCGCGCAAAAAGGCTACTACGCCGAACTCAAGGAAAACTTCAGCACCAACGTAAGCCTGATCGCCTGGACGGGCACGAACTACGACGAGATCGGCTACGGCATGGACCTCGTCGAAACCCGCAGCCGCTATACGTTCGAGAAAGACGGTCTCAACATTGTCACCTACATCGGCAACGCCGGCGAGAAATACAACGGCGCCGATTTCTTCGACCGCTCGGCCCGCGAGATCGTCAACTCCGGCGCCGTTTGGGAAAAGGACAAGAGCGGTGATCAATTCCGTCGTTCCGTGCCGCTGTCACAATCCGTCATCGACGCGTTCCTGGAAAACAACAAGGGCGAGTCGACCTGGCCCAGTGCCTGGCAACCGTCCTTGATTCCCGGCACCTGGCTCAAACACACCGCCGACAAGGCCCGCATGGCCATCGCTCATGGCACTTCCGAGCATCAGTTCTACCGGTTGGAAGTTCGGATGGTGGATGATTTGACCCGGGCCGCGGATTGATCGCCCCGTTGCCGGAGCGGGCCGACTCAGCTTGTCGTCGGTACCGGCGTTTCGACACCGGTCGTCGCGTTCTCTGATGCTGGACCCGTTGGCATTGGCCACGGTTGCGCCAGCAATTCGTCCGTCAACGAACGGTAGCACTGCGCCGCATACGACCCCGGATCGTACGTCGTGATCGGCTTGCCAAAACTCGGCGCTTCCGCCAGCCGCACGGTCCGCGGGATCACCGTCTTGTACACTTTGCCGGGAAAATGTTTGCGCACTTCCGCCGCCACCTGCTGCGCCAGGTTCGTGCGCCCGTCGTACATCGTCAACACGATCCCCTGCAACTCCAACGACGGATTGGCCCCGCTGTCGCGGATCTGTTGCAGCACCCGCGTGATCACCGCCAGCCCTTCCAACGCAAAATACTCGGCCTGCATCGGCACCAACACGCTGTCCACCGCCGCCAGCGCGTTCATGGTCAGGATCCCCAGCGACGGCGGACAATCCACAATGATAAACTCGTATTTGTCCGTGCCCTGGATCGGCGTCAACGCAAACTGTAACCGTTGCAAATAATTCTCCGCCCGCGCCACGTCCACTTCGGCCACTGCCAGATCGACTTCGCTGGGAATCACGTCCAGGTTCTCGTGACCGCCCGGCCGGATTGAGTCCGCCAGTTGCGCCCCGCCCATCAGCGCCTTGTACACGCTCCCGCCCGACAGCTTCTCCAACCCCAGCGCGCTCGTCGCGTTCGCCTGCGGATCGAGATCGAGCAACAACGTCCGTTTCCCCCGTTCCGCCAGACACGCCGCGAGGCTGACCGCCGTGGTGGTTTTTCCCACGCCCCCCTTTTGATTGGCGAGCGCGATGCTGCGCGTACTCATCCATCGCCTTATAGCCCATTTTCGCCCCCCGCCGCAAGGCTGTTATCGAGCGGTTGGTCGGCCGGGCGCTGCGGGGGAGGACGCAAAAAAAGCTTCCAAACCTTCCAAACCTTCCAAAGTCCACTCACGCGTTTTTGGGTCATGAGGTAGGATTGGCGCATGAGAAAGAATTACAGCAATGCGAGGGAGGAAGGTTTGCGACCCGGGTACGACGTGGTCGCCGCTCGTCGGACTCGGGTTTCAGCTCGCAACGCTCGGTTGACTCCGCTCACACCGTTCGCTTCGCCCTTCGGGTGCCGATACGACACGGCCTCGTCGAGGCGCTACCCTCGCGCCTCGGCTCCCAAACCTTCCAAAGTCCACTCACGCGTTTTTCGGTTTGGGACTACACTCGCCCGCATGACAACAACCATCCGCAGTCAAGAATCCGCCACCCCGATCGGCTCGCTATGAAACCGCAAATACCCCGGAAAGTGAATTATCTCTCCGCCCTGCCCGAACACGTCCAGCTGGAGATCAACTGCAAACTGCGCGATGGCTGGCGGCACAGCGCCATCGCCGAATGGCTCCTCACCCAGAAGGCCGACTGCGACATTCCCGAGCACCTCCTCAAAGCCGGCGACCCGTATGCGCTGATCTGGACCCGCCGCGCCCACAGCGAAGGAGTCGTCCAGGAAAACTGCCGGATGACGATCACGCGTTGGTCTCACAGCGCCTATCAGGACTGGCGGGCCGAACAACCCAAACTCCATGTGCCGTTTGGCACGCCGCGGGCCATCAAGAAAGCCTTTCGGGCGCTATACGAGGAACTCCAAGGCAATCACCACGCACTGAACCTGCTCGAGAGACTGCGGCGCGCCGTCCGCCGAGGGCTGGGCGAAGTGGGATCGCCGCCCCGTTAAACTTGTGGCGTCGCCTGCCGCCTCGACCGCCTGCCGGATTCTCATTTGCTCCGGCGTCTTCCAAGAGGTAGACTTCCGCAGGCGAAGGTCTGCCGCCGAAGGAAGCATGATCGACTATACGATTGATGCAGCCCAACGGTTGATACGGGTTCGGATGAGCGGGGCGAACAAACCCGCTGACCTGTTGCAACACGTCTCCGACCTCGGCGCCAATCCTGCATTCGACCCCACCTACAACACTCTTTTCTGTATTACCGAGGATGCTACGCTCGAAACCACGCTGTTTGACCGCCTGCTCAAGACGATTCTGGAACAATGGCAGCAACGCCGGAAAGGCGTAAAATGGGCCGTGGTGTCGCCCAGCCAGATTCAACTGGCACTCGCCAAACTGGCCACGGACAACGTCAACTTCCGGTTCGTCCAACTGCGGTTTTTTACTGATGAAGACAGCGCGCTAAAGTGGCTCAGCCCGCATGCGGGCCCCTCGTAACTGCCGATCTCCTTCCTTCGTCCATCACGTGCCCGACTCGCGCACCAGGCGCCGAATCTCTTCCTCCGGCTCACGCACGGCATTTTCAGAAAATCCCGTCTGGAGGGCCCGTAGATCGCGGATTGGGACTGCGATTCATCCTTACAAGGCGCATTGACGGCTAACGTTGTTCCGTCCTACACTCCGCATCACTCCATCGGGATATATTGACGCAGTGCGGATGGTTAATCTCTAGCAGCCGTATTAGTCATGGCAGATCACGACGCAAGAATCGAAGTAATCAACAGAAACTCCCCGCATCTGTCCACTGTCAAATCTCTCGGGGATGCGAATTCAAAAACGCTAGGATTCCTGCCTGAGGCCGCATTCGATGCTTGCGCCGAGAAAGGTACGATTTTAGCCGCCATAGCTGGCACCACTTGCGTCGGATACTTGCTCTACCGTGTGGCTCGCGGTCGTGCATCTATAACGCATCTATGCGTGGACTCGTCCGAACGTCGGCGCGGTACCGCCAGACACCTAGTCAACGCACTTGTAGAGAGAACGAGAGACCTAACAGGCATTGGACTTTGGTGTCGCCGCGACTACGAAGCGAGCAAAGTCTGGCAAAGACTGGGTTTCGCCGCCATGGCCGAGAAGCCGGGGAGGAGCAGGAGTGGGTCGGAGCTTACGTTTTGGTGGCTGGATCACCATCAGCCCACGCTTTTCTCTCGTAATGTCCTCGACGAGGGCAACCCGAGGATTCCCGTGGCGATGGACGCTTGCGTTTTTTTCGATCTAATTGATGAACGCTCGGCGGACACGGAAGAATCAAAATCCCTCCAAGCCGACTGGCTTTGCGACAGTATCGAGCTCCATCTGACAGATGAAACATTCAATGAAATAGATCGGGCGAAGGATAGCCGTCAGAGGAGGAGACAGCGCGGTCTCGCCCAGGGCTTTGCCAACGCAAAGCACGACGCCGCGCGGTTTCAGGAGGTTCGAGAATCCTTGCGCCACCTCTTCCCTCCGACAATGACCCCCTCCGATGAATCCGACCTCCATCAATTGGCGAAGACCGTAGCCGCAGATATCCCGTTTTTTGTAACGCGCGCAGAAGACCTGCTAGAAAAGGCGGACAAACTATACGACAAATTCGGTCTCACCATCATCCGCCCTTCCAACCTAATAGTTGAGCTCGATCTGCTGCGCCGAGAGAGCGAATATCGACCACAGCGAATGGCCGGCTCGCTTCGAAAGATTCAGTTGGTTAAGAGTGGCCAAGAAAACTTGCTTGCCGGGCTCTTTCAACGTGATTCTCTGGGCGAGGGCCGGCAGCGCTTCATCCGTCAACTGACTGCCCACTTGGCTTCTCCCACTAAATTCACGTGTTACGCGGCATATGATGAAGATAAGGCCCCGCTTGCACTCGTGGTCTATGGCAGTGCGGTCGAAGGGATTCTTGAAATCCCCCTGATGCGATTTGCCCGAAGCTCCTTGTCGCCGACGATGGCGAGATATTTAACGCAGCACTCGATTCTGACCGCCTGCAAGGAGAAACGAGCGGTCGTCGTGGTGACTGACACCTACGTCGACCAGACGCTCGCCGACGCCCTTCACGAGAGCGCGTTCGTTCATGAAGGCGGCCAATGGAAGAGAGTTGTCTTGGACGTCTCAGAATCAAAGGGTCAGATTGTTCGATTGCTCGAATCAATGGGCGGCACGCTTAAATCACAGGCGAAAGTCTTCCTGGAAGTTGCCGACGGCTTGAGAAAGACACCGATGTCCGACGTGACCCGGCTCTCAGAATTCGAACAGCTTCTGTGGCCAGCCAAGATCGTCGACGCCGACATCCCAAGTTTTATCATCCCCATACAACCGCGATGGGCTCAACACCTGTTTGATGAGCACTTGGCCGGGCAAGAACTGTTTGGCGCGCGCGCCGATTTGGCCCTGAACTCCGAGGCGGTCTATTACCGCGCGAAGTCTCGATGCGGACTCGCTTTCCCCGCACGAATCCTTTGGTACGTGAGCCAACACGACGATTTCTCTGGCGCTGGTTCGATACGCGCTTGCTCGCGCCTCAATGAATTTCTTGTCGGAAAACCGAAGGACCTCTACCGGCAATTCCGCCGTTTGGGCGTGTACGAGTGGCGTGATGTGTTTCAACTCGCCAAACGGAACGTGAACAACGAGATTATGGCACTTCGGTTTGGCAGCACAGAGCTACTGCCCAAAACGATACCATGGGATCAAATGCAAAAGATTTTGACAGCACAGGGGATTCGGTCTCAAATTCAAACAGTGACGCGGACTCCAAACGAGCTTTTCGCGGCTCTGTACGCGAAGGGCAAACAATAACGGAGAAAATGTATGCCAGATAAGGCCCTGTTGCTCTCGATCCGGCCAGAATTCGCCGACAAAATATTCGAAGGGACAAAGACGGCAGAATTACGACGAACGCGACCGAGAGTAAAAAGAGGCGACCGGGTCTATGTCTACGTCGCTTCGCCCGTGAAGGCGCTGCGGGGTGCGTTCCGAGTAGCTAACGTAATTGACGATCTGCCACATAGACTTTGGCAAAAGGTGAAACGTGTGGCTGGCGTTACACGTAAGCAATTTGACGAGTATTATAGGGGCGCAGAAAGGGCCTTTGCCATATTGCTGGAAGATGTTCAACACTTCTCCGAATCGGTTGATTTGATAGGACTAAGGGAAAAGTGGCCAGGTTTTCGGCCGCCCCAATGCTATCTTTACATTTCGACTTCACGGCTTGCTTCGCTAAGGCTCGAAACAATCACGTAAAAGTTGAACGCGGTTGTTGGCCATAAACTTCACCACCGCCGTTACCCGCTCCCCAACGGACAGATCGCCGCGGAGTTCGAGCACGGGACAGGTTCTGGCCGCCAGCCAGGCTTGATGTCTTGCTAAACTTCTTCCGGACATCGCGCCATCAACCGCCGTGCCCATCACAGATGCGCTCTCCATTGATGCCTCTCACTAACAGGTATCATCGTCTTAAATTCTGCCCGTACCCATACGATACATTGCACTGCAATGTATTGCGTGGCCGACTTTGGCGACTGGCAAGTTTCTGGTAGTGGTGTATCGTGAAAGGCAGCGCGACGGGTTCGTTATTACGGCGTTCCTGACGCGCCGCACTGCATCGTTGAACAGGAGAAAGCAATTGTGGCCGTAGCCAGCATCAAAGAGTACCTGAAGCTCGTGCCCGCGGTGAAAAATTCACCTCAGCACTCGCTCTGGCTGTCCTATGACCCGGAGGCCGACACCCTCTATGTCAATTTCAAAAAACCGAGCCATGCCACCGACAGCGAATTGACCGATGAGGATGTCATCGTTCGTTATGAAGGCGAGACAATCATCGGTTTCACCGTGCTTCACGCGAGCAAGCGCCCCGCTTCCAGGACCGCAACGCCAGCGGTCGTCCGCGAAAAGCCCGCCAAGAAGTACGCAAAATAATGCCGGATAACAAAAACCCACTGTCTGTTGTAGCCGCGGCGCTCTGTCGCCACGCCACGTTAGATGTTTAGGGGCTCCGACGCACGCCGACAGAGCGGCGTGGCTACAGAATCTGGTTTGGTAGACGCTCTCAGGTACTCGGCCACTCACTCACCGACAACCGATAAACCATCTCCCTCTGCCTCCGGACCACGCTGCCGCCCCACCGCATTGTCCGCCATATACTTCACCACCGCATTGACGCGCTCGCCGACGGACAGATCGCCGCGGAGTTCCAGCACGGGACAGGTTCTGGCCGCCAGCCAGGCTTGATGTCTCGCCAGACTTCTTCCAGACATCGCGCCAGCGTCATACTGCGCCGCCCATTCGAGAAACTCCTGATCCGACATCCCAAACCGTTCCAGCTCGCGGGCCCGCAACCGTTCGACCCGTATGGCCGCATCGACGTACAGGAACACGATGAGATCGAACGCGTTCTCCAACTCGGCGCCCCAATCCATGATGGACCCGGCCAACACCGCGCTCCGTTTCGCCCGCACATCGCGGAGAACGGACGACAACCGTTCCGCCCGGTCTCGCTTGGTTGTGAAGGGCGGCTCGGTCGGAAGCCAGTAGTAATCGTCGGCATCAAGATGGGCAATGCCGAGTTCTTTGGCCAGCGCCGCCCCGAGCGTCGAGGTCCCCGAACCCGAAGCACCAGTGATAAGGATCAGCATCGCGTTTCCCGCCTTTCGCACCCGTCTGTCCGCCCATTCTCGTGTGTGACTGCCCGCTTCCCTGCTGGTGCACCGTCACAGTTCATTGACGAGCTGCCCCCTCACCTTAATCCTTTGCTCCGAACTCCGGTCCGGAGGTTCGGAGCGTCTCGTCGGACTCGGCTCCCCCCGGAGGGGAGAGGAGACGAGGTCTCCGAACCCCCGCCTTTCTTAAGAGTCCCCAACAAAACCCACTGTCTGTTGTAGCCGCGGCGCTCTGTCGCCGCACCATGTTAGATTCTCAGGGGCTCCGACGCACGCCGACAGAGCGGCGTGGCTACAGAATCTGGTTTGGTAGGCGCTCTCAGGTACTCACTCCCTCGCCAACAACCGATATCCGATGCCCGGCTCGGTCTGGATCAACTTGCCGCCGCCGGGCGTCTCGAGCTTCTTGCGCAGGTGCGTAATGTAGACGCGCAGATACTGCGACTGGCTCTCGGAGTTCGGGCCCCACACCGACCGCAACAGTTGCGCGTGCATGACCACCTTACCCGCGTGCCGCACCAGCTCGTGCAGCAACGCGTACTCGGTCGCCGTCAGCCGCACCTCCTTGCCCTTCAACGTCACTTCCCGCGTCGCCAGGTCCACCTTCAAATCCTTGCTCACGAACACCGGCTGTTCGTGCGCCTCGGGCGCGCGCCGTTGGACCGCCCGCAACCGCGCCAGCAGTTCCTCCGTGCCAAACGGTTTCGTCAAATAATCGTCCGCGCCGCTGTCCAGCGCCGCCACCTTGTCCGCCTCGCGGTCGCGCACGGACAACACCAGCACGGGGGTCTGGCTCCATTCCCGCAACCGTTTCAACACCGCCACGCCGTCCATGTCGGGCAATCCCAGGTCGAGGATGATCACATCCGGCCGCCGCGCCGCCGCCTCCTGCAACCCGAGCTGGCCGTTCCCGGCCTCGTGGATTCGGTAGCCCTGCGGTTCCAACGTCAGCCGCAGGAGCCGCCGGATCGGTGCCTCGTCGTCGATCACCAGGATGGTTCGCTCCGCGCTCATGCCGGCCTTTCCCCCGTTTCCACGGGAATTCGGATCGTAAACACCGCCCCGCCCCCGGGGTCATTCCCGGCCAGGATCTCGCCGCGGTGCGCCCGCGCAATCCCCTGCACGATGGACAACCCCAACCCCGTGCCGCCGGGCCGCGCGCCGGAACCGCGATAAAACTTCTCGAACACTTTCTTGTCTTCGCCGGGCGCCAGTCCATCGCCATGGTCGCGGATGCGCAACTCCAACTTGCCGTCCCCAAGGTACGCCGACATATCGATCGGCGATCCCGCGGGACTGTGTTGCGCGGCGTTCACCAGCAAATTGCAAATCGCCTGCTCCATCAATCCAAAATCCAGCCGCACCAGCGGCAGGTTGTCCGCCAGCACGATGTGGACGCGCTCCCGCGAGACCTCGTTCTCGACCTGGCTGACGGACGACTCCAGCAACTCAGGCACTTCGCCCAACTCGATGTTCAACGGCATCCGTCCCGACTCGATCCGCGTCATATCGAGCAGATTCGTCACGATGCGCTCCAACCGGCGGTTTGCGGCCTTGATTTCGTCGAGGAACGTCTCGCTCAGGGGCAACCCGGCGTCCTTCAACTGCGTGTCGAGGCCTTCCGTGGCCGCGCCGATCACCGCCAACGGCGTCTTCAATTCATGCGACACCGAATCCAGCAGCGTGTGATACAGCCGTTCCGATTCCTCCGCCATTCGCGCCTGTTGCGCCGTCTCAATCGTGCGATAACTCTCGGTCATCACGGCGATCTGCGCCGCGAACGTCTCCAGCAAATCGTTGTCATCCAGCGTCCACGTGTCGCGCTCCTCGAACAGGACGCCCAACACCCCGAGCCGGTGATTCGCGGTCTGCAGCGGCAGATACATCGCGTGCGCGTCGGGCAGCGTGTCGGTGAATCGCCCGGCCGCCTGACCGCGCTCGAACGCCCACGCCGCCACCGCGCGCGCTTTCGCGTCGGGAGAAAACGTGCTGGTCGGGTGTGGCTCGTCGTCGAGTCGCCCATCCGCCGTGGCCAGGATCACCGCCGTGCGCGTCCGAAACAGCGCGTCCACTTCCTTCACCGCCCGCGCCAAACCGTCTTCCAGCGACGCGCTCGCCGTCACGCTCTCCAGCAGGCGATTGAGCGCCGATGCCCGGTGCTCGCGGCGGCGCTCCGCGGCTTCGCGAACGCGCAATTGATTCGTCGTCCGCCCCATCGCCAGCGCCACCACGAAGAACATCGAGACCATCATCAGGTCGTGCGGCGACCGGATCGCCAATGTATAGAGCGGCGGAATGAACAGATACTCCCACGCCACCGCGCTCAATGCCGCCGCCAACAGCACCGCCCACCGATTCAGCCGCATCGCCACCACCACGACGCCCAACAGATAGACCAGCGACACCGCCACGTATCCCACGAACCCCTTCATCAGCCACGACACGCCGGTCGCCAGCATGACCACGCCCACGCCCACCGCGCAGTCCTGCACCAGGTTGGTCCCCACCCAGTTCGACCAGGGCTGCCGCGCCCACTTGCCGCCGCCCTGCACCCCGCTCACGACGTGCACGTCGATGTCGCCGCCGCGACGGATCAATCGATTGGCCAGCGAACCGCCCTTGATCAATTCGAACAGCCAATTGTCCAGTGGTTTGCCCACAACCATTTGCGTCACCCCCTGCTCGCGGGCCGCCTCCAGCAACGCACCGGCTATGTCGTCTCCGGTCGTCATCACCACTTCCGCGCCCAATTGCCGCGCCAGCGAAAGATTTTTCGTCAGCCGCCGCTTCTCCTCTTCACTCAGCGCCGCCGACGTCTCCACGTACACTGCCACCCACGGCGCATCCATCGCCGCCGCGATCCGCCGCGTCCAGCGAATCAATTGGCCGGAAAACGGGCTCGGCCCGACGCCGACGCCCAATCGCTGGCCTGACTTCCACGGCATGTGAATGCGTTTGGCCCGCATGACGTCGCGCAACTCCTGGTCCACGTGCTCGGTGGTCGCGCGCAACGCCATCTCGCGCAGCGCCGTGAGGGTTTCTTCCCGGAAAAAATTCTCCGACGCCGTGGCCGCGCGTTCGCCCATGTAGACCTTGCCTTCGGCCAGCCGCTTGCGGAGTTGCTCGGGCGTCAGGTCGATCAGCTCGATCTCGTCCGCCTGGTCGAGCACGGAATCCGGCACGGCCTCGCGCACCGTCACCCCGGAAATCTGCTGCACCACGTCCACGCGGCTTTCGAGGTGCTGCACATTGAGCGTGCTGTAGACATCGATCCCCGCGTCGAGTAATTCGAGCACGTCCTGGTAGCGTTTGGGATGGCGGCTGCCCGGCGCGTTGGTGTGTGCCAGTTCGTCCACGAGCACGACCGTCGGGTGCCGCTCACGGATGGCGTCGATGTCCATTTCCTGCAGGACGACGCCCCGGTAATCGATTTTCTTGCGCGGAATGACCGGCAGGTCCTTCATCAGCGCTTCGGTCTCGACGCGTCCATGCGTCTCCACGATGCCGATCACGACATCCACGCCTTCGGCCTTGCGCGCGCGCGCCGCCTCCAGCATCGCGTAGGTCTTGCCGACGCCGGGGCACATGCCGAAAAAGATCTTGAGTTGCCCGCGCTTGGCCGCGCGTTCCTCGCGCTGGATTTCCGCAAGCAACGCATCCGGGTTGGGACGCTGCAGCTCGGTCATGCGGCCATTCTAGCTCGTGGGCACGGTTTCACCATCCAAAAGTGGATGGGGGGAAGGATGGCGCGTTGCGTCACGAGCCATTAGCGCTGACCGAACTGGATGACCAGTCCGCCCGCGATGATCAACGCCAACCCGCACCACGTCGATGGAAGAATCTTTTCCTGGAACAAAAAGCGGCCCACCAATACACTGACGAGCACGAAAAACCCGACGTACGCGCCAATCAGCCGGGAAAAATCCCATTTGACGGAGTTCACCACCAGGCCGTAGCAGCTCAACGCCACGAACCCCGCCACGACGAATGCCAGCCGGCGACCGCGCAGCCCTCGACGCACCGCCGCGTCACCCCCGACTTCGAGGATCGCCGCCGCCACAAAGATCAGCCAGGCGATGACGTTCATGCGCGCCTCCCATTGCGAAGAAGACCCGATCCGATATTCATGGTTCGCAATTGTATCACCGCTTCTTGGCAAAGTGGTGCCAGAGGACGAAGAACAAGACCACCTGAACGATCAGCGGAATGATGCAGGTCAACGTGATCCAGCGGGCCAACAACAAAAACCGCCTCCACCGTGTCGATTCTTTCAGCGCGTGGCACAGCCCGGTGACCCGCATTTTTTCCGGCGCGTCCAGGTCCGCTTTCATGGCCGCAGCTGATTGATACCGTTGGTTCGGGTCGCGTTGCAGCGCGCGCAGGACGATTTCCTCGGCCTGTGGCGAAAGCGACGGGTTGAGTTTCCGTGGCGCCGCCGGGTCGCCCGACATCCGCCGGTTCATGATAATGAACGGATCGTCGCCGTCGAACGGCGCCTTTCCCGTCAACATTTCGTACAGCATCGATCCCAGGCTGTAGATGTCCGTCCGCTGGTCGCCGCGGCGGCCTTTGATCTGTTCGGGCGCGACATAATCGGCCGTGCCCATGGCCGTCGAAAACCCGGCGAATGTCACCCGCCGCGCCGCCTCCGCGTATGAGATGCCGAAATCCATTACGCGAATGCTGCCGTCCGAACAGACCATGACGTTGCTCGGTTTCAGGTCGCGATGCACGATGTTGTGCGCGTGGAGGTATTGTAATGCCTCACAAATCAGGCTGACGAATTTGAGCGCGTCCTTTTCCGGCAACGGGCGAATCTTCCCGAGAATGTCGGCCAGGGTGTTCCCGCGCAGATACTCCGCGACAATGTAGGGCCGGGATCGATTCCCATTCACCCCGATAAACTTCATCACGAACGGGTGGTCCAGCTTGAGGCCGATCTCTTCCTCGCGTG
>Ga0326728_10009181_pt1 | contig 23965 bp, 19 predicted proteins | sample MB3enrmetagenome_FD_207602 | JGI IMG/M metagenome (GOLD analysis project Ga0326728, IMG submission 207602) | Lab enriched peat soil microbial communities from McLean, Ithaca, NY, United States - MB31MN | ecosystem: Environmental > Terrestrial > Soil > Wetlands > Peat | place: USA: New York... | reverse complement strand
GGCATCAACGCGGGCATGAGCTGCGTGCAGTGGACGGGCAATAATATCAATGTTCCCTGCCAGGCTCAGGGCAACTACGGCCAGGTTACCGGCACGTGGGATCCCCGCAACATGGAGCTGGGCGCCAAGTTCGTCTTCTAACCTCAACCCTCAACCGGGGCGCGGCAGGCAACCCCTGCCGCGCCCCTTTTCTTCAAGCGGCGAATTGCTACTATCATTATGATTAAACTAGGTGTAAAAGTGAGACCCACGCAGCGACGTAGAATCTGCCTCACCCTCGCGAGCACGCTGGTCCTGGCCGCGGCCCACATGACAGGGCAGCCCGCCGGCGACGCTGCGAGCCAGCGGCAGACGGCGCTGACCCTGGAGCAGCAAGGCAAGAATGCCGAGGCGGAGGCCGCATGGCGCCTCTACCTGAAGGCTTATCCCTCGAACCCGGAGCCTTACGCTCACCTCGGTCTTCTGGAAGCGCGCCAGGAACACTATGCGGTGGCGGCGCCGCTCTATCGCAAGGCGTTGGCGCTGAATCCGGCGATTCCCGGCCTGCAATTGAATCTTGGACTTGCGCTCTTCAAAGGCGGCGAACTGAAGCAGGCCATTGTGGAATTCAAATCGCTGCTCAAAAGCCAGGAACCGGCTTCCGCCGAGGGCCAGCGCCTGACGATCCTCATCGGGATGGCCTACTATGGGTTGGCCGAATACGCCGAAGCAGTTCCATATCTTCAGCAGGCTGCCGCGCGCGACACGCGGAATCTGTCATTGCGGCTGACCCTGGCGCACAGTTGCCTGTGGTCCGGGCAGAACAAATGCGTTGTGAATACCAGCCAGGAGATTTTGTCGCTGGATCCGGAGTCCGCCGAGGCCGATATGCTGGTCGGCGAGGCGCTGGACGAAATGAAAGACAGAAACGGCGCGATTGCGCAGTTTCGCGCCGCGCTGAAGGTCAATCCCAAGACGCCCGACGCGCACTTCAGCCTGGGCTACGTACTGTGGATCCTCAAGCAATACCCCGAGGCGGCGAGCGAGTTTCAGGCCGAGCTGGACAACAACCCGAATCACGCTCAGGCCATGACCTATCTGGCGGATGTGGATCTGCAAATGGGTCATGATGAAGCCGCCCTTCCGTTGCTGGAGAAGGCCATAAAACTCAACTCTGAACTGGAACTGGTTCATCTTGACCTGGGCATACTCTATGCCGGCGCGGGCCGCCAGGACGATGCCCTCCGGGAGATGAAGGAAGCCGAGCGGCTGGACCCGGCGGACGTGAACGTTCACTGGCGGCTGGGACGGCTCTACCGGACGATGGGCAAAAAAGACGAGGCCAAGATTGAGTTCGACAAAGCCAGTCAGATCAACAAGATGGCCAAAGACTCTCTCATCGACAAGATTGATAGAGATCGCGCCCATCCGCCCCAGGCGCAGCCCCCGGCGCCGGAGTCGCCGGAAAAGTAAGCGTAGGATGAGATGAGTTGCAGAGGGCGGGGGTTTTGATAGTTTCTTTGGTGTTATTGTAAGAGGATTGTATGGCCAGGCGAACGAAATCAACGGTCAAACCGCAACCCGCGCGACCCGTCGGACTGCGTTCTCTGGGCGAGTATCTGAATCTCTCTCCAGCCACCATATCGCTGGTGCTGAACAACGCTCCCGGCGTACGCTCGATTCCCCAGGAAACCAGGGATCGTGTGACCGATGCGGCCGCGAAATTCGACTATCGGCCCAGTTTCTACGCGCGCTCGCTGCGCAAGCGCCAGACCTTCACCGTCGGCGTGCTGGTGCCCGACCTGAACGACCACTATGCCGCGCAGGTGATCGCGGGAGTCGAGGAGTTCCTGGTCGAGGAAGGTTACTTCTATTTCACCGCCAGCCATCGCGGCAAGCCGGAGCTGCTGGAGGAGTACGCCAGTCTGCTCATGGACCGCTCCGTGGAAGGGTTTATCCTGATCGACACCGTGCTGGAACACAGCATGAAGCTGCCGGTCGTGGCGGTCGCGGGCCATCGCCTGATCAAGGGTGTGACGAACGTGGTTCTCGATCACTGCCGCGCCGCTGAGCTGTCCCTGCGCCACCTCTACGATTTGGGGCACCGCAAAATCGCCTTCATCCGTGGCGGCAGCCATAGCGCCGACGCCGACGAACGCTGGCAATGCCTGATGGCCGTGGCGCGGGAGTTGAAGATCGCGCCTCCGCCGGAGTTGTCCGTGCAGATCCAGTTGCGCGTTTCCACCCCGGAACTGGGATATGGACCGGCCCAGGAACTCCTCAGCCGCGGCGGCGAATTCACGTCAATTATCTGTTACAACGATGAGGCCGCCATCGGAGCGATCCGTGCCTGCAAGGATCATGGCCTGCGCGTGCCGGAGGATGTCTCCGTGGTGGGCTTCGACGATATCCGCAGCGCGGCCTTCTACAATCCCAGCCTGACCACCATCCGCCAGCCTCTCAACCAGATGGGAATCATGGCCGCGCGCATCCTCTTGCAGCGGATTCGCGGCCAGGAGGCCGTCTCGGAGACCGTGCCCATCCTGCCCGAACTGGTGATTCGCGAATCGACCGCCGCACCCCATTCGCGGCGCACCCGTGGGAAGCAGAGCTGAGTCAGCCACGCTTCGATGACAAAATCAGGAGCAGCCCAACTCGCGCCGGCCAGTTATACCAGTTATGAACGCTAACTTGCTAACTGGTTTAACATTCCCCACGTGTTTGGCCAAAGCAGGCCTCTCACTTGGTCAGTGCATCAGCCGCATTTGCCGCCAGAATCCAGTCGCTGGTGACGCTGACCGTGTATTCGTTCTCAAACCAAAGGAAGCCGAAGTCGTCGATGCACTCCGGAAAGTCCGGTTTGATCACGATATAGCCCGGAATCATGCCGCCGGGAATGAAGGTTCCGTCGGCGCGATTGTTTCCGTAGGCCTTCAACTTGGAAACCGTTCCTATCGAAGAGATATACGATGTGCTCGACACTGGATGCGTGCCCAGCAGGTAGTTAGCCGCCCGCAGCGTATACTCCGGACCAACAATCTGCGGGAATGCCTTGTGCAGGAAGTACATCCGCGAGCCAAATGAGGCCACCTGACTGGATGCGCCCCAGGTGCCAAGGCTGGGCGGAACTCCGAAGGGAGTCTTGGCCATCTCGGCATCCACTTCTGCCTTGTAGGCTTTGACCGACTCTTCCAACTGCTGCTTGAAATCCGCATCCATATAAGGAAGCGCAAGAACGGCCATCCAGCCGCCGAAGGCGAAGTTTTTGCTTACGGTGGGGAAGAGCTCCCGGACCCGCGTCTTATACGGCTCGCCGCCCTCGGTGGCGATCAATAGCTGTACAGCGGCCCTCCACTCGCCGATTGCGCCTATTCCGCGAGGTCCGTAGAAAGAACCTTGGGTGGGCGTCGGATGCGCGTGTTCCTCATCCCACAGCTTGATGGCGGTATCCAGACACTCCTTGGCGAGCGGGTCGTCCCATCCCTTCAGCGTCCGGGATGCGGAGGCCAGCGCCGATGCCGCGCCGTATTGAAGATAGGGCATCTTGGTGGTGAAGGCCCAGCGGTCATCCGGCTTGCCGGAGTAATTGCCGTCGATCTCGTTGGGACCGAGCTTGTCGGAATAGATGCGCTCGTCGGTGATGGAGGCGGCGTCGCCCAGGTGCGTATACTCGCGCAGAGTAGGTTCGATCATGCCCATGAACGGGTGTCCGACAGCCTTGTACTGAGCCAGCACCTGCAGAACGCCGTGCTTGACCTGCTGCACGGCATCCGGAATGCCGTCCGGCCGGTGCATCTCGACTGTGCGGGCAGTCTCGTCCACCGAGAGCTCGTCCCACTTCAGCCCGAATTCCTTGTAGGCCAGTGAGAGGTTCTCAATGACCGTGTATTGGCTTGGGGCAATGTTGTCGTAATCGCCGGCGTCGAACCAGCCGCCTACATTCAATCCGGGGATGTGTTCGCCCGGCTTGTAAGGCGAGTCGAGATTCGGGCCCGTCGAATAGCCGTCGAAGTGCTGGGTGTTCGGCGGCGCCTGGCGGGCATCGTCCATGTGCGAGACGCCGTGCCACAGCCGGTAGCCCTCGCGCACCGAGACGTGGTCCATCTCGACGGCCAGAAACCCATCCAGGCTGGATTGCCAGGTCCGGCTATACACGTCCCTGGCGATGGGAAAAAGATCGGTGCGCTGGCCCGCGTACTCGATCGCATACAGGCCGGGTTCATTCACCGTGGAGAAATCGAAGTTCGCATAGTGGTAGCGCAGCCACGGCATGGGCGCGGAAATCGGCCCCTCGAAGACCTGCTTGTACGTGCCGTCTGCGCCCAGGCGTACCACCTTCGCCGTCTTCGGCGCATCGTAATTCGGATCGAGCTCAATCACCGCGATCTTCGGAAAGTTGGGAGGATAGCCGGCCTGGCTGTGCGCGACCATCGGCGGCCGCGTCCAATTCGGGATCAGGTCGGGGTGAATATGCCAGACGACCGCGCCCTCGGTTTTGCCCGATGGAATCAGCGAACGCAGCACGAACCAGCCATTCTGCGCGCGGTTACGGCCGTCATAGAGCGAGATGGGAGCTGTTTCAGAGCTGACATTGATGCGGTAGAGCGGGTTCTCCGCCGCCAGCGTAATACTGCCTCCAGTGACGATCGGCAGCGGCTGCGTAAAGCCCTTCGCCTGGTCCCATTCATCCTGGTAGGGCAGCTTCTTCGGATCGTCGGCCGGCGGCAGCACCTGTTGCATCGGGTCCTGCGGACTGCGCGGAATCACCCCGAATTGCTTGCCGTCCACTGCATAACTCTTTCCCGTGTAGATCGACGGCAAAAACTCCAGATTGAAGCCTGTGCGGCCGGCCAGCTTCTCCGGCAGAGGCTTGTCCAGGTTGACGCTCACCCGCACGCCGCCCGGCTCGGCAGTCACCTCCAGGGTGTAGTCCATCTGGTAGGCAGGAAAGGAGAGATCGGCCGTGAGGCGATTGTGCTCCTTGTCGGCGCTGTGGCCCTTGAGCTTGGCCACCAGATCCCATTGCTCCGGCGTGGGCACCAAGCGCACGTCGCCGTTGGTGGCGATGCGCTGGCCGTGCAGGATCATCTGCATCGCCGCGTTCTTCTCATCGACGAAGACCGGGTGATAAGTGTTCTGATAGAGCATCACGCTGAAGCCCTGCATGTCCAGATAGCCGCTGTCGGTCACCTTCATCTGAGCGTCGGCAAAGGACGCGGGCAGGGCAGCGAACAAGGCGGAAAGCAGGATGGCCTGCGGCAATGCAGCGATTGAACGAAGGTACATAGGAGTGGGTATCCGATCCTTTTGTGTGGCGAACTTGTGGTTGGATTTGCAGCGCATATCCGGGAGCGAATGCGCACGACGGCGAATGATTCTCCAGTGAGAAGGACGCACGGACGATTTTTATAGTTTCGATCGAGCTGCTGTGCGGCCTACTTCTGGATGCGGCTCACATCGCGCACCGCACCGCGCGCGGCGCTGGTGGTCATCGCGGCATAGGCTTGCAACGCCTGCGATACCTTGCGGTTGCGCGTGGCGGGCTTCCATGCGGCTGCGCCCTTGGCCTCCACTGCCTTGCGCCGGGCGTGCAATTCCTCGTCCGAAAGAGCCACGCGCAGAATACGCCGGGGAATGTCGATCTCGATGGTGTCGCCCTCTTCGACCAGCGCCAGCGAGCCGCCTTCCGCAGCTTCCGGAGAAATATGCCCAACACAAAGTCCGGAGGAGCCGCCGGAGAAGCGCCCGTCGGTGATCAGCGCGCAGACCTTTCCCAACCCCTTCGACTTCAGATAGCTGGTCGGATAGAGCATCTCCTGCATGCCCGGACCGCCCTTTGGCCCTTCGTAGCGGATCAGCACCACATCGCCGGGAACGACCTTGTCGCCCAGAATCGCCTCCACAGCCGAGTCCTGGCTCTCGAAGATACGCGCCGGTCCCGTGAAAGTTAGGTGCGCCGGATCGACGCCCGCCGTCTTCACAATGCAGCCCTCCTCGGCGATGTTGCCGAAGAGAACGGCCAGCCCGCCGTCCTTGCTGAAGGCGTGCTCCAGATCGCGGATCACGCCGTTTTCCCGATCCACGTCCAGCTCATCATAGCGGGCGCTCTGGCTGAAGGCCTCCGTCGTGCGCACACCGCCCGGAGCGGCGCGATAGAACTCGGTAATCGCCGCCGTCGGCGCGCCTTTCACATCCAGCTTGTCGATGGCTTCGCCAATCGTCGCCGCATGAACGGTGTGCGCCGAGCGATGCAGCAGTCCGGCTCGGTCCAGCTCGGCAAGTATGGCGAAGATTCCGCCGGCGCGATGCACATCTTCCAGATGCACGCTGGGCGCGGAAGGAGCCACCTTGCAAAGATTGGGAACGCGGCGTGAGAGGCGGTCGATGTCGGCCATCGTGAAGGGCGTCTCGCCCTCCTGCGCCACCGCCAGCAGATGCAGAACCGTGTTCGTCGAACCGCCCATCGCGATGTCCAGCGTCATGGCATTCTCAAAGGCCTCGAAGCTCGCAATCGAGCGCGGCAGCACGCTATCGTCGCCCTGCTCATAGTAGCGTTTGGCCAGATCGACAATCGTCCGCCCCGCCCGCAGGAAGATTTCCCTGCGGTCGCTATGTGTGGCCAGCACGGTTCCGTTGCCCGGCAGCCCCAGGCCCAAAGCCTCGACCAGGCAGTTCATCGAATTCGCCGTGAACATACCCGAGCACGAGCCGCAGGTGGGGCAGGCCGAGCGCTCGTACTCCTCCACATCCGCGTCGCTCACCTTGGGATCGCCGGCCACGATCATCGCGTCGATCAGGTCCACGGCCTTGACGATATTGCCGCTCAGCTTGACCTTGCCCGCCTCCATCGGCCCGCCGGAGACGAAGACCACGGGGATGTTCAGGCGCATCGAGGCCATCAGCATTCCCGGCGTAATCTTGTCGCAGTTGGAGATGCACACCAGCGCATCCGCGCAATGGGCATTGACCATGTACTCGACCGAATCGGCAATCAGCTCGCGCGAGGGCAGGCTGTAGAGCATTCCGTCGTGGCCCATCGCGATGCCGTCGTCGATCGCAATGGTATTGAACTCCTTGGCCACGCCGCCCGCGCGCTCAATCTCCCGCGCAACCAGTTGGCCCAGATCCTTGAGGTGAACGTGGCCGGGAACAAACTGAGTGAAGGAGTTGGCGACGGCGATGATGGGCTTGCCGAAGTCGCCGTCCTGCATACCGGTGGCGCGCCAAAGGCTGCGCGCTCCGGCCATATTGCGTCCATGCGTCGAGGTTCGTGAGCGATAAACTGGCATGACCGCATTTTACCCCGTGCGGCGCCAGTCCTGCTTAATGCCACCCAAACATCGTGGTAGATTGAGATTTGAGCTACCCGCCCAGGACAAAGGGAGTTACCTTATGGAGATGGACCACTACGACATCGTTCCCCAGCTAGTAGCCGACAAAATCCTCGTCAACGCCAAGCGGCCCGTGGAGGAAGAGGAAGAATAAGCACCTACGGTGCGGCAGACGCTCGCTGTCCGCTCGCATAGGGTTCGTGGTTTCCCAGGTCTCAAAATCGAGACCTGGGGCACACGGCATTTGGGACTCGGGAGCAAATCAAATCGTGATCAGAAATAGGGGGGTGGGATGGATTACCGCGAAGAATCCTTCAAGCGCAAATTCAGCAGTGCTGCGCAACATTTGAATATAGGCGCCGACCAAATCGTGTCGTTAAAGTTCCGCGAAAATGTCGGCTCCTATAGCGATTATCGGGAACTCATCGATATGCTTCAGAACGAAGCCGGAATTCATTACTCTGAAGTCGATGGTGACCTTCAAGGCCGCGGATACATGCTAGGCCACGGGAAGACAAAGCTGCTTTTAGTGGAGCATGAGTCCGGTCTTGAAATCTTATACATTGCAGGATCCATTGCATCTTTGCTCGGGTTGATCCCTCTGGTTTTGCAGGGATGGGCAGCGATTCGCCGACGGTTCCCGGGGCACAGTGCATCGTTCGATTATCCCGTAGAGATTCGTCAGATTGATCAAACGGGGCGTCTCAATGAGAAACACCTTCATCCTCACCAGCTGTCGGCATCGTTGATGCCCATGGGTTCCTTCTTTTCAGCGATCACAACTGCTGGAATCCTTGTCGAAAACGAGATGGAGAATCTCGTTCGCCAAATGAAGGACCTACAGAGTCGAATTGAGGTGATGGAAAAGGAGGTTCGACGACAGCGAGCGGTTGCGAAGCCGAAACCCCCTAAGTCTAGTGCAGTCAAACCAAGAGGCGCAAAAGATCCTAAGCAGGCTCGAAAGAAGTCCTGAGAATTCGGGCGGGTGGCTCAGGTCTGGATTTCAGACCAGGGTGGGTGGCCCATATCTGACCAATCAAGTTAGGTGGCCCACATCTCGATTCTGAGATGTGGGAGACCACCAAAGAAGAGGGGGCGGGGCGCGATGCCCCACCCCCAGATCACGTCAAGAAGCGTGATTAGTTGCGCTTGTCATCGAGCCACTTGCGCCCCTCCTCCGTGATCTCCCATATGCCGCGGTGGGAATCGCTCTTGATGAATCCGGTCTCCGAACTTCGCATCTGGCTGGCCTGCCATGCAACGCGATTTCGCCAACGTATATGCCCCGTCTTGGGAAGTCTGCCCAAATCTGCGGGCATCAGGACATTCTTCATCTTCTCGCCCACCATCGCGATTACCTTCGACCGGTGACCACGACCTCCCAACTCAACCAGAACCTGCAGAATGGGCTTCCAGTAATCTTTGACCGGAGTGAATGGACCGTGCTCATCCAAATTCTTAGCCTCTGTTTGTGAATTGGCTGTCTTCGTGATCGTCTCAGTGCCGCCAATCAGAGTATCGATAGCAGCGATTTTGCTCCTGTAATTCTGAATCTCCGCCTGCAATCGCATGTAGGTCTGCTCAACTTGGCTAAGTTGTTCCACGTACTTCTCCCGCCGCGCCGCCAATCCCAGATCGAACTCATCCATGTTTCCCCCAATGCCCGATGACATGACCAGAATACATCGTCAATTTAATCATGTCAAGTATTAATATCATTTAAGTGTCAATTCAAAATGGCGGGTGGCTCGGGTCTGAACAACCATAAATATGGTTGGCCCAGGTCTCGCTTTTGGGACCTGGGAGACCACCAATCGATAATGTCCGGATAGCGCATCCCTGACCTCTGATCCATGGTCCATGGTCCCTGAAACTTGACCAACCATAGTCAAGAAAAGACGCCAAATCTTCGACCCCAAACACCCCGGACTCCCGCCATCCCGGACGACTTCAATTTTTTTGATGACGTCCCCGCAGCCATTCCCGGTGAAAGTGGACAGCTAAAGGTCTCCATTTTATGCAAAACCGGACAGCTACCATGCACCACTTTCCCCGAAACCGGTGATCTATAGCTGCTCATTTTGGGGGTAAACCGGCTGCATTTAGCTTCACAGTTTTGATAAAACGGTAAGCTGGTTTAGCACACTTTGCATACTTTGTAAAAGCTGGGGACCACCGGGGAAAATCCCTCATCGGAAGAGCCGGAAGCCCTTCTTCTTTTTCTTGTCCGGGACGGCCGGCTGGCCGCTCACCGATCAGCACATCTCCCGGATCGCCTGCGAGATCGGCGAGTCTTCCTCCATCAGCGAGACGGCCGTGTTCTGCATCCTCCGCACCGCCTTATAGTTGTTGGGAACCTTCCACTCCGCCTTCCGGGTGAGAGCCTTGGCCACCTGCGCCTCGTCGATCTCCGGGGAGCGCGGGTCGTAGCGGTTGACAACGATCTCAAGTTTAGGGCAGCCTTCGCCGGAAAGCTTTGTAATCAAGCGGTTAGAGTTGCGCAGTTCGGAGATGCCGACCTGCGTGACCATGTAGAGAGTGGCGAATTCAGCGGAAACACGTTTCAGTGCTTGACATAGCGTCCCAATCTCCGCAGACTGGAAGTGAGTCATTTTGCGAAATCAGGGACCATCATGCGAGACGAAGCCCCGCAAGGCACCTACAAAGTTCAGGCCCTCGACCGCGCCTTTGCCGTTCTGGATCTGCTGGGAGAAAGCGATACGCCGCTGGGTTTGGCGCAGGTTGCCTTGTCCCTGCAATTGCACAAAAGCACCGCGCACCGCTTCCTGATGGTTCTGGAGCGGCACCGCATGGTGGAGCGCACCGCCGGCGGCAAGTTTCGCCTGGGGCTGAAGCTCTTTGATTTAGGCAATCGCGCCATCGAGCAATATGACCTGCGCGAGCGTGCTCATCCGCACCTCAGGCGCTTGGTAGCCGAGACCGAAGAGACTGCGCACCTGTGCATCCTTGAAGGCGCGCACGTAATTTACATCGACAAGATTGAGCCGGCCCGCTCGGTGCGCATGATTACCCGCATCGGCGCCAGCAACCCGGCGCATTGCACCTCGGTGGGCAAGGCGATGCTGGCCTTCCTGCCCGAGGAGCGCCTGGACGAGGTGTTGCGCCGCATCCGCTTCGAGCGCTTTACGCCGCGTACCATCGTTACGCCCGAAGCCTTGCGAGTGGAGATCGAGAAGACCCGCCGCCGCGGCTATGCCGTGGACGACGAAGAGTTCGAGGAGGGCCTGCGCTGCATCGCCGTGCCGGTGCTGGATGCGCAGCGGTTGCCGGTGGCGGCGGTGAGCGTCTCCGGGCCGTCCTTCCGGGTGACGGCGCAGAAGCTGCCTTCCATCGCCACTCACCTGCTGCAATGCGTGCGGGGAATCTCGGTGGATATGGGCTTCGTATCCAGCGGCCGCGGCCAGCGCGCCCTCTGACCGGCAAGGATCTGCCTTCCCGCTTGATCCCGCCGCATCTCACCCAAGCCCCGCCCTTTCTGATACACTCATTCTTGTTGCTGAAGCAAATATCGCTTCCCGCCTGCCAGGGTGAGGGCGCGGTTGAAGGCAAGCTTCATCGGGGGACGTAGCTCAGTCGGTTAGAGCGCTGCCCTGTCACGGCAGAGGTCGCGAGTTCGAGTCTCGTCGTCCCCGCCATTCATTCCAAATAACTTAGGAGTGTTTGGCAATCAAAGTGACAGCCAAATCCGAGTACAACATTCGCACAATAAGCCCCGTATCATGCTGAATTTGCTCGTTCTCCCATCCCCGTTACCATCATCCTTACTACCTTGCTCTACACAGCCCGCTTCTGCGTTGTCACCGCCTGCGTGTAAACCTAAGCGTGATCCGGCTGATCGCGTGCCGTAAGAACTCCTGGGCCTCCCGTCTTTCAACGCGAGCTAGAGCAGCACGACGATGTTCAGTGGCCTCAACAATTGGGAAATTGTGGACGCTGCGAAGACTAAGCCGTTTGGTTCCCTGGCATTTTATCCAGGGCCGTGCCTGGGTGGTCACTGCATTCCTATCGATCCCTTTTTTCTCTCTTGGAAAGCGTGCGAATACTACTTTTCTACTCGCTTTACTGAGTTGGCCGGCGAGGTCAACACCATCATGCCCTATGAGTTACCGGCGCGCGTCGCGGATCACCTGAGCAGCCAAGGAATTCCATCGAGCACAGCACGCTTGTTGGTGCTCGGCTTGGCCTACAAAAAAATGTGGACGATTGCCGTGAATCACCCTCGATAAAGATCCTCAAACTTGTTGCGGACCGCAGCTTTGCGCTTTCATACCTCGATGCTCATGTGAGCGGCTATGTATCGCAGCGTTATGGTTATTTTAACGGAAGTAGAATTGCTGGAATTGACGGACGATGCGTATTTGAACACAGACGCAACGCTGATTCTGACCGACCACGACGCCTTCGATTATGATTACATTATAAGAATGTCCAATTCTGTGATCGACACACGTAATGCCACTCGGAAGATCGCTAACCGGGAAAAGATCATTCTCGCTTAATACTGGAGGCATGGTTGTGCAGAATATTGCTATTGTAGGAAACGGATACTGGGGTAAATACCTGGATAGAAATTACTTCGACCCTGGTGCGCTGCATACGGTGTGCGATGGCAACCCACTCGTTGAGGCAAGTGCTCAGGTGAAGTAACCGCAATGCTGGTCATGGAGGCTATCTCATGAAAGTTCCACTTCTAGATCTCAAGGCACAGTACGCCACTATTAAGGACGATGTTCTCACTGCCGTTGCAGAAGTACTCGATTCTCAGGTCTGCATAGGCGGGCCAAAGGTTGCCGAGCTTGAGCAGAAGGTAGCCGCTATCAGCGATTGCAAATTCGCCGTGGGCGTCTCTAGCGGGACAGATGCGCTGCTCGCCAGTCTGATGGCTCTCGACATCGGCCCCGGCCATGAAGTCATTACTACCCCCTTCACGTTCTTCGCCACCGCGGGCTGCATATCACGCACCGGTGCTCTTCCCGTTTTTGTCGATATCGATCCGCGTACCTACAACTTGGATCCTTCGAAAATCGAGGCTGCAATTACTGGCCGGACAAAAGCAATCATTCCGGTACATCTCTTTGGGCAGATGTGCAACATGGATCCAATCATGGAGATCGCTGCAAAGCACAAGCTCTATGTGATCGAGGATGCAGCGCAAGCCATCTCGGCCACCTATAAGGGCCGCAAGGCGGGAAGCATTGGAACCGTGGGCTGCTTTAGCTTCTACCCCAGCAAGAACCTCGGCGGCGCAGGCGATGGTGGAATGATTGTGACCAATGATCCCGTCCTGCATGAACGCCTCGTGGCCATGCGTTCCCATGGTTCGAAGCCGAAGTATTACCACAAATTCGTAGGCGGCAATTTCCGGCTCGATCCCCTCCAGGCGGCAATCCTGCTTGTAAAGCTTCCCCACCTTGGAAATTGGTCGGAAGCGCGCCGCCACAATGCTGCATTTTACGACCAGGCCTTCGCCGCCAGCGGCGTTCAGACACCCTGCATCAGCCCGGATTGCGTTAGTATTTTCAATCAGTATACGATTCGTGTCTCTCATAGAGACTCCATCGTCCAGGCTCTCAATCAAGAGGGCATCGGCACCGAAATCTACTACCCACTCCCCATGCATCAACAGGAATGCTTCGTCGGCAAGTGTAGGGTCGTTGGTCAGCTTCTCGAGTCCGAAATGGCGTCTCAAAGTGTATTAGCTTTGCCTGTCTACCCGGAACTCACTCAGAACCAGCTCGATTGCGTGGCCGATACCGTCCTGCGGCTCGCGACGTCGTTGGATTGCGCACAGCTTACCGAGGTTATTCAGTAAGAGTGTGGTGGTCCCGGTTATTCGGACAGTTTTTCTTGATTCTTAAGTGGAGTTCTGTCTTTCGGTTCAGGCTGCCAAGGATTTTGGCAGGCGGTTGAAGATTACCGGGTCGGCGATATTGCCATTGTCCCAGTGCTGGTTGACCGGCAGGGTAAGGTTTTCGCATTCTGTAGCCGGTTGGCGAAGCGGGGGCGGGCACTGTTGGAGAGCAACCAGCCAACGAATAGCCGGTTGGAACTCGTCTATGCCGATGAGTGCCGGCAGCGGGACAGATGCCCGTTCCCGGCTTTTCATTTTGTGATCGGACCGATAGATCCCCCATGCCTCGAAAGACTCACCCAACAAGCCACCGCCGGGCGGCTTCTTTATTATTGGCCTGATAGGGAGGTTGAAACCCCCGCCTCCCTCCGTAAAAGAGTGTTTCCGCAGCCTGTAAGGCCCAGGACAAACCCGTACGCTTCAAACGGGCCCATTCTACGGGAGGCGGTTTTCGCGCGGCAGACACCCCTTTGCGGTATCATGAACGTCTAAAGGGTAAGCGGCCTGAATCCCTGTTGGGCCGATGAGGTGGCGTGTGTCTCGATTCTTCCAGCGATTTGTCTTCCTGCTTTCCATTGCGCTCTGCATAGCTCTGGTCTCCGGCGTTGTCCTGGGCGAGTACGGGCTGCTGGGCGTGCGCGCCGGCGGCCAGGATGGCGCTTACCGCCAGAACAATGTCTACAGCGAGGTGCTGAATAAGATTCAGACCGACTACGTCACCGAGCCGAAGATCAACGACGTGACCACTGGCGCGCTGCACGGCCTGTTGGAGTCCTTGGACGCCGACTCCAGCTACCTGACTCCGGCCGAGTACAAGATCTACAAGGAACGGCCAGCGGGCGCGGCGCAGGTGGGCATAACCGCCTCGAAGCGCTATGGCTATGCGGTGGTGGTGAGCGTGCTGCCCGGCTCGGCAGCCGCCAAAGAACATATTGCCGACGGCGACGTGATCGAGTCCATCGGCGATCTTTCGACGCGCGAACTCTCGCTGGCGATGATCCGGCTGATGCTGGAAGGCAAACCGGGAAGCACGGTGGCGCTTTCGGTGGTGCGCCCCGGCAAGGCCGATCCCGAGAAAGTGACGCTGACCCGCGCCAACACCGGCGCGCCTGCGCTGGATGAACGGCAGTTGGAAGGCGCGACCATTCTCTATCTGAAGCCCGGTGCGCTGACCGCCTCGCGCGTGGACGAGATGGCCGCCGCGCTCAAGTCTGCCGCGGGCCGCAAGGTACTGCTGGACCTGCGCGACTCGGCCGGCGGCGACGCCGAGCAGGGCGTACGGCTGGCGAACTTTTTCATCAAGCAGGGCACGCTGGCTGTGCTCGAAGGCCAGAAGTTTCCACGCCAGACCTTCACGGCCGATCCGGCCAAGTTCGTCACCGGCGCGCCGCTGGCCGTGCTCATCAATCGCGGCACTTATGGGGCGGCTGAGCTGACGGCCGCGGCCATCAAGGACGCGAAGCGCGGCGATGTGGTGGGCGAACGGAGCTTCGGCCTGGGTTCGGTGCAAGAGACAATCGAGCTGCCCGACGGTGCAGCGCTGCTGCTGACCGTGGCCAAGTACCAGACCCCAGCCGGCAAGAAGATTCAGGATGAAGCGGTGACGCCGACAGTGGTGGTGGAGACGGCGGGCGAAGGCGAGGAAGAAGAAGCCGCGCCGCCCAAAAGCGACGAGCCGTTGTTGAAGGCGATCGAACTGCTGAAAGCGAAAAATAGCTAAATGAACCCAATCGTTCCTGCTCTTGCACGGCGTGGTACGCCGAGGCACTCTTCGCCGTCTTTCGGCGCGGGAAAATGCTAGCCTTGGGCTTGAGGATATCTCCGCCGTGCGCGGGAGAGATGCCGACGAGGCTTGAATCGCTTGCAAGACAGTTCTGACGAGCCGATTGGACCGCGCGAGCTTGCCCGGAGGCGGCGGCTGAAGGCCGAGTATGTGCCCGCGCATCGAGGGCGCAAACTAGCCGGCAAGCTCGCGCTGGCCGCGCTGCTGGTGCTGGCGGTGATTACCGGCTCGCTGGCCGGGCTGACGCTGGTCTACTCCGCCGATCTGCCGCAGATTCACGACCTGGAGCGCTTCCGGCCCTCGACGCTGACGGATCTGTACGACCAGAAGGGGCGCATCATCGGCTCCTTCGCGCTGGAGCGGCGCGTGGTGGTCAACTACGACGACTTTGCGCCGGTGCTGCGCCAGGCGGTGATCTCGATTGAAGACAAGAGCTTCGAGTCGCACTGGGGGATCAACGTGCTGCGCATCGCCGGCTCCGCGTGGCACGACGTACGCAGCCACGGACGCGCCCAGGGCGCATCCACGCTGACCATGCAGCTAGCGCGCAACCTCTTTCTCTCCTCCGAGCGCACCGCGACGCGCAAAATTCAAGAGGCCTATCTCGCCATCCAAATAGAGCGCGCCTTCACCAAGCAGCAGATCTTCACTCTCTACGGCAACCAGATTTACCTGGGCAGCGGCCAGTACGGCTTTGAGGCTGCTTCTGAGTATTACTTCAGCAAGCATGCCCGCGATCTGACGCTGACCGAAGCGGCGCTGCTGGCCGGATTGCCCAAGGGGCCGGTGGCCTACTCGCCGCTGCTGAATCCGGAGAAGGCGCTGCGTCGGCGCAACCTGGTGCTCACGGAGATGGAGCAGGACCGGGCCATCAGCCACCAGCAGGCCGAGCAGGCCCGCCAGGCTCCGCTGGGTTTGCGTGTTGCCCAGCCGGAGATGTCGGTGGCGCCGTGGTTTCAGGAGGAGGTGCGGCAGGAGCTGGAAAAGCGCTTCGGCACCGAGCAGGTGCACGAGGCCGGCCTGAAGGTGCAAACCACGCTCGATCTGGAGCTGCAACAAACGGCCAATCGCGCTGTCGTGGACGGCCTGGCTGTCTATGAGCGGCGGCGGGGCTGGGTCGGCAAACAGGAAAACGTGCTGACCGGCGGCAGCACCATCGAGGAGTACAGGCATCCCGACTGGGCGATGAAGTCCGGGCCCGGCGACTATGTTCATGCCGTGGTGACCCGCGTGCTGCCGCTGGAGATTCACGCCCGCGTGGGCAAGGACGAGATTGTGCTTCTGCCCGAGGACTGGAAGTGGACCGGCCAGCGCTACGGCGATGCGCTGGTCAAGCCCGGCGACGTGATCTACGTGCATCTGGAAGACGCGATGGAGGGCACGGCGCGGCGCGCCACGCTGGAGCAGGACTCTGGCGCTCAGGGCGCTCTGCTGGCCATCGACAACACTACCGGCGACGTGCTGGCGATGGTGGGCGGCCGCGATTACGCGCTCTCGCAGTTCAACCGCGCGACCCAGGCGGAACGGCAGACCGGCTCCAGCTTCAAGCCTTACGTCTACACCGCGGCCATCGAGGACGGCGCCAAGCCCACCGACATCATCGTTGACGGGCCGGTCAGCTTTGGCAGCTACACCCCGCACAACTACGAAAACGATTACAAAGGCTCGATGACACTGCTCAACGCCTTCGCCGAGTCGCGCAACATACCCGCCCTCAAGCTGGCCGCGCGCGTCGGCATTCAGAATGTCATCGAAGTAGCCCACCGCTTCGGCGTCACCAGCAACATTCCCGCCTACCTGCCGGTGGCTCTGGGCGCGGTGGAAATTACGCTGGAAGAGCAGGTGGCCAGTTACTCGGTCTTTCCCAACGACGGCATTCGCGTGAAGCCGCGGCTGATCAAGAAAGTCGCCAACGCCGACGGCATTACGCTGTGGGAGGAGCCGCCCGCGGTCAACGAAGTGATTGCCCAGCAGACGGCGCGCACCATGATGACGCTGCTCCGCGCAGTCACCGCGTACGGCACCGGTCAGGCTGCGGCGCAACTGAACCACCCGCTGGGCGGCAAGACCGGCACGACAAGTGATTATACGGATGCCTGGTTCCTGGGCTTTTCCCCCTCGGTCACCTGCGGCGTCTGGGTGGGCTTTGACAGCCGCGAGTCGCTCGGCGAAAAGGAGACCGGCGCGAAGGCCGCGCTGCCCATCTGGATAAACTGGATGCGCGCCGCCATTGTCGGCAAGGACGACGAACAGTTCCTCGGCGATGAACCGGAGAGTCCAGCGCTTAAAGCGTCCGTTGAACCGCCCGCAAGTCCAGTATCCGCCAGCTCCCCAGCAATACCACTCGCCAAAACAGGAACAACCGGCGGCGCGGGCACGTTGCTCGCAGCTCCACGAGCAACCGGCTCAGCCGCCAAGCCGCTGAATTCGAATTTCCCCGCCCGGTCACCCGCAACTCCAGCGTCGCCCGGTCCGGCCGCCAGGCCATCGGCGCAACCCGGCCGGCTGCCCGCGCAACCCGCGCCCAAACCCTCCGTGCCGCCAGCCGCAAGCACTCCCGCGGGAAGGACGCTGATCAAACCGGCCTTGCCAGTGCAGCTTGCTCCCGTCAAGCCTGTGGGCGCAGTCAGGCCGGTGATCGTCACGGCCCCGTCCGCCTCACCCGGATCAGCGGCTAAACCGCCGGTCGAGACGGTAGTGAAACCGGGGCCACAGCCAGGAGTCGGCGCAAAACCGCCGGTCAAGACGGCGCTGCCCTTGCAGCCCGCTCCCGCAAAGCCTCCGGGAGCGGTCAAACCCGCGCTCGATAGCGCCCCGGGCAAGCCTAAGTATTAGCAAGTTTCAACAAAAATGTGTTGAACCAAAGAGCACGGTTTGGGTTCGTGATTCAGCTCTGAAAAGCCGGACCTGGTAGGCACTCGGCAGGTGGCCCAGGAATCATTGTTAACTACTTCGATCATCAACCAAAATAGAAGGCTGTGCCCGGACTACGCTCCGGCCTTCGGCATGACGAAGATTGCTGGATCGATCGGCTTGTTTAGCTCAACCTTCTTTACCGTTATGCTCAGTTGGAACTGCCCAAGATCCACACCGATGCTATAAGGAACCAAGAAACCCGCTTCCGTCTTGCGGTAATCCGAGTAGCTGTTCGTGACCGTCACAGGCTGGCCCTGCATCTGGGTATCCGTGGCCATGCTGTTCACCAGGTACGTCTTCGCGTCGATTACGAAGTTGTACTTGACTTTCTCCTTCGTGGTCAGCGTGATCGTATAGCTCTTGTCGTCCTTGCTCGCCAACTCGATCGTGCTTCCTTTGGCTGCATAGTTGTAGAGCGGTCCGCCCACGTAGATTCCGGCCTTGCCCGTGTTGTACTGGTCATCCGGCATCGGCGTTGGGTCGGAGGCGCCGGCCATCGGGTTGACCATCCAGCCGCCCTTGTCCGTGTAGCACGAAATGATCTTGCTTCCGTTGAATTCGGACTCCTGTTTTGTGCCCACGCCATCCACCGTAATGGTCGTAGTTGGGGCGTCATTCCCCATCACCTGCATCGTGCCTTCGACCGACATCGTCTTGACCTTGCTGATGGCATCCTTGCCGCCCAGAGCGTCCAGGTGCTTGGCGACGATCTCGTCGGCCGTCAGAGCTGGGGCCGAAACTTGCACCGGGGCTGGAACTTGCACCGGGGCCGGAGCCTGTGCCGGGGCCGGAGCTTGAGCCGTGAGTGAAGCTGCACCGGCCATTGCGGTAATCGCGAGAATCCCGAGAATAATCCTTTTCATTTCTGCCTTTCGCTTGTCTCAGAAGAGAGTGATTGAGTACGGAAACAGTTTACTCCTCGCCTTAGCCGAGGCGCTCCATTCCCTGTTGATCAGTACGAAATCGACCCGCACAAAGTTTCCGGCTCAGCCCAGACGGAAGGCTGTTCCACATTCATCGCGGCCTCTCTCCCGTAGGGAGCCGGTGATAATAGCCCAGGGTAAAACTCTGGGTAGACCGCCCAACCGGAATCTCCAACCCCGTCTGGGCGGAACGAAACATATCCCCACCGCAGCACCCTCGCAACACCAAGGAACCCTTCGCCAGAAGGTTCCCATGCTCATGTATGTGGCGAGAAAATGGATGATTCCCGATCGCATTCTTCTCCCGTAGGGAGAAGTTGAAAATAGCCCAGGGGAAGCAAAGCGCACCCCTGGGTAAGTGTTCCTATCCAGGCCTCCCGTCCCATAGGGCCGGGACGAAACTCATCCTTACTGCATCACCTCTCAACACCATGGGTCCCTTCGCTAGAAGAGTCCCATTTCGCAGGAGTGCAGTTTCGGGTTAGCCGGTCAGCCACTCGGAGCCCGGAAATTCCAGAAAAAGGTCGGGAAGCCAACTTGCCGTACAGATCCCCAGCGCAGGTCCCATAATCACTCTGTCAGCAAGACTGCTTGGGAGAATATAATTCCCGATATGTCAGAGCTAGACGACTTGATGAAATGCCCCGTCGATTGGAAGGAGAAACTTCAATCAGACGACTGGTCCGTCCAGATTCCTCACCTTGACTGGTATTACTCCCTCGCCCAACATGCGGTTAACCAAGAGGATATATCCCTTTATTCCTCTTTCGGCGACCTAGAGGAAATCTACGATGATCCCGAGGAGTTGAAGAGTCTTTTGATCAATCTAAGAGACCGGCGACCCAAGGCGGTGGAGCTGTACATGAAGCGTGCTGGTCGTCTTGGAAATCTATCGTTCATGACGCCTTCAGAGCATGGGAAGCACTTTCGAGCCGGAATAGGCGAAGAAAGAGTTTTGGCACGCAGCAAAAAAGACATTTCGCTGTTTTTCAGAGACTATAGCAGTGCTCGGCTCGAAGAGACGTTTTGGTCTTGGTTCCAGCTTACTTTCGACATCATCAATGACCTGGACGATTATGAGGACTTCTTAAATCCGAACGAAGACCTCTATAAGCTCCTCAATCGGCACTTTGGAGACTGTTTCTCTCCGAAAGCAACCTCCGTATATGCACAGATACGATCAAGCCCATAGGTGCGTGTGACGGAGAACCAACATCATACCTCTGTTACGACATCAACATCGACAGCGGGACAACGCATTGTTTCCCAGTATCCGAAGCGGAGGCACGGAGGATGATGAGCAAGTTCGAAATTTCATCAAGAGAGGCCGATTAGAGCACCGCAGACATTAATGACGTAGCGGCGTATGTGAAACCTTGATGTGACCAACCGCTGTATTGCTTTTTGAAAGCAGAAGATCCAGAGCTGCACGTGACACCGTTCTATTTGATGTCGGGCCAATGATGATTTCATCGATATGGTGTGGCCCGTCGCCTGTAGCCATCGGCAGTTCAAAATAGGGAGTAACTCCGAACCGCCCCGACCGGAATGAGACTCCATATAGCGCATCTTCCGGGTATTGACTGACAAGCCGCCATTCCTTCTCCTCTTCAAATCCACTGTGCTTTAGAGCCGACATAACCAAAGCGAGTGCCAGGTTCCATTTATAACGGTCAAAGAACGTCTTTACCCTTGATTCCACGGTGCTCGCACGCCCCAAGCTGCTTTTCCTAGAGACCGTTCCTTCCATGAAAGCCTCGACGAGATATCGGGAGAGTTTTTGCTGCTCACGATGATCATATTCACAGCGTATGAGATTGAAGTGATGTCGTTTCGCCGAAGAGAAGAGCGAGTTCTGCTGCCCAAAACCTAAGGCGTAGCCATTGCCACTCGGACAATATGCGCGCCATTGGCTAAGCTGATCTCCCCTCTCGGAGAAGGACAAGACAAAGCATCCTCTTTGCGTGTGCAAGACGAGGCTCTCGAATGCAGTGCATTGCTCTTCGCTCAATCGACTGGAACGGAGTTCGTCTCGAAGCAGCATCGCTCCGATTTGGTACTCCTTGCGGTCGTTGAGGTGCCTATAATCCGTCGCCCAAAGTTTGCCGCTCTGAACTATCCCAATCAGGCCAGTGGCACATGTGTAGTGGTAAAGGCGACCAGATGGCTTTTCTCGAATGAACCTGTCAAGTAATTCCATGATCTCTAGAATAGCTTCTTGTACCTGTTTCCTGCACGCGAATCTCCACGAGAATGTCAAGTGCCTCCAGCACGACGACCTGCAAGCTACCGATGAGCGGTTGGCCCAAGCCCCTCGAGTGGCGCGAACCTAACAATGCACTCATCCAACGTGCCTCGATGACCTGTAGTCAGATCGGTCCTGACAAACGCCCTTGCCTTCACCAACCCGGCTCCGCGCCCGCCGCCTCGCCAAATCGCCGTTCCCTGTTCTCTGTTCCCTAGTCCCCAACCACTGACAACTGACCCCTGATCCCTGACCCCTGATCCCTATCTTCCTGGTCCTTGTACTGGAGCTGGTAGAGCTTCCAGTAGAGGCCGCGGTGGGCAAGCAACTCCTGGTGAGTGCCCTTCTCACGCAATTGGCCACGGTGCATCACTAAAATAGTCTCCGCGCGCTGCACGGTCGAGAGGCGGTGGGCGATCAGCACGCTGGTCCGGCCTTCGACCATGCGCTCCAGTGCGCCGCGAATGCGCAGCTCGGTGTCGGTGTCCACGCTCGAAGTCGCTTCGTCGAGGATGAGGATGCGGGGGTTGTAGGCCAGCGCGCGGGCAAAGTTGATGAGCTGCTTCTGCCCCGTGGAGAGCGAGTTACCGCGCTCCCGCACCGGCTCGTCGAACTGGTTGGGAAGGCTCTCGATGAAGTCCAGCACGTTGACGTCGCGAGCGGCCTGGCGCAGATCGGCGGCGGTGATGGCCTCGTTGCCGAAGCGGATGTTTTCGGCCAGCGTGCCGGTGAAGAGGAATGGGTCTTGCAGCACGACGGCGAAGTGCCGGCGGAGCGCGTTCAGATCGTGCTCGCGCAGGTCGATGCCGTCGAGCAGGATTTGCCCGGCGGTCACATCGTAGAAGCGCATCATCAGGCTGGTGAGGGTGGTCTTGCCGGCGCCGGTGTGGCCGACGATGGCTACCGTCTGGCCCGGCTCGACGGTGAAGGAAACGTCTTTGAGAATCCACTCGATGCCATCAATGGCGGCCAGATCGGTTGCCGCGGCCACGGCGGCCTGCTGCTCCGGGGTCAGCTTCTGGTAGGTAAACCAGACGTGGCGGAACTCGATCCGGTTGCTGCCGTCGCCGCCGAGCGGGCTGGCCGGCGAGACAATCTCCGGCTCGGTGTCGAGAAGCTTAAAGATGCGCTCGCTGGCGGCCATCGCCGATTGCAGGATGTTGTACTTGTCGCTCATGTCCTGGATCGGCCGCCAGAAACGCAGCGAGTATTGGATGAACATATTCAGCACGCCGATCATCACCACGCCGGAGAGCACGCCAATCCCGCCGCGCCAGACGATCAGCGCGATAGCCACGGCGCTGAGCAGATCAACGGCGGGATAAAAGAGCGCGTAGGCGAAGATGGTGTCCTTGAAGGCGATCATGTGCTGGCGGTTGACTTCTTCAAAGTCGTCATAGGCGCGCTGTTCGCGGTTGAAGAGCTGCACCACGCTCATCCCGCTTATATGCTCCTGGATGAAGCTGTTGATGCGGCCGATGGCGGCGCGGACGCGGCGGAAGCTGGCGCGAACGTGATCGCGGAAGAGGCGCGTGACGACGAGAATTAACGGCAGAACGGAAAAGGCCAGCAGCGCCAGCCGCCAGTTGATGGTGAGCATCAGAGCGGCCATGATGGTGAGGTTGAGCGAGTCGTCCACGATGGCGAGCACGCCAGCGGTGAACATTTCGTTGATGGCGTCCACGTCGGAGGTGATGCGGGTGACCAGGCGGCCCACGGCGTGCGCGTCAAAAAAACCGATGTGCATGCGCTGCATGTGGCGGAAGATCTCGCGGCGCAGGTCGAACATCAGCTTCTGGCCGGTCCATTGCATCAGGTAGGTCTGAATGAATTGGAAGAGATAGGCGCAGAGCAGCACGCCCATGTACACCTCGGCCAACTGCGTGATGCCCTGAATGGGGTCGTCGCTGAGGCGGCGGGTGAGCGCGTTATGAGTGCCCATGCCGCGGGCAAGAAGATTAGTAGAAAGCGCGGACCTGGAGTCGGAGGGGAAGTAGCGGTCGATGGCCACCATCACCAGGAAGGGGCCGGCGACGTCACAGATGGATTTGAGGCTGATGGCCAGCGTGGAGACAGTGGCCTGAATCCAGTAGGGGCGCAGATAGTGGCCGAGCCTCTGGATCAGCCGGGAGTCGTAGACCTTGCCGACCGGGTCCTCATCGGGTTTTTGCGGCTTTTTCTCTTCTTTTTCGGCCATCGCTGGGGTGGGTTCGGCTTCAGCTTCTATTGTAAGGGGCGCTGGGAGGGGCGAGAGCAGCGAAGAGCGGTTCTTGAAGGCACGAACCCTTGACGAAAAGTCACCCTACAGCTACAGATTGAACAGCTCGCGCAGCCGTCGGGTTTGTGCGCGGCTGACGGGGATTTCGGTCTGCTTTTTGTCGTTCATGCGCAACTGGTAGCTGGATTTGAACCACGGCACCACCTCGCGGATGTGGTTGATGTTCACCACAAAGCCGCGATGGGCGCGCCAGAAGAGGGCCGGATCGAGCAGGTCGAGCAGCTCATCCAGCGTGCGGCACTTGGAGCAGCCCTCGAAGCTCTGCGTCACTACGCGAATCACGCCCTCGTCGATGGCGGCGTAGCAGATCTCCGCCTGATCGATCAGCAGCAGGCGGTTTTGTGCCTGGACGATTAGCTTGGCGAGCTGGGGCGCGCGGCTGACGCCCTGCGGACGGTTCAGCAGCCGCAGCAGAGACTCGATTTGCGACTCTGGCAGAGGGCCTGTCGCGCCATTGGGCGAGCCGCCGGACGATGCGGAAGTCAGCCGGCCCCGCACCCGTTCCACGGCCTGCTCGACGCGCGCGCGGTCAAAGGGCTTCAGCAGGTAATCGACCGCGTTCACGTCAAAGGCGCGCACCGCGTACTGGTCGTAGGCCGTGGCAAAGACCACCTGCGGTGGGGCCAACTGCGCCTTCG
>Ga0326728_10009178_pt1 | contig 23976 bp, 23 predicted proteins | sample MB3enrmetagenome_FD_207602 | JGI IMG/M metagenome (GOLD analysis project Ga0326728, IMG submission 207602) | Lab enriched peat soil microbial communities from McLean, Ithaca, NY, United States - MB31MN | ecosystem: Environmental > Terrestrial > Soil > Wetlands > Peat | place: USA: New York... | reverse complement strand
GCGATGACCGGGTAGGGCGGCCGTCGGGGCACGACCGCGAACCTTAGGTGGGCACGTGACAATTCTTCATCTCCACGGAACAGGGCCATGAGCGAAGGGGAGTTCTGCGTCGTCTGCGGCTCGACCGGTCGGCCCCTCGTGGACGGCGTATGCGCCGAGTGCGCCGCCGACCGGACGACGCTCCTCTCCGCCGCGAAACGGGCCGAGGTGACCGTCTGTCCGACCTGCGGGGCCCGGAGGCGGGGCGCCCACTGGGAGCGCGCAGGGTCGAGCCCGGTCCTTACCGCCGAGGACCTCTCACCGTTCCTCGAAATCCCGGCCGAGGTCGGGGTACGCCGGATCCAGTGGGAGGAAACGACGGCCACGGCGACCGTTCGCGAGCTCGTCGGTCGCGCGCGCGTGCGCTTCCGCGGCATCGAGCGCGACGTCGAGGTCCCGCTCTCGGTGCGGACCATCCACATGACGTGCCCGGAATGCAGCCGGAAGAGCGGTCGGTACTACACCGCGACCATTCAGCTGCGGGGGCCGGCGGAAGGACGGCCGGAGAAGCCGATCCCACTTCGCGCCCGGCTCAACGAGGAATGGGTGCGCCTGGTCCACGAGATGCGCCCGGACTGGCGCGCGGCGGTCTCCTGGCGTGAGGAGCTCCCCGAGGGATGGAACTGCTTTTTCACCGACACGCTCGCGGCCCGGGCCGTCGCCAAGCTCGCAAAACAGCGTTTCGGCGCGTCCCTGAAGGAATCGTCGAGCCTGGTCGGCCGCAAGAACGGCCAGGACCTCTACCGGGTCACCTTCTGCCTACGGTTCCCGCGCCGTCCCCAACCCGGGCGGGACAAGGCCGGCCCACAGGACAACGAGCAAGTCTTGGAACAATAGCCTTAAGAAGCAACCTCTCCGTCGAGGCTCCCGGTAGCGGGGGCACTACTCCATGAGCAAAAGCGGCATTCTCCGGCGACACCACGGGTCCGATACATTGGAAGAAGGGACGTTCCTCGACCTCGGCGCGATGAGCTTCGAGGACGAGGCCGGCGCGCTCGCCGGTCAGAAGGGAACCGTCCGGTTGGCGGAGATCATCCGGTTCGAGGACCTTCACGGGATCTCGAAGCTCGCCTACCAGGGCGACATCGTCCTGCTCGACTACACGTCCATCTCGAACGACCAGATGGCTGTGAAGCGGATGAGCATCGACCTCAAGAACATCGCAAAGGATACGGGTGGCGATGTCGCTGGGATCGCAAAGAACCTGCTCGCCATCACGCCCGCCGGAATCCGCATCGACCGACAGAAGATCCGCCCCTCGTTCTAGGCCCGGGCCGGCCGAGGGACCATGAAGGTCCAGGTCGACCGCCGCGACGGCCTCACGGCCGCGGCGGATGTAACGGCGAGCGGCGTCTTCGAGCGCCCTGAGAAGGACGACACGTTCCCCCGAGCGCTTCAGAAGGAGGACGACGCTACCCGCGGGCTCGTCAAGGCCGCGTGGGCCCGCAAGGAGGTCAAGGGGAAGCGGAAGGAGCTCACGGTCTTCCACCGGCCCGATGGTAAGGGGAGAATCGCCCTCATCGGCCTCGGTCCGCATCCGAAGTTCACCGCTGACATCGTTCGGCGCGCGGCGGCCGAGGTCGTCCGTGGTCTCAAGGGGAAGGGAGCCCGAACGGTGGCGTTCCGTCTGAGCTCGTTCGTGGGCGACAGCGTTCGCGTCGAGGCGGCGGTCGCCGCGCTCACGGACGGTGCCATCCTCGGCAACTACGAGTTCCAGAAGTACAAGTCGACGACCGACGGGGGTGTGGAGGACGCGAGCATCCACCTCGGCGAGGAGTTCTCGCGCGACGAGGCGGCCCTCAAGAAGATCGTGGCCGACCAGGCCGCGGTCGACGACGTGGTCGTCTGGACCCGGGACATCGCGAACCTCCCGGCTGACACGGCCTCCCCGCAGCGCCTCGCCGAGGAGGCGGTCGCGCTCGGCAAGGAGTTCGGGCTCAAGGTCACCGTCTTCGACGAGAAGAAGCTCGCCGAGATGGGGTGCGGCGGGATCCTCGCGGTCGGCAGCGGTTCGTCCGGTCACCCACCGCGCATGGTCGTCCTCGAGTACCCGGGCGGCGCCCGCCGCGGGCGGACGATCGCCGTGGTCGGAAAGGGGATCACGTTCGATTCGGGCGGGATCTCGATCAAGCCGGCGATGAGCATGCAGGAGATGAAGTTCGACAAGTCGGGGGCGTGTGCGGTCCTCGGCATCCTGCGCGCCGCGGCGACCCTCAAGGTCCCACCCCGTGTGATCGGGGTCATGTGCTGCGCCGAGAACGTCCCGAGCGGGACGTCCTATCGACCGGGCGACGTGGTCCGTTCGTTCAACGGGAAGACGATCGAGGTCGTCAACACGGACGCCGAGGGACGGGTCGTCCTATCGGACGGGCTCGGGTACGTCGTCAAGCAGTACCGCCCGGACGAGGTGATCGACATGGCGACGCTCACCGGGGCCCAGGTAGTGGCGCTCGGCGACGACACCGCTGGCCTCGTCTCGAACGACGAGAAGCTCGCCCAGGGGCTCCTCCTCGCCTCGGCTGCGACGGGCGAGCCGGTATGGCAGATGCCGCTCACCGATTACCACCGTGAGATCGTGAAGAGCGAGATCGCGGACGTTCGAAACTCGACCGAGCTCCCGGTGGCGGGGATGCTAAGCGCGGCCGCCTTCCTCGAGACGTTCGTAGGCACGACCCCGTGGGCGCACCTCGACATCGCCGGACCGGCGTACACTACGGCCAAGACGCGCCGGTACCAGCCGGCGTACCAGAACATCGGCGCGACCGCGTTCGCGGTGCGTCTCGTCACCCGGTACCTGGAGACCGCTCCCCCTCGAGGATAGTCCGTCCGACCCGCGTTCCCAGGGCCACCCGCGCCGGAACCCTTTCCGTCCCACCGAGTGCGATCTCGCGTACCGGCGAGCGGGTCCCTTAGGCCGCGACGACCTGGACGCTCTCCCCCCCGTGCCGGGTCGAGCGCGGGCGGACCTCGCAGAAGAGCGGGGTGTGGTAGCCGCCGCCGGTGATGAGGGCCGTTCCGACGGGGAGCGACTGGATCATCTCGGTCATCCCGTTCGTGAGCCCCTCGATCGATTGGGTGATCGCCTTCAGGTCGAGCGGGTTCGTGACCTGCAAGATCAGCTGCGTGTTGCACTGCGAGAGGACGTTCTTGTCGATGCGAGCCGCGCGCTGCGTCACGACGCATAGGCCGAGACCGAACTTCCGCCCCTCGCTCGCGATGTTCTTCAGGACGCGGGAGCTCGTCACCTGACCCTGCTGGGGGGCGAAGTTGTGCGCCTCCTCGATGACGAGGAAGAGTGGCGGGATCCTACCCCGCTTGCGGTTGTCGAAGAGCGTCGCGGCGATCCGGGCGACCACGAGCTCCTGGATGTCGACCGCGACACCGCGCAGGTTGATGAGGGTCGCATCGCCCTCCTTCACGAGCTCGTTCAGGCTCGTTCCCTGGGGGCCGAGGAGCTTCGTCTGCTCGACGTACTCGAGCCGTTCATGGAGCGTGTCCGCGACGGCCCCTTCTCCCACCTCGGCCGCGCGGACGAGGTCGTGCACGGTGAAGTCCGGGGTGGCCACGCTCACCCGCTCGATGATCTGTTTCAGGGGCGGGAGGTACGTCTTCACGTTCGTGAGGCCCATGAACACCAGAAGCTCGCGCGGGTCGAGGTGGTGGAGCGAGAAAGTGAGCGGCTTCGCCCCCGGGTTCAGGGTGGCATCGGGGGAGAACTCCCGGACCTGCTTCGCGAACCCCTGGGCGGAGACGCCGAAGCGCGCGTTGCCGCCGTTCGGCTCCGCGGAGAAGCGCAGCGAGCCGTACTCCCCATGCGGGTCGATGATGACGCACGTCACCTTGTGGCGGAGCAGCTCCTCGATCAGGACGCCGAGAAGGTAGCTCTTCCCGCCGCCCGTCTTGGCGAGCACGCTCACGTGCCGCTGGACGAGCTGGTTGATGTCGAGCTCGACATGGATCCCGTGGTTCCGCAGCAACCCGACATAGGCGCCCGAGTTCGGCCGGTGCTTCAGGCCGAGCACCTCGGCGATGAGCGGTTCGTCGGCCCGGAAGACGTGCGCGCCGGGCCGGAACGGGATCGTCGGGATCTTGACGATCCCCCGCGCGTCCCGGTAGCCGATGATGCGGACCAGCCCGAGCAGGTTCTCGTGGATCGGGGTCTCTTCCGTCGGCTTGAGGGCGCCCGCCGCCTCGAGACCGAGGTCGCTCTTGCGCTTCAGGTCGTCCAGCTGGCAGAGGACCTTCCCGTGGAGCTCGTCCTCGATCGCGAGGTAGTCGCCCCGCTCGACCGGCTGGGCGAGGCTGATGTGGAATTGACCCAGCCCTACGTCGCCGTAGATGCGGCCGACCTCGTCCACGGGGCGAATCATCGAGGGTCGCGGTTATTAGACTGACGTGGCAGGAGAAACCACGGTCGCCGCTCCTCGGAAGCCTTTATATCGCGCATTTATGTCGAAACTCTCCCCGACCCGGGACGTGCTCCTACGGCGGAACGGTGGCCTTGAGCGACGACGCAATCGAAGAACTTGAACGGAAGCGGGCAGAGTCCAACGCGAAGGCCGACGAGTCGCGCGCCAAGCGCGACCGGCTGAACGCGGACGCTCGGACGACGGCGGAGACCCGGTCCGGTATCCTCGACGAACTCCACGACAAGAGCTCCGAGGCCCAGGAACACCGACGCCTACGGGACACCTTCAACGCGCAGGTCCGCGAAGAGAAGCGCCTGCGCGAGGAGTGGAACCGCAAGTTCCAGGAGCTCGGGGACAAGGTCCAGGAGCTCAAGCGCACCCGCCAACCCCGGCCGGGCGCCGTACCCGTCTGGCGGCTCCGAAAGGAGCTCAAGGAGCTCGAGTTCCGCCACATGACCACCGCCCTCACAGGCGAACAGGAGAAGCGGCTGATCGAGGAGATGAAACGCCTCGAGGCCTCGATCCGGGAGCAGGACGACCAGCTCCGCCAGGACCCCGAGGTCGAGCAGACGCTCAAGGAGTTCGCCGAGGCGCGCACCGAGGCCGAGGCCCACCACGCGGCCGTGGGGAAGCTCGCCGAGGACGCCCAGCGCGAACACGAGGCAATGGTCGTGCTGTACGAGTCCGTGGACGCGCTCCGGCGCCAGGCGGATGAGGTCCAAGCGCACCTCCTCGAAGTGAAGGGCCAGGCCGACGAGGCGCACCGCGCCCACATCGCGGCGATCGAGGAGGTCCGCGACTTCGAGAAGATGCTCTATGCCGCCCGCGGCGGCCGGGCCCCCCAGACGTGGGGCGAGGCCGAACCTCCGAAAGAGGAGGATTTCCTCGCCCGCCTGAAGAAGGGCGAGAAGGTATCGACCGAGGACCTACTCGAGCTCCAGAAGAGCGGGCGCGCCTAGTAGTCCGACACGACCGTGACGCTCTCCTACGGACCGCACGAGGTCGACGCCGTCCTCTTCGACCTGGACGACGTGCTCGTTCCGTTCCAGACCCCGAACGCCTGGCAGTGGGCGTGGCGCCCCCAAGGTCCGGTGCTGGGTGACCGTCGGGTAAAGGCGGCAGTACGACGGGCCCTCAAGAGCTGGGACCGCCGACGGTGGCAAGGGCTCACCGGGAAGGCCCCACCCGCCAACGTGGAGGCCCTCCGGGCCCACCTCGCGGACGCCCTCGCGACCGTCGCGGGCCACCCGCTCCCACCCGCGGAGACGGAGGCGGTCGTGCGTCGGTTCCTGCGACCCGCGGGCGAGGTCGAACGGTACGAGGACGTCCCGCGCTCGCTCGACCGGCTCCGCGCGCGCGGGGTCAAGATCGGCACGGTGACCCCCCTTCCCGCCGACTCCGCCCGCTGGCTCCTCCACCGGTGCGGCCTTCCCGAGAGCCTGCTGCTCGGTTCGGGCGATGGACCCGGACCGTGCGTCCCCGACCGCTCCGCGTTCCGGGCCGCGGCCGAGGCCCTCGGCGCGCCCCCCGAGCGGGTGGCGTACGTCGGCGACCTCTTCTGGAGCGACGTCCGCGCCGCGGCGCGTGCGGGCCTACCCTCCGTCCTGCTCGACCGACGCGACGCCTGGCCGAAGGTGCTCACCGGTCGGCTGACGACGCTGGACGTGCTGGAGACCACGCTGGCAGCCGGAGGTTCCCCGACCGAAGCCGAAGCGACCGAGGGAGCCGAAGGGGAGCCGAGGACCGACCCACCGCCGCTCGACTGATAACATATATACAGACCACGTTGGTGCGACCACCATCCATGCGATCCGTCAAGGTCGACCAGGCCGAGCTCCGCCAGATCATGGAGCTGTACGAGAGCGTGATGTCGCATGCGTGCCACGGATTGTTCTTCAAGGAGGGCTCGGTGATCGGATCGGCGATGGCCGAGGAGGCGCTCAAGGACCGGGCGCACTATTTCGACCGCGTCGCCCACCTGCTCAAGGAGCGCGGCTGGGTCGAGGAGATCACGTTCTCCGAACCCGAAGTCATCGTGAAAGGGTCGATCGAGGTCGCTCCGAGCGACATCCCGACCTGCCACCGTCTTCGGGGCATGCTTCGCGAGTTCTACGAACGTTTTAAGGGGGGGCGCGTTAAATGCACTGAGGAGATGTGCTCTAGCACCGGGTCCCCCGAGTGCCGCTTCCGGATCGAGGAGCTGTGAGGAGGGGAAAGAAATGATGGCGACGGGAAACGTAGGCGCAGTCGTAAAGGACCTGAAGACCCGCATCGGCGGGATCGCGACGGCCCTCGTCTCGCGCGACGGCCTCGTCCTCTACGCGGACGTGCCCACGGGCGTCTACACCGAGACGTTCGCGATCATGTGCGCGACCATCCTCGGAGCGGCCGCGACCGCCAACACGGAGCTCAACCGGGCCCCGCCGGAGCGGATCGTGATCGAGGGGAACGATTCGAAGACGATCATCGTCGGGAGCGGCAAGAAGGCCCTCCTAGTCGCGGTCGTCGACCAGACCGCGGACCTGACGAAGGTCCTCGCCGAGGTCGTCAAGGTCGCCGACCTCCTGAAGGCGAACTAGATCGATAGCCCGCCTGCGGGCGTCGCCTCTGCCCCGGTCGTTACGTCGGGTACTCGCCGAGTTCTGGGACCGCGGTCACCGCCGTCAGCCGTCGCTTTCTTCCGGTGGCGACTCGGGTAGTGTAGCCGGCGAGCGCCGCCGTGAGGCGGACCCAGGCCATGACCCCCCGCTGGTCCGAGATCAGCCGGCGGACCCGATACCGTCCCCACAGACTGCCCTGCTTCTCGGTGAGCTGCTTTCGACCGTAGCCGTTCCAGAACGCCTGCATGAGGAACCGGAAGAACGTGGTGCGCATGTGATGGTAGACGATCGCCTCCGGCCGGTATGCGATCGAGGCTCCCGCCTGCACGGCCCGCATGTTGAGGTCGATGTCCTCCGCAGTGATGAACCGCGTATCGAACCCCCCGAGGCCCACGAACAGTTCTCGTCGGTACGCGAGGTTGCACGATGGGAAGGTGACGTCGAACCCCTTCTGCAGCAGCTCGACCCGCTCGAGTTGGCCGTAGCGGTGCTTCCCCACGACGACCGTGCGTCCGGCCACGACCGAGGAGCTGGCGAGGCCGTCTCGCAGCCGCTTCAGCCACTGGGAATCCGCGAAGCAGTCGCCGTCGATGAACGCGACGAACTCCCCGCGTGCCTGCTTAACGCCCGCGTTCCGGCCCACCCCCCGCGAACCCGGACGCTCGAAGACCCGGAGGATGTCGGGATGACGCGCGGCGAAGGCCCGGGCCGCCTCTACGGTCCCGTCCCGGCTCTCCGAATCGACGAGGACGACCTCGAACGGTGCCTCCTGTACGAGGAGGCTCTCGAGGAGCTGGTCGATGTGCTGCGCTTCGTTGCGGACGGTAATGACGACCGAAACGAACGGGGGGTTGGAGGGGTTACTTCCCAATGTCCATCACGACGACGTCCTTGACCGCGCGCATGCTCTTGAAGGGGAGCACGAGCCGGCCCGATGCGTCGCTCTGGAAGAGGCGTTGCTCGACGTCCTCGCTCGGGGTCACGAGGACGTGCGCGATGCCGCCCGTCAACGTGTCGACGACGAAGTTGTCGATCATGCCCAGGATCTGGCCGTCGTTCGTCATCACGGTCTTTCCTCGGAGTTCGGTGAGGAACTTGCGCATAGGGAGGCTCCGACCGCCGATGGCGGGGGGGCGTATTTAACCGTTGGCCGGTAATGGAAGCGCGGAAGACGTGTGCCGGACCACCGGCGACCGGCGTGCTCCGTTCCGGCATCTCCGCGGGCGGCAACGCTTATATGAGCCACCCGGGTCGAGGCCCTCCCGCCATGGCCCATCCCATTCCTAAGGACAATTCCGAGCTCGTACGGCTCATCGTCGAGCTGCGCCGGGCGGCCCGTTCGAACCAGGCCCCGATCTGGGCTTCGGTCGCCGACCGTCTCGAGCGTCCCCGTCACCAGGTGAACCCCGTGAACGTGGGCCACTTGGACCGGCTGACCGAGGCCGGAGAGACCGTCATCGTCCCGGGAAAGCTCCTCGCCGAAGGGCAGCTCTCGAAGAAGCTCACCGTCGCCGCATTCGCCTACTCGAAGGACGCCCGGACGAAGATCCACGCGGCCGGCGGGGTCGCCATCACCGTCAATGACCTTCTGAAGACCAAGCCCGACGGGGCGGGGGTACGGCTCTTTGCCTAACGCTCCCGAGCCGACCGTCACCGTGGTGGACGCGAGCGGTCTCGTCCTCGGCCGCGCGGCGAGCCTCATCGCGAAGCGCCTGTTGAACGGCGAGACGATCGTCGTCGTGAACGCGGAGAAGAGCGTCGTCACCGGCGGGCGGTCCCAAGTGGTCGCCCACTACACGGAGGCTCGCGCCCGCGGCTCGGTCCGCAGCGGCCCGCACTTCCCCCGGTACGCCGACCGCATCTTCCGGCGCACGGTCCGCGGAATGCTTCCGCACCTGCAGACCCGGGGGAAGGTCGCGTTCCGCCGTCTCAAGGTCCATATCGGCGTCCCCCCCGAGCTGTCGGGTCACCCGACCGAAACGATCGAAGGCGCGAAGGCCCGACCGACGCTCCGCCCGCCCGTCACCCTCGCCGAGATCACGAAGCTTCTGGGGGCCCGCGCGTGAAGGCCCCGGTCATCGTCCTCGCCACGGGGAAGCGCAAGACGGCGGTCGCCCGGGCCACGGTGCGCAAGGGAGCTGGACGCGTCCGGTTCAACGACCGTCCGCTCGAGCTCGTCGAGCCCGAGATCATCCGCCTGAAGGTCCAAGAGCCGCTGCTCATGGTCGGGGACCGCGCGAAGAACCTCGACATCTCGGTCCAGACGGCCGGCGGAGGCTACGTCGGCCAGGCCTCGGCGGCCCGGACGGCCGTGGCCCGCGGCCTCATCATCTGGCTCAAGGACGACCAGCTCAAGGAGATGTTCAAGCGCTACGACCGTTCTCTCCTCGTGAACGACCCGCGCCGTAAGCTGCCGAAGCGACCCGGCGGGCGCGGGGCCCGCAAGCGTCGGCAGAAGTCGTACCGCTGAGCTAGGGAGGTGTTCGATCGATGACGATGATGGTACCGGTCCGCTGCTTCACCTGTGGAGCGGTGATCGGACAGCACTGGGACGAGTACCGGGAGCGGACCGCGCGCGGCGAGCCCGCCGGCGCCGTGCTGGACGCGCTCGGGCTGAACCGGTACTGTTGCCGACGGATGCTCCTCACCCACGTCGACCTCTTGGACGAGGTCGGTCCGTACGGGTAGGCCGACGCAACCCCCCGCATGGTCCCCTTCTCCGCATCCTCCGTGTTGGCGGGCCGATGCAGGCCCGTTCTCGACGGCTCTCGTTCCGTCAGTTGTACAGGACCTCGATCGGTTGCGTGACGGTGATGTTCCCCCAGCCTCCGCAGAACGGGCCCCAGGTGTACTCTCCGGCCGTGAGATTCTGATCCACGGTGTACGACCAGGGGCTTCCCGAGTAGCCATAGGGCGAGGCAGGACAGTAGACGCCGGGTGCCCCCGCCGGGCGCGTGCCTATCTTCATGGCGTGGTCAACCTCGGCTGCCCCGACCAGGACCCCGCCCTCGGATGGCACGGTGAAGGTGACGCCGGCGAACCCCGACCCCGGGTACACCTTGAAGAGGGCCCCGGCGGGAGCTAGAACCTGCCCCCTGAAACTGGTAGCGAACGGTCCCCACGAGATGCTACAGCAAAGAGTGACCGCGACCAGACACACGAATCCCAGGGTAAGCTCGGTCCTCGGGTTGTGCATCGATCCGGCTCTAAAGCCGGGGGAACCATCAAGATTTCCGGGGCGCGAACCGACCCGATCGGACCTACGCCGTTGCCGACGGGCCTATTGCGGGTGTCGGAGCTGATAGAGGCGAAAGGCACCGTAGAGCCCCAAGATCATGATTGCGAGGATGAAGGGCAGGACGATTGCGTCGGTGTCGTAGTCCAGGGGGTAATAGGTGGCGAGGGCCCAGTGCCCGACGAAGAACACGACGATTGCGAGGAGGGCAAGTCCCAGGTACAGCCAGGCTCGCCCTCGGTCGTCCATGCTCGGGTAGGAATCGACGTTACTTGCCCCCATCGGTCCTTCCCCGGTCGGGGATGGCCCCGTCCCCATGGGACCCGATTCGTCCTTCGGTTCCAGGACGACCGAGCCGTCAGTACCGACCTCGAGAATCCAGTCAAGGGAGAAGGAAGGGGTTGGTCTCCCCCCCGCCGGGGGAGAGGGGTCCGCGTCGCGGACCCTACTTACTTGTCGTCGTCCTCGTCGTCTTCGTCCGCCGGGCGCTTCGAGCGCTCGAGCCCCGACTTCGGGGTCCCGGCCTTCGCGCCGCCCTTTCCGGTGCGGCGGCGGTAGTAGAGGATGAGCAGCAGGACGACCACAACGACCGCGACCCCGATCGCGACGTACTCGAGCAACTGGGTCGTCGGGTTCGGCCCGATCGAGATCGACATCGTCGCCACGTTCGGCCCGTTCTTGTAGTTCCCCGAGAACTCATTGGACGCCGTCACGTTCGCGTAGAGGACGTAGTTCCCCGTGATCGCGGGGGTCCAGGTGACCACCGCGCGCACGGTCGTGTTGTACGCGAGGCTCGCGATGCTCCCGGTGGCGAACGAGACCGAGTTGACGACCCCGGCCGACGTGTAGTTGTAGAACTTCACGGTGCCCGGAGAGCCTCCGATGTAGTTCCGGCTGCCTCCGCCGCTCGGGGAGAGCAGGTAGAAGGCGACCGAGACATCATCGCCAACCGCTTTCGAACCGCCACCGACCGTGACGTTCACCCAGTACGTCACCGAGGACCCGTCCGTGATGCTGGACGGTCCGGTCAGGTTCGTCGCGGCCATGATGGGGGACGTCGTCGTGTTCTGCGAGACGGTGAGCGATTGGGTCGTGTACCCGTGGTTCTGGTTCAGGTCCCACACCGTCAGGTTGACCGTGTAGGGAGTGGTCGAGGCGGGGATCCAGAACGATGGGTACGGCTTCACCGAGGTGACGTTAACACCCTGGTGGAACGACGCGTTCTGCGAGTTCGTGACGAGCCAGTAGTACTTCACGATCGACCCGTTGTGCGGGTCGGTCGCGTTCGCGCCGTTGAACAGGACGTTCGCGGAGAGATTCGTTCCGGCGACGACGCCGCTACCCGTGACCACCTTGCCGCCCGGAGTCAGCACTTGGAACGCCGCGGTGGGGCTCTCGGTGTCGTTCACGAGGATGACGAGCGCGGTCTTCGCCGTCTGGCCGGTCCCCGACCAGACGGTCAGGGTGAGGTTGTACTGCCAGCCCTTGAACGGGACCGCGGTGCCGCCCACGGTGCCCGCGGAGAGGTAGGCGCCGGCCCCCAGGAACTGGACGGTGAAGTTCGACCCGAAGTAGGCCCCCTGGCCGACCGAGTAGTTCGCTGTCTGCTTGAATCCGCCCGAGGAGACCAGCGAGAACGAAGCCACCGAGAGGATGCCCGGCACGCCCGCCGAGGAGCTGACCGCGGCGGTGCTTTGGCTCGCGTTGAAGTGCAGGATCGTTCCCCAGTTCACGAACACATAGGAGGTCGAGCCCGCGGTCTTGTTCTGGCTCGCCGTGGAGTTCACGGAGATCTTCGGGGTGACGGGTCCCTGGGCGACCCACACGTAGAACGGGGTCGAGCTCGTGAGCCCGCCCGAGCTGGTGACGGTGAGCTTCCCGGTGTAGGGGCTCGAGCCGCTCGCCGTCGCGTAGGTGTGGTTCGTCGTCGAGGTGGTCGAGTTGGTCGTCGCGCCATCGCCGAACGCCCACGAGAACTTCGTCCCGTTGGTCCCCGAGGGGTAGAGGGAGTTGAGGGCGCTGAAGGTCACGTTCTGGCCGACGCCGACCTCGACGGTGTAGTTCTTCTGGGTGCTGTTAAGGACGTTGTGGGTCGAGAACGCGAAGTTCGACACGGTTGCGTTGACGATCGGTGTCAGGGCAGCGTACTTCACGATCGAGAACTTGGCGCTACCGACGGGCGACGTGCTGGGGAGCGATTGGAGGGTGAAGCTCGTCCACGTCCCCCCGGTTCCGGCCGCCGCGAGGCGGGTGTTGGTGGGGGCTTGGGTGGCGGCTGCCAGGACGTACCCACTGGGCAGTACCAGCGTGTAGTTGTAGACGTCCGAGCTGGACGTCGGGTGCGCGAAACCGAAGGCGATCGAGTAGGTGGACCCGTTGATGGGTACCGTCCCGTTGAGGTTGTAGCTCTCCGACCACTGGTAGGTCAGGCTCGCGCTCGTAGAGAGGTTGCACGCGCCCGAGCAGGTAGATGCCCAGCTGGCGAGCGTCTCGGGGGCGGCGGGTCCGACGAACCCGGTGCCGTTGACCGTGGTCTGAGCCTGGACCGCCGGGAAGAACGGCCCGGTGGAGTTCACCCAGCTCGCCACGTTGGGGAGCATGGTGCTCGGGAAAATGACCGAGTGATTGAAGTCGAGACCGAGCTGCGCCCACAGCTGGCCGACGGTCGCGTTCGGGAGGTTCGGGAAGACGGAGTCGTTGCCGAGCGTGGCGACGGTCTTGACCGAAAGGCTACCGGACCCGCTCGCGACGTTGATCGCGGAGAAGTTGAGGGTCGTTTGGAAGCTTCCCTGCTGGCCCGGGGTCAGTGGGGACACGAGGAAGTTGTGCTGCTGAGCGGTCGGAGTGCTCACCGTAAGTGGGTACCAAACCGTCCCGTAGCCGATCGACGAGAGGACCAGGTCGAACGTCTGGGAACCGCTCACAAAGTTGGCGGGATATGTGCCGGCCGAGTAGAACCCTCCGGGCGGCGTGGCGCTCGAGTAGAGGTACCCGTTGGTGGGGTCAAACAGCGTGACGTTACCGGCGGTGGGAACGTGGGCTGACGGGTGCGCGAGCTGGTTGACGTAGCCCGAGACGATGTACGGCTGGATGGTCGGGTTGACCGTGACCAGGGTCGTGCTCGGGATTGCGACCTGAGTGTAGTTGTACTGCGGAGGCGACCCGGGTACGACGGTCTTCAGAACCCAGCCTCCCGCCGGACCATACAGCGTGGAGATCGGGGCGTTGAAGTAGAAGTTGCCACCCGCGACGGTCGTGTTGTTCACGAGAGAAAGCCCGTTGTAGTACGGGTCGAGGAGCGACACCTGAGCTCCCGGTAGCTTCGTGCTCACTACCCCCGTTACCGGGGTCGTGTAGGGGACCTCGGAGACGCCCGTGATCGTGACGGGGTAGTACTGGGTGGTGAGCGCCGTCGCGTTCTCGAACAGGAACGTCGGGTTCTGGTTCGTCGGGAGGATGGCGCACTGGTAGGGCTTCGTCGGGTTGCAACCGGGCAGGCTGGCGTTCCCCTGCGGAGGCACCCAGACCCCCCAGTAGCCGGGCACCAAGGCCCCGCCGGTGCTGGCGGTCGTGAACGTGAAGCTTCCACCGTTGAGGACCGTGGTCGTGAAGACCTGGCCCGTCGCCCGGGATACGAGGTCGACCTGAACGCCCGCCGTGACCGGGGAAATCCCGTTTCCCTGCTCCACATAGCCGGTCAGGGTATAGTTCGCGGAAGACGCGGCTTGAGCCCCGGCGATCGCGGCCAGTGAGCTGGTCACGAGCGCGACCAGTACCAGGACCCACAGAGCGGCGCGGTACTGCTGTCGAACCAAGTGTTTCACATCTCCCGTATCGGTGGCCCCCTATCGGAGGCGGCGCGCCGAACTTGGCTCTGCTACATATAGCTTGCTTCGAGCTTGCTTGGCGAGAGGGCGGCGGCCTGCGTCGGTGACGCACCCTAGCGGTAGATGGCCTCGACCGGCTCGTCGCGGCGGGGCGTCACCCGCTCGTGCAGCAAGTGCCGTTCGAATTCGGAGTAGAACTTCAGGCTCTCGGCATCGATTGAGGGTCGGACCTGCTTCAGCGCGGCCTCAAAGTGGGCCCGGGTGACCTTCGCGGCTTTGATGTTCTCCCGGATCGCGGTGAGACCGGCTTCTCGGCAGAGCGCGGCGATGTCGCTTCCCACGTATCCGTCGGTCTTCGTGGCAAGCGCGTTCAGGTCGACGTCCTCCGCGAGCGGCATCGCCTTCGTATGCACTTTGAGGATCTCGAGGCGCCCGGCGAGGTTGGGGGGTTCGACGTAGAGCAGGCGGTCGAACCGCCCGGTCCGAAGGAGCGCTTCGTCGACGATGTCCGGTCGGTTCGTCGCGGCGATCACGAGCACCCGCTCGAGGGATTCGAGCCCATCGACCGAGGTGAGGAGCTGGTTGACGATCCGCTCCGTGACGCCGCTCGAGTTCTGCAGCCCCCGACGCGGGGCGATGGCGTCGATCTCGTCGATGAAGACGATCGAGGGGGAGGCCTGTCGCGCCTTCTTGAAGATCATTCGGATGGCTTTCTCGCTCTCCCCGACCCATTTGCTCATCACTTCGGGGCCCTTCACCGAGATGAAGTTCGCCTGGCTCTCGGTCGCCGCCGCCTTCGCGAGGAGAGTCTTTCCGACCCCGGGCGGGCCGTAGAGGAGGATGCCGCGCGGAGGCTCGATGCCCATGTGGCGGTAGACCTGCGGATTCTTGAACGGAAGCTCGACCGATTCCTCGAGGATCCTTCGCACTCGTTCGACCCCCCCGACCTGCTCCCAGTGGACGGTCGGGACCTCGACCGCGACGTCCCTCAGGCTCGAGGGTTCGATCTGCTTCAGCGCCTCGCGGAAATCGTGCTCGGTGACCTTCATCCGCTCGAGCAGCGAGATCGGGATCGGCTGGTCGAAGTCGATCTCGGGGAGGTATCGGCGGAGCGCGCGCATCGCGGCCTCGCGGGCGAGCGACGAGAGGTCCGCGCCCACGAACCCATGGCTCTGGGCCGCGAGGACCTTCAGGATCCGCTCACGGTCCCGGTCGGTTCCGTCGATCGGCATCCCGCGGGTGTGGATTTGAAGGATCTCGAGCCGACCTTCCATGGTCGGCACGCCGATCTCGATCTCCCGGTCGAACCGACCCGGCCGGCGGAGGGCGGGGTCGATCGCCTCCTCCCGGTTGGTCGCGGCGATCACGATGACGTTCCCACGGCCGGATAGGCCGTCCATGAGGGTGAGCAGGGTCGCGACGACCCGCCGCTCGACCTCGCCCGTGACCTCGTCCCGGCGAGGCGCGATCGAGTCGAGCTCGTCGATGAAGATCACGCTCGGGGCGTTCTTCTCCGCCTCCTCGAACTTCTCCCGGAGCTCCTTCTCGCTCTCCCCGTAGTATTTTGAGATGATCTCGGGACCCTGGATCCCGATGAAGTGGGCGCCGGCCTCGTTGGCGACGGCCTTGGCGATGAGCGTCTTCCCCGTCCCGGGCGGCCCGTACAGCAGGACCCCCTTCGGGGGCGTGATGGCGAGGCGGTCGAACAGCTCGGGGTGCTTCAACGGGAGCTCGATCATCTCCCGGACGCGGCCAAGCTTCTCGGTCAGGCCACCGATGTCCTCGTAGGAGATCCGAGGCGCGCTGACCTCGGTCTCGCTGACCGTCTCCTCCTTGATCGTGATGAGCGAGGACGGAGCGACCTGGACGATCCCCTTCGGCTGGGTGGAGACCACCATGAAGGGGAGCGAGCCCCCCATGAGGAAGACCCCGGGGATCACGAAGACGTCCCCGCGGATGAACGGGCGACGGGCGAGCGCTTTCGCGACGAAGCTCTCGAGCCCGGGGCCGAGGTCCATGCGCGCGGACCCCGCGTAGATCGGAGCGATCGTGACCGCATCGGCGTTCGGGCAGTCGACCCGCTGGACCGACACGCGGTCCCCGATGCTGACCCCGGCGTTACGACGGACCACCGCCTCGATGCGGATGAGCCCCTTGCCTTCGTCGTCCTGCTGCGCCCGGGCCACTACGGCGGGCGTGGGTTTGCGACCCCGGACCTCGATGATGTCCTGGAGGCCGACCTTGAGCCGCTGACGGGTTTGCACGTCGAGACGGGCGGTCCCCAAGCCGATGTCCTGCTGGAACGCTTCGGCTACCCGCAGGGTGATGGCCTCGGCCATTTACGATGGGTTTGGACCCCGGTGTGACCTAAAAGCGTTGTCCTGAAGAGGGCCGGGCCGGCCGAACGCGCTCCGCCGCCGGCGAAGCTGCTTAATCCCCACCGCCGGGCTCGAGACGGGTCTGACCCGCGACCCGGCCCGCCGCGCCGAGGTCGGGGCGGGGCTCCCCGAGCAGTTCGGAGATGACCGCGGCGGTTCCGGGCCCGAACCCCATGAAGTGGTTGTTCGCGAACGCGTAGACCGTTCGCACCGAGCGCCCTTCGTTCTCGAAGAGTCCCTTCATCGCGACGATCTCGGGCCGCGCATCCCGCTGGATGCGTCCGAATTGCGTGAGGGCCCGGTCGCCGATGAAACGGGCGTACAGGAAGTCGCCCGTTACCCAGGGGGGAGGGCGGGTCTCGGGAACAACCGACCAGACCAACGTCGCTTTCCGGGCTTCGAGCAGGGAACGCGTGGCGTCCGTCCACCAGGACCCATGGCGGAGCTCGACCGCGAGCGCGTACTCGCGGGGAATGGCATCGAGCAGGAGCTCGAGGCGGGCCCTCCCCGTCGCCGCGCGGAACGACGGCGGGAACTGAAGGACGACCGGCCCAAGCTTGCCGCGCGAGCGGAGCGGTTCAAGGCTCGAAAGGAACGGGTCGAGGACGGTGTGCAGCGCCGGAGGCGTGCTCTCGTGGGTCACGTCCCGCGGCACCTTGAGGGCGAAGCGGAAGTCGTCGGGCGTTCGTTCCGCCCACCGACGGACCAGGAACGGGCTGGGCGCTCGATAGAAGCTCGAATCCACCTCGACGACCCGAAATACGCGAGCGTAGCAGCTGAGGAAGTCGCCCGGGGCGGTCCCCGTAGGATAGAATGGCCCGACCCAGTCGTCGTACGCCCAACCGGAGCAACCGACCCAGTACCGGCCCACGTCCCCCCACTGGATGTCGGGGACATTAGCTCTCTTTCGGCAGGAGACGCCGTTCTCCTAAGAAGACCTCCGAGCGTCGGCTCTCCGTCGCTCGACGAGCGGAACCCACTTATTCCATGGCGCGCGTCCGCAGCCTGATGACCCGCAGCGGATTGCCCGGTTCGGTTCTCGGGAAGCTTCTCGAGGCGGCGGGCTACCGCATCGACGTTCGGCAGGACGCGCTGGTCGCGGTCCGCGGCCGCGACCGGCGGGCGGTGGTAGTCCTCACGGCCGCGCGCTCCCCGGCCGATGTCGAGTCGCTCTTTCCCTCGGAAAGCATCCACCGCACGATCGTCTACGACGATGAGCCCGGCGAGGTCGCGCGCGCGCTCGCCGCCGACCGGGGGATCGAGGTCCTCGACCCATCCACCCTCGGCCCGGGCCTCGGCGAGATCCTGTTGCTGCCGCCCGCCGGCGCGGAGCTCTCGCCCGTGGATGCGGACCCCGGGGGTCCGCTCGAGCCGCCGTTCGCGATCGCTCCCCACGGCGAGCGAACGGTGCGGCCTCGGATCGACCGGTCGGAAGCGGAGACCCTGGCCGGGGTGGACGGCCCGCGCTCCACGTTGCGGCTGGTCCCGTTCTTCGTCGCCGCGTACCGTGTCCGCCCCGCCTCCCCGGACGGGGGTCATGGTGCGGTCGTCCGAAACCTGGTCGCGGTCAACTCGGTCACGCGCCGCGCCGAGATCTGGGCGGACGGCGACCGCGAATTGATCGCCGACCTCAGCGAGCCGCACCAGAGGCTCTCCCCGCAGCTCGATGAGTCCCAGGTCGTGCCGCTCGCGCTCGACGCGATCCGCCGACACCACACGGTCCACGTCGACCACACCGAGCAGCACCAAGGAGCGCTCGTCATCGAGACCCGTCGGGTCCCCCCCGCCGCCGACGACATCCGGCTCGGGCCGTTCGTGCTGCTCTACGTGCCGCACTGGTACGCCGAGGGGTCCCAAGGCCGGGTCGTCCTCGACGCCGTCACCGGCCGCCGGACCACCGCTCCCGAACCGGGCAGCCCATAGTTCGTGCCCCCAGTCTCAAATACGCTCCCCTGCTCGCCGGGGTGTGCTCCTCGACCAGTTCCGAATCGGCCCGTACCTGAACTTCACCTACCTCGTGGCGGAGGAGCCCGGAGGAGAGGGGGTCGTCATCGACCCGTCGTTCGGGATCGACCCGGTGCTCGAAGCGATCGACGCGCGGAACGTGAAGGTCCGATACATCCTCACCACCCACAGCCACCCGGACCACATCGCCGGTTGCCAGGAAGTGAAGGAGCGTACCGGGGCGAAGGTCGTCGCGCACCGCGTAGCCCCGATCCACCAGGACCTTTCGGTCGACGACGGGGACGCGATCGCCACCGGGCAGCTGCGGTTCCACGTCGTGCACACACCCGGCCACACGAAGGACAGCGTCCTCTACGTCTTCGAGGGGAACGTCGCCACGGGCGACACCCTTTTCGTCGGCGAATGCGGGCGGACCGACCTTCCCGGGGGCGACCCGGCCCAGCTCTACGACAGCCTTCAGCACCGGCTCCTCACGCTGGACGACGCGCTCGTCGTGCTCCCCGGGCACGACTACGGCACTACGCCGACCTCCACGATCGGCCGGGAGCGGGAGGAGAACTACACGCTCCAGCCTCGGACCCTCGACGAGTTCCTCAAGTTCATGCGGGAGTGACGACGGTTCCATGGTACCCCTTCCGCCTCCGGAGGAACGACCGGTCCGAGCGGTCGGTGCCCGCCGCTCCCGTCCCGGCAGCCCGGCCACGGACGCCATCATTCGAACGCTCCGGGAACTGGCCAAGGAGTCGCCGGCCCTCGTCGCCCTCTTCGACGCGCGTGCGGTGGCAGGAGAGCGACATCTCCTCTCGGCCTGGGCCCATCTCGGCCGTGCCCGTGCCCGCGGCGAGGTTCGTCTCCGCGACCGGGGCGCCGAGTTCGCCCTGTACGTCGCCGGCGACGACCAGCTTCCTCGCGCGCTGGCGAAGGTCGGGGTCTCCGAATCGACCGAGCAGTTCGTCCTGGTCGCCGAGCGCCCGCACGACCCGACCGTCCTGCTCGAGCGGTTCGGTCTCACCCTCGACCCGAGCGCATACCCGAGGCCCGTGGACGAGTCGGTCCTCGAGCGGCTCGGAATCGAAGCCGCGGAACGGAGCGCCGTTCCGGCGTCGGGATGGGAGGGCCTCGTTCTCGAACGGGTCGCGCTCCTCGACCTTTCGGCTCCGGCGGCCCACACTCCAAAGGAAAAGCATTAACGGCGCAGGGCGGTCGCGCCCTCGGTCCGGCCGCGGCCGTGCAGGTGTAATCTAGTGGTAGGATGTCAGCCCTCCAAGCTGACTACCCGGGTTCGAAACGCGGGACCCATCGGGTCTCGCGCGGATCTCCCGGCACCTGCACTCCTCCGCCCCGGACCCCCTTCGAAAGGGAGGGTTTATTCCTCCCTGCTCCGCTCTCCTCGATGCGCTGAGGTAGCCTAGCCCGGCAAGGCGCCAGCCTTGAAAGCTGGTGGCGGTTCCGCCACGGGAGTTCAAATCTCCCCCTCAGCGTCCCGCCCGGCGCCGGCGTGATTATATGGGGTCCTCCGCTCAACGGCGCGCCCGATGCCCGAATCGTTGCCCCTAACCCCCTTGCTCGAACAGTACGAGGGCGTCAAGGCACGGTATCCGGGCCACCTCGTGCTGTTTCGCGTGGGCGACTTCTACGAGACGTACGGGGACGACGCGCGGCTCCTGTCGCGCGAGGTCGACGTGGTGTTGACCGCGCGGGCCGCGGATGCCCAGGGGGTCCGGACCCCCATGGCGGGCGTTCCCCACCATTCGGTCGAGACGTACCTCGGGCGTCTCGTGCGGAAGGGCTACAAGGTGGCGATCTGCGACCAAGTGGAGGACCCGCGCTTCGCGAAGGGTCTCGTTCGGCGCGAGGTCACCCGCGTCGTCACGCCGGGCACGGCGGTCGAGGACCGCATCCTCGGTGGCTCCGACCACAGCTTCCTCGTCAGCGTCGTGGCCCCGGCCCGGAAGGTCGGAGCCTACGCGGCGGTCGACATCACCACCGGGGAATGGTACCACGGGTCGGCGGATGGTCACGGCCCCGATGGGCTCGTCTCTTCTCTCGCCGCCTTCCAGCCCCGTGAGATCCTGTGGGCCGTTGGCGAGGAATCGGCCGCCCCTCCATTGGTCGCCGCCTTGCGACGGGAGTTCCCGTCCGCTCGGCTCGAGGCCGCCCCGGCTCCGGCCGCCGTGGGAGAGCTCCCGAGCGCGCTCCGAGGGGAAGCGGACCTGGCGGAAGAGGTCCTCGAGGCCGACCGTCGGCTCGCCGCCTTCTTGCGGGCGACCCAGCCCCGCCTCCTCCCCCACCTCGACCTCGTCGAGCGGGGGGCCGGTGGCCGTCGGCTCGTCCTGGACGCGAAGACGCTCCGCCACCTCGAGATCAATCGCCCGATGAACCCGGACGACGCGAAGGGAGTAACGCTCCTCGGGACCTGGGACGAGACGGTCACGGCCCCGGGGCGACGGACGCTCGCGTTCTGGCTGACGAACCCGCTCGCGGACGCGTCGGCGATCGCCGTCCGCCAGGACGCCGTGCAGTCGCTCGTCGACCGCGGCGCCGCCCTGGAGGGATGGCGGGCGCGCCTCAAGTCGGTCCCGGACCTTTCGCGGATCGCGGCTCGGGTCGCCGGACGTCGGGTCCGGCCGGCCGAGCTCGTGGCGCTGCGATCCGGCCTCGAGGTCGCGGATGCCCTCGGTCGCAGCCTGACCGAGGGCGGGTCGTCGGTCCGCTTGACGAAGCTGGCCGGGGAGCTCGCGCCCCCGTCGGGACTCGTCCCGCTCCTCGCCGGAGCGTTGCCCGAGAGCCCTGCGGCCACGCAAGACGAGGGTGACCTCTTCCGGCCGGGACACGCGCCCGAAGTGGACCGGTGGCGCGAAGCCGAGCGGTCAGCGCTCCGCGAGATGACCGCCCTCGAGCGGACCGAGCAGGAAGCGTCCGGCATCCGAACGCTCAAGGTCGGTTACAACCAGGTCTTCGGCTACTACTTCGAGGTCACCAAGCCCCACCTGGCGCGCGTGCCGCCCCACTTCCGGCGACGCCAGACGGTCGCCCAGGCCGAACGGTTCACGTCCGACCGGCTCGAGGAGATCGAGCGGCGCATCCTGGAAGCGCGGGACGGGATCAAGACCGCCGAGGCGGCGCGCTGGGAGGAGCTCCTCGACTCGGTCGAGCGTCACGTTCCGGCCGTTCACCGCGTCAGCCGCGCCGTCGGGGAGCTGGACGCGCTGGCGACGTTCGCGCATCTCGCTCAGACCCGCGGCTACGTCCGCCCCACGGTCGACGACTCCTCGGTCCTCGTCGTGCGCGACGGTCGCCATCCCGTGCTCGACCGGCTCTTGGGGGAAACGTTCGTCCCGAACGACCTCGCCCTCGACCCGGAGACGCGACGGATGCTCGTGCTGACCGGCCCGAACATGTCGGGGAAGTCGACGTACATGCGCCAGGTCGGCCTCTTGGTCGTGCTGGCGCAGGCGGGCTCGTTCCTGCCGGTCAAGTTCGCACGGATCGGCCTGGTCACCCAGCTGTTCACCCGGATGGGCTTCACGGACGAGATCGGCCGCGGGAAGTCGAGCTTCATGGTCGAGATGAGCGAGGTCGCCGAGATCCTACGGGCGGCCGACGCCCGCTCCCTGGTCCTCCTCGACGAGGTCGGCCGCGGAACCAGCACCTTCGACGGGCTCGCGATCGCCTGGGCCACGCTGCGGCACCTGCACGACGCGACCCGGGCCCGCTGCCTCCTCGCGACCCACTACCACCAGCTCACGGACTTGGTCCGGGGACTCTCCGCGGCCGAGAACGCCCACTTCGCGGTGCGCGAGGGTCCGGACGGGATCGTCTTCCTTCACCGTCTCGTTCCGGGCGCGACCGACCGCAGCTACGGCGTTCACGTGGCCCGCCTCGCCGGCGTTCCGGAAGGTGTCCTCGAGGAGGCAGAACGACTTCTCCACCGACTGGAGACGGAAAGTGTCGTGCCGACGGCTGCGAAGGGCTCGCGTCGTCGTGGTCCGAGGTACACTCAGGCCGTCCTCCTCTCCGAGGGCGCTCCCGAGCATCCGGTGATCGAAGAGCTCCGTCAACTCGACCTCGACGGACTCGCTCCCGCGGAGGCAGCCCAACGGTTGCGCGAGCTCAAGCGACGGGCGGGCGTCGGGTCGTCCCCCAAAGAGGAGCCACCGTGACGACCCTGACCCCGAGCCCGCGTCGGCCGATCCGAAAGCTCTCGAGCGAAACGGTCGAGCGGATCGCCGCGGGCGAGGTGGTCGAACGCCCCGCGTCGATCGTGAAGGAGCTGGTCGAGAACGCCGTGGATGCCGGCGCTTCGAGCGTCACGATCCGCCTGTCGGGCGGAGGGCTCGAGCGGGTAGAGGTCGCCGACGACGGTTGGGGGATCCCACCGGACGAGCTCGAGCTCGCGGTCGAGCGTCATGCGACGAGCAAACTCCCCCCGGAAGGACCGGTCGAGCGGATCGGCACCCTCGGCTTCCGGGGGGAAGCGCTCGCGGCGATCGCCTCGGTCTCCCGCTTCCATCTTCTCTCCCGGCCCCCCGACCGTGAGGTCGCCGAGGGGATCTCGGTGGTCGGTGGGGCGGTCGCCGGTCGGTACTCCGCCCCGCGTGCGCCGGGCACGACCGTCGAGGTCGAGGACCTCTTCTTCAACACGCCGGCCCGCCGCAAGTTCCTCAAGGGGGCTCCCGCGGAACAGGTCGAGGTGCTGCAGACGGTCGAGCGCCTCTATCTCGCCCGACCCCAGGTGGGCCTCCGCGTGGAATCGGAGGGTCGTGAAGCCGGGACGTATCCCCCGGCCCACGACCTGAAGGACGCCGCGGCCCGGGTCCTCGGCCCTGGGTTCCTCACGTCGTCGTTCGAGCTTTCTGCCGAGATCCCCGGGGGCCGTCTCTTCGGGTCGCTCGGGCGGCCTGGGGTCGCGGCCGCTTCGTCGCGAGGACTGTTCGTCGCCGTCAACGGGCGGTCGATCACCTCCCGCGCGATCGCCCAGAACGTCCGCCTCGCCTACGGCGACTACCTGCCCCGCACCCGGTTCCCGGTCGGCGTGCTCCACCTCGAGGTCGACTCCGACCGGTTGGACGTGAACGTTCATCCAACGAAGCGCGAGGTGCGTTTCGCCCGGGAGCGGGACATCCTCGACGCCATCCGGCTCCGTGTTCGTGAGGCCCTCGTCTCCGCACCGCAGGTCGCCGAGCTTCCGACGGCCCGGGTTGCGGCTCGACCCGCACTCGGTGGACCCCTGTCCCCGACTAGAGGCGTCTCCGCCGTGGCGGCGGTCCACCTTGGCGTCCAACGCACCCTGGAAGGTCCGGTGGTGGCGGCGCCGGCCCCGACGCCGGTGCCGGCGGCGGCCGGACATCCGCGGCTCACCCTGCTCGGCTGCCTCCACGCTCTCTACTGGGTGGCCGAGAGCGACGAAGGGCTCGTCCTGATCGACCAGCACGCGGCGAGCGAGCGCGTTCTCTACGAGGAGCTGCTCCACGCCGGGACCCTTCAACGCCAGACGTTGGTCGCCCCGGTCACCGTCCGCCT
>Ga0326728_10009175_pt1 | contig 23981 bp, 17 predicted proteins | sample MB3enrmetagenome_FD_207602 | JGI IMG/M metagenome (GOLD analysis project Ga0326728, IMG submission 207602) | Lab enriched peat soil microbial communities from McLean, Ithaca, NY, United States - MB31MN | ecosystem: Environmental > Terrestrial > Soil > Wetlands > Peat | place: USA: New York... | reverse complement strand
TTTTCCGGTCCCTGAGATACTCCGACCAGAGGTACAAAAAGATGGTGGCGGCGATAAGCAGGAGGTAGGCAAGGACCGGCCCGAGCGTGTACCGGGAGAGGTCAAGGCCCGGCTGCTTAAAGCCAAAGAGGAGCAGCCCGATAATAACGACGCCAAACGTCACGGTATTGACTAGGGCAAGGTGGAGGTTTGAAACAAAACGATGGTGATTGACCACTGCCTGGACAAAGGTAAAGACCGCGACAACCAGCGCAAAGACGATCATGGTCTCGATGTTGATGACGCCAACAAAGAATGCAATGCCGGAGAGTGCGGCAAAGAGCAGGATATCCCGGTAGGTTGAGAGATCAGCGAGGACGATCATGGTCTTCTTTGCCCGAAGAAGGGTATAGAGGTAGAGCAGGCAGAAAAGTGCGCTAAACAGGGTCTCCCCGATGTGGTGGTACAGGGAGCCGTACATGGATCTAAAGAAGAACTGCCCGGATACCGACGCGATCATGAACGCGGCAAACAGGCCGGTCTTCCAGTCGGCCACCGTTTTGCCCAGCCAGTACATAACAAAGACCATCACCACAGATTCAAGGACCGGAATAAAGAGTGAGACGGTGATGACCTGAGCGGGTGTGGTGGCATGGACGAGGATTGCTGCACAGGAACACAGGTACGTCAGGAGCGGGCCCCAATAGACCGTTGACCCTACCGGGTACTGGGTCATCGGGTCAAACCATGCATAATTCGGGAAGTTTGCCAGAGTCAGGTCAATCTGCCTGAGGGCATAAATCGGATCATCGGGCTGGACAAGAGAGAACACATCACCATTGCCCAGGTTGAGGAGCGGGATAATCCGCAGCCAGAACATAAAGAGAGCGGATAGGACAAGAAGTGCAAGTATAAGATAGGTCCGTTGTTTTGGGTTCTCAAATAATTCCACGGCATTCACCACTACGATTCCGGGAAATTCTTAGTTTTTGGAGGGATAAGGCTGATCCTGGTGGCGGGAGAAGTAGTGTCATATCGCATATTGGCCGGACTGTCCAGATCGGGAGAAGAATAGCGGGGGTAATCTGCCATTTACAATTCATTCCCGTTAGGGAACCGGTGTTGCAGAAAGGGGAAATTCCGCGGGCAGATGGAGGGCAGTTTCTTCACAAAATCCATAAGCAGGAAGGACCGGGCAGCCTACCAACGTTGATGAATATTACAAAAAAGCGAGGGTATTGAAGAGAGGATAAATATGTTATTTCTTACCCTTTTTCTTTCCCATGATCCCTGAGAAGATACCGCCCGATTTGCTGTCATTGCCTTCGAGCTCGGCAAGTTTCTGGTAGAACTCCTTTGTCTCTCCCGAGACATTTTTGGGGATGACAATCTTTACCCGGACCAGGAGATCGCCGTGTTTCCCGCGTCGCTTGACACCTTCCCCGGCAATCCGGAGTGCGGTATTGTACTGGATGCCGGCAGGGATCTTCAGGTCGATGTGTCGTTTGTCGATCGTCTCTATCTCAACATTTGTCCCCAGAACTGCTAGGGACGGCGAGATCTCGATCGTTGTTTCAAGATTATCCCCGGTTCGCTCGAAGCGTTTGTGGGGGAGCACGTACATCTCGATGAAGAGATCCCCATTGGGCGCACCGTAGTCCCCGGCCTCGCCATAGCCTTCCATACGCAGGCGCATCCCGTTGTCCACGCCGGCCGGAATATGAACCGTGACTTTTCTTTTGACCCGAGTGTGACCAGACCCGTGACATTCGCGGCACTGCCGCTCCGGGATCTTGCCCCGGCCGCCGCACATCGTGCACGGGGTCATCCGCACGAACTGGCCGAAGACCGACTGCTGGGTCTGGCGCATCTGACCGGTCCCGCCACAGCGGGGGCAGACATTGGTCTTTTTTGTCTCGCTTCCCGATCCGCCGCAGGCTGAGCAGGCCTCACTGTGCAGGATCTCGATCTCCTTGTCGGTACCTGCCACGGCCTCTTCAAGTGTCAGCTGCATGCGCATGAGGAGATCGGCGCCGGGCTGCGGCCCCGATCTTCGCTGTCCCCCGCCGAAAAAGTCAAAGATATCCCCAAAACCAGAGAAGTCGGAGGAGAAACCGCCACCCCCGTATCCGCCCCCGCCGGTATAGGATCCTTTGGAAGCATTGGTGAATGTCTCGTGGCCCATGTTGTCATACTGGGCCCGTTTTTGTGCGTCGGAGAGTACGCTGTATGCCTCGTTTATGGACTTGAACTTCTCTTCTGCTCCCGGATCCTTGCAGACATCCGGGTGGTATTTCCGGGCGAGGTTGCGGTAGGCTTTCTGGATCTCCTTCTCATCGGCCGTCCTCGGTACACCGAGAGTCTCATAGTAATCGCCCGAGACCATGAATGTTCACTCGTCTTTGACTTTGTAATCAGCGTTGACTACGTTGTCGTCGGTCTTCTTCTCAGGTTCAGGGTTTTGGCCTGCATCACCGTGTTCGGCACCCTGCTGCTGGTGAGCGGCCTGCTCGGCCTCCATCTTCTGGTAGATCTTGGTGGTTGCTGCGTATACGGCCTCGGTCAGGGTCTCCATGGACTTTTTGAGCTCGTCCGGATTGTCCCCGCCAAGTGCAGTTTTTACCGCCGTAACGCCTTCTTCTACTTTTTGCTTGTCGGCTGCTTCGAGCTTGTCTCCGCTTTCCTTAAGCATCTTCTCTGCGGTAAAGACGGCCGTATCTGCCTGGTTACGGACCTCGATCTCTTCTCGCTTTTTCTTATCGTCGGCCTCGAACTGCTTGGCCGCATCCATCATTTTTTTGATCTCTTCATCAGAGAGCTTCTTGTCACCCTTGATAGAGATGGCCTGTTCGTTGCCCGTTCCGAGATCCTTTGCCGATACATGGATAATTCCGTTTGAATCGATATCAAAGGCGACCTCGATCTGTGGAATGCCGCGAGGGGCCGGCGGGATGCCGGTGAGCTGGAACTTACCCAGCGTGAAGTTGTCCTTGGCAAGGGCGCGTTCTCCCTGAACGACGTGGATCTCGACGCTGGTCTGGCCATCTGCAGCAGTCGAAAAGATCTGGCTTTTCCTTGTCGGGATCGTGGTATTCCGCTCGATGAGTTTTGTAGCGATCCCACCCAGTGTTTCGATACCGAGCGTGAGCGGTGTCACATCAAGGAGAACAATATCCTTGGTCTCACCGGTCAGCACAGCACCCTGGATGCCGGCACCAAGAGCAACACATTCGTCAGGGTTTATACCTTTGTCCGGCTCTTTACCCAGCAGTTTCCTCACGGTCTCCTGCACCAGGGGGACACGGGTGGATCCACCGACCAAGAGTACGTGGTCAATATCCTTTGGCTCAAGCTTTGCATCGCTCAAGGCCTGCCTGACCGGCCCTTCAGTCGAAGCAACCAGATCACCGATGAGCTGTTCGAGTTTTGCCCGGGTGAGATCGATGTTGAGGAACTTGGGACCGGTGGAATCTGTGGTGATATAGGGCAGGTTGATGTTTGTGGTCTGGCGCTGGGAGAGTTCGATCTTCGCATTCTCCGATGCATCGCGCAGGCGCTGCATGGCGTAGATGTCGTTTTTGAGGTCAATGCCCTCTTTCTTTTTGAACTCTTCAACAAGGTAGTCCGTGATGAGCTTGTCGAAATCATCACCGCCGAGGTGGTTGTTTCCCGCAGTCGATTTTACCTCGAAAACACCATCGCCCAGCGTGAGGATGGAGACATCAAATGTACCCCCGCCCAGGTCATAGACAAGAACGGTGACATCCTGTTCCTTGTCAATACCGTAGGCAAGGGCGCTTGCGGTTGGTTCGTTGATGATACGCAGAACTTCAAGGCCGGCAATTTTCCCGGCATCCTTTGTGGCCTGCCGCTGTGCATCGTTGAAATATGCGGGAACCGTGATGACCGCTTTTGCGATCTTCTCCCCGAGATAGGCCTCTGCATCGACCTTGAGTTTCTGGAGGATCATTGCAGAAATTTCCTGGGGTGTGTAATCCTTATCGTCAATCTTTACTTTCTCGGATGTTCCCATCTTCCGCTTGATGGACTGGATCGTACGCTGGGGGTTGGTTACAGCCTGGCGTTTTGCAAGGCTTCCCACCAGCCGTTCGCCTTCCTTGGTGAATGCGACCACCGACGGGGTTGTTCGCGCTCCTTCGCTGTTGGGGATAACGATGGGTTTACCCGCCTCCATGATCGACATGCAGGAAAAGGTAGTCCCAAGGTCGATACCCAGAATTTTCTCGTTTGCCATTATGAATCAGTACTCCCAATCTTCGCGTTTTATTCGGATATTCTTTTCATCGTTCGTTTGATTTCCTTTGGAGACTGCGACCTTTGCGTACCGGATCACCTTGTTGTGCATCCGGTATCCCGGAGATACTACATCAACTACCGTTCCTTCCCTCTCATCAGAAGAGATGTGGGCGACGGCCTCGTGGATCCCGGGATCAAATGATGTTTTCAGTGCATCTATGGGCGAGATACCATGCCGTGCCAGTATCCCGGCAAGGAGGTGGTGGATCTGCTCTACACCGGTCCGGAGATGCTCCTCATCGGCTTTGAGCGCCCGGTCAAGGTTGTCTGCGATCTCCAGGATGTCAACGGCAAACCGTTCGTTTGCCAGCTGTACCTGGGTTTCATGGTCCCGTGCGATCCGTTTCCGGTAATTGTCGAAATCCGCTGCGAGTCTGAGATACCGGTCATTTAACTCCTCGTATTTTTTTTTCTGCCCGGTAAGTTCATCGTTCTGGCCGGGTGGAGGAGATACCGGTGTCTCCGGCACAGCTGAATTATCGGCCGGCACAGGCGTGGCATCGTGATCTTCCATAGTTAATCCCATTCGATGTTCCATTATCTTTTGAATTGTGGTTCTATATAAACATTGAGTTAAAACCGTTGTTCGCATCTGCCGATTTTATAGGACTTTTGGACGATATGCAGTGCGATTCCGCAACATTCATTGATTGCCTGACCTTTCTGCAAAATAACCTCTTTTTCCTTGTAGCAACACTGATGACAGGTAACTGGACCGTGCTTACACTATCGCTATTATAGAAAAGCAAAGGACAGTATCCGGGAACTGCCATACCTTTTTTGGCCACGATAAGCATATACTACTTCATGAAATGGGCGCTTCTTTCGGTCTGGGATAAAACCGGTATCGTGGAACTGGCACAGGCACTGGTCAACCATAATTTCAGTATCATGAGTTCCGGGGGAACCGGGGCAGCTCTTGCCAAGGCAGGCATCCCGTTTACCGAGGTATCCAGCTATACGGGTTTCCCGGAGATGATGGATGGCCGGGTCAAGACCCTCCACCCCAAAGTGCACGGTGGCCTGCTCGGGCGACGCCAGATCGATGATGCTGTCATGGCGAAGCATGGGATCAACCGGATCGATCTCCTGGTCGTGAACCTCTACCCGTTTGAACGGATGTCCGGCGAATCCCTCCCTCTGGAAAAACTGATTGAATATATCGATGTAGGCGGTCCCGCGATGATCCGGGCAGCAGCAAAAAATTTCAGGGACGTGGCAGTCGTGGTGGATCCACAGGACTATCATGAGGTTATAAAAACGATCAGCGGCCCCGGGTTTTCCCTGGACCAACGGCTATTGCTTGCAAAAAAAGCTTTTGCCCGGACCGCAGCCTATGATGCTGCAATAAGCAATCACCTCTCGAACCTGGACCATACCTTCCCGCCCATCCTCACCCTCCAGTTCACAAATGGCCGGATGCTCCGCTACGGAGAGAACCCTCACCAGCAGGCAGCCGTGTATGGCACTACCGGCATTGCAGGTGCAGAACCCCTGCAGGGCATACAGATGTCGTACAACAATTATCTCGACGTGAATGCCGGCACCGCACTTCTTGCAGAATTCGAGGACCCCGCTGCAGTCATCGTGAAGCATAACAATCCCTGCGGTGTCTCTGTGGGTACAGATATCCTCGATGCATACCTGTCTGCCCGCGAGGTTGATCCGGTATCAGCCTATGGATCAGTAGTTTCCCTGAACCGCGAGGTTGATAAAAAACTGGCCGATGCCATCGACTCCACGTTTGTCGAAGTGGTGGCAGCCCCGTCATTTACCCGGGATGCCCTTGAGGCAATGAGGAAAAAAGAGAACATGCGGGTCCTCATTCTTCCCCAGCGGAATGCTGCAGATGAAGTCCGCACCATTGATGGCGGAATTCTTGTCCAGCGGACCCCGGTATACCAGGAGAACTGGCAGGTCATCACTGACCGCGACCCGACTACCGATGAAATGGCCGCGCTCAGAATTGCATGGAAGGTCTGCAAGCACACCAAGAGCAACACGATCATCTTTGCCGACAGGAAGCGCACCCTGGGGATCGGTGCCGGGCAGATGAGCAGGGTCGATTCGGCAAAGATAGCCATTGAAAAGGCCTGTGCCCCGCTTGCTGGATCTGCCGTTGCATCTGATGCCTTCCTCCCCTTCCCCGACACGCTTGAGGTGGCGGCAAAGGCCGGGGCAACGGCTCTCGTGCAGCCGGGAGGATCCATCCGTGACGATGAGGTTATTAAAGCTGCAAACCAGCTGAACGTTGCCATGATTTTTACCGGTGTAAGGTATTTCAGACACTAACTATAATCCCGTATTTTACTGTTTTAAGCCCGAATTTCGGATACGTATATATCCTGCGAAGTCGCCAGAAAATAATTAAACCATTTGTGGCGCGATAACGTCACGGACGGCTCTGCACGAAGTGCACGGGGTAAATGACATGGATTACGGTACGTTGATCGGGAACTCCTATACCTATGTGAAGGAAGGCATAATTGATCGGGTGAACACGTGGCTGCTGCTCATGATTGCCACGCTTATCCTGACCCTGCCCCTTATGGGGTATATTATGAGTGTATACCGGGGAACAAATCCTGCACCCGGGGTAGAGAACTGGGCCAAAATGCTGGTTGACGGCATTCTCCTCTGCATTGTCGGGATTATTTATGCAATCCCGGTAATTGTCCTTGAATTCCTCACGGTGGGGGCGACCTTTGCAACTACAATGACAACAAATCCGGCTGCTGCGATGACGGGAATGGCAGGTGCGGGAATCCTTGCGATTATCCTGATTATCGTTGCGATACTCATTGCCATTTTCTCACCCATTGGCATCATCCGGTTTGCACGAACCGGTTCATTCGGCGAGGCATTCAATTTCCGGGAGATCGCTGCCACCATAAAAAAGATTGGCTGGCTGACGTACATTCTCGCACTGATAGTTGTTGCCATTGTTGTGGGGATACCGGCACTTATTCTCTGGGCCATTGTACTGGGACTGGTAATCGCGCTCCCACTCATCGGGATCGTTATCGGGGGGATTCTCCTGCTTATTGTACTTCCGCTCCTTGCAGTTTTCGAGGCCAGGTACCTCACGCAGGTCTATGAAAGTGCAGGAACCACATGATCTTTTTTTCGGCAGGGATTATTTCAAGGAAATTTAAACAAAATTACAGGAATTTTGGATGGTGAAATAAAATGGTAACAACATTGGGTGAGATGCTTGACGACTCGTGGGGGTACGCAAAAGGGGGTGTATGGGGAAAAGGAAAGAACTGGCTCCTCTTGATTATCAGCCTGATTATCTTCCCGCTGATTCTGGGATACTCCGTATGGATTTACCGCGGGGAAAAACCGGCGCCTGAACTGCAGCACTGGGGGACAATGTTTATAGACGGACTCAAGCTCCTTGTAGTGAGCCTGATCTATGCGGTTCCGATCATCCTGCTGGTGATCGTTGCATTCCTCCCGTTCGTATCAGCCCTGATCACTTCGGGAGCGATCACGGCGGATTTTGCATCAATGACCTCAGAACAGACAAATCTGTGGATAACCTCCCATCCGGAAATACTGTCTGCGGCCCTGTTCATGGCGGGTCTTCTTCTGATAACAGCGATTGTAGCTATCGTGATCACTATCTTCTCGTTCCTTGGCATAGTCCGGTTTGCGCGGACCGGCAGAATTCGTGAAGGTTTTAATTTCTCCGAGATTCTCTCACGCATCAGCAGGATCGGCTGGCTGAATTACCTTGCCGCACTTATTGTCATCGGCATTATCGGTATTATCTTCTGGGTGCTGCTCCACGTATTTGCGCTGATACCGGTTATCGGTGAGGCAATATTCGTGATCGTGGCACTGATCCTGTACCCTCCGTTTATCCTCTTTGTCACCAGGTTTGCCTCACTGGTGTATGAACGGGGAGAGCCGGTTGCTGCCGCTTCGACTTCGCAATAATCGAAAATGTGACGATCCCCGCGCTCTTTTTTTAGGATCGCCCACAAAGGTTCCTTTTTAGGATGGGAAAAAAGGGTGAATCTGATAAGGGTTTATTTTTGGACCGCACCGAGGTTTGCCTGGCCGACCGTTTTTGCGTACCGGGCAAGGACACCGGTTAACGTCCGGCTTACCGGTTTCCATGCATCCCTGCGGGTCTGAAGCACCTGGGGATCTACCAGTAGATCGATCGTTCTTGCAGACAGGTCAACGGCAATCCGGTCGCCATTCTGTACCAGGGCTATGGGACCGCCAACAGCAGCTTCGGGAGCAACATGCCCGATGCAGGGACCCCGGGTCCCGCCGGAGAACCGGCCATCCGTGATCAGGACTACACTCTTGTAACCGACACCCATCAGTGCTGAGGTTGCAGAAAGCATCTCCGGCATACCCGGGCCCCCGCGGGGCCCTTCGTTCCTGATAATTATCACATCGCCTTCACGGATCTGCCGGGAAAGAATGGCCTTCATTGCAGGTTCTTCGGCTTCGAAAACCCGGGCAGGGCCGGTGTGTTTCCAGATCTCTTTTGGCACTGCGGCGGATTTGACCACCGCTCCATCGGGAGCAAGAGAACCAAAAAGAATGCGAAGCCCTCCCGCCGGGCTCACCGGCGAATCCAGGGGTTTTATCACCTGCTCGTTTTTTATCGTTGCATCCCGTGCGATCTGATGGAGTTGCAGACCGGAAACGGTTGGGCAGTTATCAAGATGTTTTTCCAGCCGTTTGAGCACGGCAGGAATGCCGCCAGCCCGGTAGAGTGCCTGCATGGAGTAAGGACCGGCAGGGAGCATGTGGCAGATATGCGGGATTTGGTCGGCAATACGGTTGAAGTCTTCAAGCGAGAGCGGGATTTCGGCCTCGGTTGCAATTGCCATAAGGTGAAGAACGGTATTGGTTGATCCACCCAGCGCCATATCTACACGGATCGCATTCTCCAGGCTTTTTTTGGTTAGAATAACACGGGCGGTAATGTTTTTCTTTACCAAGGGGACGATGGCCTCGCCGCTCTCACGTGCGATCCGCAGTTTAGCCGCCTCCACTGCAGGGATAGCCGCACAGCCCGGCAGGGACATACCCATGGTTTCGGTCATGCAGGCCATGGTATTTGCGGTATAGAGTCCCTGGCAGCTCCCGCATCCGGGCATGGCGCAGCACTCCAGGTCCTTCAAGGATTCCTCGTTCATGGTACCGGCTGCAACCCTTCCCACGCCCTCAAAAACATCGATGAGAGAGATGTCTTTGCCCCCACTGCTGCCTGGAAGCATTGCTCCACCGGTCACAAGAATCGTGGGAAGGTTGGTCCTGACTGCGGCCATGAGCATACCGGGAACGATCTTATCACAGGTACCGATACATACGAGACCGTCGAACCGGTGCGCCTGGACCATGAGTTCTATGGAATCGGCAATGTTTTCCCGGGAGGGAAGTGAATACCTCATCCCTTCATGCCCCATAGCGATCCCGTCGCAGATCCCGATCACGCCGAACTCAAACGGAACCCCCCCTGCTGCAGCAATTCCCTCCCGTACCTTCTCTGAGAGTTGACGCAAGTGGGTGTGGCCTGGTACGATGGTATTGTATGCATTGGCAATACCGATGAACGGGAGATCCATCTCACGGTCTGTCACCCCAAGCGAGCGCAGGAGCGAACGATTCGGGGCCCGCTCGTACCCTTTCCTGATAGTGTCGCTTCGCAGATCAGTCATTATCCAGAGTTTAACCTGCTGGAAACATGAATCTGTTGCATGGTCCGGATTTTTATCTGGCAAATATTCAAAGAATCAAGGGAGTTGACCGGTTTTCCATCCGGACGAAATGAAAACAATTGCTCCTGGTCCATCCCTTCCCGGCGTTGCCCCTCATTTCCGGATTCATCCGTGACCTCACCAGCGACTTCACCCTGCATTTTTTTAAGCATACTTAAATATCGGAAAAAAATGTACACATCAGTAATGACTAAACGATTGCATTATGTTCTACTGGTATCGGGGATTGTGGTCATGCTCCTTGTTGCTGGGTGTGTTACCCCTCCGAAAAGTTCATCCGGGTCGACATCCGGGGGGAGTTCCGTAATCGAGACAACCACGGAGGAGACTCCTGCATCTCCCGCGTACGTGACCGCTGCAACACCTTTTGTGACTACGGGTGCGGCACTCCAGAGTAGTGGATCAGGATACAGCAATCCCTACGCAACTCCGACTCCCATACCAACAGATCTTTCCTGCCTCATCTATCAGAACACGCAATATTTCTCGCAAAATTCAACCGCGGTCTCATTCGATCTGAAGAAACCCCCGATGTATATAACCTACTCCGTGGTTCCTTTCAATATTACCGTTACTAGGAGTGTCCCTTCACCTCAGGGAGGAAATCAAATGATTACCTTGCAGTACTCCGATTATGCACCCTACTCATGGTTCCAGGTCAGCGTTCTGGATAAATCAACCGGGAATATTTTTTACCAGAATGGATTTGGGAAAGCACCGGGAATCTCAAATCTTTCTATTTATACAAATGCCACTCTTGGACCCGTCCTGAATTCCGGTGATCTTCTCGTCCAGATGACCGGGAACAACATCACTGCCACGACCGGGATCTGGGTCAAACCGGTGGGCAATTTTGACGACCCGCAAAACCAGTCATTTACCCAGTGCCAGTACTGGAACGGGCAGCCTCAGAATTACCTGGTATATCCGACGACAACCGCAACACCCACGTGGACTCCCGGAAACGTTCAAACACCAAATGATTGAAAAGATTTTTTTTTTCATTTTTAAGGAGATGTGGCTTTCAGATATATGTCCTCTGGCATCCCGGTGAACGGTGGGATATTTAAGCGATGAAAACGATGTAAATAAGGCAGGCACCCAAAAACACACGTCCCGGTGGGGTAGTGGACATCCTAGAAGCCTGCGGAGCTTTTGACCCGGGTTCAAGTCCCGGCCGGGGCGTTCTTCTTTTCAAATGGTTTCCCGAAGCGGTGCTTTTTAAAAAATTTCAAAACTCAAAAAGATGCTCTTTCGCATTACCTCAAAACAAATGATGAAAAATGGCATTATCAAGAGCTCTGCTCCCCGGCCAGAGATTATGTTTCCCCAAATATTTCCGAGTGTTATGATCACACCGTCATGATTAAAACGTTTTTTTTAACGTATTCATCAGCGCAGAAAAGATCCACGGAGAGCCGATTATAGGATTCACGAAATCTAAAAAAATGGTGGTTAAAGCACCGGCTTTGTTTTTAATGCTGCAACAAGCAGGCTGACGCCGGCCTCAAGGTCGCTGATATCCAGTACTTCCACCGGGGAGTGGATGTACCTCGTGGGCGGGCTGATAGTGGTACTTGGCACGCCACCACGGGACAGGTGGATTGAGGTTGCATCCGTTGTACCGCCGGTGCCAACTTCGTACTGCACGGGAATTGCGTTTGCTTCAGCGGCATTTTTCAGCCACTGGACAACCTTACGGCTGGCAATAAGCCCTCTCCCGCTGCTGTCAACAATAGTAATAACCGGTCCTTTTCCCATCTCGACCGCTGCATCCTTCATATCGATACCCGGGTGATCGCCGGGGATGGTGACATCCGTTGCAATGGCCCAGTCGGGATCGATAGTATAGGCGCTGGTCTTTGCCCCTTTGAGGCCAACCTCTTCCTGCACGGTGAAGACCGCATAAACCGTGAACGGGGACTTCATTTTCTGCATGGTCTTTACCAGCATTGCAACTCCTGCCCGGTTATCGAATGCCTTGCCGGTAACCCGGTTATTTGCAAGCTCGGTAAATTCCCGGTCGATCGTTATAGGTGTCCCCACTTCAATACCCAGTTCCGCGACATCATCCTTGTTTTTTGCCCCGACATCAATGAACATATCCTCCGTTTTCACCCCTTTCTTGCGTTCATCCTCATCCATCATGTGCGGAGGTTTGCCACCGATGACACCGATCCGGTCACCTTTTGTCCCGTGGACAATAACGCGCTGGTTGTACAGTGTCGGCGCGTACCAACCGCCCAGGGTGATGAACCGGAGAAATCCCTTATCATCGATATACTTGACCATGAGACCGATCTCATCCATGTGGGCGGCGAGCATCACCTTTGATTTATTGCCATGCCTGACCGCGATAAGGTTCCCCATGGGATCCTCGGTGATCTCATCAACATATCCCTTGAGTTCTTTTTTTATCAGCGCAAAGACACTGCCTTCGCTGCCCGAAACACCGTGTGCATTGGATAATTTCCGTAATAATTCCTTAACCATGATACTTACCTGTTGCCGTTTTAATCCTATCAAGAGCTTGCATGAGGTTCTCCCGTGAAGCGGCATAGCTTATACGGGCATAGTCTGGTGCGTTGGTCCCAAACGCCGATCCCGGGGTGAGAATGACACCAAACTCGATAATATTCTGAACAAGCGCCGGCTTCATGGGCACGAATGCATAAAAGGCCCCTTCAGGTACCGGGAAAGAAAAACCGATATCAAAAAGGCCCCTGCAGATAAGGTCGCGGCGTGCCCGGTATTCATCCCTCATCTGCTGCACCGCTGCCTGATCACCGGTATACGCTGCCAGCGCAGCATACTGGGAGATCGAAGTGGCACATGCCTGGCAGTACTGATGCACCTTGAGGCACTGGCCGACAATTTCCTCCGCCGCAGCAAGGTACCCAAGCCGCCAGCCGGTCATCGCGTAGGTCTTGCTTGCCGCATTTATCGTGATCACGTTGTCGCCAAACCGTGCCGCGCTCACGTGTTTTTTCCCATAGATGAAATGCTCGTATACTTCATCGCTGACAATCGTGACCCCGGCGTCTCCGGCGTATTCAACAACTGCCCGGATCGTATCAGCATTCTCCACGGCACCGGTAGGGTTCGCCGGAGAATTGAGGACAAAAATACGGGCACCATCCATAAGCGCCTGTGCTTTTTCAAGATCAATATGGAAAGTTGCATCAAGCGGGACACCCACCGGCCGGCCTCCGGCAAGAGTTGCAAGAGCGGCATACGAGACAAACCCCGGATCCGCGCAAAGGACGCGATCCCCCTCGCTCACAAGAGCCTGCATCACGATATGGAGCGCCTCGCTTGCACCGGCAGTAACGACGATCTGATCCGGGGCATACTGAACATTGTTCTCTTTTTCAAACTTGGTGCTGAGCGCTTGCCTGAGTTCGGGTATACCGGTATTGGGGGTGTATCCTGTTTTTCCCCCACGGATCGCCGCGATAGCCGCGTCCTTGATATGCTGTGGCGTATCAAAATCAGGCTGCCCCAGGCCAAGGTTGATCGAACCCGGGCCGGCAGCCTCGAAAATCTTTCGGATCCCGGATATCTCTATAGCCGTGACCCGCGATGAAAACCGTTCTCCCATCATTTCCCTCCACCATCCTTTTTATTCGATATTTGCATGCCGGTTCTTGAGTGCAGATTCATCGGTCTTAGTGATCTCCATGAGACGGGAGATCACCGCATCAGAGAAGATCATGGATGCAGTCTCAAAGAGGGTCCCTAACGGAGCAAACGATTTGTGGTCGCCCAGCATCTGGCGGATCTCAAATTCTGCGGCATCGTCCCGGACGTCATCACGCTGGGTTTCGATGATCACCTTGCAATCGGCAATTTTGCCGATCCGCGAATCCGCATTCGAGGTAATGAGGCTGATGTGTGCCCCGATCTCCTTTCCGGTTTCGGCAATATCGGCAACGGTCTTTGTTCTGCCCGACCCGGAAAAGACGATGATGAGATCGCCTTTCTGGAGGGCCGGTGTTATCGTCTCACCCACAACATACGACTGGAGGCCGAGATGCATCAGGCGCATGGCAAACCCTTTGGCTACCAATCCCGACCTGCCTGCACCCATAACATAGATGCGCCGGGCATGCAAAATCTCGGTCAGGAATGCTTCAACATCCTCTTCTGAAAGGGAGTGCGCAATCGACCGGATTTTCGATGCCATCAGCAGCATCATTTCCTGAACCCTGTGGTCTTCCATCCTTCTCGCTAGAATGTGCAATCCCATAGTAGATGAGAATATCGCGCCCGTACATCGCCAGATGGGCATGTACGCTAACCGGACAGGGAAAAAAGAGTGTGAGCGTGTTCTACGTGTCCGCTCCCTGGTAGCGGATTATATCCCCAAGGGGGACAAGTTTTGCGTTCTCCATCACAGAAACTGCGCCATGCCCTCCGCAGATCCTGCAGCGTTTTTTCTGCGGTGCAAGATAACGGTCCGTCTCTGCAGCCAGTTCAAGGAGTGCTTTTCTTTCTTTGCGCGCAAGGTCGCTGTCCACATTGACTGACGTGACCAGGAAATCCGCAAGGGAGTTGTACGTGGCCCTTTCCGGGGAAAGACTGGAAAAATTGATGACTGCATCGGCAGTAAAGAGCACCCCCTCCTCGCGGGAATACAAGTAGATCTGCCCGTACGTGTGGCCGCCGAGTCCTTCGAGTATCTCAAGCCTGAGGCCGGCAAGGGTAACCGTTCCAAGGACCGGGAAGATGCTGCGCACCGCGGTTCCGGCCGGGGGAAGGCAGGTTACTTTCCCCGGCGGGTGGAAGCAGGAGAAAAGATTGATCATCTTGGTGTAAAACGATTCGAGAACGGAATGCTCGCTCCGGGATCCATATGCCCGGTTATTTGTCCGTATGATATCGCGTGTACCGGTGTGCATGAGTGCACCGGTCAAAAAAAATCCCCCTGCCCCGCAATGATCGGCATCTGCGTGGGTTATGACCAGCCGGGTGAACCGGTTCTCCTCCCCCAGTCCGAAGTGCGAGAACATTGCCATGACATCGTCATGGTAAATTCCGTACCCGGTATCGATCATGAGCGCTTCCTTCTCTGATGAGAGTACATAAATGCTCCCGCCACAGGGCAACTGGAAGCAGTAGAGATCCACACGGGGTGTAAGGGAGATCTTCTGGACATCTGCATAAAAATTCCTGCCGGTGGTTGCCCTCAGTGTCCGCCCGGTAAGGAGCACGCTGTCAAAGACTTTCCGTGGACTGTTTCCCCTGCTCATCAGCTCCTGCGCGATATGGTTTGTATCGGCCAGAAACGAAAGGAGGAAGGCATTTTCAGATTCACCGATTAGGTCGCGTATTTCCTGGGCAAACCGCACGTAAAAAACGGTATCGTCAAGGTGTTTTCCCGTGGTATCGTATTCAAGGATCTCCAGATGATAGCGCGATTTGAGCTCATCAAGGAGTTTTTCAACCGCAGCAGGGTCTTCAAGGTTCAGGCTGACGGTGAGCCGGTCCGGATACCGGCCGGTATCATCAAAATCGATCAACCCGATATTAGCGCCGGATTCTGTGGTATATCTCAAAAACCGGTGCAGCGATCCGGGGGTATGCGGGAGGTGTACAAAGAATTTAAGAAAACTCACCGGTTGAAGCGAAGTCCGGAGATAGCCTATATTGCCAAGATCTCCGATGATCTTCTTGTAACTTTCTTCGGTCGCAGTCACTTCGTAAAAGACGGTACAGGGGTCTATTTTCCGGTCGTACTGGATGCGGTTGATGTTACCCTTGTATTGGGTAATGATCTGCGCTGCTCTCTCCAGAGAGCCGGGTTCATCAGGCATATGGGCAATAAAACCAAATTTGGAGCATATGGACATGGTTGCTGACTATCCTGTCGATGGTGAATTTAATGAACTGCCTGCATATTATGGGGATTCATAGCGTATGTTCATGAGCCCTGTTATTTGCTCATTTTCAGATCAACAAGCCGGTACGCCTCTTTTGGCACCGTAATCTCGAACCTGGCGCCCTTCCCCGGCTCACCGGTTTCCCGGATCGTTATCCCGGTGATATTAAGAATTTCCCGGGCAAGGAACAAACCCATCCCGGTGTTCTTTCCAAACCCCCTTTCGAAGATATTCTCTTTTTCTTTTGCGGGTACGCCATTACCATCATCTTCGCACACTATAAGATGACTGCCGCCGCTTTCATCAGCAGAGAACCGGATAGTGGTAATTTTCCCGCCATGCCGTACCGCATTGTCCATTAAATTATGACAGACTCTGGCTATCAGCGGATCGGCAAATATTTCCACACCGGCAGGGATGTCGTTTTTTACCACAACCTGTCCGAGCGGGGTCTGGGTTGCTGCGGTTTCTATAAGCGCATGGCACTCATGCCAGACCGGGGCATTGACACCGATATTCTCGTATTCTTTAGTGAATTCTATGATGGTGGAGATGCGCGTTGCAGCGGCTTCCGCCTTTTGGAGATACTCATTGAGTGAGAGTTCGGGGTGCTTCGTTTCGAGGAGGGTGAGGTATCCCCGGAGCACCGAGATCTGGTTTTTGATATCATGACGGGTGACATTGGTAAGGAGGTTTAGTTTCTTATTCGCCATCTGAAGCGCCCCCTCTGCATATTTGCGTTCCGTGAAATCTGTGAGCAGGAGAAGTGTGGCGGACCCTTTTAGGAACTGTATCTGGGTACCATTCACCATTACAGATCTTCTGTGTCCATCCCGGGTAAGGATATTTATCTCATACGATGAAAATTCGCTCTCTTCCTTGCGTTCTGCTAATTTTGAGTGAACCAGATCACGGTATTCCTCTGCAACGTACTCAAGGACATGTGTACCGATTAATTCGTTAATACCGAACCCCATCACTTTCACTATTGCAGGATTTCCATACAGTATTTTTCCGTCTTGTCCATACACAATAATGTATTCGGGCAGATTCTCCACGAGACCCCGGTTGAACGATTCACTTTCCTGCAGTATTTCCTCCGTCTGTTTACGCTCGGAGATATCCTCGTACGTTCCCAGCACTCCGATAATCCGGCTGTCTTTGTCGCGCAGGGGAACCTTGGCTGTCCTTAGCCACGCATGGGTTCCGTCCGATTTAATCTGTAATTCTTCATAATTGAGTTTTGGAAGACCCGTTTTCATAACCTGCTGGTCATCAGTGCGGTAGAGATCTGCGGTTTCTGCGGAGGCGGTCTCATAATCGGTCTTGCCTGCCAGCTCACTGGGATCGGAGTACCCGCAATCAACGGCAACAGATTTGTTGCAGCCAAGATAGACAGAGTTCAGGTCCTTCCAGAAAACTCTCTGCGGAATAGTGTCCAAAACCAATTGGAGCATCTGCCGGGAATTAAAAAGATCCTCGTCTGTTTTTTTGCGTTTGGTAATATCCCGGCATACCGTCAGAATGTTCTGTCCCGAAACGGACTGGATAAGCGAAGCATTAATCTCTATAGGTTGGATAGTACCGTCCGGTTTCTGGTAATCGATCTCAAGGTTCCTTACCTGTCCCTGTTGGATGCATTTTTCAACTTCCTGTTCATTTCTCAGAAGATCATAGGGTGCAGTCCAGTCGGTTACCTTTTTACCGATTATCTCATCCAGTGTTGTACGGCCGGTAAGCCGGAGGTATTCCTTATTTGCGGTCCTGACCCGGCCTTCGAGGTCAAGGATGACATAACCGGTTCCGGTGGTTTCAATCAGGCTCCGGTACCGGTTTTCACTCTCCCGCAGGGCTTCTTCGGCCTGCTTGCGTTCTGTGATATTCCGGATTATCGTGACGACTGCAACGGTATCATCATTCTCTTTGATGGGTACCATGCGGGTCTCTGTTACAATCTCCGCATCGCCGATTCGTGAAGACTCCTGAGTGACAACAATTCTTCCTTCCCAAAAGACCGTGCGGTATTCATCAAGGACGATGGGTGAGATAAACGGGAATGCATCAAGAACCGTTCTCCCGATAATATCGTTGGGCATCCCCAGGATATGCATCCATGACAGAAGGTTGGAATTGGCGAAGATTACTTTTAAATCCTTATCGATAACGCTGACCGCATCGGGCAACGCCTCAATAATTAATCGGTATTTCTCCTCGCTTTCCTGCAGCGCCTTCTCAGCCATCTTGCGCTCGGTGATGTCCGTGAACATCCCAAAGGATCCTATGAAAGAACCGGTGTTATCAAGCAGAGGCGAACCAGAAATCAGGCACCAGGTGATTCTTCCATCCTTGTGCCTCAGTCTGCTCTCGTAACAACTTTTTATCCCTTTCCTGCGCGTGACAAACTGGGCTTCCATAACGGCTTTGTCCTCGTCGATAACATAATCCAGCACATTATGGTTGGCCATCTCCTCTAACGAATATCCGAGCATCTCGGTAAAACGCTCGTTTATAAAAGTAGTGTGCAGGTTCCGGTCAAGGATGCATATACCCTCGTTTGCCGTCTCAATGATGCGGCTGTATATCTCCTCGCTCTCTTTTAACGCCTCCAGTATCCGTTTGCGATCCGTGATGTCTTCAAGGGTAACGGATACCCCCTTCTGCCCGTTTTCAAAAACAATTGGCGTGACCCGGCAGGCGATGATGATCTTCTGTTCTTTGAGGAAGAGTTCGCCGTTCCAATCGACACCATCAATTCCGTTCTTAATCTGTTGTAAGAATGATTCAAAAAGTTCATCAAGAACCGAAACCAGTGGGGAAAACTGAATGTTTTTTCCCACGAGATCTTTACGGGTAGTGCCAAGAAATTCGACAAGGGGCTTGTTGACGTAGAGTATTCTGAGGTGGTTATCCAGCTGCATGATGAATTCAGAGGAGATCGACAGGACCGCTGAAAGGGGGACCCGGTGCGCGAGTGAATACATCTTGGCCATTCCATGGCGACGCATCTCCACCTGACCGGATGCGAGAAGGGTATCTAGGTATCGCCCGGCAGTACTCCGGCTGATCTTTACTATTTTGACGAGCCCGGTGATACTAAGACCCTGCGGATTTTGCTGTAACGCGCTTTTGACCTGCGCAGCGATCTTAGGGATCAGAACCATGGAATGATTAATGGGAATGCGAGGATAAATTTGTTAAGATTTAATTCCCCAAATCCGGAGGGATCAAAAGTGTGTTCTGATGCCCTCCTGTGAATTTTGATATTTGATACGGACAGGTCATCGGCAAGAGGGAAATGTCAAAAGAACGCGATGATGAGGATTACTTTTTGAGTGTTTGATCAGTCCCTTTATATTCTCAGGCAGATCGGGCATTGCCAGGTACAAGGTCCGGGCTTCCTGTTTATCTTTTTAAGGTGTTTTACCATTTTTGGCAGCTTGTCTTTTGGATGATCCTAATTATCACAAACCTGATGCGGTGCAGTAGATCCTGGAGTTGTCACAAATTCAATAGTGTATACACTCTGCTTAGGCAAATAGGAAATCGGACAAAGATTCGGGCGCGGATTTTATCTCAACGGATTCTTAATTTTACCAGAATAGGGTGGGGATTTGATTATAGGTCACGGTAAAAATGAAGGGCTTTTTGCCCTGCCGGCATCGTGTCGTAACCGGTATCCCTCTTATTTCCTTCGTGTGGCGATGATAAGGGCGGCGGCTCCAAGACAGCCATCAATCGCTACGAGAGGTGAAAGGGGGAGACCAAACGGTGCCTTTACCATCTGGGGAGATATCTCGGTAGGCTGATTTTCGGATACAACCACATTCATAGAGATCGTCAGATAACCGGGAGATTTTATCTCAACGAGGTGAGTGCCGGGAGCAACACCGTTCAGCGTTACCGGGGAGTTCCCCACATTCACGGAATCAAGGTAAACTGAGGCACCTGCCGGGACCGATGAGACTATCAGCGTTCCTGACTCCGCCGGAGCCGTGGCAGTTACTTCGGGTGTAATGGGTGTGCCGGACGCTACCGCAGGGATCGTAACCGGCTCCGTCGTGACGGATGAAACCGGTGTCAGGTTGGCATTGGAGTTCACAATGGTCAGGGATTTTGTCAGGCTGGTTGACAATGAAGGACTGCTGATGGATACCGAATATGTACCCGGCAGCATGTCAACGTGGAACCCATACTGGAAATATCCCCCGGCGCTCACCGGTGAGGTGAACGTATGAACCTTGTTACCCGATGCATCTATCACATCGATGCCGATCGTATCCGCCGGGGATTCCACCTTCCCGATTATCTGCACATAATCATTGAGAACTGCCGGATTGGGGGACAGGGTGGCGTAAAATTCCGGCTGTTTTAAGAAGACAGAAACCGTGGAGTTAATCAGAGAATTGCTGTTGTCGTAGACCGTAAAAGTATACCTTGCGGTATTAAGGTTGGCGGCTCCCTCTGCCCGTGACGAATCCCATTCATATGACCATGCCCCCGAGGAATCGGTAACAACGGTATTCCCGGTCCCTGCATCTCCGGTCAGGTTATAGGGAGGTACACCGGCTGCCGGGAGGCCCGGGCCGGTAATAGTTATCACGGTGGTGTTGCCTACCGTATTCGTCCCGTCAAATATCACATTGTCACCGACGTAATATCCACCGTTCCCCCGGTAAGCGATTGAAACGATTCCGGCCTGTGCCGGTACAATGCACAATAACAGGATAACTGCAAGAAGAAGCCAGGAAAACGATCCCGGGAAATTTCTGGAGCACATGTTCATCTTCACCTTAAAGAGAATATATTCATGAGAGAATAAACGTTATTGTCTTTATTTGTGTATTTTGTGCCAGAACGGTGCCAGCCCGGGCGTCCATTTTCCTTGTCAGGTGATTGCACCGATAACGAAACTATATCTATGGTTGCGCAGATACCCCATAAACAGGAGGCTTTTTATGACCGACGTCATCCTGGCAAAAAAAACCGGAAATGAGCATCTCAAAGAGAGGATCTCCCGCATTTCGTGCGAATTTTCCTATGACGAGACGGCGTACCACCTTCCGATATCCTTTGCCCTGACGGGAACTCCCGTACATGACAAAAAAACAGCTGCTGAGGTTTATGCAAAGACCGGAGAAAATCCGCTCGTTGCATCAGAATCCCTGCTTGCGGCAGCAACTACGGAATCAGGAAAAGATCCTGTACCCTACACGGGTTTTATCAGCGACACCGTTATCCGGAAGCTCGGGTATTCGCTGGTGGACGGGAGTATCCTGGGACTCGCCCTCATTGTCGGTACCCCGGCAAGCGCCGGTACGGCAGCAGCGATCTGCCGTGAGCTTCAGGAAAAATACATGCTCACGTTCCTTGCCGGGGATGTGATATCCTCCCTTTCCTCTGCAGGGGTAAAACTTGGCCTGGATTACCGTCTCATCCCCCTGGGCCCCCGCCCGATCCACAGTGTCCATTTTGTCGATATCATTGCCCGGGTAGCCATGATGTTCGGAGGGGTTTCACCGGGAGATACCGGGCGGCTCCTTTCGTACGCGGCAGAAAGGGCAAAGGCCATCGTGATTGTCTTTCCCGGGCTTTCCGATGAAGAGATCGCCTTTGTTGACGGCATGAGAGTGCTGGGCTTCCCCATCCTCCCCCTAGGTGGGTATGAAGGTGGTGACTGGTCACCCTCTACACCCGACGATGTTGTGCGTACCGGGATGGAACTCAAAGGGATCCGGGTAACGGTAACGGCAATTCCCATACCTATGGGGTGTTCTCCTGCATTTGAAGGAAAGAGCATACGAAAGGAAGAGATGCAGGTTGAATTTGGCGGCGGCCGTTCTCCTGCCTTTGAACTGCTGCGGATGAAAAATCCCGGGGAGATTGAAGACGGGAAAGTTACCGTCATCGGCCCTGAAATAGATACCATGAACGAGGGAGGTGCGTATCCCCTGGGTATCCTTATTGAAGTGGCCGGCAAAGCAATGAAAAAGGATTACGAGCCGGTACTCGAACGCCGGATCCACAATTTTATCAACTACGGGGAAGGGTCGTGGCACGTAGCGCAACGGGACCTCATCTGGGTGCGCATCTCAAAAGAGGCCTTTGCAAAAGGTGTCAGGATCGAGCATCTCGGAAAACTTCTTGCAAGCAAGTTCCGGATGGATTTTCCCCAGCTGCTCGATGCAGTGGCGGTCACCCTTCTTACCGACCCGGAAAAAGTGCTCGCAGGAAAAAAAGAGGCAGAAAAAGTCTATGAAGAGCGTGATGCCCGCATCAAGGGAATGCGGGACAACGATGTCAACACCTATTATTCCTGCACGCTCTGCCAGACCTTTGCCCCCAACCATGTCTGCGTCATCACTCCCGAACGGCCCGCACTCTGCGGGGCTATAAGCTGGCTTGACGGGAAGATCGCATACGAGATGTCGCCGTCGGGCGCAAACCAGCCGGTCGAAAAAGGGGCGCCCCTCAATGTCCAGAACGGTGAATTCGAGGGCGTTAACCGGTTTGTCAAGAAGGCCAGTCATGGCGAGATAGAACGGTGCTCCCTGTACAGCGTGATGGAATTTCCCATGACCTGCTGTGGCTGTTTTGAGGTCATTGCGCTTATGCTTCCTGAGGTTAACGGTATTATGGTGGTCAACCGGGAATACAAGGGCATGACCCCGTCCGGAATGACCTTTTCGACCCTTGCCGGGACAATTGGCGGCGGGGCCCAGACCCCGGGGTTTGCCGGGATCTCAAAGAATTATATCCTCTCGGACCGCTTCCTCCAGGGGGAGGGCGGGATCGAACGCCTGGTCTGGATGCCTTCCCCCCTCAAAGAAGAACTCAAACCCCGGCTTGTTCCGCTGCTTGCAGCCAAGGGGCACGCCGATCTTTTTGATAAGATAGCCGATGAGATCTCGTCTCCCACTATCGAAGATCTCATTGCATTTCTCGAACGTGTCGGCCACCCGGCGCTTGCCATGAAACCCCTGATGTGAGCGTGCTTATGATACCTGACCCGAATTTTGGCTGGACCGGTAGCGTGGGAAAAGTTATCCTTGGCGCAACCCGATCCGAGGGAGGATCACGGTCGCGATCGTACCAGATCGGCGGTGGCTTAACCCTCCCTTTTATGGAAAAAGGGAACACTGCCCGGTTACCCCTTGTTGCATTCGATGTCTGTGATGATCCCCGGTACTGGTCACCGATAGTAAATGAGTTCTGCGGCGATCTTATCCACGATCCGGCTGCATGGGCCAGGACCGCAGAAAATACCTATGGGGCAGACCTTATCCGGCTCTGCCTGACCAGTACAAAGCAGCGGGACTTTTCCGCTATTGCCACCCTTGGGAAGACAACCGAATCGGTTCTTGCAGGCACCACCCTCCCGCTAATCATAGAAGGGAGCAACGAACCGAAGATCGACAGCGAAGTCTTCCAGAAATGCGGCGAGACCGGGCAGGGCGAACACCTGCTCCTTGGTACTGCGGAGGCAGGACGGTACCGGAGCATTGCGGCAGCGGCCCTGGCATACAACCACGCGATCATTGCCCAGTCCCCGATAGATATCAACCTCGCAAAGCAGCTCAATATCCTCTTAAAGGAGATTGGAGTACCACGGGACCACATCGTGATCGACCCTTACACCGGGGCACTCGGGTACGGCTTTGAATACTCGTATTCTGCCATGGAACGGATCCGGTTCTCTGCACTCAAAGGCGATGCAGACCTTGCCATGCCCATGATCTGCGCCCCTTCTGACACACTGACGATAAAAGAGGTTCGGGAGGCAGATGCCGGTTCGCGTGATGCAATGGCCGTGGAGTGGGAGTTGACCACCAGTCTTGCGGCCGCAGTTGCCGGCGCTGAAATTGTCTGTGTCCGGCATCCTGAAACGGTAAAGCGTCTCAAAGCAGCTTTTGCCAGCCTGAATGCCCGGACCGGAGGTGTTTAGATATGCCACTCAAGGCTCTTGACATCTACAAGCTCCTGCCCAAGAAAAACTGTAAGGAATGCGGCGATCCCACCTGCCTGACCTTTGCCATGAAGCTTGCCGCCGGGAAAG
>Ga0326728_10009173_pt1 | contig 23987 bp, 17 predicted proteins | sample MB3enrmetagenome_FD_207602 | JGI IMG/M metagenome (GOLD analysis project Ga0326728, IMG submission 207602) | Lab enriched peat soil microbial communities from McLean, Ithaca, NY, United States - MB31MN | ecosystem: Environmental > Terrestrial > Soil > Wetlands > Peat | place: USA: New York... | reverse complement strand
AGACCCAGCTCAAGCACATGCACGAGAACCAGACCGTGAAGATTCACGTCGACGCAACGGGGAAGGACTATAGCGGCATTCTGAGGCAGATTGGCGGCGCCACCGGCTCCGTGCTCTCGCTCTTTCCGCCGGAGAACGCCACCGGCAACTACGTCAAAGTCGTCCAGCGCATCCCCGTGCGCATCGACTTCACCGATCTCCAAAAGGAAGACCCCGACCACCAACTCCGCCCCGGCCTCTCCGTCGAACCCAAGGTGTGGGTGAAGTAGGCCGACCTGTGCACAGCACGGGCACCGTGCTGAGTTCTGAAACCCGCGCCCAAAATCGGTTGTCATCCTGAGCGACCTCGCGCCTTCCTTCACTTCAGTGAAGGAAGGCGCGAGGGAGTCGAAGGATCTGCGGTTGCTTTTCGCGTTGTCAACCCAACACGAAATAGGGGTGCGCATGCAGGGGCTGAAGCCCCAGTCGTTTTGCCGCGTCGGTCGGCCCGGCTAAAGACGTGCCCTTGTTACAAGGCCTCGACCGGGATACAGCAACCATGGTCCTGCTCTAGCTCCGCCAACCCCGCTAACCCCGCTAGCTCCGCTAGCACCGCTAACTCCGCCAGCTCCGCTATTTCTTGTTAGATTGAAGTCAGCGCACCCATGAAAGACTCCATCTACGTTTCGAAGGAGAACTACCTCAAGGCCATTCTCGAGGCCGACGCCGAAGGCCTGCAGGTGATTCCCGCCACGCTTGCGCACTGGCTTGAGGTCTCTGCGCCGGCCGTCACCATGGCCCTCAAGCGCCTCAAGCGCGACGGCCTCGTCCTGGTGGGCGCCGACGGCATCGTGCGCCTGACCAAGCAGGGCCGCGAAACCGCCTATCGCACCGCCCTGCGTCATCACCTCATCGAGCGCATGTTGAGCGAGATCTTCGGCATGGAGTGGCACGAGATTCACGAGGAGGCCGAGCGCCTGGAGCACGCGGTCTCCCCGGCCTTCGAGGCCAAGCTCAGAGAGAAGCTCGGCGAAGGCGGCGCCTGCCCCCACGGCAACGCCGTGCTCCCCGTCAGCCCCGCCGCGCGTAGGCGCAAGGGCGAACTCCAGCTCTCGCACGCGGCCGAGGGCAAGCGCTACGCCGTCGTCAGCCTGCACGAGCGCGATTCCAGGCTCCTCGCATTCCTCCACGCGGCCGGCATCGGGCCCGGCAAATCCCTCAAAGTTCTCCGCCAGAACTACGATCAAACCGTCCTGATCGAGCTGGCGACAGGAAACTCCATCCTCGGCCGCCCCGCCGCCGATGCCGTCTGGCTCAAAGCGGAAAAAGCAGGGAACAGGGAGTAGGGAACAGGGCGGCTGCCCCAGGTCCCGGGAGAAGCGAACGGGACCACCGAAGATGGGTGCCCCGGGTGCCTCGCCTTTGGGCGTCCGGGATAGCACGAGCCTCGGTAGTAAGCTTTCCAGCGATGGCCCGTGTGCCCCACACTTGGTCTCCCACAAGGCGGGGCACCCTCGGCGGCGAGAGAATGAAGATGAAATAGAAGGGCGGGCCACCCGCCCCGGTATGCGCTCCAAACAATATGGGCGGACCGATGACGGCCCGCCCTTTGATCGAACTCCCCAAAAACTATGCGATCCTGCGCCTGGCAATCAAGGCGCCTAGCACGCCCAGCCCGGTCAGCATCAACATGGAACTCGAAGGCTCCGGTACCGCCGGCGCAAACGCTTCGAACTGGCCTACCGCGTAGTATCCGTCGCCGTTGGCATTCGTGATCTCGAAGGCATCGGCGGTAATCGGCGTCGACAGATACAGCTCCGGCCGGGTCGTCAATCCGTAGCCGCCAACGGCGCCGAAATCGTTCAAATCGGTCCAGCCCGTACCGTTCCAGTATTGGACGTCATAGGCGTCGTTGTCGTCGGCCTGCAGCACAACGGCGTCGATGGTATAGGTGCCGTTCAGCGTAATCGTCAAGACATCGGTGGCGTCTGGGGCTGCGCCCGACCAGAAGGCCGACCCCACGTTCCACTGCGTCCCGTCGGCCTCGGGCGTTCCATCCACAATCCACGAAGGCTGGTAATTGGCACAGCACCAGCCGGGGGAAAGATCAATTCCTGAGCCGCTGGTGGTAACAGTCGCGCCAATTGCGAGATCGGTATTGGCCATGGCAGGCACCGCAACCGCGCACAAGATTCCGATGGCAAGAACAATGCGAATGAATTTCATCCACTTACTCTCCAAATACTAAAATTGTTTGAGAAGCTCCCACTTATTCTACAAACTCCCTGCAACTTCTGTGTTAACAGCGATGCAGCTTTCGTGTCAAATAAATTAAGACAAAAAATTCATACCCCCAGGGGGTATATTCTCGATATTAACTAGTTTGTTTTCAACAAAACATCCTCAAAATCGGGGACAAATGCTGTTCAAACGGTAGCGATACGGCGGTTTTTGCCCCCCCGAACGCCTCGCCGCTCATGCTTCCCGCAGCCGCCGGGACCGGCCGGGACGGTGACGCTGCCGGAAATTCTTCGTAATGCAACGTAAGAGAATTCATTAACTACAATTAACATCCTGTGGCATACTGTAGTTGAGAACCACATTCGAATCTCCTCCCAACTCCATGGCCACTGAAGTGGTAACCCGGACCGACCTCACCGAGCCCTCGCTGCCCGAGGTGCACTCCAGCGTCCGCATCTCCCGCTCGCCCATCTATTGGCGTCGCCTGCTCGGCTTTCTCGGTCCCGGCTTTCTCATCTCCGTGGGCTATATGGATCCCGGCAACTGGGCCACCGACATCGCCGGCGGATCGCAGTTCGGCTACACGCTTCTGTTCGTCATCATGCTCTCGAACCTGATGGCGATCCTGCTGCAAAGCCTCTCGCTCAAACTCGGCGTGGCCACCGAGCGCGACCTGGCGCAGCTATGCCGCGAGAGCTACGGCCCCAGGACGAGCTTCGCGCTGTGGGTCATGGCCGAGATCGCCATTGCCGCCTGCGATCTGGCCGAGGTCGTCGGCTCCGCCATCGCCCTCCTGTTGCTCTTCCACATTCCGCTCTTCTTCGGCGTGCTCATCACCGGCCTCGATGTGCTCCTGATCCTCGTCCTTCAGCGCTGGGGATTCCGCTACATCGAAGCGCTGGTTATCGCCCTCATCGGCGCCATCATCGCCCTCTTCGGCGTGCAGATGTTCCTCTCCCGCCCCGACTACTGGCCCGCCCTGCACGACCTGTTCGTGCCCTCGCCGCATATCGTCACCAATCCCGCCATGCTCTACATCGCCATCGGCATCCTGGGCGCCACGGTGATGCCGCACAATCTCTATCTGCATTCGTCCATCGTGCAGAGCCGCCGATACCAGCGCACCCCCGAAGGCAAGCGCGAGGCCATTCACATGGCCAACATCGACTCCGCCCTGGCGCTTTCGATCGCCCTCTTCGTCAATGCGGCCATTCTCATCGTGGCCGCGGCGGTCTTCTATCGCAGCGGCCACTATGAAGTCGCCGCCATTCAGGACGCCTTCAAGCTCCTGAGCCCTTTGCTCGGCGCGGGCGCGGCCAGCACCCTGTTCGCCATCGCGCTTCTCGCCAGCGGCCAGAACTCGTCGATTACCGGCACATTGGCGGGCCAGGTCGTGATGGAGGGCTTCATTCATCTCCACCTTTCGCCGTGGCTGCGCCGCCTCGTCACCCGATCGCTGGCCATCATTCCCACCATCATCGTAGTCGCCTTCATGGGCGAGCAGGGAACCGAGAAGCTGCTCATCCTCAGCCAGGTGATTCTCTCCTTCCAGCTCAGCTTTGCCGTGGTCCCGCTAGTGCTCTTCACGGGCGACCACAAGCGCATGGGTGAGTTCGTCAATGCCCGTTGGCTGCAGGCGCTGGCATGGACGACCGCCGTCGTCATCGCCGGCCTGAATGTGTGGCTCCTGGTTCAGACGGCGCGTGGCGGCTGATTTTTCCTCTTCTTCCCCATTTCCCCAGAGGTTCCGAGATGAAGCAGAGCAAAGAAAATTGGCCCAAATTTCTCTTTTTTCTGTTGTTAATCGCAGTGAACTCGCGCGGGCTTAGCGCGCAGAGCGGCACAACCAGCGCGATCTCGGGAACGGTGACCGATGTCAGCGGCGCAGTCATCGCTAACGCCCCCATGACGGCGACGGAAGTCGACACCAAGGCCACGCGCGCTGGGCAGACCGACGCCGGCGGGCATTATCTTTTTTCCCAGGTGAATCCCGGCACGTACCGGGTCACGGTGCGGCTTGCGGGCTTTACCGACGCGGTGTCGGAGCCGACGCCGGTGGGCGTGGGGCGCAACGTGACGTTGAATTTCACGCTGCAGGTGAATTCCACATCGCAAACCGTGGAGGTGACCGCGCAACAGGGACTGCTGACCCTCGATAATCCCAACACCAGCACCACCATTGAAGCGAAGACCATCGAAAACCTGCCCAATCCCGGGCAGGATCTCACCTATGTCACGCAATTCGCGCAAGGCGCGTTGATGAATACGGCCGGCTCGTCGAGCGACGCCAAGGCCCCCGGTGGCTACGGAAATGTAGAGTTCAACGGCCTGCCAGCGACCTCGAACGGCTACATCCTCGATGGCTTTGACTCGAACGATCCCTGGCTGGGCCTGAACATCGGCCTCTCCACCAACCTCGTCATCGGGCTCGACGCCCTGCAGGAATCGACGGTGAACACCAACTCGTTTTCCGTGGATCAGGGCCGTTACGCCGTGGCCCAGGTGAACTACTTCACCAAGTCGGGAACCAACCACTTTCACGGCGACCTCTACGAAGTCTGGAACGGCTCGTTGTTCAACGCGGAAGATTATTTTCTTCACGCCAACGACACGCCGGGGAACATCGCCAAAAAGCCGCGCTCCGTGGTGAATGAATTCGGCGTCAGCGTGGGAGGACCGATCCGCAGGGACAAGCTGTTCTTCTTTGCCCACTATGAGGGCATTCGTATTGCTTTGCCCATCGTTACATCGACGACCTTACCCACACCTGCCTATCAGCAATATGTGCTGGGGCAGCTTGCCACGGGCGGGACCGATCCGGTTACAGGAACCAGCCTACCGGCGCAATCCGCGGAGATTCCGTTCTACAAAAACATGTTCTCGCTGCTGCCGCCTCCCGGCGGGTCGCCGGTGGCGATCACGGCCTGCCCGCTGGACGCATCCGGCGCCCTGTTGCCCGCTCCGCCGGCCGGCACGCTGCTCGACGGCAGCGGCTGCGCAGCCCAGCAGCAGCGCTCACTGAACAACAGCGACAGCGAGAACCTGATCGTGGTGAAGATCGATCACACCATCGACGCCAACAACACCGTCTGGTATCGCTTCCAGCAGGACACGGGTTTGCAGGCGGAATGGACGGACCCCATCAACGCCATCTTCAACGCCTATTCGCCGCAGCCGCAGCGCACGCTGGTTGTGGGCTACACGCACATCTTCAGCCCGAAGCTGGTGAACCAGTTCAACCCCGGCGCAAGCTGGTACTCGAGCATCTTTGAGCCCAACAACTACTCCCAGGCGCTCGAAGCTTTTCCCATCATGCTCGCCTCGGGCAGCGACAGCGTGCCCTTCACGACCATCGGCGGCCTGAACGATACGTTTCCGCAGGGGCGCAAGATCACGCAGTGGCAGATCAACGACAACCTGACCTGGACACGCGGACGGCACACGTTGCACTTCGGCGTCAGTACCCGCCGCGTCGACACCAGCGACTACGACCTTGGAGAGGGCACTGTGCCGACCGTCGCCTACAACGACCTGGCGGAGTTCACTTATGGAGCCGCATATACCGCCCAGCAGAACTTCCCGGTCTCTCTCAAGGAAAGAGTGGCCGCCGGCAATCTTGAATACTACGGGATGGACACCTGGAAGCCTTCGCCGAAGGCGACCTTCACCTACGGCATGCGCGTAACCTGGAACACCAACGTCACCAGCCCGCGGGGTCTCTTTTCCCGCATGGCCGGCTCCTTCCTGGATGCTTCGCACGCAACCAATCAGCCGTTGAATCAGGTTGTTTTGGGCAATGTTCACAATCTCTTTCCGGCAACGCCGCTGTTTGTTTCGCAGCCGCGCGCCTCATTTGCGTACCAGTTTCGCCCGCATACCGCGGTCCATACCGGATTCGGCGTCTTCAACGACATCGTCCCCCAGCAGATTGCGGATAGCGGCCTGATGAACGCGCCCAACGATCCCTCTTTCACCGGCGGCATCGGGGGACAGGTGGGCGGCCTGGGGATTGCTCCTGGCGTTCTGGGAAGCGCCGTTGATGCGGCAGCCAGTGCCGATAAATTGTTTCAAACAGCATTCAACTCCGGGGGCGCGCCCTGTGCGGGCATCCAGCCGGGCGCCCCAACCTGTCCTATGGCCGTCAGCCTGAACACCTTCCCCACGGGCACTCTCAAAACCCCGTATTACTACCAGTACAACCTCGGCATCGAGCAGCAGATCGGCTCGCGCGGCAACCTGCGCGCCGACTTCGTAGGCACACGCGGACTGCACGAACCCTACCAGGTGCAGCTCAACGGCTACCAGAATGTCTGCAATGGATGCTTTGCGCCTTTTCCCTACCAACAGCCGCTCGATCGGCGATTTGGAAATGTCACCGAGTTCCAAACCGGCGCGAACAGCAATTACAGCGGATTGCAGACCGTCTACACGCAGCAATGGGGCGGCCTGACCCTGCGCGGCAACTACACCTTCAGCCACTGCTTCGACGAAGTATCGAACGGCGGCTTGCTCGCCTTCTCCACGCAGGGGCTGGAATCGCCGTTACCGGGAGAGTTAAGCCGGCAGTATGCCAGTTGCGACTACGATGTGCGGCAGAACATCTCCGCGTTCGGCGTGTATCAGGCGCCGTTCCACTCCGGCAATCCGATCTTGCGTCAGGTTTTTGCAGGTTGGTCTTTTTCCGAGACAGCGTTCCTTCACTCCGGACTGCCCTTCAGCGTGTTGAGCCAGCAATATAGCGCCAACGGCAATGGCGTCCTGCAGGCGTCGAATCCAGCGCAGACCATCCAGTTCGCAGTACCGAATTATGCCAACCGGGTCCCCGGCGTGCCGCGCTATCGCAAGACTTACTATCCCAGCGTGACCATCAACGGAACCAGGCAGTGGCTCAACCCCGATGCATTTGTTTCGGTGGTCGATCCCACGTCCGGCGCATGTTATACCGGCGTTCTCGGCGAAGAAAAAGATAACCCGGCGATCTGCCAGTTCGGCAACTCCGGCCGCAACTCGGTGCGCGGACCGCACTTTACGTATTCGGATATGTACCTGACGAAGGTTTTTCCGATCAGAATGCGAAACGGGGAGGGGATCAAACTGCGCATCGACGGCCAGTTGTTCAATGCCTTCAATCATCCCAACTTTGCGCTCCCCAGCACGGTCGAGGCCGGCGTTCCCGGTTCGGTTCCAGCAAGATTTGGAACGCTCGAAAGCCTGACCATGCCGCCCACCGGCCTGCTCGGTGTCGGCCTGGGCGGTGACAGCTCGCCGCGCATGATCGCCTTTCAAGGAAGAATCGAATTCTGACAGTGCAGCAGCGGTACGCCGGCCGGGACCACCGCCGTCGTCATCGCCGGCCTGACTGTGTGGCTCCTGGTGCAGACGGCGCTGGGTCGCAACTAGACTGCCAACCCCGCAAACAACCTGTGCATATCCCCCGCTCCATTCCGCTCCAATCCCAGATTCACCTGCGGTTCTATTTTGGCAAACCCATCCCCGGCAATGGCTTAGCGCATTAGGGGAACAAAATCAGGCAAGGGTCCTGCCATCTCTTTTATTGACCTGCCGGGAGCGGTCTGTTACCCTTTGTTAACGTTCTCGCATCTTGCCCGTTGGGGCTGGAAGGGTTCTGCGCGGGCAAAAATGTCCGTGCGCTAGTTTCCCCCGGATTCGAGTCGACTGCGGTCGGCGGACCGCCGGGGATCGAAGGCGCGATGTTACGCAGACGATATTACATAGTCTTTATCGCCCGGGATGAGGACGGCAAACTACGGAGAGTTCCGCTTCCGCTGAAGTATGCCTACGGATTCGTGCTGGCCGCGATCGTCGGCGCCTTCACCATTGTGGGTCTGGCCGGCTCTTACACGCGCATGCTGCTCAAAACCGAGAGCTACAACCAGGTCCGCGCGGAGCGCGAAACCCTGCGCCAGAACTACCAGCGCATGGAGCAGATTGCGCACAATCGCAGTGTGCAGGTGGCTTCGCTGGGGGCGTTGGCCAACGAGGTGACTGCGCTCTACGGATTGCGCCAGAACCGGCTCGAGAACCGGCCTGACGCGGCCAAGCCTGCCCCTCCGGCCAGCTCCAAGGCTTCGGCTCCGGCGCCCTCCGCCATCGCGCAACCTGACGACATGAGCCAGCAGCAGGTCGCCAACTCCATCGACATGTTTTACAACCTGCGCGAAGAGGCGCTTTCCGGCCAAATTTCGCGAGCCCTGGAGAGCGGACTGACTTCGAGCTTTACCGGCGACTGGACGGAGCTGGCCGACGCGCCTTCTTTGTGGCCGGTGGAAGGCCGCATCGGCTCCAGCTTCGGCGAGCGCGAGGATCCGATCAACGGCGAAGGCGCTTTCCACTCCGGCGTGGACATCGAAGCGCCGTATGGAACTCCGGTGCGGGCGGCGGCGGACGGCGAGGTCTCCGGCGCTGCGATGGGCGCGGGATACGGACGTGAAGTGGTGCTGGATCACGGCCACGACGTGCTTACGCTGTACGGGCATCTCTCGGCGATCGCCGTGGTTCCGGGCCAGCATGTGACGCGCGGCCAGGTGATTGGCTATGTGGGCCAGTCGGGCCGGGCCACCGGGCCCCACCTGCACTACGAAGTGCGCTTGCACAACGTGCCCGTGAATCCCCACAAGTACATGCGCGTGACCTACGAGCAGGCCGCCAACCTCGAACCGGATTCACCTGCCAGTCAATAACGGCAAGCCAGCCAAGCCAAAAGCTCCCGGCGAATGGGAGCTTTTTTTGTGGGCAACGCGCGGCAGGAACGCGTTGCAGCTGTGCGCAATGCGCGCCTGCGGACCCCTTAGAGCGAAACCATGATTGCTGTACCCCAGAACTCCGTGCCCCATCCTTGCGACTTTTTTCTGTCGCAAGGGTGGGAGGCCACCTTCGCTGGGTACAGCATCTCTGGTTCCGGTCTAGAACTGGTCTCGCAAATGGCCTTGTGAAAGGGCACGACTTCAGTCGTGCCGCAAAGAGCCGAAAGACAGCGGGGCTTTAGCCCCTGAGGGATGTTCTTTCAACCCACAATCGGTGACGGGACAGCTTTTGGCGTTCAGCGTTGCACCGTGCAGCCGTCGAGGGCGAAGTGCAAGGTTGCAGTGTCGGTAACATCCATATCGAGACGCGCGGGAATTGGAAAGCCATCGATCCATTGGTAAGCGATCTCCACGTTCATCTCCTGAACCTTCTTGGGATCGTTCACCGGCTGGATCAAGGCATGGAAGTGCGTGACCAGCAGGCCGTGATCGCTGGGAGAATAGGTAGGCGTCAATTCGATCTTCGTGCCGTTCATTACAACGATGTAATGGCGCAGAATGCGGCCGCTATCGAAGATCTCAGTCACTTCCACCTGGGACGTTGCGACGTGAATCTGCCTGCCGCCATCGGCGGTCGCCGTAAAATCCAGCCCGGCGGAGGAATCGGGGACGACCTGGTTCTCGACGAAGGGCGTCCAGAACTGCATGAAGCCCTGGAATGTCTGGTTGATCCCGCCGTGCATGGCGTTGAGCAGACTGGCCGGGTCGCTGTTGACTAGTTGCGCGGGCGGGTTCCAGTCCAGAATGCTGCCGCCAGCCATGCGCGCATGGAGAACAATCTTTACTGAACTCAGCAACGTCACTTTCGCCTGGTCATCGGCGCTCACCTGGCCGCTGTCTTGCGTGGCAAAAACAGCCTGCCAATCGGGTCGCACCGTGCAGTCAAAACCCTTCAGCCCGGCCTTGGCACTGGAATAGTAGAGTTTCGCCGTTTGCCCGAGCCACGCGTCGTTATCGGCTTGCGGGGTCGGGCCGGATGGCGGGTTTTGCGCCGGGGCGAGTGCGGCGAAACACGATGCCAAAAGAAGGATGGCGCAGCGCGCCGGCATCAGGAAGGTGCGGTTTTGCATAAGAGCGATCCTGCTTTCTCAAGGATTGCTGCCATTGTCCCTCCCGCCGCGTGCGATGCGCAACAGAAAAGCACGCGGGCTGCGTGTGATATGGTGGGCGCGGATCGCGCCCCTGGGTAGTGGATCAGTTTGAAAGAAGCTGTCCCTCAGGGGCTAAAGCCCGTAGTCATTATTTGCGGCATTTATGGCATGACTGAAGCCGTGCCCTTTCACGACGGAGTCAAACTGAGACACGACCCGCCCCTGCGCCCGATTCGCACCGAGTGCCGGAATCGCTTACACTCAGGAAAACGCCCTTATCTCTGGATTCGCACTTGAATGGTCTTCCAATGCGGAATGCGCCGTCTCTTTTGAGCGGCGATGAGGCGGTCGCACTGGCCGCGCTCGAGGCCAGCCTGGCCGCATTCAATCACGGGCGAAGCGAAGGACAGGCACAATGAAAGCCGTACTCGAATGCAGCGCCGCTGACTGTCATCCCGCCTCCGCGCCGGACTTCACCCCGGTGGACGAGTTGCGCGCTCTGCAACTCGCGCGCCTCCAGGCCGTGGTCGACCGCTCCTGGAACCACGTCCAGCTCTTCCGCGAGCGCATGGACGAGCGCGGCCTCGCTCCCGCCGATATTCGCTCGCTCGACGACATCGCCAAACTGCCTTTCACGCAGAAGTGCGACCTGCGCGACACCTATCCATTCGGTCTCTTCGCCAGTCCCATGAAGGACGTGGTCCGTCTGCACGCCTCCAGCGGAACCACAGGAAAACCGATCGTCGTCGCCTACACGCAGCAAGACGTGGACGTGTGGACGTCGGCGATTGTCCGCAGCCTGGCGGGTTGCGGCCTGCATCGCGGAGACGTGATTCAGGTCGCCTACGGCTACGGCCTCTTCACCGGCGGCCTGGGCGCGCACTACGGCGCGGAGGGCCTGGGCGCCACCGTGGTTCCGGCCTCGGTCGGCCACGCCGATCGCCAGATCATGCTCATGAATGACTTCGGCGTGACCGCGATGTGCTGCACTCCCAGCTATTTTCTGCACCTCATCGAGCGCGCCGCGGAGATGGGCGTCGACATCCGGGAACTGCCGCTGCGCGCGGGCGTCTTCGGCGCCGAGCCATGGAGCGAAGCCATGCGCCAGCGCATCGAAAAACTGAGCGGCGTCGAAGCCTTCGACATCTACGGGCTTTCGGAGATCATCGGCCCCGGCGTGGGATGCGAATGCCGCCGCCATCAGGGCCTGCACATCCTTGAGGATCTCTTCTATCCGGAGATCGTCGACCCCGAGACCGGTGCGCCGCTCGCCGAAGGCGAGCTGGGCGAGCTGGTGCTGACCACGCTTGCCAAGCAAGCCATGCCCATGATCCGCTACCGCACCCGCGACATCACGGCCATTCTCGCAGGCCGCTGCGATTGCGGCCGGACGATTCGTCGCATTGCCCGCATCGGCCGCCGCAGCGACGATATGCTGATCATTCGCGGCGTCAACGTCTTTCCTTCGCAGGTTGAAACAGCGCTGCTTGAGGTCGAGGGCACGCTGCCGCACTACCAGATTCTGCTTACTCGCGAGCATGGCCTCGATCAGATGGAAGTCGAGGTCGAAGTCACGCCGCGGATGTTCGAAGATAAGATCGGAGCCTTGCAGGAGCTGAATCAAAGGCTGCAAGCTTCGCTCGACCGCGTGCTGGGCATCCGCGTCCGCGTCTCGCTGGTTGAGGCGCACACCATCGAGCGCAGCCAGGGCAAAGCCAAACGCGTCATCGACAGGCGGACATCATGAAGATCAAACAGATTTCGTTGTTTGCCGAAAACAAGCAGGGACACATCGCCGCTCCCGTGCGCCTGCTCGCCGGCAACGGCATCGACATTCGCGCCCTGGTGCTGGCCGACACCCAGCAGTACGGCATCCTGCGCATGATCGTCTCCGACTGGGAGAAGGCCGCGCGGCTTCTCGAAGATGCCGGATTCACCGTCAAAGTCACCGAGGTGCTCGCCGTCGAGGTGGGCGACCATCCCGGCGGCCTGTCCCATGTGCTGGCCACGCTCGACGCCTGCGGCATCAACATCGAATACATGTATGCCTTTCCGCGCTTTCACGCGGACAGCGCCATTCTCCTCTTTCGCTTCACCGATCCGGACGCCGCCATCGCCTGCCTCCAGGCCGCCGGCATCAACATCCTGGCCAGCGAAGAGATCCTCCAGTAGAGAGGATTGGAAGGTAGTGCAAGGATTCGCGAAAGGGCACGACTTTAGTCGTGCCGCAAGCGCCCCAAAGTTTGGGGACTTTGTTGAATAGGGTATAAGCAATGCCGTGCCGAGCGCGCCGGAGGCGCAGTGTTTGTTAGCCCCGCGCTTCAGCGTGGGGAAAGCGGATTCCACAGATTCAATCCGGAGTCCCGTAGGGACGGTGCAAAGACATTTCTCCTGCACGAATGACTAGCCCCTGCGGCATCCTTCTTCGCAAAGCATTCCGGCCGGCAATTATCATGGATCAAACACACGATTGAGATCCCAACCATGCCAGTCTCCCGCGCCCTTCAACAACAACTCGAAAACGCCTCCTGGATTCGGCGCATGTTCGAGGAAGGCGTACGCCTCAAGCGCGAGCGCGGCGCGGACAAGGTCTTCGATTTTTCGCTGGGCAATCCCGACGTCGAGCCGCCCGCGGAGGTTCTTGACGCGTTGCGCTGCGTAGTGGCCGCCGCCCGCCCCGGCTCGCATGGATACATGCCCAATCCCGGCTATCCCGAGGTCCGCGAGACCATCGCCCGCAAACTCGAACGCGAGACCGGCCTCGCCTTCACCGCCGAAGACGTCTTCATGACCGTCGGCGCGGCCGGGGCCTGCAACGTCATTCTCAAATCCATCCTCGACCCCGGCGATGAGGTCATCGTCCTCACGCCGTTCTTTCCCGAGTACCAGTTCTATATCGCGAATCACTCGGGGCGCATGGTCCTGGTCGAGACCGATGACACGTTCCTGCCCGACGTCGAGATGATCGCCGCGGCCATCACGCCGCGCACCCGCGCCCTCATCCTCAACTCGCCTAACAATCCCACGGGCCGCGTCTATCCTGAGAGCGTCCTCGGCGACCTCGACCAAATGCTGGCCCGCGCCAATCAGCGAATAGGGCAGCCCATCGTCGTCCTAAGCGACGAGCCCTATAAATCCTATGTCTTTGACGGCAAGCATCAGCCCGAAGTCGCCTCGTCGATCGCCAACACGGCCATCTGCTATTCCTGGTCGAAGTCGATGGGCCTGGCCGGCGAGCGCATTGGCTATCTGGCGCTCTCGCCGCGTTTGCCCGATCTTCCTGCCCTGCGCGGCGCATGCGCCTTCGTCAATCGCACCCTCGGCTACATCAACGCGCCGGCCATCTGGCAGTGGGTCATCCGCGAGACCGCCGGCAAGACCATCGACATCGCGCCCTACGAGCACAAGCGCAACGTTCTCTGCGCGGCGCTCAAAACCATCGGCTACGACGTCACGCCGCCCGAGGGCACGTTCTACGTCTTTCTCAAAACGCCCATCGCCGACGACGTCGCCTTCACGCGCCTCCTGGCCAACTACGGTGTTCTCGCAGTTCCCGGCGCAGGCTTCGGCCGCAGCGGCTACATCCGGCTCTCCCTCACCATTCCCCTGGAGCAGATCCAGAACTCAATCGGCGGCTTCGAGCAGGCGTTTCAAGCCGCGGGCAAGAAGCAGCTTTCTTGATCCGGCACTCAAGAATAAGGCTTGGGTGCCCCATCCTTTCCGCGTTCTTTGCGGAAAGAGTGGGAAAGTGTGCAACGATGATCGAACGTGCGCTAATGTGGTGCGTCTGAAGTTCGCATCACAATGAAATTGTCATCCTGAGCGGAGTCCGCCGCGGCGGACGAAGTCGAAGGATCTGCGGTTGTCTTTCAACGAGTTTCAGTCACAACGCGCTAGGCGCTCTTCGGGGCGGTTACCAGCCGCTCGGCCACGGCTTCCACAATCTGCTCGTGCACTTCGTCGATCGTGAGGTCGCCCTCGATGAGCACCACGCGCTCCGGCTCGCGGGCGGCGATCTCGCGGTACTTCTCCCACACGCGGCGGAAGAAGGCGTCTTTTTCTTGCTCGAAGCGGCCTTCGCTGGCGCCGGTTTCTGTCTCCACGCGCTGGTTGCGGCGGCGCGCGCGGGCAAGCGACGCTTCGAACCCGGGCAAGAGCAGAAGCGTGAGGTCGGGCTCAAGTCCGCCACAGACGATGCGGTGCATGTCCAAAACTATTTCCGAGCCGAGCTCGCGGCCGCCGCCCTGGTACGCCTCAGTTGAATCGGTAAAGCGGTCGCAGACCACCGTGCGGCCGGCGGCGAGTGCGGGTTCGATGACCTCGGCGATGGCCTGGGCGCGATCGGCAAACATCAGCGCCATCTCGGCCGTGGGCGCTATACCGCGGGAGCGCGAGTCGAGCAGGAGCTCGCGGATGCGGTCGCCGGTGGACGTTCCGCCGGGCTGCCGAAGCACAACCGGCTCCTGCCCGCGCCGCGCCAGCCATGCCGCCAGGCGCTTGATCTGCGTGGTCTTGCCCGACCCGTCGAGGCCTTCAAGCGTGATGAAAACACCGCGCGGCATGGGCTGAGGATAATGCAGGGACCAGGCACTAGGGAATAGGGGATAGGGAACAGGGAACAGGGAACAGAACTTCGGCGGAAGCCTATTGGCCGTTTTGAAAAACGCTCTCGCGGTGCAGTGCGTTTCGGGCGCGTCGATAAGAGCGCGAGCCGATTCGTTGCTGACAACTCAGTTCAATTTGTGTTACAAGAGGTTGAATTCCTCAAAACACTATGGGATTCGGGCCCGCAGAGGCTTGGGTCCCGCCGGAGTGAATCATGCGTTTGCCAGTCACGCTCAAATTTGTTCTTTGCGTCCTTTTGCTGGGCGCATGCGCCGCCACCCGCCTCACCGCGCAACACCTGACGCTGGAAGGCCAGACCGGCGGGTTTCTGACCCCCACCGCGTATGTGGTCTACACCGACAAGGGCCAGTTCTTCTCGCACCCGGCCGTCGGCTTCCATTTCATCGATGCTTCAGCGGTCATCGGTTACATTGAAACCTTCAGCGTCACCGAGGGCTTTGCCAGCCGGGCAGAGGCCGGCTACACCCGCAGTGTTCATCAGTATGGAGACCAGCCCACCGCTACGGCCACGCCGCTCGGTCTCAGCAACCTGTGGAACTACTCCGGCATGAACGTCTTTCACGGCAAGGTCGTCGCTCTCAGGGACGGGCAGTTCGGCGCGTGGATGCCGGGTCTTGCATTCGGCGGCGTGGTCCGCACCGGCGACCACTTTGTCTCGGGCGCGGCCAATAAGACGCTGACGGGAACGGACAAGTCCTACACCAACGGAGACGTGTACGTTGCCGTCACCAAGACCTGGGCGAAACCTCCTGTGCCGTTCCTGGTGAACCTGGGCTGGAAGGCCACCAACGCCACCATCTTCGGCATCGGCGGCCAGAGCACGCGCTTTGGCGGACGCTTCTTCGGCGGTTTGGGCATTCCGCTGCCTCTCTTCCACGGAATCGTGGCGGTACCCTCGGCGGGATTCACGCAGGAGCCCAAGACTTCGGTCAATCTGAACACCCTGCTGAATGCGGCGCTCTATCAGTGCGAGCTTTTAACCTTCTGCAATCCCGCGTCGTACCCGCTGATGAGCGCCCATATTCCCACCACGCTCGACTACGCGGTGCGCGTGACGCAGAAGGACAAGCCGCACTTTGCGTTTGACATTGGCGTGGGGCAGGTGGCAGGTAACATCGGATCCATCTATGTCCCAAACCCCTACTTCAGCCCCTACAGCGCCGCGGGCGGGCCTCCGGTTGTCACCACGCCTGTGAACCTGCAGGCGCGAACCGTGGTGGGCATGGGGCTTAGCTACAGGTATTAGCGGAGCTAGCGGCTTAGCGGAGTTGGCGGAGCTAGACGCGAGTCGTCAGCCAGCAGCGGGCCAGCGAGTCGGCAAGTTTGCATGCCCGTGCCCCATCCTTTGGCCCGTTCTTTGGGACAAAGGGTGGGAAGGAGATGTCGCTATTCTATTGCCGGATCAATTGTCCGCGTCCCTCACGGGCTGCGCAGCACGTTGGTCGCGTGCATCCACTCGCGTAACTTGCGCTGCGCCGGCTTCTCGATAAAGTGCTGCGCAAGAACCGCCATCGCAATCAGCAGCACGTAGCTGATCCAGGGATCGAAGCGGCTCAGGTGCAACGTGTCCAGCACGTGCGAGCGGTGAACGATGTTCCACAGGCTGAATTGCAGCAGATAGAGGCAAAAGCTGCATTCGCCGATGAAGACCAGCGGCCGCACGCTCAGCACAGCGGCGAGCGGATTCTCCCCGGCCAGTCCCAGAATGACGATGCCAAACAGTGGCATCAGCAGCCCGTCGTGGATGATGGCGTAGGGAACCAGCGGCCCCATGCGCACGAGCGCGTAGATGCCGCCGAAGCCGATGAGGCCCAGCCACGGCCGCGTGCGGCTGGCGCGCGGAATCATCGCATTCAGATTGGCCAGCATCACGCCGAAGACAAAGCTGAACACGTGCGCATACGGCGTGTATTTGAGCGCCCACAGCCAGGGCCCGTAGCTCCAGCGGTCGGGATGCGCGATGCCGTCGGGGTTGAACGCCATGTAGAGCGCGCCCGGCGTCAGGCCCAATGCCCACACCACGGCCATCTTGGCCAGATACGGCGTCATCCGCTCCGGCTTCTTTGAGCGCGCCAGCCAGGGAAAGATCGCGTAGTAGAAGGCCTCGGCCGACATGGTCCACGCCGGCGTGTTCACAAACGTGGCCACGGCCGGAACCCAGCCCTGCAGCAGAAATGGAGTGAGAACCACGCCTGTCCAAAACATGGCGTGCGTGTGCGTCATGTACTCCGGCCGCAGATTGACGAGGCTCAGCAGGAGGCTCAGAAAGTAGATGGGATAGATGCGCGTGAAGCGCGCCTCCCAGAAGCGCTTGCGGTCCAGTTCCCCGTTCCGCGCCCGCTCGTTGTAGTTGTAGCCGAGCACAAAACCCGATAGCAGGATGAAGTAACTGACAGAGACAAATCCGGCGTTGACCACCGGCGCCAGAAATCCGAACCATTGGGGATTGGAAAAATGGAAAAGAACGATGTTGATGGCCGCGAAGCAGCGCAATCCCGTCAAGGCATTCAGCGGCGCTGGCTTCTGAGTCTCCACGAACAGTTAGACGCTCCAGCAGTCTGCCAGCCGTTAGCTTTTAGCTCTTAGCCATTAGCTTTGTCTTGCTGGTAGGAGATGTGTTTCCATCCGGCATCGGAATACGAATCCGCGATTTACGACTCAATCTGCGTCTCGACGCGGTTCGTTCGGCACGCCACAAGCTAGAAGCTAAAAGCTAATAGCTAGAAGCTGCCTTTTACGCCGTCACCAGCGAGCCCACCTTTTCGCCCAGCACCACGCGGCGCATGTTGCCCGGCCGGTTCATGTTGAAGATGATCATGGGCAGGTTATTGTCCTTGCATAGGCTCACCGCGGTCAGGTCCATCACTTTCAGCCCCTGGCGCAGAATGTCCATGTAGGTGATCTCGTCGTACTTCACGGCGTCCTTCACCAGCACCGGGTCGGCGTTGTAAACCCCCTCCACCTTGGTGCCCTTCAGGAGCACATCGGCCTTGATCTCCATGGCGCGAAGGCTGGCCGCCGTGTCGGTCGAGAAGAAGGGATTTCCGATGCCGGCCGCGAAGATCACCACGCGGCCTTTTTCCAGGTGCCGCACCGCGCGCCGCCGGATGTACGGCTCGGCAATCTGGTTCATAAACACCGCGCTCATCACCCGGCACTGCACCTTGCGTTGTTCCAGAGCATCCTGCAGGGCCAGCGCGTTGATCACCGTCGAAAGCATGCCCATGTTGTCGGCGCTTACGCGGTCCATCTCCTTGGCCTGCTCTTCCACGCCGCGGAAAAAGTTGCCGCCGCCCACCGCCAGACCGATCTGGACGCCCAGCGCATGAATCTCCGCGAGCTCGCCGGTAATTTCGCTCACTTTTTCGGCATCCAGGCCGAAGCCCCGCTCTCCCGCCAGTGCCTCGCCCGATAGCTTGAGTACGATTCGTTTGTACATGCCGTTTCGAGTATCGCATATGGGCTGCGGGTCGCGAGGGCGTTTTTACAGCGGTTCCAGAATTGCTGTACACCGGAACCACAGCCGCTGAGTGGCGTTTTGCTTAAGAAAACGCCACCTTTCGCCACTCTCAAAAGGGCACGTGAATTCTGGAACCGCTCTGAGACGCCGATCCGCGCAATTTGCCTGTTCCCAAATCCGGCCTGCCCGCCGTGCTCGTCTCAAATCAGGAAACCGCCGCAACTTTTAACGCAACGCCCGTATCCCACGCAAAGCAAATCTCCTTAGACTGGGCATACTCCATCAGGCCTTCATCCACCTCCGATTGACAGGATCCCATGATCGTCAAGACGCAGCACAAAGGACGCGAGTTCACCGGCGTCGAGATTGACGCGAGCAATGTGCGCCGCTATTTTCCCAAGGACACGAGCGTCATCGAGCTGCACCTCGATCATCTCCTGATTCAGCTGGGGCTCAATCCCGAGTTCTGGCAGGGCAATGCGCAGATTTGCGATCCGCGCCTGCGCGCCTGGCTCGAGTCAAAGAACTTCCACGGCCGGCCCGGCGACGCGCCCATCCCTCTGGCGCTGATCCCGTCGGGAAAAAACTGCTTCCGGTTGCAACCCATCGGCGGCAACGGCCGGTCGAAGTTGAAGCCCGCAAACGTTCCCACCGCTGCCAACTGACCCCCGCCCCCTCGGCCGCTTGCTTCTCGCTCGTTCACTTCTTCCACGGCTCACGCATGAACTATCCTCACTCGTCCGCGCAAGCCTCTCCACGCACGGCCAGCTAAAAGCCAGAACTTTTTGCATGAATCCTCGGAGGCGATTGAAGAGCGTCCCTCAGGGGCTAAAGCCCCAAGCCTTATGCGCTCCCTGCGGCACGACTAAAGTCGTGCCCTTTCGCGGCATCATTTATGCAACCGGCTCTGGAAGCTAGAAGCTGTTCCCTGTTCCCTGATCCCTGTTCCCTGTCTTGTTACACTCGGATTGGAATGAATCTCAACCAGCTCGAACAAGAAATCGTGCGCCACTTTGCCGCCGGCGCCACCGCGGCCGGCGATCCGGCCGCGATGACCGCCTTTTTAGCTCTGCGCTCTGCGCTTGAAGCCGGCGCGATCCGCGCCGCCGAGCCCGACCCGGCAGCGCCCACGGGATGGCGCGTGAATGCCTGGGTCAAGCAGGGCATCCTGCTCGGCTTTCGCCTGGGCGCTCTCGAAGAATCGGCTGCCGGCAGGCTCTCATTTGTCGACAAGCACACCTTCCCGGCGCGGCTCTTCTCCGCCGCGGACGGTGTGCGCATCGTGCCCGGCGGCTCTGCGGTGCGTTCCGGCGCCTACGTGGCGCGCGGCGTGGTGTGCATGCCGCCCATGTACATCAACACGGGCGCCTGGGTCGACGAGGGCACCATGGTCGATTCGCACGCCCTGGTCGGTTCCTGCGCCCAGATCGGCAAGCGCGTGCACCTGAGCGCCGCGGCCCAGATCGGCGGCGTGCTGGAGCCGGTCAACGCCAGCCCCGTCGTCATTGAGGACGATGTGCTGGTGGGCGGCAACTGCGGCGTCTATGAGGGAACACTGGTGCGCAAGGGCGCGGTGCTCGCCGCGGGAACCATCCTCACGCGCGGCACGCCTCTGTTCGATCTGGTCACGGGCCAGGTGCTGCGCGCCACCGCCGATGCGCCGCTCATCGTTCCGGAAAACGCCGTCGTCGTTCCCGGCGCCCGCGCCGTCGGCAAGGGCAAGGGCCATCCCGAAAGCGAAGCCTGGGGACTGAGCCTCTACGCCCCCGCGATCGTGAAATACCGCGACGACAAAACCGACTTGAGCACCGCCCTCGAAGATTTGCTGCGTTAGGCGGCGCGGAGCAGGGAATCGACCGCCGCTAATGGGTCCCTCCCCAGCTCCGCTAACTCCGCTGACTGGCTGAAAAAGGGTCAACGCAGCGCCCGCTTGCCGCGTCTAAGAGGTGTAGAAAGTGTGCTACTCGCGAGATCCTATGAAAACCAGGTCAACTTGCTGCGTTGCCCTCTCCATTGCCGCTGTTTCGGTCTTTTGCTCGGTGTGCGGATCCGGCGCGGCCCAGCAGCCCTCCCCCTCCACTTCAACCGAACAGCCCGTGGCCACCATCAAGGTGCAGGCGCGCGAGGTTCTCCTGCCCGTGCTGGTTCTCGACAAGCACAACGCGTTCGTCGCCAACCTGACGGCCAAAGACTTCACGCTCACCGAAGACGGTCGGCCGCAGGCGATCAAGAGCTTCTCCTCCGAGAGCAATCAGCCCTTCCGCCTGGGCCTGCTGGTCGATACCAGCCGCAGCGTCTACTCGGCCATGGACAGCGAGCGCAAGGCCGCGGGCAGGTTCGTCGACATGATGCTCCCCGCCGACCCCAATGCCGGGGCACCCGGCGACGGGTCTTCGTCGCCGGGGTGGAAAGCCGGTGTCCAGGGCGACCAGGCCTTCCTGATTCACTTTGACCGCGAGGTGGAGCTGCTTGAAGACTTCACCAACTCGCGCGAAAAGCTGCACCACGAACTCGACGAGATGACGCCGACCTCGCAGGAGCGCAGCAACCTGGGCCCCGAAAGCAATGGCAGCGATAGCGGCTACGGGCAACGCGGCGGGCACGAGGGCGGCGGAACCCAGCTTTACGATGCGATCTACCTCGCCTCCGAAGATCTGATGAAGCCGAAAGAGGGCCGTAAGGCGCTCGTGGTCTTCTCTGACGGCGCGGACCGTGGCAGCAAGGAGACGCTGAACGACGCCATCGACGCCGCGGACCGCGCCAATGTGCAGGTGTTCACCATTTACTTCAAGGGCGAAGAAGAGCGGCCTGCGAACGACCATTCCGGCGGCGGGCATCGCGGCGGCATGGGCGGAGGCGGCTATCCGGGTGGCGGCGGAGGCTGGCCCGGCGGCGGCGGAAACCGCGGCGGCGGCGCCCCCCGAACCGAATCCGGAATCGACGGCAAGAAGATCATGCAGCAGATCGCCGCGCGCACCGGTGGCCAGTTCTTCGAAGCCAAGAAGAAGGACAACCTCGACGAGATCTACAACCAGATCGCCGCGTTGCTGCGCCAGCAGTATCTGCTCACCTACACCCCCGACAAGGTCGATACCGAGGGCAACTTCCACAAGATCGTCCTGAAGACCGGCAAGGGCGACCTGACGGTATTCACCCGCGAAGGCTACTACGCGCCGACCGAGTGAGAGCGGGGAGCGAGGGACCCAAAAGCCCGGCCTTGAGGGCCGGGCTTTTGCTGCAAAATCCTTCAGCGGGTTATGGAGCTACCGACTGCGTGGCGTGGTTGCCATGCGGAACCGCGATCACCGCCGCCGGGTAAGCGCCGTTGATGGGGTAAGGCGTAGCCTGCGTGGCGCTCAAAGCGCCGGTATCGGGATCGAGCTTGAAGCCGGAGATCGAGTCGCCCAGGCGGTTGGCGGTGTAGACGAAGCGGCCCAGCGAGGGCTCAACAACGATCGACACCGGGTCGGTATCGGTACTGTTCACGCCCGATCCCGAGATGTTCACAACCGAAGAAGGAGTGCCGGTGGACAGAGTGATCGTGTACGCGGACACCGTGTCATCCAGCGAGTTGGCGACGTAGATATAAAGGCCGCGGGGATCGATGATGAGCGCGGTCGGTTCGTTCCCGGTCCTGAACGGCCCATTGACCATGAAGTTCAAAGTGCCGCTGGAGAGCACCGTGTAGCCAATCAGACCGTCCGAGGCGTAGTCAGTGACGTAGACAAAGCGGTTGGTGGGGTCGCTGGCTAGCGCCGAGGGCTTCACTCCGGCCTCGTACACGTCGTAAGACTGGTAGGTTGCGGCAGTATTGGCACAGTTTTTTGCCGCCGGCGAGAGCGCTCCGCCCGAGCCGACCGCGAGGCCGAAGAGCCAGCCGGGGTTGGCGTTGCTGGTGGTGCTGCCGCCGCTGACGTTGTATGCCGACTGGTCGTATGCCGCCACATACACCGCATTGTTATTGGCCAGCACGGTGACGTCGGTGGGAACGATGCTATCGCCGGGGTAGTAGGCGAGGCTGCGCCCGACGCAATTCAGGCTCAGATCCACTGTCTCCACAGGCGAGCCGATGGCGCCGTTGCTCAGGGCGTACTCCGTCAGGGTCGCGGAGTTGGTGGTGCTGGAAGGCAAGTACGAAACCACGTAGAGGTAGGTATTCGCGGCATTCACCGCCAGGGACACCGGAGGGGTGGACAGCGTAATCGAGTCCTGCTTGGTGAGGGTGCCATTGTCGGCGATCGCGAAATGGACCACGGTATTGCTGCCCTGGTTGGCGACATAAAGGTTGTCGTAGTCCGAAGTCGTAGCCATGGCCACCGGATTGGTCCCGCCCGAGGAGACGACCGGTATGGCCGAACGGATGGCGCCGGACTCGGCGTCGACGGCGTAGGCATAAATCTGGCCCGCGCTGCCGGCCGATGTGCCCGCGGAGGCAGCCACGAATACATAGTCGACAGTGACCAGGTTGCAGGCCGTCAGGAGTGTGGCCACAACGAGGCCAATGGCAGAGACCAGAACAAGCTGGCTCAATTTACTGAACTTCATGCGCTTCCTTCGTCATGGGCCTTTTGCTTCAAGCCCTCGAAAAATCTCGTTTACGTTGCCCCGTGGTCATTGTAAAAGCCGCATACGGGGTATTGCCAGATTGCACGCCCTCATCACTGCGGCTGGATGCCGCCTCCGGTGCCGTTGTGCGGAACGGCCGCCACAGCTACCGGCTGGGCGTCGGTCGCATACGGAGAGTACTGCGCATCGAGTAACGTTCCCGCAGTGGTGCTCAGCTCGAAGTCGGAGACGGTGTTGCCGAGAAAGTTGACCGTGAAGAGAAAATGATTGGTCGAAGGGTCGATGCCGATCGCGACCGGCTGCAACCCGGTGGCAAAGGTGCCGATCGACGTCAGCACTCCGCTGCTCATGGAATAGGCCGTCACGGTCGCGTCCTCCGAGTTGGCCACATAGACATACGGATAGGACGGATCCACGACAATCGACGAGGGCTGGTTGCCGGTAGGAGTGTCGCCGATTTTGCTCAGGACCCCGGATGCGACCGAGTAACCGACTACGATGCCGTTGGTGGAATCCGTCACGTAAACGTAGGTGCTGGTTGAATCGCTCGCAATCGCGGAGGGACGAATGCCGAGTCCCTTACCGCCAACTCCCATATCGTGTGGCACGCCGCCGTTGAGCGGCGTAAGGGCCCCGCCGGAACCGACTGCGAAACCGAAGACATAGCCCCTGTTGGGGGTTACCGAGGAGTCATAGGCCGTAACGTAGACATACGAGCCGGAGGCCAGAACATTCAAAGCCGTGGGCACGATCACGTCCTTGGGGGCGCTCGGAACCGTCAGCGGCCAGAATTGGGCGTTGTTGGCCGCGTTGGTCGCGGGCGCTCCCAGGCACACGGTTGTCGTGCAGTTTGTGCTGCTCGCGGGCGCCACCAGCGGGAAGACGGAGATGGAACCGGAGCAGGGATCGGCCGTCGAGCACAACGGCAGCGGCTGGTAGGTGTCGACCACGAAGAGGTTGGACTTGCTGGTAGCAATGGCCAGCGGAAGAATCCCCGGGGTGTTGACGGTGTAGTTGGGATAGAGCTTGCCATCGTTGCCGATGGCGAACTGAACTATGGTGTTGTCGTCCTGATTCACCACGAACAGATTCTGGTTGTCCGCGGAGACGGCCTCGGCCACCGGGTTGCGCCCTCCGGAAGGAAATGGCGAGGTGGTAATCTGGCGCATGCGCCCCGACTCCGAGTTGATCTCGAAAACG
>Ga0326728_10009170_pt1 | contig 23989 bp, 25 predicted proteins | sample MB3enrmetagenome_FD_207602 | JGI IMG/M metagenome (GOLD analysis project Ga0326728, IMG submission 207602) | Lab enriched peat soil microbial communities from McLean, Ithaca, NY, United States - MB31MN | ecosystem: Environmental > Terrestrial > Soil > Wetlands > Peat | place: USA: New York... | reverse complement strand
TTGTAGAGAGGGATTCGTTATGAAGCAGCACACCCAATCTCGTCCCCGGCCGGAGCCGGGGCGGCGGAAAGAAGCGATGGAAAAAACCACCAAAAGAATTGGTCGAATGACTAAAAGTATTGGTGATGGGGGCTGGGAAGGGCTATTCGCCTCCGGCACGCTCGCGCGGCTTCTCACCACCCTTTTAACCCGTCCCGAGACGCACTTCTACCAGAAGGAATTGGCTGACGGGGCCGGGACAGGGCTTTACGCCGTTCAGCGCGAGCTCGTCCGGCTGGAAAAAGCCGGCCTGGTGGTCAGGACTCCGCGCGGAAACCGTGTTTACTACCGGGCGAACCGTAGTCATCCAGCCTTCGAGGACTTGAAGCGCGTCATTCTGAAAACCATGGGGTTGGGCAACGCTTTGCGCGCCGCGTTAGCCCCCTTGGCGGGCCGCGTGCGCGTGGCCTTCATTTACGGATCATTCGCCCGCGGCGAAGAGACGGCAGGCAGTGACATCGACCTTCTCTTGGTGGGCGACCTCACCTTGCGGGAAGCGTCGGCGGTGCTGGGACCGGCTGGTCGTGACCTGGGGAGGGAGTTCAACGCCACCGTCTACCCGCCGGAGGAGTTCAGAACCAAGGCCCGAGAAGGACACCACTTCATCTCAGAGGTGTTGAAGGGCGAGAAGATCTACCTGATTGGAGACGCAATTGACCTTAAGGGACTTGGTGGCTGACGGGCGCATTCGGCCGCACAGGACTTCCGCCAGGGAAGTGACTGACCTTTTGCGCGTGGCGGACCGCGACTTGGCCGACGCTGAAATTCCGCAGCTCTCCTCCGACCGCCGCTTCGCTACGGCCTACAACGCGGCTCTGCAAATGGCCACGATTGCCCTTTACGCCGCCGGTTTCCGTGCCTTCGGGGCCGGACATCATTGGGCCACATTCCAGGCGCTGCCAGACATCATGGGGCGCAAGCTCAGGTTCGCGCCGACTACCTGGACAATTGTCGTTCCAAGCGAAATGTCAGCGATTACGACCGCGTGGGTGAGATTTCTCAGCAGGAGGTGGAGGAGATGCTGGCCGAAACCGCAGTGAGTTGATTCTCTATGCCTTGAGCAGCCGACAAAGCAAGGCTTCACCATAAGTCTTGAGGACTATGCGTGGGTCAATTCACCGGAGTCAAGGCTCACTTGCGCAAGCAATGGGGGCCGGCGGCACCGCCCTGCCGGCGCTATTCCCCCTCAGTAGAATCCGGTTCTTCCGGGGCGGCCGGAACCCCCGCGGCGGCGTATTCCTGCAAGATCCGCTCGGCGCGCCCAGCGTCCTCCTCACGCACCAACAAATGAATGTCCATCACCGGAAAGGGCTCTCCCGCAACATCACCGGAAAGCGCGCAAGGAATTCCTTGCGACTCCAGGATGCCGCGCGCCACTTCCGCCTCCATCCCGGAGTCTCCCGTGAAAATGCGTACGGAGACCAATTTCGCGTCTTTTTCATGAGCGATTTCAAGCCGTCGAGGCGCTTCGGGCGGCGAACCCGGCAGCAAGAACGCGCCACAGTCTTCGCACTGGGTAGTGCCCTCCACGTATTCAATTGAACATTTAGCGCAATATGGCACAGTGAAACCCTCAACCCTCCATCCATAGTATAAACCCTCCCTGGGCAGGTGAACTCGACTTTGCTGTCCAGGATTTCCGCTGGGGGTTAATTCGAGCGCTATAATGGCGGGCGAAGCTTGCGGCGTACTGTTCGAAATGAACCTTGGCTGATTTCAGCTTACAACTCGGTTTGCAAGGAGGCGTTAATGCGGTGGCTTCCCAACTTTCTCGTCATTCTAGCGACAATCGGACTCCTGCTGGGGCTGGGAGTTCGCCTGGTCAAAGGTGGCTTCCTCGGCGATCCGGTTTTCTTTTGGCGAGGCTCAGTAGCGCTACTGGCAGTTTCCATCGCCATTACCCTGATTCAGATTCGCAATAGGTAGGGCGGCGGGGCGCAACCCCCGCAGGGGATAAATTCAATAGGCGGTGGCAATGCCCCCGGCTATTATCCTGTGCCCTTCCAGGGCGCAAAAGCCCCCTCCAGGGCTCAGCCCGTGGCGTCCCCGCTTGTGACATTGCCGAAAGCACCTTCGGGCAATCGATGCTCAGGTGACCGCATGAGGGCGCTTATCCGCTAGGTGTTTATCCGTGTTTTACATCCGCGTAAAAATCACCGCCGCGCCACCGCCGGGCGCTAAATGAATCGCCAGCTTATCTCCTGCCTCCACAGGTTTCTTGCTGATGGCCACGCTGGTGGCGACTTTATCCGCATCCGCGCCGTCGGCGAAAATCTGCGCTTCGAACTCGCCCGCACCCAGGAAGCTGAGGGGAATTTCCACATCGCGCGCGTCCCAGTTCGTCATCGCACCCAGATACCAGGTGTCGCCGTGGCGGCGCGCGATCGTGACGTACTGTGCCGGCGCGCCGTTTACCACTTTGGTTTCATCCCAAACGGTGGGAACCTTATCCAGAAATTCCATTTCCGGAGTGTGGTCATAGATTTCGGGATAATCCGAAAGCATCACCAGCGGACTTTCGAAGACCACGTACATGGCCAACTGTTGTGCCCGGGTCGTTTGGCACATGGGGTCGAGGTTTCGGGGTTTGAATTGTTCGCGAGTCGCGTTGTTAAAGCATCCCGGTGTGTAGTCCATGGGACCTGCGAGCATGCGGGTGAAGGGGATGGTGACGTTGTGTTCAGGCGTCGAGCGGTCGCTCCACTTGTTGTATTCCAGGCCCATCACGCCTTCGCGGGTAAGGAGATTGGGGTAGGTGCGGCGCAGGCCCGTGGGCTTATACGCTCCATGATAATCCACAACCAAATGATGTTCGGCGGCCTTGCGGACCAGGCGCTCGTAGAAGTTCACCATTTCCTGATCGTCGCGATTCATGAAGTCAACTTTAACTCCTGCGGCGCCCCACCGGGAGTAGAGGTCCAGCGCCGAGTCCATTTGCTTGTTCATTGCCTCCCAGTGGACCCATAGGAGCACTTTCACCCCTTTCTGCTTACCATAAGCGATGATCTCCGGGACGTTCACCTCCGGGACGTAGGTCAGAATATTACTCGAATGCGTGGCGTCCCTCCCTGGGTACCACCCGGCATCCACGAGCATGTACTCAAGATGATGCTCGGCGGCGAAATCGATGTAATGCTCCATGGTGGCGGTGTTCATTCCCGGTTGGAAGTTGACGTTCGTGTCGAAATCGCCTGACCACCAGTCCCACGCCGCTTTGCCGGGCTCGATCCAGGAAGTGTCGCTGATCAATGACGGTGGGCTGAGATCCAGAATGAGATAATTAGATTCGATCAGGCCGCCTGGCCGATCGTTGATCAGGAGCACCCGCCAGGGAAAAGCTCTGGGGACGGAGCCCACCACCACTTCATCCATGCGCTGCGGGCCGGAAGAGAGTTTGCTCACCAGGGCATTTGTAAACCCCGGAACGCCGCCCACGTACATCCCCGCATAATCCGTCAGGTCGGCTTCCAGCAACGCCACCCAAGGGCCGCCGGGGATCTCCACGAGCAGCGGCAGATTGATGATGGAAGCCGGCTTGATCATATTGAGGTTGGTCCAGAGGTACTCGCCTTCGTTGTCGGTGTTGAAGCGGCCCTTGTTCAGGGCAAATGCGGAAGCGTCGCGGGCGAAATAAAAGCCGGTGTTCTCCGCCATAAGCGTGAACTTTTCCATGGCGCTTTGTTGGGGTAGAAAATACCGGAACGCAACGCCTTCATTGTAGGCGCGGAAAATCACGTCCACCTGCCGGCCGGGCGCAGGCTTTTCGCGCAGCGAAATTCGGAGCTGATTGTAATGGTCGGGGACTTCTCGTAGCGCACCAAAGCGATTCGTCCACGTGTCGTCGCGGGAATGGTGATCCGTGCCGGTAATCTCAAAGTCATGGTCGAGCGTTGGAGCGCCCTCGAAGTCCAGACCGAGGGGGGAGTCGGTCAACACCGCCACGCCGCCGTAACTTACGCGGTAGTAAGCGCGCTCACCAGGAAGGTAAGGTTGAGGATTGGATTTGAGGGCAAAGAAAATCACCACCTTGCCATCCGGTGAGGCGACGGTAAGTTCATCCGCGGCGCGGGCGGAGCGGGCCAGGGCCAAGCTGAGAAGCAAAGCGGCCGTTGCGAGGCAGAGGGAAGTGAATCCGCGGTGCATAGTGTCTTCCTCCTGGAGGCGCCTCCCGGAACTGGATGTCAGCCGCAAAGGTGCTTGAGTTGCCGGCAGGCTAATTCGTATTTGGGGAACTTTGTCTCGGCCTCGCGGAACTCCCGCGAGTGGACCACCCTCCGGTGGCCGTTCCGTTCCACCGGAAAACGGATGTGCAGCATTTCATGGTAAACGACGTATTCTACCAGATAGCGGGGAACCGCAGGGGAATCGAGCTTGCGGCTGATAATAATCGTTCCGTGGCCGGAATCGTAATGGCCCAGGATCCGGCTAGAATTCTGGTGGCTCCAGCCGACGCGGGACGGGGGAATTTGGCCGTGGAAGAAGCGGTAATTCAAGCCGTGGAAAATCTCTTCCAAGTCATGATGGCGGCCGCGCGCCGGCAACAGGCGCTTGGAGCTGCGTTCGCGGCGCACAGCGTCAATTCGGCGGCGAATCTCCGGCCGGAAAGTGTAGGCGAGATAACACTCCCGGGCCTCGCGCGAAGGTCGCCGGTGGAAGATTCGCGCCAAAAGGATTTCCGCCAGGGCCTCGAGTACGAGCGGCGAAGCCTCCGCCAGCAAGTCAGACACGCGCGCTTTTACCGTGCCGTTGCGCAAGGTGATGGTGCTGCGCAATCCTGCAAAGGGATGGAACCGCGCGCCCATACTCACGACGGGTGACTTGATCCGCAGACGGGAAAGAACCCGCCGGAAGATTTCCGTGAGGTCGGGCGGAGACGCAAGCGGCAGAGCGAGCTGTTCGGCTTGTTCCATAGAGGAAGTAGATAGTAGTTTGTGGCCAGTGGTTAGATTGCGAGCGCTAACAACTAACCACGATCCACTAGCCACTGATTTTCAGTCCTCGTCCTTGTCGGTGGGGGGACCTTTCTCATGTTCTTTCTTCCGCAGCCTCTCTTCTTCCTTGGTGCGCTTTTTTTCATCCTTCTCGCGGTCTTTAATGGTCTGGGCGTCGGCCGTTTCCTGGCGCTTCAGTTCGCCGAACAGCTTCGATTGCTCGGAGAGCGCTTTGGTGGCGCCGTCGAGCGCGTCGGAGAAATCGTCAATGGCATCGTTGAGCGACTTGCGATAACCGGCGGCATAGGGATCCGGTGATTGTTCAACATGCCGCAACTGCTCGAGCTGGTGGGGGCCCATTTCCAAAACCTTTTTCAGGCCGACCCGCATGTCGTCGCGGCGATCGAAGTGATCCTCGATCCAGTCCTTCAGGGCATCGGTGATGCGAATATACTGGTCGAGTTGCGTCTCGAGGTAACCGGGTATGTCGTAATCCGGGTTGGGCGGCCGGCTACGGTAATCATCGAACCGTGTGAGGCGGACTTGGGCAAACGAGAGATATTTTTCGATGCGATCTGAAGGTGCCTGCGCCTCGCGCAACTCATCCACTTCATCGTCACTGAGGTAATCGGCCTTGTCCGCCCCCGCCGCGACGCCGAGGAAAACCGCGAGCAACAGGGTTGAAGTCATCAAGGTGCGCATAAGGCAATCACTGTATTCTCGCGTTGCCCGCCGGGCCGTTAATGGTCTGCGGAGCAGGCGAACCCTTGAGGGTCCGGGGGTTACCCCCGGGAAATAGCGCTTGGAGAACTTCGGACCGCATCTGCTCCAATTCCTGCGCAGCATTCACCAGGGGGCCACGGTCGTAGTAGCTCACGGTACGCTCCAAATCTTGCAGCGAGCGCACATCTTCTCGGAGTGCAATCTCCAGCTCCCTGAAACCCTCCGGTTGCTTCGATGCCTTGCGTCCGGAATCCTGGAGAATTTTCCAGGAGGTTTTCATTACCTCGACATAGGCGCCCAGAAGCTTTTCGCCCGCCTCGATGTGACCCTGCGAATAGGCATCATGGACTTGGGTGAATTTCAAGCGGGCGAGCTTGATTTCGTCCTTCGCCTTTTTGACGGGATTCTGTTCGCCTTGGATGCGTTGGAGCAGTTGCTCTTCGGTGTCGCGTCCCAGGGCGCACAAGCCGGCTAATAAAATCACCAACATTGCCAACCAGACCGAAAAGCCTGTCCAGCGTTCCCCTGCCATACCCCTAGATTATAGCTATTTTGAAAGCTCCCGGCGGAGAAGCTTTGCCCGTTGGGTGGCTTGCCATTCCTGGTCCGGGGCCTTGCCATTGGAGAGTTGCAGGAAGTGTTCGTAATTGGCCAACGCTTCTTTGCGCGCCTTGAGGTGATCGTAACAGGTGGCTAGGACGAAAAACACATAGGGCGCCGCGTCCGGGGCTTTCGCCAACAATTCAAGAATCGGAATCGCTTCCGAATATCGCTTTTGAAGGTCGAGGCTGGAAGCCAATCCGATGGCGGCGTCGCGATTGTGCGAGTCAATTTTCAGGGCGGTGCGGAATTCCCCTTCGGCCTCGGGAAATTTCTGTTCCTTCATCAGGATCTCGCCGAGAGCCCGATGGAGATCCGCAATGCCCGGCTGCTCGCTCACCGCCAGGCGATAATACTTCTCCGCTTCGGGCAGCTTTTTCAGGCGTGCGTTGACGTCACCCAACGCCGCCGTAAGGCCGGGCAAATTGGGTTCGGCTTGGTAGACGCTTTCCAAAGTGTCGCGGGCTTTCTCATCTTGATTTTGATCCAAGTAGAGCCGCGCCAGGTGGAATTTCGTCTCCACGTCATCCGGCCGCGAAGCAAGGTATTTTTCGAAATGCGTAACCGCCTGCGCGGTGTCGTTCAGCGCTTCGGCGGCCAAGGCCGCTCCCAGGTCCGCCGGCGCAAGTTTTGGATCCACCGCCAGGGCCTGCTCGAAGGCGGCGAGCGCCTCCCTCGGGTGTTTCTGCTGAAGTTCGAGTTGGCCGAGTTCAAATTGCGCAATGGCCAGGTGGGGGTCAAGGCGGGCAACCTCCTGAAACTCCTTCCGGGCGGCCTCCGGTTGGCCGGTTTGGGCGAGGGCTCGCGCGTAATACAAGTGGGCTCGGACATGATCCCGTTTCAGCGTCGCGGCCTTCTGCAAATGTTCCAGCGCCGCTTGCGGCTGCTTCTGTTCCATCAGCAGAATTCCCAGGTTCAGCCGCGCCTCAAAAAGATCGGGGGCAAGCTCCAAGGTTTTCTGGTAGGCCTTGACCGCTTCCTCCGGCTCATGCAGCCCGGTGTAGGCATATCCCAGGTTGAACCAAGCGTCCGGCATTCCAGGTTGAATTGCCACAGCGGCCTTCAGTGCCTTCACCGCTTCCGCGAAGTCCTTCCGCGTCAGCGCATCCTCCGCCGTCTGCAATAACGCGGAAAGCTCCGCAGAGTCGGCGGCGACCGGGGGCTGCGCGGAGGCGGTTTCGTTGCCCATCTTTTTCAGCAACTGGATGAGGCTTTCGGTGGCGCCGGCTTTGCGCAAATCGCGTTCAAGCGCGGGAGTCACTTTGAAATCGACGCCATCTTTACGCGCGAAAGCCTCGATTTGCCGGGAGGGAACGCCGGCCTGAAGCATGTTAAAAGTTTGTTCCTGCGACAAACGGGCGCTTTTTTCCTCACCCAGCGCTGGAGCCGGAAATAGTAAATAGTGAATTGTAAATAGTAAATTGTAAATTACCAGCATGATGGCCGGAGCGGCAGAAGTACGTCCTTTTTTACAATTCACCATTTACTATTCACAATTTTTTTTGCCGCACCGCGCGGCAGCTTGGAATAGGGAAGATATTTCGCCAGAAACTTGCCGGTCAACGAGAGGCTGTTTTTCAGCAGGCTTTCGGGGGGACCCGCCGCCACCACGTATCCACCGGAATCGCCGCCATCCGGGCCGAGGTCAATGATCCAGTCCGCGGTCTTCAAAACGTCCATGTTGTGTTCGATGATCAAAACGGTGGCGCCGGTTTCAATTAGGCGGCGAAACGCCGTCAGCAATTTACTGATGTCGTCAAAGTGGAGACCTGTGGTGGGCTCGTCGAAAATGAAAAGAGAATTTTCGCCGGCCCGATGCGCCAAGTGGGCGGCCAGGCGCACGCGTTGGGCCTCACCCCCGGAGAGCGTGGTGGCGGATTGTCCCAGGCGCAGATATCCCAGCCCAACTTCCTCCAGCACACGGATCTTGCCGGTCAACTTGGGGACATTGGAAAAAAAGGCCAAGGCCTCCTTCACCGTCATCTGCAACACGTCGTAAATGCTTTTGCCCTTGTACTGGATCTCCAGAATACCGGGCTTGAAGCGGCGGCCGCGGCACTCTTCGCAGACCAACTCCACGTCGGCAAGAAATTGCATTTCCATCGTCACCGTGCCGTCGCCCTGGCAGGTCTCACAGCGTCCTCCGGGAATATTAAAAGAAAAATATCCCGGGGTGTACCCGCGCTTGCGCGCTTCCGGAGTGGAGGCGAAGACATCGCGAATGACATCAAAAGCCTTGATATAGGTAACGGGATTGGAGCGCGGCGTGCGGCCCAGCGGCGATTGATCGACGAGCACGATTTCCGCAAGTTGCTGGTCGCCTTCGATGCGCTCGCACTCGGCACGGGGCGCCGGCAGACCACGGCGCGAGATGAGTGCATTGTAAAGCACATCGTGAACCAGGGTGGACTTTCCCGATCCGGAGACCCCGCTGACGCACACCATGAGTCCCAGTGGAATCTCCACGTCAATGGACTTCAAGTTGTGCTGGCGCGCCCCGCGAATCCGCAGCCAGGCCTTGCCGGGCTTGCGCCGTTCCTTCGGAACGGGAATTTGCAGTTCTCCCGAAAGATACCGCCCCGTGAGCGAATGCGGGTCAGTGCGCAGCCCCTCCATGTCGCCCGCGTAAATGATGCGGCCGCCGTGCTCGCCGGCGCCAGGGCCGAGATCCAGCAGTTTGTCGGCCTCGCTCATCATCTCGGAATCGTGCTCGACCACTAGTACGGTGTTTCCCAGATCGCGGAGGGTCTTCATGATCTCAATCAGCCGGCCGGTATCGCGAGGGTGCAGGCCAATGGAAGGCTCATCCAGAACGTAAAGCGCTCCCACCAAATTGGAGCCCAGCGCCGTGGCTAATTGAATCCGCTGTGATTCGCCGCCGGAGAGCGTGGAAGCCAGCCGGTCCAGGGTCAGGTATTCCAACCCGACGCGGTAAAGGAACTTCAAGCGTGAGCGGATTTCTTCCAGAATCTTTTCGGCAATCGTTTGCTCCTGTGCCGAAAGACGTAGCTCGTTGAAAAAGTGGTAGGCGTCCTGGATGGACAGGCGGCAGACTTCGGTAATGTTTTTCTGCTGCACGCGCACGTTTAATGCCTCGCGGCGCAGGCGTCCGCCCTGGCAATCCGGGCACAGGGTGTACCCGCGATAACGGCTGAGAAACACGCGCACGTAGAGCTTGTACTTTTTGCGCTCCAGGTAATCAAAAAATCCGCGGATGCCCGCGAAATCGCCCTCGCCTTCCACCAGCCAGCGGCGTTGGCCGGCCTCGAGGTTGTAATAAGGAACGTCGAGGGGAACTCCCCGCGCGCGCGCGGCGCGGCGCATTTCATTCTGCAACCCGCGGTAACGCGGTTTGGTCCAGGGTTCTACCGCGCCTTCGGCCAGAGTCTTGTTCTTGTCGGGAATCACCAAGTCGAGATCGAAATCAATGGTATTCCCGAACCCCTGGCAGCGCGGGCAGGCCCCGTAAGGGTTGTTGAAGGAGAACAGACTTGCCTCGGGGTCCTGATATATTATTTTGCAGGTCTTGCACTCAAAGCGCTCATTGAAGACCCAGCGCTGGGGGGGCGTGGCGGGATCAGGCGAAAGGAATTCCAGGATCGCTTCGCCGGACTCGCGGTAGCAAAGTTCCACCGAATCGATGACCCGCTGGCGAATGTCCGGCGCCACCGCCAGGCGGTCCACCAGAATGTAAACCGGCTGCGAAAAATCCACGTCGAGCAAGGACTCTGGCGTGGAGAATTCAAAAACCCGGCCCTGCTGGTATAAGCGGTTGTAGCCCCGTTGACGGAGGGCGAAGAGCCGGGGCTTCAAATCGTCACCGGGCGGTGTGGGCCCGGCCGCTGAAGGGGAAAAGTTTACACCCTCATCGGCCGCCGGCTTTTTGCGCCTGGCGGAACCATCCCGGTTGGCTACCGCTGAAGTAGCGCCGCCCTTTAGGGCGGCATGTGCCGGGCTAAAGCCCGGCGCTACCTCGGCGAAAACACCCGAGTTCACCTGAAACAGGACATAAAAGCGGCGGCCGGGTTCTGCCGCCAGGACCCTTTCCGCGATGGCGTCAACATGGTCCCGCTGCACCACCTGGCCGCAGCGGTAGCACGTGGTAACGCCGATGCGCGCAAAAAGCAGGCGCAGGTAATCATAGATTTCGGTGGCCGTCGCCACCGTCGAGCGCGGATTGCGCGTGGTGTTCTTCTGGCGAATAGCCACCGGGGGCGCGATGCCGGAAATTTCATCGACGTCCGGCTTCTCCATGCGCTCCAGAAATTGCCGCGCATAAGCCGAGAGCGATTCCACGTAACGGCGTTGGCCTTCGGCATAAAGTGTGTCGAATGCCAGGCTGGACTTCCCCGAGCCCGAGAGCCCCGTGACCACGGTGATTTTGTTATGGGGAATCGTAAAGTCGATGTTTTTCAAGTTGTGGACGCGCGCCCCGCGGACCACGATCTCATCACCGAGCGAGCTACTCCGGACGGCGCCCGACGCGGGAGCCCCGGCTGGGGCATCGGTCGCCCCAGCGCGGCCGCCTGCAGAATCTGCCGCTCCCGGTAGGGCCGAACGGCGTTCGGCCCCCGCCGGAGTTTCAACCAGCGCACCCGGGCTTATGGATTGATTTTCGCCTGTGCTCAAGGATTACCTGCTTTTCGGCCGGGAAGCGCCGGCCCGCCGGCATGGGGTACGGGCACCCTGCCTGCGCTCCTTTGTACCGAGCCTTGGCGCCACAAGCGGACACATACGGTGAGTCCCAGGCCCCAAAGCCTAAACAATCAATTATATGTCGGAGGGAATCGGCGTGCAAAGTGGAAGACTTTCAGGCAATAAGAAAATGTTTCTTAGCTGGAGTCGTTGGGCGCCGCACCCATTCAAAAAAAGGCGGCGAACATCCCGACACACAAGACATCGTGAAGGATAGTCCGCCGCTCCAAACGCTCAACTGTACCACTACCGGTTACAAACCAAACGTGAAGCCGCCGGTGGAACGGGGGCCCGACCACCAGCGGTATTCGAAGACTATAATTCCTACTGAGTCGGAGGAGGGGTCTGCGGTTTCGGGGTAGACATACCGGCACCGCCGCCAGGATGGCCCTGAGGCCGTCCCATGCCGCCACGCCGCTCCATCATGCCACCGCGTTCCCCGCCGCCGGCGCCGCGATTCTCCATAAAGGTCTTGATCTTCTTGATCTGGTCCGGTGTAAGCACACTCCGCGCGGAGAGCATGGTTTGCACGCGCTGCTTTCCCATCTTTCCTTGCAGGGCGTTCACCTCATCAAGTTTCGCCATGATCGCACTTTGATTGGGATTATCCGCCCGCATCAATTCGCGGAGTTCAATGTGGCGCAATTGCATATCCGCGCGAGTCTGAACGGAAGCTTTCTCCGCATCCACGCTGATCGTGCGCAAGCGCGCGACCTGGTCGTCCGTGAGATTGAGGGCTTGGCGCACGCGGGGATTTTCCGCCATGCGCAGAAGGCCCGCGCCGCCGCCAAATCCGCGCCCGCCGCCGCGCTGCATGCCCATCCTGCGCCCTCCACGTCTACCCGCCCATCCTTGCCTGCCGAATTGGCCCCGGCCTCTTCCCTCAAATTTGTGCTCGCCGCCACCCCATTGGTGCTGTCCGCCGCCAGCCCATTGGTGTTGGCCGCCACCCATTTGATGCTGACCTTGCCCAGCGCCAGCCCCTGGCGGGGCCCCTTCCTGAGCCCAACTGACAATCGCTGCCGCCAGCAAGACCATAAGACTTAGTGTGCCAATCGCAATTTTCCTTCGCATTGCAGATTCCCTCCTGTCACCCTTTTGGACGCAGTATACACCCAATCCGTTACCCTGCATCCGCCCACAGTGCGGATTTAACAAGAGTTAACAAGTCTCGACTCGCGCTTAACAAAGTTAACAACTCGCCCTCCTTCCGCGGTCGCTAACACGCGCGGGGAAGTAAAGTTCCGCGGACTCTTTGTCCACAGTGACGGCGCAGGATTTGCGCAAATCTGCGGTCTACGCCCTTCACCCCGACGCGCATCTTCACCGTACGGGACTTTAATCTGGGGTCCGATTGAATTCTCAAATCAAGCAAGTGGTTACTTAGTGTCGTGCATAGCCTCGTCAATGAGCTTATAAAATTCGGCTGAGGCCGGAGCGCCGACGAGAGTTCGTCCATTGATAAAGCTCGTGGGAGTTTGCCCGATTCCGAGCGCCTCCCCTTCGCGCATATTCGCTTCGACACGCGAAAGAGAGCCCTGAGAATCGATGCAGGCAGCAAGCTTCATGTTATCGATCCCAGCCTCCGCGCCGAAGTGCAGCAGCAGGTCGCGGGCGTGTTCGCCGGTGATGCTCTCTTGATTCTTGTAAACCGCGGAGCGAAATGCGACGTACGCAGAGGGATCGATCTGATAGGCACATTGTGCGGCAATGGCCCCGGTGAGCGCCCAATCATGGATGTTGACAAGAGGAAACTCCTTGAACACCACGCGCAGCTTATCACCGTATTTGGGGACGATGTCCGTCTCCAATTCTTCCTGGAAATGCGCGCAAACCGGGCACTCGAGGTCGGAGTACTCGACCAGCGTCACCGGGGCGCTGGCGGGGCCCTGGGCGGGTTGGTCCTGGAGCGAGATCAGCCGGACAATGTCCTGGCGGGGGTCGCCGCCCAGATTGAAGATGCTGCCTTCAACGAGATAGCGCATGTCCTTGGAAACGAAAAGAGGTTGCGAATGCTTTTCCTTGCCATCGTCGAGCGTGACTGTGGTCTCGAGGAAATCCTGGTAGGCGCTTTCGCGCAGATCGGTCATCGTAATCTTGACCGAATCAGGAATGCTGAAGCGCTCGCGGACGTACCGAATAATCTTTTCGCGCGCTGCCGCTTGATTCGGGGCTTGTGCGATGAGGGCGGGCACGGCCGCCAGAACCGTGGCCAGCAGACCCAGAAAGGCGAAGCATCGAAGGGTAAGTGGGCTCATCGAAACCGTGAACTCCTTTCGCGCGAAGCTCGGGGCGATGCAAGAAGATTGAAAAGCGTGATTTTAACTGTGCCTCTCTGCAAATGCAATTCACGCGAACCAGGAGACGCCAAACGGTAGACGGCAGACAGGGCCAAGCCCTCGAGGCCGTGAAGCTGTGTCCCGTATACAGTCTACCGTCTACAGTATTCGGGCTTCTTATTTCCCCGCCATCAGCCTTTCGATTTCATCTACGGCGCGCGGCAACCGGCGGGTGAGCAGTTCGTTGCCCTCCGGCGTAATGAGAATGTCGTCTTCGATACGGACGCCGATTTTTTCTTCGGGAAGGTATATGCCTGGCTCCATCGTGATAACCATCCCGGGTTCGAGCATGCGGTTGTAATCGATGGGATCGTGAACGTTCAGGCCAATGGGATGGCTCAGCCCGTGAATGAAGTACGGGCCGAGCGGCTGGCCGTGCAAGTCTTTGCCGTGCGTGTTGATGTAATCGTAAGCAATCTCGTTCAGGCCTTTGGCGCCATGGCGGCCTACGTACATGCCGGGCTTGGCGGCCGCCATAGCGGCGTTCTGCGCGCCCAAGACGATTTCGTAGATCTCGCGCTGGCGCGGTGTGAAGTGGCCGTTTACCGGCAGGGTGCGGGTGATGTCGCTGGCGTACCCGCTGTAGGAACCGGCCACGTCCATCAGCACCACGTCGCCGTCCTTCATCTGCTTCCAATCCTGATCGTAGTGGAGCACGGTGGAAAAGAAACCCGACCCGACGATGGGTGGATAGGCGGGCCACTCGCAGCCCCGGCGCTCGAATTCGTACTTCATCAGAGCGGCAATTTCGAATTCCCACACGCCCGGCTTTACTGCCTTCATAGCGGCAAGGTGCGCTTCCACCGAAGCGTCCACGGCCTTGCGAATCAGGGCGATTTCTCCCGGACTTTTCACCGCGCGCAGGTGCGCGATAGTCAAGCGCAGGTCAGCGAGCGTGGCCTGTGGCGCCTTGGTGCGTATTTTGTTCACCATGTCCGCCTGGAAGCATTCTTCCCCGCTCTCGGATTGCGGTGTAAGCTCCGTGTAAATTTTGGAAAAACCCTTGAGCGCTTCCTGGAGGTCGGAGGCAAATTGCGAAACGTTGTGAACCGTAGGAAATCCCGTGCGGGCCGACGCGTCAGGGTCCTCCGGCGCCAGCTTCGGTCCCGTCCATTTCTCTTCTTCGCGGTTGTGGGGCGGAATATACAGGATCTCTTCTGCCAGCTCCGGGGCCGCGCCGGAGGCATGGGGCTTCGGCGCGAGCAGCATGATGGCGTCGGGCTCATTCCAACCCGTGAGGTAATAGAAATCCTCATTCTGCCGGAAGGACGTGACGCTGGCCGCTACATCCGCCTCGCCATATCCGTAGAGTACGATGACACCATCGCCGCCCGTGTCGCGAATCAGGCGCGCGCGCCGCTCGTGGAATACCGAGAGCGGTTCGCGCTCCCAAGCGCCGGCGGCGAGCGCTGTCCCCAGGATGGCCGCTACCGTGAGCACGTGAATTGCCCGGCGTTCGAGCCCTCTTTGCATCAGAACCCCCTTTGGAAGCGAGCGTATAGCATAACGCGTTGGTCAAGTTTCACGGCGTCAGGATGGCAGCAGCCAGGGATGAGCTCGCCGGCATCTGTGAAATCCATGTAATCTGCGGACACTCAGGTGGCATGTTCCACGGCGCGCGGGCGGAGGAGGGCAGGCAGCGCGTTGGCGAGGCGCCGCAGGGGCGTTTGGAACAGTGACATGGTCCCCATGTAGGAGTAACCCATGAAGAACAGCAGCAGGAACGGGGTGGTGAGATAGTTCTCCAGGGTGAAGGAATAGACCGTGGTGAAGAGGAAGTAGCCGGCAAGGCAGAGTTCGACGATGGGAATCCAGCCGGCGCGGCGGCGCACGTACTTCTTACTTTCCCAACCCTCTTCGCGCGCTTCCAAGCGGTATTTCGGGGTGCGCACGAATTCCGTCTGCTTGCCGACGATCGCCTCCATGACCGCCTTGGTGTTGGTGACGGCCAAGCCGATGCCGGTGGCCATCAAAAAAGGTATGTATTTGATGCGGCGGCCCCACTCGCCCGGGTAGAGTTCGCGCTGCGCCACCATGTAAAAACTGGAAACCGAGCAAGTGGAGGCGAGGAAGAGCGGCAGGTCAAGGTAGAGCATTTGGAACCAGCCCTGGTAGAAACGCACGATCATGGCCGGCAGCAGGATCACCGAAAACACGATCATGAGCGGGTAGGCGATGTTGGCTGTCAGGTGGAGCGTCGCTTCCAGCTTGATTTTTAATGGTTCCCGGCTGCGCCAGACTTTGGGGAGAATCTTCTTCGCCACCTGGATGAGTCCTTTGGCCCAGCGCGCCTGCTGCGTCTTGAAAGAATTCATTTCCACCGGCAGCTCCGACGGACAGACGATGTCGGGGGCGTATACGAATTTCCAACCCTTGAGCTGCGCGCGGTAGCTTAAATCCGTGTCTTCGGTCAGGGTATCGTGCTGCCAGCCGCCGGCCTCCTCGATGGCCACGCGGCGCCACATGCCGGCGGTGCCATTGAAGTTGAAAAAGCGGCCGGAAAAATTCCGCGCACCATGCTCGATCACGAAATGGCCGTCGAGCAAAATCGCTTCGATTTCCGCGAGGTTCGAATAGTGGCGATTGATCCACGTCCAGCGGCCTTGCACCACGGCGATCCCGGGATCGGTGAAGTAATGAATCATCTGGAGCACAATGCCTGGCGGCGGCGCGAAGTCGGCGTCAAAGATGGCGATGAATTCGCCCGTGGCGCTCTTCATGCCCTCGGCGAGCGCGCCTGCCTTGAAGCCTTCGCGATGGGTGCGGTGATGATAAGTAATGGGATAGCCGGCGCTCGCGTACTCACTCACCAGGCGCGAGCAAACGATGCGCGTCTCGTCAGTAGAGTCGTCGAGCACCTGAATTTCCAGCCGGTCGCGCGGGTATTCAATGCGCACGACCGCTTCCAGCAGGCGCTCCACCACGTAGCGCTCGTTGTAAATGGGGAGCTGGATGGTGACGCGCGGCAATACTTCGAATTGCCCTGCGGGCTTCGGCGCCTTGCGGCGATTTTTCATGTAGAGATAAACCAGATAGTAGCGATGAATGCCGTAGATCGAAAGGATGATCAGAATGGTGAAGTAAGGAATCAGGATGGAAAGGTCAAAGGCATTGGGCTGATAGATGCCGCGAAACGGATCCTTGTGAAAGACCTTTTGGAAATACCTTACCACCGGGTTGGTGGGCGCCACGAGAATGGCAAGAAGCAATTGATGCATAGAATGAATTCAACTTGGAAAAACGCGGCGGGTCAATTTGCTGTAAAGGCGGCGGAATTTGCCCCGATCTTATCGGGACGCAGCCGTTTGATCCGTCGGTCGCAAAACCCGTCCACCGACGGGCTGACGGATCAACTCACCGCTAACGCAGCAATCTGACCCACGATCTTGGAAAAGCCTCGTGCGGCTGTTAAGAGAGCAGTTTTTGCGGCTGGTTGCCGCAAACTCCATTAAGCCACTACTTCAGCTTACCCCGGGACCCGGCCGTGCTCGCCGCATTCTCTGGCAGAGGCTGTTTATGACCCGACCGCCATCGTCACCGGTATGAATTCGAGCGCCTTATTATACACCTGCTCCCCCCCAGTCAAGTCTGTTTCTAATTGCTCACCGGGCCAAATAATTTTTCTCGCCGCTATCAAGGCTGCTTATGGTTTGTACCATCTTGCCATCGGGACATTTGTGATTTTCGAAGTCAGCCTGTCCCTCTGGCTTTGGACTTTGCTTGTTTCTAGCCACTCGCCACTGGCCACTGCTCTAATCATCGGGCCATCTGGCCATTGAATCATCGGGCCATCGGGTCATCGAGCCATCGGGTGATTGGTGATTGATGATTTGCGATTTTCGAGTTTCGAATTTCGATTTCCGGTCCCGCACCACGTGCCTCGGACCTCGGACCCTGGACTCCGGACCCTTTTTTCTGCCACTCGTCCATACTTTTGACTTCTATCTCTTGCATTTTCAATAACGTTCTGGCATTTCTCGATAAATAATCGGAAGTATGTACTTTACGCAAGAGGGCACCCTTTCAGCATAATATACCACGGCCCGCTCCTATTTCGGCCATCCCTCGGGAGGCTTTTTCTTCTGCAAGGACTTCTTAATCAAAGACTGCCAGTTGCCGTGAAGCTTTAACACTTGAGGCTTGGGGCCGGGCTTCGCGCTTGGTCTAGTCAGTAGCTTTGCTTTCTTGGGCATATCAGAACTCCAATTCTCCGCTTTTTGCCTTTGGCATTTCCGCCTTGGGAGCCTTTCCCCTATTACTCCTTAGTGGGAAATTCCAGCCTTACTTCAAAGGGTAGAGCGTCTACTGCCGCGATGATGCTTTGCAGCGCCCCCCTAAATTGTTCGAGACATACGTATTCAAGGCTGTTAGGAAGCATTATTCCAAGAGGCCCACTGGAGCCATGGCAGTTGGCACACGTTACGGGGACTTCTTTCCAGTTACTAGGATTGTATCCCATGCGAGAGCCGCATTTTTTGCAAATGAGGATAACTTCCGAGATGTCATTTAGCGTTCCTGAAAATCTCTTCTCAATTGTCATCTATGCACCTTCCGGGCTCTTGTACATGAGCCGCTTTCCCTCGGCCAACTTGATGGCCATGATAGTCCGCTCGCCATCGTTCATCTTGCGAGCGTTCCACATGAAATCAAATTGCCACAGATAGCGATGCAGATATTCCTTGCTGACGTTGTGATAGATTCCCATGATGCCGCGCTTCAGGATTGCGAAGGAACTCTCCGCCGTGTTCGTGTGGATGTCACCCCGCACATATTCATTCGTGCTGTGGCAGACCGTCTCGTGACCACCAGCGAACTCTTGGCCGATACCATCGTAAACCTTGAAGTCATCGGTCATGATGCGGGCTTGTTGGTCAACCATTTCGCGGATAGCGCCTTTCAGAGTCTTGCCGCTCACATCCGCTACCACCTGACGGCGAATTCTGCCATGCCGTTCGACAGCCGCGAACACCGGAGTTTTCTTCGTTCCACGTCCGCGCTTATGCTCGCCAGTACCAAGGCGGGGTTTTCCGCCTACATAGGTTTCATCGCATTCGACGGTGCCCGTCAGTTTGTCAGCAGCCGGATTATCGGGAGCCATTGCAAATCTAATTCGATTCAGCATGAAGAGAGCGGATTTGTAACTGATTTGGCAGTTGCGCTTGATCTCTAAGGCTGCCACGCCCTTCTTTGATGTCGATGTACGCCAGAAAGCATAAGCCCAATGGCGAAGGTCAATCCGGGTTTCCTCATAAACAGTGCCGATTCTCACCGTGTACTGTTTCTTGCAATCGTGGCAGCGCCACAGATACCGCTTGTTGCGCTTCACGGTCTCGCCGATGGCTGCGCTGCCATCCGTCATCTTGTAGACGTTGGAGCTTCCGCAGTGTACGCATGTGGGATTCTTCCCCCAGCGCAGAGCCTCTAGCAGTTCCACCGCCGCCAGTTCATCCGAACATGCCAAAGGAATCTCTTCGACCATTGCTGACTTGCTCAAGTTGTGCTGTTCTTCGTTTCTCATGATGCAATCTTATACTTTGCGCAATCAGTTTGTCAAGTAGAAAATTACAACTATATTTAGCTTGTTTTCAATGGCTTGCATTGGTGTGTTTTGATTTCTCTATTTATCTCTGGGTTCTATTATCCGGTACTTCTTGATAGCCTCCTCTGTATCCTTTATGAGTTTCCCCAGCTCTTCATGTTTCTTCTTGATGACCTCTGGATCATGCTCCATTCTGATCTTTCCGTCACCGTACAGCGTAGCTACAGTTCCGACCGGGAGTTTCGGAAGGGCCTCATTTGCTTTCATAAGGTCTTCGAGGCGCATCGCATTGATGGTCTGGTCCAAATGGTGGCGATGGAGTAAAAGGGCATCCCGCGAAAATTCCACAAGCATTTCTTCTAGTTTGTGAACGTGAATGCTGCTGTCGGCACAGGCTAGAAAAATATTGTTCACTTTTTGTTCATAATCCTTTAGCCTTCTGCCCGTCGATTCGATGTATTCAGGATATTGCATACTGATTCCGCCGGGCCAAATATGAGCGATTGATGTCGGGCCACCGATGTAATTTGAGGTTGTCTCCGCTAGAGCGAACAGATATATCCCAGCAAGAAAGGCTTGAATCGTCTCCATATCAGGATGGTAAAACCGTTTAACGATGCTTGAATACAACGGTTTTTCCCATCCTATCAATTCACATCCGGGATCTATTTTTCGGAGCCGAATGTTTTCTGTAACCCACACCTCATAGGTATAAGGTTTCACATTAGATACAGCCGCAATGAATAGCTGCATCGTCTTATCCTCATCTGTGCATAAGTGAACGTCGTGGCGATAGAAACGTTCAAGTGTATGCTCAGCCAGCGCCTCAAATTCTTCGACGGCAGTGTACTTGCTCTTCTTGACCTGCCGCTCAAGCACTATGATGAAAGACTCTATGAGACTCGGGTTTCCACTCCCCGCCACAATCACCTCAAAATTCCCCATTTCCTTCGGGGTGATCTTTTGGACACTTCGGCGATAATCCCCCACCGTTTCTTGTGAATCAGCGCACATTACTGTCCCATCCTTGCATTTCCAAGCGGCAATCAGCGTCATGCGTTTTCCCTTCGGAGGCCGCTTAGGTTTCGGGTGTGAGATAATAGGCAGCGGTCTCGGGAGTGTATTAATCATAATGCACCCCCGGCCCTTGCGTAAAGTACATACTTCCGTAAATAATTTATTTTCATAAGCATTCTGGGTTATTGAGCTTCCGCGGTTTCAAGCTTCTTTTTTTTCAATAACATTCCGGCTTTGAATGTAGCAGTTATTTTATGCACGCTCTCCGCTCGCAGCCAATTTGACAACTCGTTTAAATTTAATAAGATAAAGAATCGGCTGGGGTCGGATAATTCCCTGAAATGACGTCTAACTACCTTAATTTTGAGTAACATTCTGGCCTCGATGACCAGGGACGTAGGAAGCTCGCTTCGAGTTCTCCCGGAACCCGCCCCTCGGCCCCTAGTTCCTGAATCCTAAATCGTAGATCATAGCTCCTCCCTGTCTACCGTATACCGTCTACCGTATACCGTTCTTCCGTTTACTAGGTCCTTCGCTCTAGCCCATGGGTGCGCGATTTCACCCCAAAGCCCTTTACCACTTGATACCCTAGCAATTCACCAGCCATAGTCCACAACGAGTTACTTGAAACTACCTGGTCCCAGCCTCCTTGACCGCGCGCCCCAGCTAGGTGTCTGGTGCCACAGCCATTGGCTGTGCAAAGGTAGCAACACAGGCAAGAGGAAGCTGTGAAAAAATTCAAAAACATTGCACGCCAAGGCGCAAAGGGGAACTCCTTTGTTTGCTTGGCGACTCTTTGCGGCTTGGCGTCTTTGCGTGAGTTGTTTTGTTCTTCAGCCAATTTTTTCATAGCTTCAGAGTGCCTGTGCTACTACCGGAGCGCTACCCGCTCTTGGAGGGTTGCTGGGGGCGGTTGAGCGCGTCGAGGAAACGAGGGAAGGCCTTGGAGTAGGTCGCGTGATTTTCCCACCCGTGAAAGTCCCCGATCACTTTGCTCACCACATCGGCCTTGCAGGGGTGACCCCATTTCTTGAGGAAATAATCGTGGATGCGGGCCATGGTTGGTGTGGATGTTGGGGGCGGGCAGGGGCGGGGATTATTTGCCGCCGGGCGCGGCTCGGAAGAACTGCTCCAGCTCGGCTTCCACCAAATTAAGAGTCTCCTGGCAGCCCAAGACCAGAGGCTTCGACCTGTTTCCGCAGCCTATCCCACACGCAACAGTTCCCCTTCTTGTCTGAGGTAGCGAGTGAAGTCGGTGTCCTGATCCAGATCAACCAAATCGACGGGGCGACCCAGTGCACGGCTGGCTTTGGCCATGGCGCGGAAAAAGACCTCAGGTGGCAAGCCCGAAACAGCGATATCAACATCGGAATTTTCCCGGAGAGTCCCGTGGGCAGCGGAACCGAAAACGTACACCTCTTTCGCTCCGACCGCCTTGAGTGCAGAGGCCGCCTTGTCAACTAATCCCTTAAGATCCTCAGTCATGGTGTCCTTCCTGGGTCAAGTATCGCAAACTATGCCACGTCCGTCGAGGCAAGAATGGTAGAGAATAAAGGGTGAAGGATGAATAGAGGTCTACAGTTGACAGTCGACAGTTAACAATCAAGGCGCTCTTGATTCTTCCTGTGAACTATAAACTGTGGACTGTGAACTGATCGCTTGAATTCTGGATGATGAACAGAAATCGGGGGGGTAGCACAGCCACTCCTGGCTGTGTGAGAGGCACAGCCATTGGATGTGCGCTCGAGTTTCTACACTTCCGGTTCAGCACCACCCCGACGCCAAAGGCGCCGCCCCTCCTCATCTGAGGAGGGGAGCTTGTACGGACTCCCCTCCTGGTTCAGGAGGGGCGGCGCGCAAGCGCCGGGGTGGTTATCGATTCGCGTGGTAGAAATGTAGAAAGTCCAGGGCACAGCCATTGGCTGTGCGCACTCCGTAGGGCCGAGTGGCGCTCGGCCAAGGGCGAACGCTGTTCGCCCCTACATTTTTCGTTGCGGCTCCGCCGCGCTGTGCCACTCCGGTTCGGAGGCTCACTGGGGGCGGTTGAGCGCGTCGAGGAAACGGGGGAAGGCCTTTGCGTAGGTCGCGAGATCGTTTACCCCGCGAAAGTCCCCGATCACTTTGCTCACCACATCGGCCTTGCGCGGGTGATCCCATTCGTCAAAGAGGTAATCGTCAATGCGGACGGGGAATAACACATTCTTATGTTCGAGGTCTTCCTTCTGCAAGGCGCGCTCGATTTCGCGAATGACGGGCGGGCTTTCGAGCGAATTCCTGGAGCAGATCACCACCAACTTGTCATAATGCCGGATGGCGGTTTGCCTCTCATAAGCAAGTCACTCCGACTGCCAGGGCGGCGTCTCGTTGATTCTTATCCAGCGTCGCCAGCGGACTCCCCGACCGCATGGCTAACTCCACATAAAGCGCGTCATAGGAAGCCAGGCCATGTTGGCGGCAAAGCGCCTGAGTGTCTTGGAACACCCGCTCCAAGGAGGCATCGTCGAGCGTGGGCCGCAAGGCGCGAAGGTCTTCGAGGAACGCCCGCGTCTGGTCGGCGGAGATCCGCCCTTTCCTCTCGCCGACGAGCAATGAATTGAGAACCTCGGAGCACCAGAAGGCAGGCACCAGGGCTTGGTCTCCGGCCTTCAGTAAGTCCAGCACCCCCAAAGCGGCGGGCGTTTGCTCATCGGGAAAACACCAGGACAGGGTAACGGAGGCGTCCACGACAATCCAACTCACGGACGCGCCTCGTCGCGGAGTTGCTTAATGGTCATGCCGCCCAGGGAAAGCTGATGCGTCTTGCCGAAGTTCTTGAGCCGCTCAATGGCCGCTTGCCGCTCATCCTCGGTGGGCTCCGTCGTCGTTTGCCGCGCCTGCCAAACGGCGATCGCTTCCGAGACTACGTCTTCGGCCGAGCGGTATTGGCCGGAGCGAACGGCATCATTGACGATACGTTCGATCCCGGGGGGGAGATGAACAGTCACCACCAACCTCCTTGCACCTAGCCCCACGGTAGCGGAGAGGGCGACGCCTGTCAAGCAGATCAGTAAGCAGCTCAGCAAGCGTAGCACGGACAGTGAGGACAGCCGCTGATAATGACGCGCGCGGGTAGGTAACGGCTCTAATCCGACAACTGACGACTGTCCACTGACCACTGACAGCTTCTTCTGAATTTTGGATGATGAACAGAAATCGGGCCAAAGCCCGTTTGTCCACGGACATGAAGAACTACGCTGGCTCAACTTGTAATCTTCGCTATCAACGCTTCCACTCGACCTGCAACCTCTAAGTCAGACATCGACGCTTTACAAATCCGCGCCGCTTGAGCCGATTTTTTTGTCCGTTTTGAATACCCCCCATCGCAGGTTATGAAATGTAGCGCGGGGTCACCCAGATACACCAACTGTTTAATGTGGGAAAACCAAAAGCCGCAGAGTTTCTGAAAGGCGGAACTCTGCGCTACCTGCTTAGGAATCGGAATTCTGTTCCTATCCTTCTCTACCCCGGCCTCCGTATCGCTCGGTTGTGCCTTGCGCAGCTTAGCCATGCCACCAGTCACAAATACTCAATTCGCAGCATCCCGTTCCCCGCTGAAATCGAATCCCTGAAGGCAACGCTTGAGGAGGCCGTGCAGCAACGTTCTTCGGATGCCGTCTCTAGCCAATCCTTGTCGAGGCGCCTGTCGGAAGCCCTCACTGCCAAGGGAACGAACAAAGGCAAAGCGCTCGAGGAGCTGATGGCAGATCTCTTTACCAGATTGGACGGCCTTCACATTATCAAGCGTAATGCGCGCCTTGCAGCAGAGGAACTCGACCTCATCATCAAGAACGACCTGACCACAGGGTTTTGGCGCATTGCCGGCTCTCCGCTAATCGTCGAATGCAAGAACTGGTCTGGCAAGGTCGGAGCCCGCGAGATCAGTGTTCTGGTTGATAAGCTCCAAGCGCTCAGTCCAGACGCGAGAGCCGGTATCTTGGTGGCTTTGAATGGTGTGGGGGCAACCTAATTATGAGCAGTTTTTTCGGGAAAAATGGGTAACACTTTTTTGTTCTGAGTGATGGTGATCACTCCGTTTTGTTGTAACCAAGTTTCCACCGCCCGACGTC